>SESH01014469.1_pt1 | contig 44466 bp, 47 predicted proteins | sample 3171561 | NCBI WGS metagenome assembly SESH01 (sample SAMN10866947, study PRJNA518727) | freshwater metagenome | biome: subpolar coniferous forest; feature: holomictic lake; material: water; isolation source: holomictic Lake 442 2011 16.5 m and 2014 13 m | place: Canada: near Kenora, Ontario
CTTCGCCGGCCCCATTGGCCCGCGCGCCTGGACCTGCTGCAAAGCGCCAGCGGCCTGGTGCTTGGCCTGTTCATGTGGGGACACATGCTGTTCGTCTCGTCGATCCTGATCAGCCAGGACGCGATGTGGACGATCTCGCGCTTCTTCGAGGGCTACTTCGTCCTCGGCCACAGCGTGCCGTGGCTCGTCTCGGTGATCGTCGGCTGCATCTTCATGCTGTTCGCGACGCATGCAGCGCTGGCACTGCGCAAGTTCCCGGCGAGCTACGCCGCGCACCGCAGTTTCCGCGACCACATGCAGGCGATGCGCCATGAAGACACGACGCTCTGGTACTGGCAGGTCGTCACCGGCTTTATGCTGTTCTTCCTCGCCTCGCTGCATCTGGGCACGATGCTGCTGCGGCCCGACCGCATCGGCCCTTACGAATCAGCCGACCGTGTCTGGTCGGACTGCATGTGGCCGCTGTACCTGCTGATGCTGTTCGCGGTGGAGATCCACGGCGGCGTCGGGCTGTACCGACTGGCCCTCAAGTGGGGCTGGCTGGCCGGTGCCAATCCAGCCAGAACCCGCCGTCGACTGCGACTGGCGAAGTGGACACTGACAGCCTTCTTTCTGGTGCTCGGACTGGCCTCGCTGGCCGCCTACATGCGCATCGGCATCCAGCACGCCCCGCACTACGGCGAGCATTACGTGCCTGCCAGCCTCGGCGGCGGTGCACGATGAAAATCGTCTACACCGATGTGCTGGTCATTGGCGGCGGACTCGCCGGCCTGCGCGTGGCCATCGGCGCCCGCCGCCGCGGACTCGATGCACTGGTCCTGTCGCTGGTGCCCCCGAAGCGCTCACACTCCGCGGCCGCCCAGGGCGGCATGCAGGCGAGCCTCGCCAACACCGTCAAGGGCGAGGGTGACAACGAGGACGTGCACTTCGGCGACACCGTTCGCGGCAGCGACTGGGGAGCGGATCAGGCGGTCGTGCGCATGTTCGTCAACACCGCGCCCAAAGCGGTGCGCGAACTCGCCGCCTGGGGCGTTCCCTGGAGCCGCGTCCGCCGCGGCGACCGCGAGGTCATCATCAATGGCCAGCGCATTACGCTGACCGAGTCGGAGCAGGCACACGGCCTGCTCGCCCAACGCGACTTCGGCGGCACGCGCAAGTGGCGCACCTGCTACGTCTCCGACGGCACCGGCCACGCGATGCTCTACGCCGTCGGTGACCAGGCCATCGCGCACGGCGTGCCGGTGCACGAGCGCAAGGAAGCCCTTGCGCTGATCCGCGACGGCGACCGCTGCTGTGGCGCCGTGGTGCGCGACCTCGCCAGCGGTGAGTTGATCGCCTATGTCTCGCGCGCCACCGTCGTCGCGACCGGCGGCGCCGGCCGCCTGTATCGGGTGACGACCAACGCGGTCATCTGCGAAGGAATGGGAGCCGCGCTCGCGCTGGATACCGGCGTGGTCGCACTTGGCAACATGGAGGCGATCCAGTTCCACCCGACCGGCATCTTTCCCGCCGGCATCCTCGTCACCGAAGGCTGCCGTGGCGATGGCGGCCTGCTACGCGACGCCGCTGGCCACCGTTTCATGCCGGATTACGAGCCTGAAAAGAAGGAACTGGCATCGCGCGACGTCGTCTCACGACGCATGGCCGAACACATCCGCAAGGGCCACGGCGCGGCATCGCGCTTCGGCCCGCACCTGTGGCTCGACATCACCCAGCTGGGCCGGGCGCATATCGACCGCAACCTGCGCGAGGTCAAGGAAATCTGCCGCTATTTCCTCGGCGTGGACCCCGCCGAGGCATGGATCCCGGTACACCCGGCGCAGCACTACACGATGGGCGGAATCCGCACCGATGCCAGCGGCCAGAGCCCGACGCTGCGCGGCCTGTTCAGCGCAGGCGAAGCCGCCTGCTGGGACCTGCACGGCTTCAACCGTCTGGGCGGCAACTCGGTCGCCGAAACCGTGGTTGCCGGGATGATCGTCGGTGAGTTTGTCGCCGACTTCTGCCAGGGTCCGGACGGCGAGATCAACGTTCCCACCGGACTGGTGCGCGATGCCGTGGCGGCGCAACAGGCGGCCCTCGACGCCTTGAGCGGCGGCGGCGACGAAAGCGCCGACGCGATCCGCATAGCAATGCAGGAGGTGATGACCGACCGCGTCGGTATCTTCCGCGACGGCCGCGAACTGGCGGTTGCAGTGGACGAACTCGAGGCCCTGCTGCTGCGCAGCCGGCGCATCGGGGTCCGCAGCGAAGGACCGGGACCCAATCCGGAGCTGGTGACTGCCTACCGCGTGCAACGCATGCTGAAGGTCGCGCTGTGCATCGCCTGCGGCGCGCTCGCGCGCCAGGAAAGCCGCGGCGCTCACTACCGCGAGGACTTCCCGCGTCGCGACGACGCCGCCTGGCTGCAACGCACGCTCGCCACCTGGCCGGATCCGACCGCGACGCGACCCACCCTCGCCTACGAACCGCTGCAGGTGAGCACGATGGAGCTGCCCCCTGGCTGGCGCGGCTACGGTGAGCGCAACCACATCGAGCACCCCGACACCCCGGCGCGCGCCGCCACTGTCGAGGCCACGCAGACCGCCGAGCAGCTCAGCCGGCAGGCACTGCAAGAGCGGCTGATGCCGTACCGTCACCTGTTGCCGCCGTCCCTGCGCGGCGACAACGATCGCCTCGGAGACCTGCCGCGATGAGCGACACCCGCCAGATCAACCTGCACGTCTTCCGGCACAACCCGCTGGATCCGGCCAGCGTGCCACACCTGCAGACCTACCAGGTCGAGGAAGCCCCGGGCATGACGCTGTTCCTCGCACTGAGCGAACTGCGCGAACGGCAGGATCCCTCGCTGGCGTTCGACTTCGTCTGCCGGGCCGGCATCTGCGGCAGCTGCGGCATGATCGTCAACGGTCGGCCGCGACTCGCGTGCCGGACGCTCACGCAGGAACTGCCCGGCGACATCACGCTGCTGCCGCTGCCAGCGTTCGGGCTGATCGCGGATCTGTCGGTCGACACCGGCACGTGGATGCGCGCGATGACCGAGCGACTGCAGGCCTGGCTGCATCCTGCCGACCCCACACCGGACCTGTCGCGCATCGAGCAGCGCATGGAGCCACAGCTCGCTGACGAAATCTACGAGCTGGATCGCTGCATCGAGTGCGGCTGCTGCGTGGCGGCCTGCGGCACGGCGCAGATGCGCAAGGATTTCGTCGGGGCAGTCGGCATGAACAAGATCGCACGCTTCGGGCTGGACCCGCGAGACGCGCGCAGTGATGCTGATTTTTACGAACTCATCGGTGGCGATGAAGGCGTGTTTGGCTGCATGACGCTGCTTGCCTGCCACGACGTCTGCCCGAAGGAACTGCCGCTGCAGACGCAGATCGCATACCTGCGCCGCCGCATGGCGCGCGCCGGCGCCTGAGCGGCGCCATGGCCGCGAACGCGCTGCGCGGCTGAGGCCGCCTCAAGCGGCCTCCGCGCGAGGTCAGCTTTCGTACCATCCCTTGGACGCGTTGACGACCTTGACCACGAGGAGCATCACCGGCACCTCAATCAGCACGCCCACGACCGTCGCCAGCGCCGCCCCGGACTCGAAGCCGAACAGCCCGATCGCCGCCGCCACCGCCAACTCGAAGAAATTCGACGCCCCGATCAGCGCCGAGGGACAGGCAACTGAATGCTTCTCACCGAGCAGGCGGTTGAGCAGGTAGGCCAGCGACGAGTTGAACAGCACCTGGATGAGAATCGGCACGGCCAAGAGCGCGATCACCAAGGGCTGCTTCAGGATCGCCTCCCCCTGGAACGCGAACAGCAGCACCAGCGTGAGCAGCAACGCGCCAATCGACCAGGGCCCGATTTTCTCCATGGTCGCATCGAAGCAGGCCTGGCCGCGCGCGAGCAGCTGCCACCGCCACAACTGCGCAAGCAGCACGGGAATGACGATGTAGAGGACGACCGAGGTCACCAGTGTCGCCCACGGCACCGTGATCGCCGAGATGCCGAGCAGCAGGCCGACCAGCGGCGCAAACGCAAACACCATGATCGTATCGTTCAGGGCCACCTGCGATAGCGTGAATAGCGGATCGCCATTCGTCAGGCGACTCCACACGAACACCATCGCCGTACACGGCGCCGCCGCCAGCAGAATCAACCCGGCAATATAGCTGTCGAGCTCGTGGGCTGGAAGATAAGGCGCGAAGACGTGCTTGATGAAGAACCAGCCGAGGAACGCCATCGAGAAAGGCTTGACGAGCCAGTTAACGAACAGCGTGACGCCGATGCCGCGCGCGTGGTTCCTGACCTCGCGCAGCGCCCCGAAATCGACCTTCACGAGCATCGGGATGATCATCACCCAGATCAGCAACCCGACCGGCAGGTTGACCCTGGCGACTTGCAGCTGGCCGAGACTCTGGAAGGCGGCCGGCAGCAATTGCCCCAGCACGACGCCGGCCGTGATGCACAACGCAACCCATACTGTCAGGTAGCGATCGAACCCGCTCATCGCAGGCTTGGCGCGGCTGTGCTCAGTGTTGGTCATGATTCATACCCCGGCGAGGCGACGCGCGGACTGCTCCAGCGCCATGCGTTCGAGCGACTCCGTGGGCAGGCTGATCAATAGCTGCAGGCGGCGCTTGATCTCGTGGAGGGTCGTCCGGAACGCAACCAGCTTGATCTCGTCAGCCGCCTCCCCCGCACTCGGATCGTCATAGCCCCAGTGAGCGGTCGCTGGCCGCCCCGGAAAGACGGGACACACCTCGTTCGCGTTACCGCAGACGGTGATCACCAGATCGATATGGGGCGCGTTCGGACCGATGAACTCGTCCCAGCTCTTGCTGCGCAGCGTGGCGGTGTCGATGCCCGCATCTTCGAGGGTGCGCATTGCCAGCGGATTGGGTTTGCCACTGTCTCGCGGCGTGCTGCCCGCCGAAAAAGCGACGAACTTGCCGGCACCCATCTCGTTCAGCAGCGCTTCGGCGAGAATGCTGCGGGCGGAGTTATGCGTGCAGAGAAAAAGCACGGAAATAGGAGAACTCATGAAATTCGACGCCTCCGGGCGGCAACCACCGTGACTTCGACAGGCTCGACCGCACACGGCTTGCCACCGCAGCAACTGTGGGTCAGAAAGCTCAGCAACTGGTTCATCCGCTCGAAATCCGCCCTATAGATGAACGCGCGCCCGCGCTTCTCCTGGCTGATCAGCTTGGCGGCCATCAGTCCGCGGAGGTGAAACGACAGCGTGTTCGCGGGAATCCCCAGCTGCTGCGCAAGCACGGTGGGTTGCACGCCCTCCGCCCCCGCTTGCACCAGCGCACGGAAGATGGCGAGCCGCGAGGCCTGCGCAAGTCCAGTGAGCGCTTCGACGGCCGCTATATGTTCCATTGTTCCAGCATAATGGAATTATATGACAAGTTGAAGTCGTCGCAGTGACGGGGCCGATGATTGAACTTAGGCCGAAGCGGCCGTCGACTAGCGGCCGCCAGCGCCCTGACCGTCGATGAAGCCGGAGCGCCGCTGCAAGCGTCGGCAAGCGCCTTGCGCGCTTGCCGACATCGGGCCAAACCTCAGGGCTGGGGCGCAGCCACCGTGCCGCGACCGGCGCCGTAGGGGTAGTGCGCGAAGATCTGCGCCACGACCGGCGGCAGGGTCAGTTCCGGCTGACGCAACTTGACCTCGCTCACCTCGCCCAGCGCAACGCCTTCCCAGACGCTCTGCTTGCGGACCCGGTCAACGATGTCGATGTTCAGCGAGCCTTCGTTGACGTCGCGCGCGGTTTCAAGGCAGCCATAGCCGTAGAACGGGCTGTCGAGACCGTAGTAGCTACCGCGGAAAGGCGCCATCACCGACGGCATCGACGACGACTCCTGCTTGCGACGCACGTTCGCCTGGAAGTTCACCAGCAGGTCCGGAGTCTCCGACGGACGGTAGCCGCGCTTCTCCATCTCGACCGCGACCGCCGCCTTCAGCGCGCGCGAGACGAGGGTCGTGTAGTCGCCACGATCGGTACCCGTACGCTCTACAAAACCGTAGGTGTGGTAGCTGCCGAAATCCGCAGCAGAATCCGTCGTCGCGCGCACCGCCGGCACGGACGCGCAACCGGCGAGCATCGCCACCGCGACCAGTGCCGCCGCCAGTGCGGCCAGTCGTCCAGACTTAGTCATTTCCATATCCACTCCCTGCATCTGTTTGAGCATCTTGTCGCGTCGCACTCGGCACGGCAACCACCGCCCCGCCTTCGCCCCCCTGACTCAGAACGCACGGCCGCCTTAGCGGTTGACGCCCATCAACGCCGCCCACCGGCAAGCAGCGCCTCGACCCGGGCAAGATCCGCCTCGGTGTCGACGCCGGGGCCCGGCGCCGAAACCGCCACCGCAACGGCGATTCGCAGGCCATTTTCCAGCGCGCGCAACTGTTCCAGTCGCTCCGTCGTCTCCAACGGCGTCGGTGCCATCGCCGCCAGCGCGCGCAAACCCGCCACCCGGTAAGCGTAAATGCCTATGTGCCGCAGCGCCCCGCCCCACGCACTTGCCCCCCACTCGGCCGCGAGCGCCGCATCCCGCGGCCAGGGCAGCGGGGCCCGACTGAAGTACAACGCCAGTCCACCGGCGTCACAGACGACCTTGACCGCGTTCGCGTCGAGGAACTCCTCGTGTGAGAGCACCGGCGTGGCGAGCGTCGCGATGGCCGCCTGCGGAGTCGCCGCGAGCAGCGCCGCGACTTGCGCCACGTTCGCCGACGCCAGCAGCGGCTCGTCGCCCTGCACGTTGACGATGATGTCGTCGTCGGCCCAACCGCGACGCACGGCCACCTCGGCCAACCGATCGGTGCCGGAGGGGTGCGCCGCCGAGGTCATCTCCACGTCCGCGCCGCAGGCGCGGCAAGCCGCAGCGATACGCTCGTCGTCGGTCGCGACGACAACCTCACGCGCCCCGGCGGCACCGGCTCGCTCCAGCACATGATGGATCATCGGCCGCCCGGCGATCGTGCGCAGCGGCTTGCCCGGCAGGCGGGTCGAGGCGTATCGGGCAGGAATGACGACGCGGAACATCAGCGCGCCAGCGCCGGATCGTCGCTGGCCAGGCGACGTGCGTCCTCCTCCAGCAACATCGCCATGCCGTCACGGACCGGGAAGGCGAGCTTATCTGCCCGGCAGACCAGTTCCTCAGTCGGGCGGTGCCGCAGCAAAGGCGACTTGCAGACCGGACAGGCGAGGATGTCGAGTAGCTTCGGATCCATGTCGTTCCTCTTAAGGTCGGATGGCGAGTGCGGCGATGCGATCGAGCAGCCGCTCCGCCTCAGCGGGCGCCAACTGCGCGGAGACTTCCAGAAACGCCAGCCGCGCTGGCGGGAAGTGCCGGCACTTTACGGCATCCTTCTCCGTCATCAACACCGGTAGCGTATCGCCAAAGGCGAGGTCCGCGGCCGTCAGCGCCGCGTGATCGGCCAGCGCGTGCTCGATCGGCACAACGCCCGCCGCACGCAAGGTGGCGTAGAACCGTGCTGGATGGCCGATGCCGGCCACCGCATGCACCTGTCGCCCGGCATAGGCCGCCAGCGGCAGACGGCAGCCGCCATCGAGCGACACCACCTCACCCGCCTCCACCTGCATCGCGATCTCACCCGCCGCGGCCGCCCCTCCGTTGACGACGATGGCATCGACGTGGGCAGCGCGAGACACCGGCTCGCGCAGCGGGCCGGCCGGCAGCAGCCGGCCATTGCCAAAGCGCCGCTCACCGTCGATCACCAGAATTTCAAGGTCGCGTTGCAGCGGGTAATGCTGCAGTCCGTCATCGGCAAGGATCACATCGACATCGGGCGCCAGCAGCCGCGCCGCGGCGAGCCGATCGCGGCCGACAACGACCCGCGCGCCACTGCGCCGGGCGAGCAGTACCGGCTCGTCGCCGACCTCGACCGGATCACTGTCAGCGCTGACCGGCGCAGGTCTGATCACCCGTCCGCCATAGCCGCGGCTGGCGATGCCGACGCGCAAGCCGCGCGCCGCCAGGGCGCAGGCCAGCCACACGGTCAGCGGCGTCTTGCCGCTGCCGCCGACAGTCAGGTTGCCGATCACGACGACCGGGCGGCCGGGATGGCCGCTGGCGAGCCAGCCGCGCCGGTAAGCCTGCCGCCGCAACTGCACCAGCGCGAGAAAGAGCCACGACACGGGCAGCAGCCACGCGCTGCCGCCTGCCTGTCCGTACCACATCCGCTCGAGCCAGATGCGCATGGTCAGGCGTTGAACTGCATCCGGTACAACGCCGCATACACGCCACCGGTGGCGAGCAGCTGGGCGTGCGTACCGCTCTCGACGAGCCGTCCGTCCTCCATGACGACGATCAGGTCAGCGTGTTCCACGGTCGACAGGCGGTGAGCGATCACCAGCGTCGTGCGATTCTGCATCAAGCCCTCGAGAGCTCCTTGAATCGCCCGTTCGGATTCTGTGTCGAGCGCGCTGGTGGCCTCGTCGAGGATCAGGATGGGTGCATCCTTGAGCAGCGCACGGGCAATCGCAATGCGCTGCCGCTGGCCACCGGAGAGCTGCACGCCGCGGTCACCCACCGGCGTGTCGAGCCCGCGCGCCAACTGAGCGGTGAACTCCAGCACATACGCCGCTTGCGCCGCGCGCTCGACGTCCTCGGCACTCGCGCCTGCGGTGCTGAAAACAATGTTGTCGCGAATCGTGCCATCGAGCAGCACGACGTCCTGGCTGACCAGGCTCACGTTCGCGCGCAGCGCGGTGAGGCCGTATTCGCGGATATCGGCGCCATCGATCCGCACGGCGCCTGAGGCGACGTCGTAGAAGCGCGGCACCAGACTGACCAGCGTCGACTTGCCGCTACCCGAACGACCGACGATCGCGACCGTTTTGCCGGCCTCCGCGCGGAACGACACGCCGTTGACCGCCGGCGACTTGTCCGGATACGAAAACAGCACGTTGTCGAAGGCCACCTCGCCACGCGCCCGTACCAGCGGGCGGGTGCCGACATCCGGCTCCCCCGGCGTGTCGAGCAATTCAAAGATGCTGCGGCCCGCCGCGATGCCCTGCTGCAGCGGCCCGAAGACCCCGACCAGCCGACGCAGCGGCGCAGTCACTCCCAGCAGGCCCGCCAGAAAGGAGACGAACGAGCCCACCGACATGCCCGCCGAAAACACCCGCTGAATGGCGACATAGAGCACGCCTGCGAGCGCGAGCGAGGCGCACAGCTGCACGATCGGGTTGGAAGTCGCCCGCGCGCGCATCAGCTTCATGTTCTGGAAGCGGTTCGCCTCAATGACCGTCTCGAACGCGCGTGCCTCGAAGTCCTGCGCGTTGAATACCTTGATCAGGCGCTGGCCGTCGATGGCTTCCTTGGCGACCCGCAGCACATCGCCCATCGAATTCTGGATGCGCGCCGAATAACGCCGAAATGCACGGTTGATCGACTGCAGCAGGACCGCGATCAGCGGGGCCGCCAGCAGCGCACCGCAAGTCAGCTGCCAGTCCAGCCAGAGCAGGTAACTGATCAGACCGATGATCGTCAGCGAGTCACGGATCAACACCGTCACCGAGTTTGTCGTGGCCTCGGCCACCAGCTCGGTGTTGTACGTCAGCCGCGACATCAGGTCAGCGGAGCGATTGCGGTCATAGAACGCGGTCGGCAGATCCAGGTAGTGGCGGAACAGCTCGCCACGCAACTGCTTGACGATCTGTCGACCCACCCATCCCGAGCCGTACACCGCGAGGTAATCGCCAACGCCGCGGATCGCGAACAAGCCAATGATGCCGGCCGGCACGTAGACCAGCACGGCGCGATTTTTGTCGACGAAGGCGCCGTCGAGGAAATGCTTGACGAGGTACGCGAAGCCCGCGTCTACCGAGGCGAACATTGCCATGCCGATGACGCCCAGCAGGAACATCGGCCAGTGCGGTCGCGCGTAGCCGAGCAGGCGCCGGTAAACCGTGCCTGGCGAGAGTTCCTGGGTCGGTGTGCTCACCTCGCTCCTCAGCCGCCAGGCTGTTGGTTGACGGTCGCGATGTTGACCTGCACAAAGCCAAGCCGCCCGGCGACGTCCATCGCGGTGACGACCGCCTGATGGGTGGCACGCGCGTCCGCGCGGATCGTCAGCATGGAGCCACGCGCGCTTTCACCGGCAATCTTTACCAGCGCTGCACGCAGTGTCTCGGGCGCCTGGTTCACCAGCGCCTGATTGTTCACGCGGTAGCCGCCGTCCGCGCTGATGGCGATGACCACCGGGTCAGTGACGCGATTTTCGGCAGCGGCACTGGACTCAGGCAGCTGGATGCGCAGCCGGCCATCCTGCACGAAGCTGGTCGACACCATGAAGAACATCACCAGCAACAGCACCACATCGATCAGCGAGGTGACGTTGATCTCGGGCTCGACGTCGCGCCGACGGCCGAATTTCATGCGCCAGCAACCGGAGTGCGAGCCTCTCCCGCCGCCGGCTCGTCCGCGCGCTGCGCATCCAGCGACTGCACCAGGCGAATCGCCTGCTTCTCCATGGCGATGATCAGCTCGTCGACACGGCCACGCAGATAGCGGTAGCCCATCAGCGAGGGAATCGCGACCATCAAACCCGCCGCCGTGGTGATCAGCGCCTGGCCGATGCCGCCGGACAGCACCTTCGGGTCACCGACGCCGTCGTGGGTGATGGCGTTGAACGCCGAAATAATACCGATCACCGTGCCGAGCAGCCCCATCAGCGGCGAGACCGCGGCGATGGTTCCGAGCAGGTTCAGGAACCTGTCCAGCTCGTGCGCAACATGCCTGCCGGTATCCTCGATCGCCTCCTTGACCCATTCGCGCGGACGGTGGCGATTGGCAAGGCCCGCGGCGAGAATGCGCCCCAGCGGCGAATTCTCTGCGATCACTTCGATGTGCTTGTCATTGAGCTGGCCGGCGGCCACCAGCTTCCAGATCTTGTCGATCAGGTCGGACGGGCTTACCCGGTCCGCCTGCAGACTCCACAGGCGTTCGACCACAATTGCCGCGGCCGTAATCGACAACGCGATGATTGGCCACATGACTGGGCCACCGGCTTTGATGATTTCCCACATCGCGCGTTCAGACCCTCGTGTCGCGTAAGTCGCTGATCATACTAAAAATCACGCCTCGACGTGCGACCCGTGACCGGCCCGCTCGCCGAGCCGTCCCGCGTCGAGCACGACCACCCGGTCCAAGCGCGCCGCGAGGCGTTCATCGTGGGTCACGATCACCAGGCTGCAGCCGAATTCCCGGTTCAGTTCGAGCATCAGCTCGAACACCTGCGTGGCATTGGTGCCGTCGAGGTTGCCGGTCGGCTCGTCAGCCAGCAGCAGTGCCGGTCGGGTCACGAGCGCCCGCGCGACCGCCGCGCGCTGCCGTTCGCCGCCGGACAGCTGCGCCGGCCGATGGCTCAGGCGTCCCTCGAGGCCAACCCGCACCAGTAGCGCTCGCGCTGCCGCCAGCGCCTCGGCGGCGGGCACGCGCCGCACCAGCAGCGGCATCGCGACGTTTTCCAGCGCACTGAATTCCGGCAGCAGGTGGTGAAACTGGTAGACGAAACCCACCGCGCGATTGCGGAGCAGGCCGCGCGCAGCGTCGCCCAGTGCACTCATCGACTCACCGTCGATGCGCACCTGTCCCTGCGTCGGCAGGTCCAGCCCACCCAGCAGTTGCAGCAGCGTGGTCTTGCCGGAGCCGGACGAACCGACGATCGCGATGCGCTCGCCCCTGTGGACGGTGAAATCGACGCCGTCGAGGACGCGCAACAGCGTCGGCCCCTGCCGGAACTCCTTGACGAGTCCTTCGGCGACGAGCACCGGGGTGCCAGGATCACTCATGCCTTAATGCCTCCGCAGGTTGGGTGCGCGCCGCCTTGACTGCTGGATACAGCGTCGACAGACACGCCAGCACGAAAGCCGTGCCGCAGATACGCAGCGCGTCGGCGGCGGTGACTACCGCCGGCAGCTCGTCGAGCAGGTAGACGCGCGGATCAACCAGTGTCGTACCCAGCAGCGCCTCCAGCGCGTGCACCAGCACTGGCAGGTTGGCCGCGATCAGCAACCCCAGGCCGAGCCCGGCGAGGGTGCCCAGCAGGCCGATCGCGGTGCCTTGCAGCACGAACACGCCAATCAGGCTCGCAGGCGTTACGCCTAGCGTACGCAGGATCGCGATGTCCGACTGCTTCTCGCGCACCATCATCATCAGTGTGGCAACGATATTGAACGCCGCGACGCCCATCACCAGCAGCAGCAGCACGAACATGATCGATTTGGTGGTCGCGATAGAGCGGAAAAAGTTGGCGTGTTCGCGCGTCCAGTCGCTGATATAGAAGCCCCCTCCCAGATCCACTGCGATGCGATGCACCGTGCGGCCGGCCGCGAACGGATCGGCGAGCCTGAGCCGCAGGCCCGTCACGCCACTGCCGGTACGAAACACGCGCGCGGCATCGTCGAGCGCGATTAGCGCGACGTTGCGGTCAAACTCGTACAGTCCCGAGTCTAGCGTGCCGACGACCAGCAGCCTGCGCACGCGCGGCACGACGCCCGCTGGCGTCGCCGTGCCATGCGGCGCGGCGAGCACGACACTGTCGCCGACCTTGACCCGCAGTTCGGCCGCCAGCGCCTTGCCGAGCAGGACGCGGTAGCCGCCAGCGGCGAGATCCGCCAGCTGGCCGCCGCGCACGTGCTCGGCGAGGCTGCCGACCGCAGCTTCCTGCGCTGCTCGCACACCGCGCACCAGCACCCCGCTCACCCGCTCGCCGTGCGCCAGCAGCGCGCGCTCCTCGATGTACGGGGCGACCGCCAGCACTCCGGGCTCGCCCGCGACCCGCGCCGCGAGCGCCTGCCAGTCCGGCAGTGGGCCGTCGATACCACTGATGGTGGCGTGGGCCGCGACCGACAGGATTCGATCCTTAAGCTCACGCTCGAAGCCGTTCATGACACCGAGCACGACCAGCAGCACGGCCACACCGATCGCAACGCCGAGCACGCCAATCAGCGCGATGAACGACAGGAAGCCGTTGTCACTGCGCGCGCGCAGGTAGCGTGAGGCGATGCGCCACTCAAGGGGGTTGGCGAACTTCATTCGTAGCGCAGCACGTCAGCCGGCTCGGTGCGGGCGGCGCGCAGCGCCGGGTAGAAGGTCGCTGTCAGCGTCAGCAGCAAGGCGACCGTCGCCACCATGATCACGTCGCCCGACTCTATGCGCGACGGGATCTCGGTGACGTAATACACATCCGCATCAAAGATGCGGAACCCAAAGGTCTGCTCGAGGAACGGGACGATCGCACCGACGTTGGCCGCCAGCGACAGCCCCCCTGCGATGCCAAGCAACGCACCGGACCAGCCGATAAGAACGCCTTGCGCGAGGAATATGCCGACAACGCCGCGCGGCGCGAGGCCGAGCGTGCGCAGGATCGCGATATCGGTGCGCTTGGCGCGCACGACCATGACCAGCATGGCGACGATGTTGAACGCGGCCACCGCCACCACCAGCAGCAGAATCAGGGTCATCATCGTCTTCTCGATGCGAATCGCACGGAAGTAGCTGGCGTTCTCGAGCGTCCAATCGCGTGACTCGAGCCCCGGTCCCAGGCTCGCGGCCAATGCCTTGGCGGCCGCAGGCGCCTGGAATACATCAACAAAGCGCAGCCGCACACCGGTGGCGCCACGCTGGGCCATCAGCGCACCGACGTCGTCCAGATGCGCCAGCGCAAGGGTTGCGTCGTGATCCTGCAGGCCCACCTCGAAGATACCGGCGACGGTAAAGGCGCGGATCCGCGGCTCCAGCTCGCCATCGCCGCCGGCCGCCGGCACCATCACCGTCAGTTCGTCGCCGGGACTCACCCGCAACTGGAACGCAAGCGCCCGGCCGAGCACGATCTGGTTAGCGCCCGGCAGCAACGCGGACAACGACCCGCTGATCAGCGAGCGATCGATCATCGTCACAGAACCCTCGCGCGCCGGGTCTATGCCGCGCAGGGTTGCACTGGACATCTCGGCGCCGTGCACGAGCAGCGCCTGCTGCTCGGCGTAAGCGGCGGCCCCGACCACGCCCGGCGCCCGCCGCGCGCGGTCCGCCAGTGCCTGACCATCGACCACGCCGCCATCGGCCGCCACCAGCGTCGCGTGCGCCGACAGGCTCAGCAGCCGGCCACGCAGCTCCCCCTCGAAGCCGTTCATGACCGACAGGATCGTGATCAACGCAGCGACGCCGAGCGCGACGCCCAGCAGCGACACCCAGGTAATGAACGAGACGAAAAATCCCGCCTCTCGCGAACGCACATAGCGCAGCGCGACAAACAGCTCTAAGGGAAGAATCATGGCGCGATTAGACCATGCCGGCCCAGAACTGCGAACCGCGTCATGCTCCGGCACAGGCGCGCTGCAGTCGACCGACGGGGCGGTGCTATAGTCGCCACAGGAGGTGCAACATGTCCCCTATGCCCCGTTCTGCCGCACCTGTTCTGCTCATGGTCTGCCTGCTCGGCGCAGTTGCCGCGCCGGCCGCCTTCGCCGCCGACAGCCAGACGACGGCGGCCCCAGCGCGCGGCCAGCGCATGCAGGCGGTCGAGGCGGCGTTTGGCGCGCCCAGCCAGCGCTACCCGGCCATCGGCAACCCGGCCATTAGTCGCTGGGACTACCCCGGTTTCGTGGTTTTCTTCGAGAACGACCACGTCGTCCATGCGGTGCGCCTGACCCCGACCGGCTGATCCTGGCCGGCGGGCAGCGCCCCTCGACCGATCCCAGCCGCAGGACAGCCATTGCGGCGGGCGCCGCGCCCGGTATCCTTCCGCCTCCCCCCGCCGGCAGCCGCTGGGCGGGTGTCTATTGCCGTGCCGATGGGGTTGCCTGAGTGTCACCGGTCTTTGATCCCCTGCTGCCGTCCGCCCGCGCCCCCGAGGCCCGCTGGGGCGAGCTGTATGGGGCCGCCCTGTCGCTGGCGCTGGTAGAGGCCGCCGCACGCCATGCGGGCCCCCTGCTGGCCGTGACCGCCACCGCCCGGGAGGCGGAGCGACTCGCGCTCGAGCTGGGCTTCTTTGCGCCTGCGGAGCTGCCGGTACTGGTCCTGCCCGACTACGAAACCCTCCCCTACGACGTCTTCTCGCCGCACCCGGACATCACCTCACAGCGACTGGCGACCCTGGCCGCGCTGACTGGCCTGCGTCGCGGCATCGTCGTGGTGGCAATTGACGCGTTGCTGATGCGGCTGCCGCCGGCGAGCTTCGTCGCTGCCCACACGCTGATGCTGGCGGCCGGCGAGCGGCTGGACCTGGCGGCCTTCCGCGAACGGCTGACCGCGGCGGGTTACGCGGCGGTCAGCCAGGTCGCAACGCCGGGTGAGTATGCCCAGCGCGGCTCGCTGATCGACCTGTGGCCGATGGGCGCGGAAGTGCCGTACCGCATCGACCTGTTCGACGCCGACGTCGACAGCATCCGCACCTTCGATGCAGAGACGCAGCGCTCCGGTGAGAAGCTGGCACGGATCCGCCTGCTGCCCGCGCGTGAGTTCTCGCTGACGCCGGAGGCGGTCAAGGAGTTCCGCCGTCGCTATCGGCAGCGCTTCGAGGGCGACGTCAATCGCTCGCAGATCTACCGGAGCTTCAGCGACGCGCTGCCCGTCGGCGGCATCGAGTACTACCTGCCGTTGTGCTTCGACCGGCTGGCGACGCTGTTCGACTACCTGACAGGCCCGCTGCTGCTGGTCGACACCTGTGGGCTGGCCGGCGTACTGGAACGCGCCTGGCAGGACATCTGCCATCGTCATGAGCAGCGCTGCCATGACATAGAGCGTCCCCTGCTCAATCCCGCCGAAGTGTTCCTGCCGCCGGATGAGCTCGACACCTGCCTCGCCCGGTTGCAGCGGGTCACCGTCACCGCCCTCAAGGTGGAGCCCCTCGCCGCCGCTGCGCAGGCGGTCGCGTACCGCAACTACGGCACCGACGCGCCGCCCCTGCTGAAGATGGACCCGCGCGCCGAGGCCCCCGCTGCCGCGCTGCTCGCCTTCGTGCGCGCCTTCGACGGCCACGTGCTGTTCGCCGCGGAGTCGGCCGGCCGACGCGAGGTCTTGCTGGAGCTGCTGCATCGCAACGACTGCTTCCCCAAGACCGTCGCCGGCTGGGACGAATTTCGCGCCGAACCCGGCCAGGTGTCGATCACGGTCAACGGCCACGTCGGCGGCCTGCTGGTCCCGGCCGCCCGACTTGCGATCGTCACCGAGGAACAGCTGTATGGCGAGCGCGCCCGTCAGGAGCGCCGTCGGCGCCGTGCGGAGCGCGATCCAGAACAGATCCTGCGCGACCTCAAGGACCTGACGATCGGCGCCCCGGTCGTGCACGAGGACCACGGCGTCGGCCGCTACCACGGCCTGAAGATGCTGGACGTGGACGGCCTGGCACACGAGTTCCTGGTCATCGAGTACCTGGGCGGCGACAAGCTGTACGTGCCCGTCACCGCGCTGCAGCGGGTCACCCGCTACACCGGCGCGCCGGCGGAAAGCGCACCGCTGCACAAGCTGGGCGGCGCAGAGTGGCCCAAGGCCCGCCGTCGTGCAGCCGACCGCGTCCGCGATGTCGCCGCCGAACTGCTCGATCTGTACGCACGGCGCGCGGCCCGCGAGGGCACGCCGATGGTGCCGGATCCGAAGGAGTTCGCCGCGTTTGAAGACGCGTTCCCGTTCGAGGAGACCCACGACCAGCACGAGGCAATTAAGGCGGTGCTGGCGGACCTGGCCACCGCCAAGCCCATGGATCGGGTCGTCTGTGGCGACGTCGGCTTCGGCAAGACCGAGGTCGCGATGCGTGCCGCGTTCGCCGCCGTGCAGGCCGGCAAGCAGGTCGCGGTGCTGGTACCGACCACGCTGCTGGCGCAGCAGCACCACCAGACTTTCACCGACCGCTTCGCCGACTGGCCGGTGCGCGTCGAGAGCCTGTCGCGCTTCCGCTCCACCAAGGAGGCGAAAGCGGTCATGGAGGGCCTTGCCAGCGGCACGATCGACATCGTGGTCGCAACTCATCGGCTGCTGCAGTCGGGCATCAAGTTCGCGCGGCTCGGGCTCGTCATCATCGACGAGGAGCACCGCTTCGGCGTGCGCGACAAGGAACGCCTGAAGGCACTGCGCGCCGACGTCGACATGCTGACCCTGACCGCCACGCCGATCCCACGCACACTGAACATGGCGCTCGGCGGGCTGCGCGAGCTGTCACTGATCACCACGCCACCGGCCGAACGTCTCGCGGTGCAGACCTTCGTGCTGGAGTGGAATGCCGCGACCATCCGCGAGGCGATCCTGCGCGAGATCCGCCGCGGCGGTCAGGTCTACTTCGTCCACAATGCCGTCGAGTCGATCGAACGGCGGGCGGCCGAACTGCGCGTACTGGTTCCGGAGGCCGACGTGCGCGTCGGCCACGGCCAGATGCGCGAGCGGGATCTAGAGCGGCTGATGCTGGATTTCTACCACCGGCGCTTCAACCTGCTGCTGTGCACGACCATCATCGAGAGCGGCATCGACGTGCCCACCGCCAACACAATCGTCATCGATCGCGCTGACCGCTTCGGGCTCGCCCAGCTGCACCAGCTGCGCGGCCGCGTTGGCCGCTCGCACCATCGCGCGTTTGCCTACCTGCTCGCGCCACCCAAGGCCGCGCTCACCGGCGATGCGGCCAAGCGCCTGGAGGCGATCGAGTCGCTGGAGGATCTGGGCGCGGGCTTCGCGCTCGCGACCCAGGACCTCGAGATCCGTGGCGCCGGCGAACTGCTCGGCGACGAGCAGAGCGGACAGATCACCGAGGTGGGCTTTACGCTCTACCTCGACCTGCTGGATCGCGCCATCAAGGCGCTCAAGGCGGGCAAGGAGCCGAACCTGGACGCGCCCCTGCACTCCGGCCCGGAAGTCGACCTGCACGTGCCGACGCTGATCCCGGCCGACTACATGCCGGATGTGCACCTGCGCCTGGTGCTGTACAAGCGCATCGCCGCGGCCGCAGACAGCGAAGCGCTGGACGAGCTGGCAGCGGAGATGATCGACCGCTTCGGGCCGCTGCCGGCGCCGATCGACAACCTGTACCGCGTGACGCGCCTCAAGCTTGCTGCCAGCGCGCTCGGCCTCAAGCGGCTGGACGTCGGTCCGCTGGGCGGCGTGGTCGATTTCGGCACCGAACACCAGGTGGATCCGTCAGCGGTGCTGCGGCTGGTGCAGAAGGAAGGCAAGATCTACCGGCTGGATGGCCCGACGCGGCTGCGACACACCCACAAGGCAGAGCTGCCCGCCGCACGCTTCAAGTTCGCCGAGCAGCTGCTCACGGCGCTCAGCGTCGGTGCATCGGGTAAACTGCTCCCATGACCGGTCCTGTGACCCGCCGCACCGTGCTCCTTGGCCTCGCCGCCGGCATGGCGCTGCCCGCGCTCGCGGAGATCCCCGCCGGCAGCTCAAAAGTCATCGTCGAGATGCTCGCGTTCCGCCAGAACGGCACGCTGCCGAAACCTTTGCCGCTGCCCCCGCTGCCACTGGTGTCGAGCATTGCCGGCAGAGTGGAACTCCTCGGCGCCGACGCCTGGCAGCTCGGCGCTGCCAAGGATGCGCTCGCCCGCAAGGGTGGGATGCACATCCTCGCGCACACCGCGTGGAGCGCCATCGTGCCACCGAACGGCCGCACCACGGCGCGACTGGACGACGTACTGGGCGATGGCTCGCCCCTGACGGGCGGCATTGCCGTGCAGCGCAGCCAGTACCTGTTCATGTTCGCGGACGTCGACTGGGCGAGCGGCGGACATGTTTACGGGATTCGCGACAAGCGCCGGATCAAGTTCGGCGAACGACACTACTTCGATCACCCTGCATTCGGGCTGATCATTCAGGTGCGCCCTAGCAAGGACACGCCGACGGGCGAGTAATCGCGCTCAGCCATCCCCGGGCGCAGTTAAACCCATCGCCCCGGCATTGCCGCGCTTCGCCCGCACATCCTGCAAGGCGAGCTGCGCCTCGTGTAGCAACTGGTCCGGCGATGCGTCCGGGCCGGGCAGCATCTGCGCGACGCCGCAGCAGACGGTGACGACCCTTGCGATCGGCGAGCGCGGATGGTGCAAGTGCAGCTCACGCACGCGCACGCCCAGCAACTGGGCATGACGCTGCGCTTGCTCTGCGTCCATCCCGGCCGCCAGTCCCACGAAACGACCGCCCTCGACGCGCGCGACAAGGTCGCTCGCGCGCCGCAGCCCGCTGAGCAAACAACGACCCACACGCCGGATCACCGTATCGCCGGCCGCTCGCCCGAAGGTCGCGTTGTAGATCCCCAGTGCGTCGATGTCGAATACGAACACCGCTAGCGCTCGGCCCTCGCGCTGCGCGATTGCGAAGTCACGCCGGTAGAACTCGTGGAACAGTTCGATATGGCGCAGGCCGGTCAAGCGGTCATCGCGCGCCAGCGGTGGCCGCGACGTGGGCAGCGCGTCGCCGCGCGCCGGCGGCAGCCCGATCCGGTCGTGGAACACCGCGTAATGCGTCACCGTACCGGTCTCGTCGTGCAGCGGCTGGAAACGCAGCTCAGCGGAATAGGGACCGAGCATCGGGTCGGTCAATGCGACCTGCAGCGACACCGAATCACCGGCGATGAATACCCGCCGCAAATCGGCGATGCGCGCGGAGTCGACCTCCTCGCCCAGCAGTCCCGCCAGTCCCGCCGCACTCACCGCCTCCGCGCTCGTCGCGCGCAGCTCGGCGAGCGGCTGGTTGACCAGTACCACCGGCAGCGCCGCGTCGCGGGTGTCCAGCACCGCAGCGGCTCCCGGCCACTGATCGAGCAACGCAATGGTCAGGCGGTCGGTCAACATCCTCAGGCGTCCCCTTCCAGTCGCAACACCGGTCGAGCATCGCGGGCGCGCTCAAGCGCAGCACTGGTACGCTGCCAACGATCGGAGGCGCGCAGCTCGCTATACAGCGCAAGGCCGCTGGCACCGTGACCATGCAATCGCGCCAGCCGCAGCGACGAGACCGGCTCCGGCCCGCGACGCAGGCCATCGAGCACCTCGTGAACCGCGCCACGTGCATTGCAGACCAGCAGCATGTCGCAACCCGCCGCAAGAGCCAGACGCGCCCGCTCGACGATGCCGCCGAACGCGGCAGCACCGGCCATGCTCAGGTCATCGGTGAACACCGCACCCTGGAAGCCGAGATTGCCGCGCAGCACCCCGGCAACCCAGCGACGCGACAGACTGGCCGGCAGCGGATCGACCGCATCGAACACCACGTGCGCCATCATGATCGACGCCAGACCATTGGCGATCATTCGCCGGTATGGCGTCAGTTCAGGCTCGAGGTCCACGTAGGCGCGCCGATCCACCGGCAGCGCGACGTGAGAATCCAGCACGACGGCGCCGTGACCGGGGAAATGCTTGGCGGTGGCGCTCATGCCGGCATCCCGCATGCCGAGCATCACCGCCCCTGCCAGCTCCGCCACGACCGCCGCATCGGCATGCAACGCCCGATCGCCAATGGCCTCGCTGACGCCATACTCGAGATCCACGACCGGCGCGAACGCAAGGTCGATACCAAACGCACGCAGCTCGGCGCCGATCAGCCAGCCGGCGTCCCGCGCCAGCGCCCGACCCTGCTTGCGATCCATGTCGTACTCGCGGCCGACGCGCCGCATGGCGGGCAGCAAGGTGAATCCCGGCCGGAAGCGTTGCACCCGCCCACCCTCGTGGTCGACCGCCACCAACAGCGGCGGACTGCGCACCGCGCGAATTTCAGCGACCAGCGCTGCCAACTGCTCGGGGGTGTCGTAATTGCGCGTGAAGAGGATGACGCCGCCGACCATGGGATGTTCCAGGACCGCGCGATCCTCCGGCAACAACGAGCGGCCGGCGACATCCACCATCAGGCAGCCGAGCGTCATTTGCGCCGCTCGAAGACCGCGATCGACTCGACGTGGGCCGTGTGCGGGAACATGTCCATGACTCCGGCGGCAGAGAGCTTGAAACCGTGCTCGTTGACCAGCAGTCCGGCATCGCGCGCGAAACTCGCCGGATGACAGGAAATATACACCAGCCGGGTCGCGCCTCCCGCCGCGATCATCGGCAGCACCTCGGCCGCCCCGGCGCGCGGCGGATCCAGCAGCACCCGCTGATAGCGCTCGCGCGCCCACGGCTCACCGGCCAGCGGCGCAAACAGGTTCGCGACCGCAAAGCGCGCGTTGTCGATGCCGTTGATCGCGGCATTGTGTCGCGCCCTGGCGACAAGGCCGGCATCACCCTCCACCCCCAGCACGTGCGCAGCGCGACGGGCCAGCGGCAAGGTGAAGTTGCCCAGTCCGCAGAACAGGTCGAGTACCCGATCGCCCGGTTCCGGTGCCAGCAGGCGGATGGCCTCGGCGACCATGCGGCGATTGAGCTCGGCATTGATCTGCACGAAGTCCAGTGGGCCGAATTCAATGCGCACGTCGAACTCAGGCAACGTGTAGTCGAGCGTCGTGACCGCCCCTGCCAGCGGCGCGGCGCTCTCGGGGCCCGCGCTTTGCAGCCAGAACTGGACAGCGTGCTGACGGGAGAAATCCTGCAGGCGCGCCGTATCGGCTTCGCTGGGCGGCGCCATGACGCGCAGCACGAGCACGGTGGCGTTCTCGCCGATGCCGACCTCGATCTGTGGAATGCGATCGCCGATCGACAGCAGCCCGATCATCTCGCCGAGCGCCTCGCACAGCGGCCCCACAGGAGCTGCCAGCACCGCGCAGTCGCGCACGTCCGTCAGCAATGGCGTGGTCCGTTCCCGGAAACCCACGATCGCCCGCCCGCTCTTGGCGAGCAGGCGCACGCCGAGTCGCGCGCGACGCCGGTAACCGAACAAAGGCCCAGCCAGTACCGGCAGCTCGCTCGCGGCGCGCACGTGACCGATACGTTCCAACTGCTGGTGCAGCTCGCGCGCCTTCGCGACAATTTGTGCCTCGGGGTCCAGGTGCTGCAGCGCACAGCCGCCGCAGCGCCCAAAATGCGGGCAGCGCGGCGTGACCCGGCTCGGTGAGCGGGTGACCAGCTCCACCAGCACCGCCTCGTCAAGCCGCTTGCGCTGCTTGACCCGCCGAATGCGAACCTGCTCGCCCGGCAGCGCGCCGGCAACGAACACCGCCTTACCGCCGAGCCGGGCGATGCCGCGGCCGTCGTGGGCGAGACCGACGATCTCGGCCGTTTCGATGCCCTGCATCAGCCGGCGCCGCCGGCGGTCGCCTTCTCCAGCACCGCCACTGCGACGATCAGGCCACCCTCGTCGGTCAGCGTCACGTGGCCGGCACCCGCGCCCAGCGCGGTGGCGGCGCGCAAGCCGCGTTCGGACCAGACCACCTCGGGGCGACCCCAGGCGTTGGCGACGACGCCGCAGTCGCGGATCCACAGCCCGTGCGAAAAGCCGGTGCCGAGCGCCTTGACGATCGCCTCCTTGGCGGCGAAGCGCTGGCCAAGGAATCGCACCCGGCGCCGCTCGGTCTGAGGCAGCAGCTCGAACGCGGCACGCTCAGCCGGCATCAGCAGCCGGTCGAGAAAGTGCACGCCGAAGCGCTTATAGGTGGCGGCGACCCGGTCGATCTGGACCAGGTCGGTACCGATACCGAAGATCACAAGCGGGCCTCACGCATCAGCCGCTTCATTTCCCGCACGGCAGCGTCGAGGCCCGTGTGCAGAGCACGCGCGATGATCGCAAAGCCGATGTTCAGCTCGACGATTTCCGGGATCGCGGCCACCGGCTGGACGTTGTGATAGTCCAGACCGTGACCTGCGTTGACGATCAGGCCGCGCGCTGCACCATCGCGGGCGGCGCCGGCGAGCCGGTGCAGCTCCTCGGCGCGACGCTCGCCATCGGCTTCCGCGTAAGCGCCGGTATGCAGTTCTATCGCGTGCGCGCCGATCGCCGCGGCGGCCTCGATCTGCGCGGCATCGGCGTCGATGAACAGCGAGACGCGGATACCGGCGTCACTGAGCGCTGCCACCGCTTCACGCAGCGCACTGCCGCCGCCAATGACGTCCAGGCCGCCCTCGGTGGTGACTTCGGTGCGCTTCTCGGGCACCAGGCAGACGTCGGCGGGACGGATCCGCCGCGCGATGCCGACCATCTCTGGAATCGCCGCCATCTCGAGGTTCATGTGAGTCTGCAGGCTCGCCGCGAACCGCTCTACATCCTGGTCCTGGATGTGGCGCCGATCCTCACGCAGGTGCAGCGTGATGCTGTCAGCACCGGCCTGCTCGGCCGTCAGCGCCGCGAAAAGCGGATCGGGAAAGCGCGCACGGCGTGCCTGGCGCACCGTCGCAACATGATCAATGTTCACGCCCAGCGCGAGCTCACGCGCGCCCATCGGTATCGGGTTCATCGTCGGGACTCCTCTTTTCCAGTGCGCCGCTCCTGCACCGCCCGCGCGACCCGCCGGCTCGACAGCTCTTTGCCGTCCAGCGCGGTGTTGATGGCCGCACGCAGCACACGCCGCGCCACGGCCACGCTCGCAGGCGTCGACAGATCCTCGCCGCCGAGCGACAGCAGGTCCGCGCCGCGACACACCGACGGCAAGAACGGATCGGCGGCCTCGGCGGTAACGCCGCGGGCCGGGTTCACATGATAGTACCTGTCAGGCTCCACCCGGGCGCCGCCGTCAACGAGGTGCGCGTAGTCGAGGCCAACGCCGATCGCCTCCAGCAGCCGCTTTTCGAACAGCCGCAGCCCGCGATGCTCATCGGCGGGCGACGCCAGCGCCGCCAGCGCCAGGGCATAGGCGTCGTGGACGTCCGGGTGGGAATCCTCCCGACCCAGTAGCTTGAGCACCAGCTCGTTGAGGTAGAACGCGCTCATCAGGCACGACGGCGCCACCGGCACCGGCCGGGCACCTACCTCGGCCCCGGTCAGCGTGCCGCCGTCACCGGAACCACTCCAGGAGATCACCAGCGGGCCGAACGGCAGCAGCACCGCCTGCCAGTGGCTGCCGGCACGGCGAACGCCTTTGGCGAACAACGTCACCCGGCCATGGTCGCGGGTCAGGAAGTCGACGATCCGGCTCGAGTCCCGCCACTGCTTCTGATGCAGGAGGAACGCAGGTTCGAGCTGGACTCGTCGCGACGCGACCATCGCCGGCGCCGCTCAGCCGTCGTAGCCGAACGAGCGCAGCGCATTGGCGCTGTCAGCCCAGTTGTCCTTCACCTTGACCCACAGCTCCAGATGGGTGCGACGACCGAACAGCTTGTTCAGGTCAAAGCGCGCGCTGCGACCGACTTCCTTGAGCAGGCTACCGCCCTCCCCAATCACGATCGCTTTCTGGCCCTCGCGTTCGACCCAGATCACCGCCCCGATCTCAAGCCGACCGTCCTCGGTCTCATCCATCCGCTCGATCTCGACGGTCAGTCCGTACGGCAGCTCCTGCTGCAGGCGCATCGTCAGCTTCTCGCGAATGATCTCGGTCGTCTGGAACTTCTCCGAGCGGTCGGTCACCTGCTCGGGCGGGAACATGGCCGGCCCCTCTGGCAGGTGCTTGGCGAGCGCCACCGGCAGCGCTGCGATGTTGTCGCGCTTGAGCGCCGACACCGGGATGACTTCAAGGAATGGGTGCAACTCGGATAACTCACCGATGAAGGGCAGCAGCCGCTCGCGCGGCTGCGCGCGATCGACCTTGTTGACCACCAGCACCGCGGGGATGCCAGCGCCCTTGATCCGCTGCAACACTTTCTCGTCCTCCGCAGTGAAGCGCAACGCTTCAACCACGAACGCGACGAGATCGGCGTCAGCGAGGCTCGAGGCAGCGGTGCGGTTCATCACGGTGTTCAGCATCCGGCGGCCGCCAAGATGGAGGCCCGGCGTGTCGACCAGTGCGATCTGGAAGCCCGGCCGGTTCAGCAGCCCAAGGATCCTGTGCCGGGTCGTCTGCGGCTTCGGCGTGACGATACTCAGCTTGCGCTCGAGCAGCGTGTTCAGCAGCGTCGACTTGCCGACGTTCGGGCGGCCTACGATCGCGACAAAGCCGGCGTGATGGGGGGTATCAGTCATGCGAGTCCACTCCTGCCTCAAGTTGCGCCAACGCCCTCTCGGCCGCGAGCTGCTCGGCGCGCCGGCGGCTACTGCCGCGGCCGTCGGTAATGATGTTGGCGCTGGCCACCGTGCACTGCACGCTGAACACCTGCGAATGCGGCTCGCCGCCGATACTCTCCACGGTGTACAGCGGTAGCGGCAAGCCGCGCCCCTGCAGCCATTCCTGCAGGCGCGTCTTCGGATCCTTCGGTGGCGGCGTCTCGCGCAGCGCCTGCAGTCGCGGCCGCCACAGTCGCTCAACCACACCACGGGCGGCGTCGACCCCGCCTTCGAGGTAAATCGCGCCAAGCAGCGCCTCGAATGCGTCGGCGAGAATCGACCGCCGACGAAAGCCGCCAGAGCGCAACTCGCCCGGGCCCAGCCGCAGCCGTTCGCCGATCGCGAGCGTCTCGGCAACGTCGGCTAGCGCCTCGCCGCTGACCAGCGCCGCCCTGAAGCGACTCAGGTCGCCCTCGTCCGCGCTGCCGTACTCGACATACAGCATCTCAGCGACGATGAACGACAGCACCGCGTCACCCAGAAATTCCAGTCGCTCGTTGTCGGGCCCCGGCGCGCTGCGGTGGGTCAGCGCACGGGCAATCAGCTCGGCGTCGCGCGCCCGAAATCCGAACCGCCTCTCCAGCCAGTCCAGATCGGCGCCGAGTCCCGGCGCGATCACGGCCCGGACGCGCCCGACACCGTCACCGTCTTTTCGAAGCGCACGATGAAGCCGACGTTGGCAATGAACGGCGCATAAGCATCGTAGGCGACGTGGACCTGCAGATCCTGACCCTCACGGATCACCTCGACGTCGTGCGAGGTGATCGAGTGCACATCGTCGATATCGAAGTGCTTCTCCAGCGTGCGCTGGATCAAAGCCGCCGTCGCACCGCCGCCGCCGACCTCGGACTTGAGGTTATCCAGGCCCTTGGCCACGTTCATGTACTCCACGTACAGCGGCGTCAAGCGTATGCCGGCGTAGAGAAACACGCCGACAAAGGCGACGAGGATCAACATGCCGAGCAGCGTCATGCCGCGCTGGCGATCGAGCTTCCTAGCAGAGTGCGCCATGTTCATTCTCCGTGCGGTCAGTGTACGGCCGTTCCGAGCCTGGACCAGCGCGGCATGTATCCGGGGCCGAAGCTGGCCCAGATCCGCACTGCCTTGCCGACCAGGTTTTCAGCCGGGACGAAGCCCAGCTCCTGGAAGCGGCTATCCTGGCTGTTGTCGCGGTTATCACCCATGAAAAAGTAGTAGCCCACGGGAACGTCGTAGGCCCCGGTGGGTGCCAGCGTCTGGTCACCCGACAGCGGCGCAGACGTCGCCAGCGCCGGGCACTCGTTCAGATTGCGCGAACTGGTGCAGCCGCGGTAGGACTGGCGGGTTTCGAGCGGGCAATACATGACCAGATGATCGCGTGCGTCGAGCGTTTCGGTGCCGAGATGGAAATTTCGGTAGCACACATCTTCCATGTACAGACCGTTGTCACGCGACACCATCTCGCGACCGTTGACCCAGACCGCGTCACCGCGAATCACGATGTGGTCGCCCGGCAGACCGATGAGGCGCTTGATGTAGTTGACCGACGGCTCGCTCGGCTTGCGGAACACGATCACATCGCCGCGTGTCGGGCTACCGATGTCGACGATCTTGGTGTTGAGCACCGGCAGACGCAGCCCATAGCTGAACTTGCTGACGAAGATGAAATCGCCATCGAGCAGCGTCGGCATCATCGAGTCGGAGGGAATGCGAAACGGCTCGAACAGGAAGGAACGCACGACCAGCACGATCAGGATGATCGGGAAGAACGAACGGGCGTACTCCACCGGCCAAGGGTCCGCAGCACCCGCCGGTCGGCGCGCGGCGAACAGCACGCGGTCGAGCCCCCAGACGACGCCGGTCAAGAGCGCAAGAGCGGAGAGGATGAGCGAAAAGTCGTAGACAACGTGCATGAAATAATTGTTCCGTGTTGATCCGACGCGCGTTACTTCTTGCCGACCTGCAGGACGGCGAGGAATGCCTCCTGCGGAATCTCGACACTGCCGACCTGCTTCATGCGCTTCTTGCCTTCCTTCTGCTTCTCCAGCAACTTGCGCTTGCGGCTGATATCGCCGCCATAGCACTTGGCCAGCACGTTCTTGCGCATTGCCTTGACCGACGCGCGCGCCACAACCTGGCTACCGATCGCCGCCTGGATCGCAACCTCGAACATCTGCCGCGGGATAAGCTCCTGCATCTTGTCGACCAGATCCCGCCCACGCCGGTAGGCGTCGTCGCGGTGCACGATCAGGCTCAACGCATCGATGCGGTCGCCGTTGATCAGCACATCGAGCTTGACCACGTTGGCGGCCTGGAAGCGATTGAACTCGTAGTCGAACGAGGCATAGCCGCGGCTGACGCTCTTGAGGCGATCAAAGAAGTCGAGCACGACCTCCCCCATGGGCAATTCGTACTGCAGCGACACCTGGTTACCGACATACAGCATCTTCTTCTGCACGCCGCGCTTTTCAGTGCACAGCTGCAACACGCCACCCACGTGCTCCGGCGGCACGAGGATGTTGGCGGTAATGATCGGCTCGCGCGTCTCCGCGATGCGGTCGATCGGCGGCAGCTTGGACGGGTTATCGACCAGCTCGACCACGCCATCGGTCTTGAGAACCTCGTAGACCACGGTCGGCGCGCTGGTCACCAGGTCTATGTTGTACTCGCGCTCGAGCCGCTCCTGGACGATTTCCATGTGCAGCAGGCCGAGGAAGCCGATGCGAAAGCCGAAGCCCAGCGCGGTGGACACCTCAGGCTCGTACTGCAACGCCGAATCGTTCAGCTTGAGCTTCTGCAGCGCATCGCGGAACTGCTCGTAGTCATCGGTCGCGACGGGAAAGAGCCCCGCGAACACACGCGGCTGGATCTTCTTGAAGCCCGGCAATGCGGTGCTGCAGGGATCCGACTCAAGGGTGATCGTATCGCCAACCGGCGCGCCGTCGATCTCCTTGATGCCGGCCATGATGAAGCCGACCTCACCCGCAGACAGATCGTCGCCATCGACGCGCTTGGGAGTGAAACGACCCAGACGGGCGCACTCGTGCGCCCGTCCGGTAGACCAGATGCGGATCTTCTGGCCACGCTTGAGCCGGCCGTTGACCACTCGCACCAGTGACACGACGCCAACGTAATTGTCGAACCACGAATCGATGATCAGTGCCTGCAGCGGCGCGTCGACGCGACCCTTCGGCGGCGGGATGCGCGCCACGATTGCCTCGAGCAGCAGATCGACGCCGACGCCGGTCTTGGCCGAGACGAGCACCGCCTCGGTCGCATCGATGCCAATGATCTCCTCGACTTCCTTCATGACGCGGTCGGGGTCGGCGGACGGCAGGTCTATCTTGTTGATGACCGTCAGTACTTCCAGACCCTGCTCCAGCGCCGTGTAGCAGTTGGCAACGCTCTGCGCCTCGACACCCTGGGCGGCGTCGACGACCAGCAGCGCGCCTTCGCAGGCAGCCAGCGAGCGCGACACTTCGTAGGAGAAGTCGACGTGGCCGGGCGTGTCGATGAAGTTGAGCTGGTAGTCGACCCCGTCCTGAGCCCTATAGGTCAGGGTGACGCTCTGGGCCTTGATCGTGATGCCACGCTCGCGCTCGATGTCCATCGAATCGAGGACCTGTTCCTGCATTTCGCGTTTTTGCAGACCGCCGCAGATCTGGATCAGGCGATCGGCGAGCGTGGACTTCCCATGGTCGACATGGGCGATGATCGAAAAATTGCGGATATGCGGCATTCGGGACGTCGGCTCCTGCCGGCGTGAAGGACTCGGCCAGCCGACCGATTATAGCAGTCAGCCCCCCCCAACCCTCAGCGACCCGCGTTCCAGGCCCGCTCGAGTTCATTCCAGTCGAGGTGGCCGAGGGCAATCGGCTCGCCATCCACCAGCAAGACCGGGATTTTGAGCCCGTAACGGCGCTTGAGGATGGGATCGTCGTCAACGTCCCGCACCTCGACCGACTCGCCCCGCTCGGCCGCCCACGGCACGAGCTCCAGCAGCAATTCCTCGCACAGACCGCAGCCCTCGCGGCTGTAGATCATCAGTCGGCTCATGGGATGGCGCGGGGGGCATCCGCCAGCCCGAGGGCCTTGGCGGAGCGGCCCGGGGTGACCCCGGTGGCGATGTACTCGACCGTTTGCGGCGGCACTTCGCCGATCGCCGTGATCTGGTGGCCGGCCGTGAACTTCGAATAGGCGAACGCGGAACCGACCCGCCCCTGCCCTTCGGTCGGCTGGCGCGGCGGCGCGGGCGGCCCCTCAATGAACACCGACACCGAGGCGAGCCCGTCCGACACCACCAGATGCGTCACCGGCTGATCGCTACCCGGCAGGCGCTGCTCGCCGCTGGCGCTGACCTTGAAGCCCGGCGGCAGTTGCAGCAGTTGCCAGGGGACGCCTGGGCGGCTGGCGCGCGGCGGACTCGGCGCCTGACGGACCCAGGCAAAGCGGGAGGCGTCGACCTCGGGGCGAAACGCCGCATCCGGCAGCACCACGTCGACCTGCAGCGAGGTGAACAGCACCTGCTCAAGCATCTGCCCACGCGCGTCGCACAGATCCGTGCGCAGCGGCATCTTGGTTTCTTCGTCGATCCACAAGCGGTAGCCGAAGCGGTAGCCGTCACGCGGCATCACCTCGATGATACGGGACGGCCGGCCGATGACGCGTTCCCGGCCGGTCATTTCCACGCGGTAATTCTCCTCCACGCCCGGATCGAAGGTCGGCACGGCACCCAGCAGCGCCCGATCGTCCGGCGGCGTCTCCACCAGCACCTTACGTTCGTCAGGCAGGAAACACTGCAGCTCGCCGTCATGGCGCACGATCTCGCGGCCGTGCGGCGACAGGCTCACCAGCCGCTCAAGCACATGGCCGTCCTTGGAGCGATGGAAGATCCGCAGCTTTTCCACCGGCCCATGGCCGAGGTGGAGGAATTCACCCTGGTAGGTTCGGCTCGCGACGGCCTGATTCATCTGCGTCAGCCAGCGGCGCGCTTCGTCGTCGGCCGCCGCCGGGCCTGCGAGCAGCACCGCAGCGCCTGCCAGGCACGCCAACCGCCACAGGACGCCAGTGTTCATCGGCCGCCGGACTCCGCCGCCGGCTGGTCTGCCAGCAGGTGGATCAGCACGCTGCGGCCGGCCAGCGGCCCGCTGACGCTGGAATGCGCCACGACATAATTCGCCAGGGTTGCGCCCTGGATCTCCTGCAGCCCGGCCCGCCCCGGCGGCGTCACGTAGCTGCGCGGCTCGACGCCCGCCGGCACCTGCGGCAGTGTCGTGGCGAGCTGCATCGGGGCTGGCGCGACCTCGAGCGCACGCACTTGCGCCACCTGACCGGCGGTCGGCAGCGCCGAGGGTACGGCCCGCTGCAACACCAGCACCGCGATCATGCCGACGCTCGCGGCAACCGCCAGACCCGCCGCGGAGCGCAGCCACCCGGGCACTTGCCGGCGCTGGACCGACGCTGGCCGCAAGCCCGCGGCAGACGGCGCAGGCTCAAGCGCAATAGCAGCGCTGACCCGCAGCGCAAAATCGCCGCGCAGCGGATACTGCTCACCGCGCAGGACCTCGCCGCAGGCTCGGTAGCGCGCCAGGCGCCGGGCGAGCTCGGGCTCCCGCTCAATGCGCCGCAGCAGCAGTGCCGTCTCTTCGGGAGGCAGTTCGCCGTCAACCAAGGCCGACAGCTGTTCGTTCAGAAGGTCGCTCATGGCCATGTCTCGCTGCGCTCGGACCTGCGGTGGTAAAGCATCGGTCATTCCTCCGGTCGGCCGAGGCCGCCGTCGAAGATCGGCCGCAGCTTGCGATCGATCGCCTCGCGGGCGCGGAAAATGCGCGACCGCACGGTGCCCACGGGACAATCCATGGACGCTGCAATTTCTTCGTAGCTCAGGCCGTCGATCTCACGCAGCACGATCGCGGCCCGAAGGTCCTCGGGCAATTCGGCCATCGCGCCGTTGACCGTCTGGCGAATCTCCTCGGTGAGCACCAGGTGCTCCGGCGTCTCGCCATCGGTGAGGCGGGCGTGCAGCGTGTACTGCTCCGGGTCCTGCAGGTCGAGGTTGTAGTCGATGGGGCGGCGCTTGTTTGCCACGAGGGTGTTCTTCGCAGTGTTGATCGCGATACGGTAGAGCCACGTGTAGAACGCACTGTCACCCCGGAAGGATGGCAGCGCCCGGTAAGCCTTGATGAAGGCCTCCTGAGCCACGTCTTCCGCCTCCATGGCGTCGCGAACGTACCGCATGATCAGCTTGAGCACCTTTTGCTGATATCTCAGCACCAGGACATCGAACGCCGCCCGTTCGCCCCGCTGTACCCGCTCCACCAGCGCAAGGTCACTCTGTTCGGTGGTCACGAATCGCGCTCCGGAGGGTCCGGACGGCCGCTCTCGGGCTGATAGACCGCCTGCCTGGCGGAAAGTTCAGCCAGCTCGGTAATCTGCGCAATCAGCTCGGCCAGCGACGGGTCTGCGATCGGCGCGCGGCGCAGGCAGTAGTCGGCAAGCTCGGGATCGGGCAGTTCCAGCAACCGCAGGAACGCGGCATGGCTCTCGGCGCTGGCTGACGGCCAGCGCTGGGCGAGGTAGCGCTCGAGCAACACGTCCAGCTCACGCATGCCCCGTCGGCAGCGCCAGCGCAGCCGGTTCAGCTCAGCGGCGGCCGCGAGGGGCAACGCCGCCTCAGACCTGCCGCTCGAGCAGCAGTTTCTTGATTTCCGCGATCGCCCGGGCGGGGTTGAGGTCCTTCGGGCAGGCCTCGGTGCAGTTCATGATCGTATGGCAGCGATACAGCTTGAACGAATCCGACACCATATCGAGCCGCTCGGCGGTGGCCTCGTCACGCGAGTCGACGATCCAGCGGTAGGAGGCGAGCAACGCCGCCGGCCCGAGGAAGCGGTCGCTATTCCACCAGTAGCTGGGGCAACTGGTCGAGCAGCACGCGCAGAGGATGCAGGCGGACGGCCCGTCCACTTTCTCCTGCTCTTGCTTGCTCTGCAGCCGCTCGCGATCCGGCGGTGGCGGCGTACGTGTCTGCAGCCACGGCTGCACGGCCGCGTACTGCGCGTAGAAATTCGTCAGGTCCGGCACCAGATCCTTCACCACCGGCATGTGCGGCAGCGGAAAGATCTTCACGTCGCCCTTGATGTCGGCGATCGACTTGGTGCACGCGAGCGTGTTCAGCCCGTCGATATTCATCGCGCAGCTGCCGCAGATACCCTCGCGGCAACTGCGCCGGAAGGTCAGCGTCGGATCGACCTCGTTCTTGATCTTGATCAGCCCATCCAGAACCATCGGCCCGCAGCGGTCGAGGTCGAGCTGATAGCGGTCGAGCCGCGGCTTCTCGCCCGAATCCGGGTCGAAGCGATAGATCTGGAACGTCTTGACCCGCGTGGCGCCGGCCGGCGCCGCATGCGCGCGGCCCGGAATCTCGGTGTAGCGGGAATTGGCAGGAAGGTTGAAGTCAGCCATGCGATGGACCCTTTGACGGTCGATCAGTAAGTCCGCGCCTTCGGCGGAATGGGTTCGACGTCGGAGGTGAGCGTCTGCATGTGTACCGGGCGGTAGTCGATCCTGACCGAACCGTCAGGGTCGACCCACGCGAGGCTGTGCTTGTGCCACTTCGCATCGTCGCGGTTGGGGAAGTCCTCGCGCGCATGCGCGCCGCGACTCTCCTCGCGATTAGCCGCCGAGCGAATGGTCGCGGTCGCCTGCAGCAGCAGGTTCTCGAGTTCCATGGTCTCGACCAGGTCGGTATTCCAGATCAGCGAGCGATCCTTGATGCCGACGTCCGCGAACGAGTCGAACGTACGCGCGAGCTTGTCGCAGCCTTCGCGCAGCGTGGCGCCGGTACGGAACACCGCGGCATCCGCCTGCATCGTGCGTTGCATCTCCAGGCGGATCTCGGCGGTCGGGCGCTCGCCCTTGGCGTTGCGCAACCGGTCGAGACGCGCGACGGCAGCGTCGCAGGAGGCCTGCGGCAACGGTCGGTGCGGCATGTCCGGACGCACGACCTTGGCCGCCTGCCGCGCAGCGGCGCGACCAAAGACGACCAGATCGAGCAACGAGTTCGAGCCGAGGCGGTTGGCGCCGTGTACCGACACGCAGGCCGCCTCGCCCACCGCAAACAGCCCCGGCACCACGCTGTCGGGATTACCGTCCTTGAGCGTCACCACCTCGCCATGGACGTTGGTCGGGATGCCACCCATGTTGTAGTGCACGGTCGGCAACACCGGGATCGGCGCCTTGTTGACGTCAACGCCAGCGAAGATGCGGGCCGTCTCGGCGATACCCGGCAGACGCTCCTGGATCACGGCCGGACCGAGGTGTTCGAGGTGCAGGTGAATATGATCGCCATGCTCGCCGACGCCGCGGCCTTCGCGGATCTCAATCGTCATCGAACGCGAGACGACATCGCGGCTGGCGAGGTCCTTCGCGTTCGGAGCGTAACGCTCCATGAAGCGCTCGCCCTTGGAATTGGTCACGTAGCCGCCCTCACCGCGCGCGCCCTCCGTGATCAGGCAACCGGCGCCATAGATGCCGGTCGGGTGGAACTGCACGAACTCCATGTCCTGCAGCGGCAGCCCGGCCCGCGCCACCATGCCGCCACCGTCGCCGGTGCAGGTATGCGCAGAGGTGCATGAGAAGTAGGCGCGGCCGTAGCCACCGGTGGCGAGCACGACCGAGTGCGCACGGAACCGATGCAGCTTGCCATCGGCGAGATCCAGGGCGATCACGCCGCGGCACTCGCCGTTTTCCATGATCAGGTCGAGCGCGAAGTATTCAATGAAGAACGTTGCTTCGTGCTTCAGCGACTGCTGATAGAGCGTATGCAGCATCGCGTGCCCGGTGCGATCCGCCGCAGCGCACGTGCGCTGGGCGATACCCTCACCATAGTTGGTGGTCATGCCGCCGAACGGCCGCTGGTAGATAAGCCCCTCCGCGGTGCGCGAGAAGGGCACGCCGTAGTGCTCCAGCTCGATGACGGCGCTCGGCGCCTCCTTGCACATGTACTCGATCGCATCCTGGTCGCCGAGCCAGTCGGAGCCCTTGATGGTGTCGTAGAAATGAAAACGCCAGTCGTCGCCGTCACCCATGTTGCCAAGCGCCGCCGAGATGCCGCCCTGCGCCGCCACCGTATGGCTACGAGTCGGGAACACCTTGGTGATCGAGGCGACCTTCAGGCCCGCCTCGGCCAGGCCGAATGTCGCGCGCAAGCCAGCGCCGCCGGCGCCGACCACGATGACGTCGTAAGTATGATCGATGAATTCATAATCGCTCATGCTGCGCTCCCAAGCGCGACCTTAAGCACGCCGAACAGCGCCGCAGCGCCGATCAGCAGGTGCAGGAACTGCACGACGAGCAGCGCCGTGATCTTCTTCGACTTGGCCGGCACGTAGTCTTCGATGACCACCACGACGCCGAGCCAGGAGTGATAGACGAGCGCCGGCACCAGCAGCAGCATCAGCACGGCATTGAGCGGTGAGGCGAGCCAGGCGTGGGCGTGGGCGTAGCCGAGATCCGGCTGCAGCAGCAGCGAAATCGCGAACCAAGGCCCCAGCAACGCGAGCGCCACGGCGGTGACCCGCTGCAGCCACCAATGGTGCGTGCCGTCGACCAGGCCGAGCCCGAGCGCGCGCCCAAGCGGAGACTTCGAGCTCATACGTAGCCCCCCCGGTGGAGCAGCGCCAGCAGGCTCGCCCCGGTCAGTATCACGACCGCAACGATCACCACTCGCGCCGACAGGCGCGCCTGGCGCTTCTCCAGACAATGGCCGGTATCGAACACCAGATGCCGGATGCCGGTGCAGAAGTGGTACCAGAACGCCGCGAGGACGCCGGCAAGCACCAGCAGGCCCAGCGGGGAGCCGAGCAAGGCCGCCACCCAGCCGTAGCACGACGCACCGGAGGCGAGCGCTAGCAGCCAGGCGGCGAGTAGCAGCAGCGAACCGGAAAGCGCGACGCCGGTCGCCCGGTGCAGGATGGACAACGCCATGGTGTACATCGTTCTGTACACCTGCAGATGCGGCGACAAGGGCCGTAGGTTCGATGCCATAGCTATTACTTCCTCGGCGGGCACGCGCCGGGAGGCCCCGACGCGACGCTGCGTGGGTTAGGTTCCGTCAGAAATCAATGCAGCGACCGGACTTCTCCCAGTCACCAAAGCGGGTCGGCTCAGGCCCGGTGCGTCCGCCCACTTCGGTTGCCGTTGCGGTGGGCGTCCCGACGGCAGGCGACGCCGCCCCTGGCGGTGCAGCCGCGGTCCCCTGGACAGGCGCGACCTCAACAACAGGCTTCTTCAACGTCAACATGATCTAAGGATACTGCCACAATCTATATGGCAGTGCAGCACCGGCCCAACCCCTTGTTTATATGAATTGTTTACCGAGCAACTTGGGCATTGGGGGCGGTCGCGGTACGCTGCGCGAGGACCGGGCCTACCGGCGCCCCCCCACCACCTCCCGACTGCCACCGAGCCCCCGCCTCATGACGACGCCCGACTGCCCACCTGGACGCTACCTCACCCTGCTCGCCGCCGGACGGGATGCCGCAAGCTTCCTGCAGGGCCAGCTGACCCAGGATGTGCTGACGATGGAGGGCCTGCTGCCGTCCGCCCTGCTGACCGCGCAGGGCCGCGTGCTGGCAACGCCGTGGGTGCTCGCCGACGCCGACAGCCGCCGCCTGCTGCTGGCGACGGGGTTGGCGGACGCCGTACTCCAGCACCTGCGCCGCTACGTGCTGCGCTCGAAGCTCACCCTCAGCCTTGCCGAGCCCACCGAGAGCGACCGCGAGCAACTGCGCGCGTTCGTGGCGCAGCGGCTGGCGGGAACGAACGCCGGCAGCTGGCCCCTCGCGCTGATACGAGCGGGACTGGCGGATGTCGATGCGGCAAGCAGCGGCGAATGGATCCCGCAGATGATCAATCTCGACCTGATCGGCGCGATCAGCTTCAAGAAGGGCTGCTACACCGGCCAGGAAATCGTCGCGCGCACCCAGCACCTGGGCCGCATCAAGCGGCGCATGCAGCGTTATCTCGGCAGCGGCGAGCTACCCTCGCCGGGCAGCGCACTGCGGGCCGGCGAGGCGAAGGTCGGCGAAGTGGTAGCGGCGGCGGCCGACGGCGCAGCGGTGGAACTGCTCGCGGTCGTGAATCTCGATGCGCGCAGCGCCGCGCTGACGCTGGCCGACGGGCGGGCGTTTACCTCCGCCCCCCTGCCCTACGTCGTGGGCTAGAGCCCGCTTCAGGTCTCCAGCTTCATCTGCGGAAACAGCAGCACGTCGCGGATCGACGCTGAGTCCGTGTACAGCATGACCAACCGATCGATGCCCACACCCAGACCCGCGGTCGGCGGCATGCCGTACTCCAGCGCACGCACATAGTCGGCGTCGAAGTACATCGCCTCCACGTCGCCGGCATCCTTGAGCGCCACCTGCTCGCGGAACCGACTGGCCTGCTCCTCGGCGTCGTTGAGCTCCGAGAAACCGTTGGCCAGCTCGCGCCCGCCAACGAAGAACTCGAAGCGATCGGTAATGAACGGATCCGCATCGTTGCAGCGCGACAACGGCGAAACCTCGGTCGGATAGGCATACGCGAACGTCGGCTGGATCAGCGTGTGCTCGACCGTCTTGTCGAACAACGCCATCTGCAACTTGCCTGCGCCCTCGGACGGCGTATGGGCGACACCACGCTCGTCGAGCTGGCGGCGCAGATAGGCCGGGTCGCGCAGGCTCGACGCGGCAAGACCGGGATTGTTCTCCAGTAGCAACTGCTCGATCGTCGCGCGCCGAAACGGCGAACCCAGATCGATCAGGGTGCCCTGGTAGGTGAGCGCGCGGCTGCCGACGACAGCATCGGCAAGACCTGTGAACATCTGCTCCACCAGATCCATCAGGTCGCGGTAGTCCGCGTAGGCCTGATAGAGCTCGAGCATCGTGAACTCCGGGTTGTGACGCGTCGACAAGCCTTCGTTGCGGAAATTTCGATTGATCTCGTAGACGCGCTCGAAGCCACCGACGACCAGTCGCTTCAGGTACAGCTCAGGCGCAATGCGCAGATACATGTCCATGTCGAGCGCGTTGTGGTGCGTCTTGAACGGCCGCGCCACCGCGCCGCCCGGGATCGGCTGCATCATCGGCGTCTCGACTTCCATGAAGCCGGCCGCGTCGAGGAAACCGCGCAGGAAGCGGACGATGCGGGTGCGCTGCTCAAACACGCGGCGACTGTCGGGGTTGACGACCAGATCGACGTAGCGCATCCGGTAACGCGCCTCGGTGTCACTCAGGCCGTGCCACTTGTCCGGCAATGGCCGCAGCGACTTGGTCAGCAGCCGCAGACCTTCGGCGCGCACCGACAACTCGCCGGTGCGCGTACGCATCAGCTGGCCCTCGGCACCGACAAGATCACCCACATCCCAGGTCTTGAACGCGGCGTAGGTGTCACCCAGCAGGTTCGCCTGCAGGAACAACTGGATTTCGCCCGAGCCGTCGACCAGCCTCACGAAGCTCGACTTGCCCATGTCGCGCTTGGCGAGCATGCGGCCGGCGACACGGACCTTGATCGGGTGTGCATCAAACCACTCGGCCGGCTTCTCGCCGAAGCTCACGGCCAGGTCGCCCGCATGCGCGTCGCGACGGAAGTCGTTCGGGAACGGGTTGCCCGCCTCGCGCAGCGCGGCGAGCTTCTGGCGTCGCTCGGCGATGAGCTTGTTGTCGTCGGCCGGTGCCGCGGGAGTCTGGTCGTGGTCGGTGGAGGTCATCGTGATCACAGTCCCTGCTTCAGGCTCGCTTCCATGAACGGATCGAGGCCCCCGTCGAGGACGGAGGTGGTGTTGCCAATTTCCAGATTCGTGCGCAGATCCTTGATCCGTGACTGGTCGAGCACGTACGAGCGGATCTGGTTGCCCCAGCTGACGTCGGACTTGGAGTCCTCGAGCACCTTGGCAGCGGCGTTGCGCTTGTTGAACTCGAGTTCATACAGCTTGGCCTTCAGCATCTTCATCGCAGTGCCGCGATTCTTGTGCTGGCTGCGCTCGCTCTGGCACGAGACCACGATGCCGCTGGGAATATGGCGAATGCGGATGGCCGACTCGGTCTTGTTGACGTGCTGGCCGCCCGCCCCGCTGGAGCGGAACGTATCGGCCTCGAGGTCGGCGGGATTGATGTCGATCTTGATGTCGTCGTTCACCTCGGGCGAGACGAACACCGACGCGAACGAGGTATGGCGGCGGTTGCCGGAATCGAACGGCGACTTGCGTACCAGCCGATGCACGCCTGTCTCGGTGCGCAGCCAACCGTAGGCATAGCTGCCCTCGATGCGCAGCGTCACGCCCTTGATGCCGGCGACCTCGCCGTCACTCTGGTCCATGATCTCGTAGCGGAAGGCGTGCGCATCGGCCCACTTGCAGTACATGCGCAGCAACATCGAGGCCCAGTCCTGCGCCTCGGTACCGCCGGCGCCGGCCTGAATGTCCAGAAACGCGTTGGCCGGGTCCATCTCGCCGGGGAACATGCGCTGGAACTCAAGTTCCTTGACCTGACGTTCGAGGTTGCCCGCGTCGCGGGCAACCTCGTCGATCATCGTCTCCTCGCCTTCGCCCTCGGCAAGCTCCAGAAGTTCGAGCGAACCTGCGATGCCGTCGCGGACGCCATCGAGCCGGGTCACCAGTGTCTCGAGCTGGGCGCGCTCCCGACCCAGTGCCTGGGCGCGATCGGGGACATCCCAGATCTTGGGATCCTCCAGCTCGCGGCTTACCTCGACGAAGCGTTCGCTCTTCCTGTCGTATTCAAAGATACCCCCTTAAGGAGGCGAGGCGTTCCTCGAGATCCTTGAGCTGACGACGGACGGGGCTGACGAGCTGGCTGATATCGACGGACATGGACGCGCGACTACTTGAAAAAACCGCACGAATCATACCACGCGGCCAGCTCAGACCGGCTCGAGGTACTCCACCAGCAGCTGCGCCCGGCTCAGGCCCTGGAACTCGTTGACGTCGAGCCGGTAGACCAGGCGCCAGCGACCGTCCCGAACCGGCACCTCGGCACCGGGGCGCACCATCCAGCCGAACGCCAGCGCCTCCAGCGGCGGCGTGCGCGGCCGGGCGCTGACCCACAGCTTGAGATGGCGCTCCTTGAGCACGCGGGCCTCCAGGATGGTGAACTCGCCGTCGAAGCACGGCTCCGCGAAGCCGGACCCGAACGGCCCCGCCGCCCGCAGCCGGTTTGCCGTTTCCAGCGTCAGCGACTCCGACTGCAGCTCGCCGTCGGTATACAGCCGACCATCCAGCAGGCCGGGCTCGGCACGCCGACCCACCTCGGCGGCGAACGCCTCGCCGAACTCACGCAGGCGCGACGCCGACAGCGTCAGTCCCGCCGCCATCGCGTGGCCACCGAACTTGTCTATCAATCCCGGACTGCGCGTGGCGACCGCCTCGAGCGCATCGCGGATGTGGATACCCGGCACCGAGCGCGCCGAACCGCGCGCAAGGCCACCCTCCGCCGGCGCAAACGCGATGACCGGCCGGTGCACCTGCTCCTTGACCCGCGCCGCGACCAGCCCAACGACGCCAGGATGCCAGGCCGGGTCATACAGGCTCAGCGCGAACGGCATCTCCACGCCGGCGATGCCGATGTGCAACCGCTCAACGATCGCCAGCGCCTCGGACTGCATCTTCGCCTCGATGACCCGTCGCTCCCGGTTCAGACCGTCCAGCTGCTCGGCGAGACGGCGCGCCACCGCCGGATCGTCCGTCAGCAGGCACTCGATGCCGATCGACATGTCCTCAAGCCGACCGGCGGCATTCAGGCGCGGGCCAATGAAGAACCCGAGGTCGGTCGTGCCGGTCGCCGCAAGCGTGCGACCGGCCACCTCGGCAAGGGCTGCAATGCCCGGCACGCAGCGCCCGGCACGAATTCGCTCAAGGCCGGCGCGCACCAGCACGCGGTTGTTGTGGTCCAGCGGCACGACGTCGGCCACGGTGCCCAGCGCGACCAGATCGAGCAGTTCGGCGGTCTGCGCGGCCGGCCGGCCGAGCTTGCGTCCGAGCGCGAGCAGCACGTAGAACGCAACGCCGACGCCAGCCAGCGCGCGGCTGCCGAAGCGCGCGCCGACGAGGTTTGGGTTCACGATCGCCGTCGCATCCGGTAACAGCGGCCCAGGCAGGTGATGGTCGGTGACCAGCACCTCGATGCCGGCGGCACGCGCGGCCGCAACGCCCTCCAGGCTCGAGACGCCATTGTCGACGGTAATGATCAGCCGCGGCTGACGCTCGGCCGCCAGCGCCACGATCTCCGGCGTCAGGCCGTAGCCGAACTTGAACCGGTCCGGCACGAGGAAGCCGACCTCACGATGACCGAAGCGGCGCAGCGCGCGCACGACCAATGCACTGGCGGTCGCACCATCGGCGTCGTAGTCGCCGATCACCAGGATGCGGTCGCCACGCGCCATATGTGCGGCGATGAGCTCCGCCGCGACCTCCACCCCATCCAGACTGCTGACCGGCAGCATCTTCTCCAGGCCCAGCAGCAGCTCCCGCTCGGCCGACACGCCGCGCGCCGCGTACACCCGCCGCAGTACCGGATCGAGCGTCTCCGGCAGCGACACGACCGGCACCGCGCGGCGCATGATCGGACGGCGGATCATGCGAAGCTCTCCCACCACGGCCGCACGCGCCGCCAGACGCGCCAGCGCTGGCCGCGACGCAGACGATAGACCCGACCGGCGCAGTGCAGCTCGGCGCCTGACAGTTCGCCATCACGCAGCCGCGCGGCGAGCGGCTCGAACCACCGCTGGTCGGCGTCAGCCACCGTGTCACCGGCACGCACCAGATCGGCAACAGCCAAGCTCTCCAACACCCGACCCGGCACAGTGTCCGCGCCGGCCGCCGCGGCACCCAGAAACGCATCGTCACAGGCCAGCACCGGCCAGCGTGCCGCGCCGGCAAGTGGCGCACGGCCCGCGCCCCACAGCCACAGGCCGTTCGCGCCGCGCCCATCGACCGCCGTGACCGGCTGCGCGTGCAGCCACATCTGCAGTTCGGTCGCCAGCCGCTGCAGACGGCCGGCGTCAGCGCCACGCGGCGCGCCGTCGCCCAGACTGCGGCCCGTGAGCGTCGCCGGATCCCGGGTCGCAACCTCGAGCGCGGCGGCGACGCGCAGCAGCAACTGACCACCCGCATCGACCAGGAGCAGCGTGCCATCAGCAAAGTCGCGGGCGAAGCGCTCGACCAGCGCGGCGCGCGCCGCGCCGTCCAGCACGAGCGGTCCCTGCCCGTCGAAATGCACCCGGCTCATGCCGGCCACGAGTCGCACCGGCGTGGCGACAAACCAGGTCGCGTCGGCCTGCAGCGCAACGCCCGCCGCCGTGGCGAGCGTGTGCGCAATCGGCAGGTCGCCCGGCGGCACGCTCAGGCCTGCGACCGACAGCGCCCAGCGGCGCCAGTCCAGCGGCGCCGCCGCGCGGTCGGCGCCCGCCAACAGCCGCTCGAGCACCGGCAGCCGCGGCAGCGTGCTTACGGCGTCATCCGGATCGGAGACGGCAAGGTCGGTCAGCGCGGCGTGGAGGTGGTACATGAATCGGGTATCGTATCTGGATGCAGTTCTCGATGGATACCACCGGTCCGGCCCGGATCATTACCGGCTACAGCGCAACGCAGTTGCGGGTCGGCGAACAAGTCGTCGCGACCAGCGCGATCGTGACCGCCCAGCTCGTGCTGCCCTGGGCCGTGGCGACGTTCGCCGATCTGACGGCGACCGCGCTGGATCCCGCGCTGGCACTGGATATCGAGGTGCTGTTACTGGCGACCGGCGAGCAGCAGCTGTGGCCGGGCGCGGCGGTGTTCGCACATGCCGCCCGTCGTCGCATCGGCCTTGAAGTCATGACGCTCAGCGCCGCCTGCCGCACTTTCAACGTGCTGGTCGGAGACCGCCGGCCCGTGGCCCTCGCCGCCCTGCTCGGCACCGCCGGCTAGTCAGCGCGGCGGCAACTGCCGCTGGGGATCGACCGGCCGGCCGTTTTGACGAATCTCGAAGTAAAGCAGCGACTGGTTGCCAGGCCCGATGCCCATGGCGGCGATCTTCTGCCCCTCGCGCACCGTCTCCCCCTCGGCGACATACAGCTCGCTGTTGTAGCCGTAAGCGGACAGCCAGGTGTCGTCGTGCTTGATGATCACCAGCTGGCCATAGGCACGCAGCCCGGAGCCGCGGTAGACGACCCGGCCGGCCGCGGCGGCCCGCACCGGGGCGCCGGTGGCGCCGACAATGCGCAACCCCGGCGCACCGCTGGGCGGGCCGACGGTCAGCGTCGCGACGCCATCCGCCGGCCACTGCCAGTGCGGCGGCGCGCTGACCGGCAGCGGCACCTCGACCGGCCGCGGAGCCGGCCGCGGGACGGCGCCTGCGACCGCGCCGCTGGGCGACTGCAGCAGCAACTGCTGCCCCACGTCGATGCGAAAATCAGCACCGATGCCGTTCCAGCGGGCGACATCATGGTAGTCGACGCCGTTGCGCCAACTGATGGAATACAGCGTATCGCCAGCACGCACGACGTAGACATTGGCAGCTGCCACGGGCGGGAGCCGACGCGGCGCACCACCGCAACCCTGCAGCAGCGCCAGCGCCAGCAGCGCGCACTGCAGCGCGATGCGCATCGGCGTCAGGCCGTACCGCCGACGAGCGGCACGAAGCTCACGCCGCCCAGCTTCTCACGCAGGAAGTGCTCGTCGCGACGCGTGATCCGCAGCAGTTCCTGCGCACCATCCGGACCCACTGGAATGATCAGTCGTCCACCCTTCGGGGCCAGCTGCGCGAGCAGCCCCTGCGGCACCACCAGCGGCGCTGCGGTGACCACGATCGCATCGTACGGCGCATGCGTTTTCCAGCCCACCGTGCCGTCGGCATAGCGCAGGCGGACGTTCTTGAGACCCAGCTCCTTGAGCCGATCGCGGGCGCGATCGATCAGCGGCTTGATGCGCTCGACGCTGGAGATGCGAGCCACCAGCGGCGAGAGCACCGCGGTCTGGTAACCGCAACCGGTGCCCACCTCGAGCACGTTGAACAGCTCGCCGCCCTCGAGCAAGGCTTCGGTCATGCGTGCGACGACGTAAGGCTGCGAGATGGTCTGACCGAAGCCGATCGGCAGGGCCGTGTCCTCGTAGGCGCGACTGGAGAGCGCCTCGTCGACGAACAGATGCCGTGGCACGTTGCGCACCCGATCGAGCACGCGCTCGTCCTTGATGCCCTGCTCGCGCAGCCGCAGCACCAGCCGCTCACGCGTGCGGGCCGAGGTCATGCCTATGCCGGCGTGGCGCGCGTCAGCCATCTGCCGCCTTCAGCCAGGCCTCGAGGCCCGACAGCGCGGCATGGCGCGTCAGATCGATCTGCAGCGGCGTGATCGACACGTAGCCGTGCTCGATCGCGTGGAAGTCCGTGCCGGGACCGGCGTCCTGGCCCAGACCCGGCGCGCCGACCCAGTAGATCGGGCGACCGCGCGGATCGGTGCCGCCGACCACCGGCTCCGAGCGATGGCGCACGCCCAGGCGCGTCGCCTGCATGCCCTTGAGCTCGGCGTACGGCACATCCGGCACGTTGATGTTGAACAGCGTCGCATCCGGCAGCGGCGCGGCGAGCAGCCGCTCAATCAGCTCGCGGGCCACACGGCCAGCGGTATCGAAGTGGCGCTGGCCACCGGCGACGAGCGAGATCGCAATGCTCGGCAAGCCGAGGAAGCGTCCTTCCATCGCCGCGGCGACGGTACCGGAGTACAGGACGTCGTCGCCGAGGTTGGCGCCGTCGTTGATGCCCGAGACGACCAGCTGCTGCTCCAGGCCGAGCAGACCGGAGATCGCCAGATGCACGCAGTCCGTGGGAGTGCCGTTGATCGCGTACCAGCCCGGACGGCGCTCGACCACGCGCAGTGGCGCCTCGAGGGTCAGCGAGTTGGAGGCCCCGGAACGGTTGCGATCCGGAGCGACGACCGTGAGGGTGCCGAGCCCGGCCAGCGCGTCCGCCAAAGCCTTCAGGCCGTCGGCACGCCAACCATCGTCATTGCTTAGCAGGATGTTCATGAACGCGAGCTCATCACTATACTGGAAGCCCGCGCGCCGATGTGAGCCCGCCCCATGCAGCGCCAACCACCCGCAGACAATGCGAGCGACGATACCGTGTTTCGCGACGCGATCGGCGATGTTCGTCCACTACCGCCGCAACCGGTCCCACCCGGGCCGCCCCGCCCCAAGCCGCGAGCCCGCTTCCGGCGCGCCGATGACGCCGAGGCGCTCGCGGAGAGCCCGGCACCGGCCGCCGGCGACTGGCTGGTGGAAACCGGCGACGAACTGCTGTTTCGACGCGCGCAAGTGCCGGCGCGGGTGCTGGAGCGCCTGCGCCGCGGCGAATACGCGCTGGAGGACGAAATCGACGGAAGCGCAGGGACGCGC
>SESH01053325.1_pt1 | contig 44305 bp, 32 predicted proteins | sample 3171561 | NCBI WGS metagenome assembly SESH01 (sample SAMN10866947, study PRJNA518727) | freshwater metagenome | biome: subpolar coniferous forest; feature: holomictic lake; material: water; isolation source: holomictic Lake 442 2011 16.5 m and 2014 13 m | place: Canada: near Kenora, Ontario
ATAAGGACGCTCCGGTGCGGGTCCGAGCCAGAGGTCGTAGTTCACCCCTGCCGGCACCTTCTCCACCTGGGTCCGGGCCGCCAGTTGGGACCAGTCGGAATGCCCGCCCGGTAGACCAACGGTGATGCCGGTGATTTTGCCGATGCGCCCGTTGCGGACAAACTCGGCGGCCGTGCGGAAATACACGTCGCTGCGCTGCTGGCTGCCGGTCTGCCAGGTGATGTTATTGGCCTTCACCTCGTCGGCGATGCGTCGGCCCTCGCCCACCGTCAAGGCCAGCGGCTTTTGGCCGTAAATATGAAAACCGTGACGGGCCGCCTGCACCGCGACGGCGCAATGCCAGTGGTCAGGCGTGTTGATCACGATCGCATCAAGATCCTCCCGGGCGAACATCTCGCGGAAATCCTCGTAGACCCGGCAGCCCTTGTAGGTCCCCTTCTCCTGCTGCGCGTAGTGCGCCTCCACGATCCGCTGACCCACGAGGTGACCGCCGTGCAGTTCGCCCTTGTAGCTGTAGTTGGGAAGATCGGCCACCGGGTCCGCCACGGCCACAATCTGCACCCGCGGGTCGGAGAGAAAATTCGGGGTCGTGGAGTGGGCAATCGTGCCGTAGCCCACCAGGCCGACGTTGATCCGATTCCCTGCGCTCGGACGCCGCGCTGCCCGCTTCGGAATCGTGGTGCAACTGGTCAGCCCCGGGAGGGCGAAGCCAGCTGCCAGCAGGGCGGAACTCTTGATAAAATCACGGCGATCGAAGGAGCGTTTCATGGGGCAGGACGTTGAACTTTATAGGGGCAATAAATGACAGACCCGTGAGAGATGCCAGTCCGGGACGGGCTCCGCCAGTCCAAAGAGTCGCTGGCGGGAATTTGTGTGTCATGCGTGAACTGCCTGCGTAGTCGCCGTGTCCGCCAGGACTTCCGGGCGAAGGCATGATCCTAACCAAAGGGCTCTACTACCCGCGTCATCGCGAGGTGCGCGATGCGCACCGTGGCGATCCAGCCCTTCACTGGCCCTAGTCCAGGGAGCAAGTCCGGTTGGGCGGATTAGTTCGTCTTCCTCCCACGACCGAATGCTCGCAATGACCGTCGCTTTTCCCCGACTTGGGCCCAGCATGGCCCAATGAAATCAATCACCTACTCGCGCTTTGGCGGTCCGGACGTCCTACAGATGACCGAGGGACCCGAGCCCGTGGCCGGCAGCGGCGAGCTGGTCGCACGGGTACGGGCGGCCGCCCTGAATCCGCTCGATTGGAAGATCCGGGCCGGCATGCTCAATATGCTGGCGGGAAAAAAGTTTCCCAAACACACCGGCTACGATTTTTCCGGCATTGTCGAATCCTGCGGCCCGGAGGTCACCGGCTTCAAGCCGGGGGATGAGATTTTTGGCCAGACCAATCCCTTCACGGCCGGCGGCGGCACTTTTGCGGAGCGCTGTGTGACCCGCGCCACGCAGGTGGTGCTCAAGCCGGCCGGAGTGTCGTTTGCCGAAGCGGCGGCGGCCCCGTGCGCCGGATTATCCGCCAAGCAATCACTGCGCCATTGCCAGGTCGGCCCCGCCTCGAAGGTCCTGCTCATCGGGGCTTCCGGCGGCCTTGGTCTATACGCCATTCCCCTGGCCAAACAGCTCGGCGCGCACGTGACCGCCGTATGCAGCACCCAGGGCATCGACTGGGTCCGCCGGCTCGGGGCGGACCACGTGATCGATCGCAAGGTTAGCGACCCCTTGGCTCCAGGTTCGCCGTACGACGCCATTCTCGACCTGGCCGCCGTCTACTCCTTCGCGAAGTGCCGTCACTTGCTGGCACCCCGTGGCATTTACCTCAACACCATGCCGGGGGCTGGAACCCTGTGGACTCAATTCTGGACGTCGCTCGTCAGTGCCCAGAAGGCCCGGGTCCTGATGCTAAAGTCGACTGCGGCCGAACTCACGGAACTGGGTGCCCTCATGGCCACAGGCATCGTCAAGCCCACCGTAGGCCGATCTTTCCCATTTACGGCGGAAGCGGTGCGGGAAATGCACCAACTCTCCCAAGCGGGCCACGTGATGGGCAAACTGGTGGTGGAGTTGACTGCCGAATAGCATCGCTGCGTTATTATTGTGGGCGAGGTGCCCTCACCTCGCGAGGCATGCGCTCCACCGCCGGGTGAGGGCACCCGGCCCACAAAATACCAGACCCTAATGCTCCGGACCCTCGTCCGGCAAAATGATCGCCACCGTGCCCGCTGCTTGGTCCATGGAGGGCTCGGCCAGCGAGTCACCGGAACGTCGGCCATTGTTTGCCGTGACCAAACGCGGGGGTAACGCCGCCATGACTTGGAGCAGGCCCGGCGCGGCCAGGCTGATGTCATCGTGGACATTCGCACTCACACTCGAGCCTTCGAGGGTATTGCCCGTACAGCTGGCATCGTTGATCCTCACTCCTTGGGCCCGGTTGGCGGTGATCGTCACGGTCTGGAAGCGATTGTCCCGGCTGGCTGTGCCGGCGAGTTCGGGGGTCTCGGCGAGGAATATCCCCTGAGCCCCGTTATCCCGGATCAGGACCCGCTCAAACCGATTGCCGACCGAATCGCGCATGAAAATGCCCTGGCTGCCGTTGCGGGACAATTCGGAAACGGCCACGAGGTTGTTATTGAACCGCCAGTCGAAGGAAAGTGCCGCGCAGCGATTATCGTGCAGGTTCAGTTGCAGGAATATGCTGTCCTCGGTCTCGTAGGCTGCCAGGCCGTCAAACTCGTTGTCGTGGGATTCAAGCCGGATGACGAGGATGCGACGGCAGGATTTCTCCAGGACCACGCCGCCGGAACGCGCCCGACGGGTGACGAGGTCGGCGAGCTGTACGTCCTCCGCTCCACGCACGGTGAGACAGTTGTTACGGATCAGCTCCGAGCCGCGTACGCCGCTCCCGCCTTGGTAGCATTCCTGGCTTTGCCGACCGCGATTGCCGTCGAGTTGCAGGCGCTGGACGAGAATATGTCTCACCACGTGGTGCGTCGGTGTCGTCAGGCTGCCCACCACCAACAGCGGGCAGTTGGCGCCGTCGGCCAAGCGCAGGACGGTCCCGGCTTCGCTCCCGCGCAATTCGATGCCGTCCCGATCGATCACAACCGGGCGGTTGATGGTGAACACACCCGGTCCCAAGATGACGACGCCTCCCGCCAGCGGCAAAGCTGCGATAGCGGCATTGATGCCCCTCTCATCGCCCGCGGCCAAATGCACGGTGGCTTTCCCTTCGGCGTCCACTCCCGTCACGATCGACGCTCCCGATCGGGTGGCTTCGGCCCGCAGGACCGCAGCATCTGTACCAAGAACCAAAACCAGAAGTGCGATCCGAAGGACATCCGCGAACCCATTCCCACTCGTATTACCCGACACCAAACCGGAAGACTGCAGACGAGATTGATGCGGGGTTGGCAACATGTCGTGTGGTCGTCGGCGTTGGCTCGGCTACTGGGGTTGGCAGCGGGCTCGCGGTGGAGCACCCCTTAATATCGGAACAGTCCGGGTAAAACTGGACCGGTGAATGCATCGGGCCAGGCGAAGCCCGGAGGTGCAACTCAGATTGAGGGGGGTAATCTGTGTCATGAAAGCAAGCGGTCCTTCGCGGACATCGCACTCTCTGGATTCACCATGATCCCAGGCTTCGATAGATCAAGCCCCAAGCGGGAATTTTCCCTTCACGGAGTGAGGGCACTCCGCCCACAGAAACGGCTCGTTGATCAGCTAAGGGACGGGTGCCCTCACCCGTCGTTGGCGCCATGACTATTTCGCCAGTTCGTACAGGTATTCGACGTACGACAGCGTCGCGCCGTCGAAGCCGCTGACCTTTGGATTGCTGGACTCGATGACGAAATACTCGTCGGGCGCGTGTGCCCCGCCGCCGTGCCCGAGGCCGAAGTGACCGGCCGGGAGGCTGAGCGGCGGATCCGTGAAAACGAAACCCGGGTAAGAACCGGCGAGTCGCGGCCAGAGCACCGGATCGATGCCATTGCGTTTCAACACCGCAATCTGGGCCTTGATGATCGGCGTGTCGGCGGAAGTGGTGGTCGGGCTGTAACCCCCGGTAAATTTCACCTCGATATCCCCGTAACCCTGGCGCAGGAGGTGAGCCTTGAGCTTGCCCAGGATTTCCTCGGCGGTCTGGTTGGGCACGAGGCGGAGGTCGAGTTTAGCGGACGCCTTGTGCGGGAGGACCGTCTTGCCGCCCGGGCCGGTGTAGCCGCCGGAGATGCCCTCGATGTTCACGGTAGGCTGGGAGGTCAGACGTTCCAAGGCTGCCTGGAACGGCAGATCGTCGATCCACTTCATCGCGCCAGAAGCGACCTGGAACTGCCGGACGGAAAGTTTCTTCGCCGCCACCGCGATCTGCTCCTTTTCCACCTCGGTCAAGGGGCGGACATTTTCAAACATGCCTGCGATCAGCGGAGTATTGCCATCGGGCGTGACCAGTGTGCTCAGTGCCTGCACCAGATGCCAGACGGGGCTGTCGACCATGGCCTTGAACGAGGAATGCGTGTCCCGCATCGGGCCGCGACCCCAGGACTGCCCGTTGGCGGTCAGTTCAACTTCGATGACCCCCTTGGCCCCGAGATTCACGGTCACGGCCCCATCAATCCCCTGCATGCCCATCGGCAGGATCACACCGATCGTCTTGGCGAGCGCCGCCTGCACCTCGGGTTTGAGGACGATCTGCCTGACATTGGGCGAACCGATCTCCTCCTCGCCCTCGGCCACCAGCACAATATTCACCGGTAGTTTCGTACCGGTTGTCCGGAAGGCATCGAGGGCGGCGAGAAAGGCGGCCTGGGGACCCTTTTGGTTGGTGGCCCCGCGGCCGATGATGACCCGGCCCATACCTTCCCGCTCGATGATCGACGCGTCGAGCGGCTTCGCCGCCTTCCACTCCGCGGGGTCGAATTGCTTCACATCATACATGAAATAGATGCCGACGGTCTTGGGCGCACCCGCGTCAAGCGTGGCGAACACCCCCGGCTTGCCGTCGGTTTCGATTCGCACGGCCTGCTGAAATCCAACCTCCTTCAGCATGGTGATGAGGTAATCAGCCCCTTCCGGAAAGCCCCGGTTCTCGGCGGCGATGGACGGCTTGCGGATCCACTCTTGGAGCCGGGTCACCGCGCGATCATGATTGGTGGCGATCTGGGCCTTGATGCTGGCGAGGTCTGCGTCCGGGGCCGCAGCCGATTGATTGACTAGTCCCGCCACCAGAATGGCGGCAACGAGCAAAAAGCGACGATTCATGGGCGCGACGATGCGGGTGCGGTTTGGCGGTGCAACGGGAAAAACCCGCTCAGCGGCCGTGAATGGTCAACTTGCAGGAATAGTCGGCGGCGGAAGCACCCACCCGTCTGATGGAATTCTTGGCGGCGGCGTCTGCCCGCCTTACCGCCAGATGCGCACTGGGCCGGGTCGGTACACTATCAAGTGGTCCGATCCAGCACCCGGATGGCGGCAAGCAGCAGGACAATGCCCCCAACCACCACCCAACTGATGCTCGGGAGTGAATGCTGGGCCAGATAGCCGGCGGCGGCCGGCAACACCGCGCCGCCAATATTGGCGGCCCCGGATTGGCGCCCGATCACCGTCTGAACCGCGGCCGGTGCAAACCGCCGCGGAACCTCGTGCATCAGGCACGGGTAGACCGGGGCCAGCCCCAAGCCAAGGAGACCGAGGGCGGCAATGGCACCGAGCGGCTGCCCGCTCAGGCCGAAGATTACCGCACCAACCAGCGCTACCGGCAGGGCGCAGGCCACCAGGCGCCGGTTGCCCCAGCGCTCAACTTCAAAGCCAATCAGAATGCGCCCGCCGGTGATCGCCCCGTAATAAACCGCCGTGCCCACCGCCGCCGTCGCCGTCGAAAATCCCCGGTCCAACACCAGAATGGAGGCGGCCCACAAGCCCGCCGTCAGCTCGACGGCCACATAGAGCGCAAAGATTACGGCCGAGAGCCAGCCGGCAATCGAGTTCGCGCCGAGGGTGGGTCGACTGGGCTGCGCCCCCTCGCCGGCCGACGGCGCCCCCAGATCGGGGACCACGGCCCAAAGTGGCAGGGTCAGGAGAAACAGGGTGGCCAGAGTCAATTGCACCGCGCCGATGGCCAGATAACCACCCCGCCAGCCTGGGCCGGTAGCCAGGGCAAAGCCCATGATGAGCGGCCCGGTGCTGGCGCCGATGCCCCAGCAGGCATGCAGCCAGTTCATGTGCCGACCGCTGTAGTGGCGGGCGACAAATCCATTCAGGCCGGCGTCAACCGCCCCGCCGCCGAGTCCCAGCGGCACAGCGGCCGCGAGCAGCCAGATCAAGCCGGGAGCCAGCCCTATCGCCAGCAAAGCGGACCCGGTCAACACACAGCTGACCAGCACCACCGGTCCCGTGCCCCATCGCGCAATGATGCGCCCGCTGGCAAACCCGGAGAAGCCGGACAACAGCATGATCACGGTCAGCAGACTGCCTGCCAGACCGAGCGGCAGGCGCAATTCCACATGCAGCGACGGCCAGGCAACCCCGAGCGTGCCATCCGGCAGTCCCAGGCTGATGAAGCCGGCGTAAATCAGCAGCAGCAGAAAAAATGAAGGACGGCGCGCTTCCATGCGATCAGTCAGCATGGTCGGGTGCAGCAGCCATGGCAAGGCGCCTACGGCTCCCGGCTCGCAAGGTAGGCCACGATGTCGATCATATCCTCGGTCGTGAGATTGGCCACGACGGGCTTCATCAGCTCCGTGGTGCCACCCTTGCGCATGCCATGCTGCAAGTCGTAAAGCTGCCGCATGAGATAACTGGGGGAACGCCCCACCAGGCGCGGCACATCCAGGAGGCCTTTCAACTCCGGGCCGTGGCAGGTGACACACTGCAGGGACTTGCCGCCCCCACCGGTCGCGATCAGTTCCGCCCCGCGCTGGATGCTGCCCAGCGGCACATAGGCCAGATACGGCGTCCGCGAGTCCCGCCGCTCAAACCGCTCAAAATCCTCCGGCACCTCAATGATCCGGTTGCCGAGCGGCTCGGTGCCGCCGCCCGGAACCAGCTTGCGGGTCCAACCGGCGATGGTGGTGACCGGCACCCGGTCCGTCTCGATCACCCGCACAAAGGAAACCGGCCGGAGCACACTGAAATAGATGGCGGCTTTCTCGATTTCGGCCTCGGTCGCCGCCTGCGCCAGGGCAATCATCGTCGTCTGGGGGGCCCGGTCCGGCGCGGAACCCGGACGATCGCCGTTCCGGAAGGCGAGCATCTGCTGCTTAATGTAGCCCAAGGGCAGACCGGCCAGGCTGGAATTTTCCGGTCGCCCCGCCCCGGTGGGCAGATGGCAATAACCACAGGCATAGACTTGCGGCGGACGCCCCTGCCCCACGATCGGCGGCATCGGGATATGCTCCTCGGGATGCCAGTCGGGCACCGGGCCGGCAATGGTGGTGTATTCGTGGCGCGTGAAGCCGATCGGCGAGTCGGGCACGTGGGCCGCCCTGCCGTCATCCACCACCGGAGCCAGGCCGGGAGGATTGATCGCGTAGGCCCAGGACGGGAATTCCCCGGCCTTGGCCATGACTCCACCCAGCAACGCCAGAACGATGAAAATGGATAACGAGAAAGCGGGTTTCATACGTTGGTAGGTAGGCAGGCAAGTCTTTGTTTCACGGAAAATGCCGGTGGCAAGCTCAACGCGCTGCTTGGTTCCTAATAGATGCAGCGGCGGCTTTATAAATCATACTGGGTATGCAGCTGTCTCAAGTGGATCAGCGCCGTTAATCCTAAGTGGTGATTCGACCGCACCACTGCACGAGCGCAACAGGTGCTTACAAGCTGTAAGCACCTGCACTCCCGGCAAAATTTACCGCGACATGCAATTGTCTGACATGCCGATCGCCTCCCGCGTGAATTTGAATTATGGCGGCGACCCTCGGGGCGCTGCCGCGTCAGCTTGGTCCCTTAACCAGTCGAATTCCACGGGATTAAAATTGTTGCATCCTGCCCGAATCCCTCAAATTCGTGTCTTTGGCTATCCTTGGTCTACATATCTCTCAATTGCAGGCAGGTTTTGATAATCCATTATATTGCTGGACACTAATATGATATGATTAGTTAAAGCAGCCTTGACGACGCGCTGTATTTTGTAATATGACAACACTGTGCTATTACGAAATACAATTTTGGGTGTCCTTAAAGATCAATATCCGCCGGCATCGCCTTCTCAGGAGGTGAGCCGGGAATTGGCAGTGGTCATCCCGGCCCAATCAGCTCATGCGCTGGTCCTCCTAGGCGTGCGGCGTTGCGGGAAAAGCATCCTGCAGGGGCAACTCATGCGGCGCAAATCGGCCTTCTATTGCAACATGGAAGACACCAGGTTGTTTGGCCTCACGGCGCAGGACCTGCCGACGTTGCTCAGCGTGATCGAGGAACTCGCCGGAGACTCCGCGATATTTCTGGACGAGATACAGGAGGTTCCTGAATGGCAGCGCCTAGTTCGCTCCCTCCTTGATCGAGGAAAAACACTCTGTGTAACTGGCTCCAACGCTTCACTGCTCGGGAAGGAACTGGGTGCCAAGCTGACCGGCCGCCACCTTTCTTTCGAGGTCTTTCCATTTAGTTTTTCCGAGTATTTAGCTTCGACGAAACAGAAAGCGGGTGCGTCCGCATTAGCGTCATATCTTGATGACGGCGGCTTTCCTGGCTACCTGAGGGAACGAGACATTCACGTCTTGCAAGAGCTTCTTCGAGACGTAGTGCAGCGTGACATCGCACAGCGACATCACTTGCGTGAGACAAAACACGTGATGAATCTTGCGCTGTTCTTGTTGGCTAACACCGGGCGGCCCATGTCCCTGCAAAGCCTCACCAAGGCGCTCGCGATTCCAACCGTCGGCCAGACTTCCCGATACTTGGAATACCTGCAAGATGCCTACCTGCTATCCGGTCTTCCGAAGTTTAGCCCCTCGTTCAAACAGCGAGTGACTACCCCAAACAAATACTACGCGATCGACAACGGACTGCGTCGTGCGAACTCCCCTCAGTCCAATTTGGATTTCGGGCATCGATTAGAAAACGCCATTTATTTGGCGCTGCGCCAAAAAGGCGGCCCAATCTTTTATGCCGGCGAGAAGGACCGGTGGGAATGCGACTTCGTGACCGACGACCTGGCCATACAAGTCTGCGCCGAGTTTACTGCTTTCAATCAAGACCGTGAAACCAAGGGAATAGTCCAAGCGCTCGCACTACCAGGAAAACGAAAGGGAATAATCCTGACCCGAGACCAAAGGGAGTCTCTGAACGTCGCAGGGAACGAAATTGAAGTAATACCCGCATGGGACTGGTTGCTCACTGGACACAGTCGCAGCAAAAAACGGTAGGGGTGGATTGTGGCGCGGCGCCGGCGAGTCTGGGCGACTGTAGCCATCATCATCTGTCTCTGCCCGCGTCCACTCCAACTTGCGCCCAGCATCCGCGCCATCCCGTGCTGGATGCTGAGGCCTGTGTCAGGGCAGAGGGCGCGCGGGTTGGCCATGATGGTGATTAGATTCGCAGCCAGCCGATGTAGGTATGTTTGGGTTACTTGAGACCAGTGGATACCCAGTTAAATCATTGCCCCAAACCACCCGGCCGGCAGCCTTTCGCGCCATGAACTCCCCCTCGACCCCGGCGCGAGAGTCCTCGGACAAATCTCGGCTCCTCGTCTCGTTCGGCTGGTTGGCAGTCCTTGCCCTCCTCGCCTACTTCGTGATCAAGAATGTCCCGCGGTATTTTGTCTTCACGCCCCAGTCCTACGGCGCCTACTACTGGGCCAAGGCTACCTGGCTGTTCCCGCATGTCGTCAGTGGTGTGCTCGCCGCCGTGCTCGGTCCCTTGCAATTCTGGCCGCGGATTCGGCGTGATTACCTGCCTTTCCATCGGATCGCCGGACGGGTTTATGGCATCGCCGTGCTGATCGGTTCCATTGCCTCTGTCGGCATGGCCTCGAAGGTCGGCGCGGACGAAGCGGCGTATGCCTTGGGCCTGACGTGCCTGGCGATGGCTTGGCTGACTACCACCGGCATGGCCATTGCGGCGGTACGGCGCAAAAATCTGCTCCAACACCAGCAATGGATGATCCGGAGCTACGTGGTCACGTTTGCCTTTGTCTCCTTCCGGCTGGCCGACGATCTCATGAGTACCGGCAACATCATGAACGGGCATGAACGCTCATCCATGCTCGCCTGGGCCTGCTGGGCGCTGCCCCTGCTCGTGACCGAGGTGCTGCTCCAAGCCGGATCGATCTTCAAGCGCCGGGCCTAAGGGGATGGCCGAAAAGCTTTCACCACCCGGATGACGGCCTGCATTTCCGCTTCCGTAAAATCCTTGCCGACGGGGGGCATGACCGAAATGCCGGTCTTCTTCCTGGACCCTTCGCGCACCTGGCGTTCAATCTCGGCGTCCGTCAGTTTGCTCTCCCTCAGGTCGTGCGCTTTCATTTTTTTACCCTGGGGCGTGCGGGCGGCGCCATCCCGGCCATGGCAGGAGGCACAATTGTTCTCAAAAACCTCCCGGTCTTCCAACGCGAGCACCGGCAGCCCCGAGATGAGTAGTCCCAGCACAGTGAGCCAACGAAAACGCATGGCGGGAAAATGCCGGTCGGCCGTGGCAGCGCAAGTCCGTAGACAGATTTATGCCAGTGCTTCCGGCCAGTGGCAGCGCAGCCCGCAAACCTAGATTGTCTTTGACCGGGACTGTGACGACCGGTGAAGTGGCGCGCATGGCTGACATCCAATCGACCCTCGAGCTTCGGCTGCTGCTGGAGGAAGTATGTGCCGATCTTTGCCGGTTCGAACTCGCCATCACGAAAGGGATTTCTCCGGGCCATATCCGGATTGACCGCGAGGCGTATCTGGGGTGCCCGGGCGTCTTCGCCGACATGCGCGTCCAGCCCCAGGAACAGCCGGCTTTCTTCATGGAGGTCAAGTTTGGCTACAGCGACGAGGCCCTGCTAAAATCGCTCCAAAGGAAATACCAGACCCCGTCTGCACAGACCCAATCGGCCAAGGGCGTAGTGCTGGTCGTGAATGTGCTGAACCGGACTGAGTGGGCCGCCCTGCGGCCTCGTTTGGAAGCCGCCCTGCACCCCGGCCTCACGCTCGAGATTTGGAGCGAGTCGCACTTGCGGCAGATGATCCAGCGGCACTTTGGGGTGGATGTCGAACGCACCGACCCCGACCGGCTCCTCGATGTACGGGCCGCCATCGAGCACGCCATGGGCCGGCACGCCTTCAATGTTCCCCCGGGACAGCCCTACGAGCACGATGCCCTGCGCGCCCAGCTGCTCTGGCACCTGGGCTTCTGGCGCGTCCGGGAAATCTTCGAAAAAGCCGGCCATCCCCGGCAGGTGCTTCAGCCGGGCACCTATCCCGAGGTCGCGATCGTCATCGCCGACCTCTGCTCGTTTTCCAGCTTCGTCCGCGACACTCCCGATGCGCAGATCGTCCGCGAATCACTCACCTCGTTCTATGCCAAGGTGCGCTCGCAGATCATCGACCGCGGCGGTCTGCATTACCAATTCGTCGGGGATGAAGCTGTGGGCATTTTCGGCCTGCCCGACCGCCGGGAGGGGTATCTGGACGCGGCCTATGAGACCGCCCGGGCGATCGCCAGCATCGGCAAGTCGGTCACCAGCCAATGGCAGCGCCGGATCGACCGGCAGCAGCCGGCCTGCGGGGTGCATATCGGCATGGCCATGGGGGAGCTGGAGCTCCTCTCGCTGCGCCCCTACAGCCGGACCCACATCGGATTTGTGGGCGACGGGCTCAACGTCGCGGCCCGGTTGATGGGCCAGGCCGGTTGCGACGAGATTGTCGTCGCCAACAGCCTGCACGCAAAATTCAGCCCGCGCTGGCAGGCGGAGTTCGTCGAGACCGAACCGACGGACGCCAAGAACGTCGGCCGGATCATGGCCTGGCGGAGCAAGGTCCAGCTCTGAAAGCTCCGTCAATCTCCATTACATCTGCTGGCCGGACGCATATTCCCATTCGTGCTCGCATGAGTACGGACCTCCGCGACCTCAGCTACCCATTCTAAAGGTCATCGACTCATTTTCCCTCCTTGGAAAGCATAGCCGAAAGCACCGCCCAGGAGATCTCCAGCCATTTGGCAGCGTCGATCAGGTGCGACGGCGTGAAATCTCCCGTAAGTACATCGAGCGCCAGCTCGGGCTCTCGCTCAATGGGACAGATCGTCTGGGGGGGGGATTCTAGCCGTGCAGGCCCGGCAAGGGCGGCTGCTCGCGAAACCAACTGAGCGGATCCTGCGCCAAGGCCCGGAGGGTCGCCGCGGCCGGGTGCAGCGTCGCACGCGAAACCGGATAACGGTGCACCACGATCCACTCCGGCAGGATAATCGCCGGGGCCGGTTGCTTCCCCGGCCAGTGGGGCCGCAGGGGCGAGCCGCTGGGCCGGTGGCAGGCCGGCCAAGCCTCCCGGGCGATTTCCTCCAGATCCTCCGGCAAGCCCAGCAGGTGGGCCTCTTCGGGCAACGGCGCCATGATCAGGCTAAAGGCGCCATCCGTCGCGACAAAGCTTGGGGTGCATTCCCCCGTTTGCACATACCAGAAATAGAACATGAAGCCCGACAAAAGGGGCACCCAAGATTGCAGGCGGGTCAGCGGGTCATGGCCGAGCGAAAGGCGCGGGCGGTGCGCCAGTATCTCGCCAATGGCCTCCGGGTCGGTCGTGGTTTTTTCGCGCACAAATGATTCCCAGCCACACTCCTGGTGGTAATCGTCGCGGAGGAAAAAAGACGGGCCGGGGTTGGTATTCACGCCCAAGAGATAACGGCGGGCTCCGGCCGCCGCCGCGCCGGGCGCCCCGGGCGCCCAGAACGGGGCCTTGGCCCAGAGGGAAAGCGGCGCCAAGCACCGGTCCTTAAGGAAAGAATCAGGCGAAGGGATTTCGCGCGCCGTGGGCATCAGCCGCGCGGGCGAGCAGGCTATAATTTATCCCATTCTCGAGACGAGCAGGTGTAGACGATCCGCGCGAGGATCCGCAACCCCGGGTCGCCGAAGGTCGCCTCCGCGGCCGGGCCCTGGTACTCGCGGCCGTCATCACTATAGAAACGGATCGACCGGCAGTAGGCCCGGTATTTGGCCTTGTCCCCCGGGATCAGGGTGCCGGGTGTCTCCTGATGGTGGATGCGCTGGCAGAGCGATACCTCCGCGCCAAAGAGGTCATTTTCCCGGAGATGCGTGCGGACCTCAGTGGGAGTCAGGCGGTGCCGGCGGGCGATCCGGGCGATCGACCAGCCTTTCGTCTGCTGCGCGTACATGGCCTGCATCCGGTTGAAGCGTTTTTTCAGCACGCGGAGGAGCGCGATCTCCCGTCGCTGGGCGAGGGTAACGGGAGTGGATTTCTTCATGGGCCCATCCTCGCAGATCCGCCCAAGGGCGCCGCGGCGTTTCTTGGTATTAAGGGGGCATCGGTTGCTGGCAACCCCGCCAGCAATGATAATGAGGCCTGTCACGCGCCATGCTATGCCCTCAGCAAGGGAATTCAATGCCACTAAGCCCCGGAGGAGCTTGTATCTTCCGGGGCTTTTTGCGTCCGGATATCCATTCTTTATAAGCATCTACTGCATTCCCTAGTCAGATAAGGCCACATGGATTGAGAGCTATGAGGTAGTAAGGAAAAGGCCGTTTCCAGACTTATTGTCATTGAAGGGAAACCAATGACCTCCCCCAACGACCCTTCCGCTCCGCTTCCCCAACCGCCCGACCTGGACGCCGCCTACGTCTTCGAGGCCGGGCTCACCGACCTCGAGAGTGCCTTCGTGCAGCTCCTGCGCGGATCACGTGATCACCCCGGCCTGACCCCCGCCGAGTTCGCGGTCCTCGCGGCCCCGATCCTCGCCGACATCCGCCGCGTGCCTGCACCGCGTCCCTGACCCCGGCAATGCCTCGCCCCACCATGTCCTTCAGCCCTGAGAGTCTCCCTGACCCGCCCCTCGTGCCGCCCGACGCGAGCAGGGCCAGCGGCCCGCTCACGGTAAAGCAGCTGAAGGAAAATTTGCTGGCGCGGCTGCCAGTTGCGCGGAAACTTATCCTCGCCACCTTCGCCTCCTGGGCGGGCGCAACGCCCTGTGACCAGCGGTGGCTGGTGCTGGTGAACGCGCGGTGGGAGTCTATCCGGCAGCGCACCGTCCACGGGGAGAGACGGTCGAACCAGCTGCAGGCGACCCACCACGTGATCTGGGAGACGCTGGGCCCGCTGCTCGGCCGGGTGGCGGCCCCGGTCCTCGCGCCGCTCACCTGGGAGATGCGCCTGCCGCGACTGCGCGCGCTCCTGGCCTTCCTCCTCCGCCCGAAAGAACGCGACCTGATCGACTTTCTCGAAGGCGGCCCGCCCGAGCAGGCGGCCCAGCGCGTGCAGGAGCGGAGCCGGGCCGTGCGTGAGTTGGAGGCGCGCCTGGACCTCATGGGGATCCTGTCGGCCGGCCTGCCGGCGCAGGGCGAACTCGACTTCGCCCTCGAAGTGCAGGAGGAGGACCCCGGCCTGGCCTTCGGCCGGGCGATTGTCCGGCGGCGGGAGGAGCTTGGCCTGACCCAGGCAGAATTCGCGCGGAGCGTCGGACTTTTGCCCCAGAACCTCTACCATATCGAGAAAGGCCAAGAACTGCCGGGCCCGGCGTCCATGGACTTAGTCGCCCGGATCGTGTCCGGGCTGAACGCCCCGCCGGTGCTGGCCGCCTACTGGACGAGCCGCAATTTCCGCAACCGGCAAAAGCCGCGCTGCGAGCGCAACGACGTGGACCTGTGGGCGTATGTCTCAGCGGCCCACCAGGCGGAGTTTGCGGATTTCATGGTCCACGAGAACTCCCGCCAGCACGTGCCCCGGCGGGGCCGGCGCGACTCCGGCGGCCGGCTGGCGCCGAACTCGCGCAAGGGTTATTACCTGTTCTTCCGGCAGGTGCTCGCGACCCTGCAGTTGCCGGCGGATGAGCCTGATCCGCGCCGCCGCGGGCTGGGCTTGCCAGCCACGGACGTGAGCTTCCTTGACCTCACCTGCGTCTCGTTTCTGCATGAGCATTACCGCCGGCAGCACCTGCGTTGCGGGCGCGACTCCTTCGCCCGCGGCGACGCAATGATGCTCGGCAAGCTGATCGACCTGTGCTCCGAGGATGGCTACATCTACCGCCACGCCGAACGGCTGGCGCAGACCCTGCCCGCGGCCTCCCTCGCGCGATGCCCGACCCACTGGCCGGAAGGCAGCGAGTGTCCCGGGGCCCCCTGCCAGAACGCCGCCGCGCAGATCCGAGCCCAATGCCGAGTGATCCGCGAGACCGTGGCCCCCTGGCGGCGAGAAGCCACCCATGCGGCCCCTTCGTCCCGGCACCTGCGGCTGCTCGCGCCCCTGCTGGCGCAGAAAAGGTATCCCCTGGAGGGGTTGCTGGAAATTCTCCACCGCCCCCACCGGCGCTTCCCCCGGACACGCGCCGAGGCCTTCACCATGATGATCCTCGCCATCCTCGCCCTCCAGTGCTGGCGGCCGCGTCGCCCGGAGGAGTTCGGGCGCCTGCGCCTCGAGGACCTGGTGCTCGCCGGGGACGGCCGCACCCTGGCCCTGTCGCACCCCGGGAAAAACGGCCACTCCCTGCGCGCCCGCCAGCAGGTGTTCAGGGCCCTGCCCCCCGAACTCGCCCAGCCCGTGCGCGACTATCTCGATCACGCGCGCCCTCTTATTTTCCCGGGCCTGAAGTCCGCCAAGGACCTCGTCTTCTGCAACCGACGGGGCGGTGAGCTTTCGTCCCAAACCGTGGGCGGCCTGCTGAAGGAACTGGTGGACCAGTTCGCCCCCGACCTCTTCCCGATGGGCCTCACCCCGCATGTCCTGCGCACGATCGTTGCGACCGACCTGGCCGTGCGTTTCGGCGAGAAGGTCGGGACCCTCCTGGCGGCGGACGCCCTCATCGATCACGAGTGCACCACGCTCAAGAGCTATATCCTCCAACTCCCCAACCCGGTGCCAGAGCAAGAGGGTGAGAAAACTCAGGAGGCCGCGGTCGCCGCCGCCTACCGGGCGGTTCACGGCCACAAGTTCAGGCCCACGCCGCTCAAGGCGTAGCCGACGGCGTCCTCCGCCGGGGGTGCGCCGCGCCACTATCTCTCGCCGCCCCATCACCCCCCCCCGCTCGAGTGGGCGAAGGCCCCAAAAGGACCAGAACTGCACCGTCCCGCAGACCTTTCCCATCCGCAGAATCAGGAACTCGAGCGAACGGCAGCAAGGGGAACAGCTCCGTCGCAATGAGGGGGCGCGATCCCGCGGCGGCCGCCGGCGGGACCTGAATGATGATTATTGATTACTGAGCCGGGAAACCAGGCCCGCGAAGTCTTCAGGCGACGGGATCAAGTTTCAGGCTTCTCTGTCGCCAGATGTGGGACGGGTGCCCTCACCCGTCATCTCCCATACGCGGAGTGATTGCCCTCCGCCCACACGATGCATCAACGGTGGCCACCCGGCAACTCTGCGTGGGTCAGCGTCTCGTAGTTCAGGTTCCAGATGGCCCGGAGTGAATCGGTCCGGATTTGCTCCGTGATCAGACGCTGGGTGTACGGCAGGGAGAGTCCGACCCGGTTGTGGTAATGGTTGTAGCCTATCTCCCACGTATTGGAGCGCTCGTGGTCCGGCAGATCCTTGGTGCTGACCCCGAGCATCGAACCGGCGAGAAACTGCTGGGCCAAGAGTTCCATCGCGGCGGTATAACGGGCCTGGTTCCCGGTGTAGACGTCCACCCCCTGATGCCAGGCAGTCTCGGCGGCATGAAGGGCCGAACCCAGCGCATACTGGGCATGATGGCCGTTGTCGCGGCAGGTTTCCTGGGTCAGGCCGTCGACCCACTTGACGGGATAGTACCAAAACTTCTTCAGATCCCCGTTATCGCCTTCAATGGCGTGGGGCAAGGGACCATCCGCGGTCAGATAGAAGTAGGCGCGGCTTCGTTTATTCAGGCGCTCAATTCCCTGGCGGAACAGCGCCTCGTCTTCGTTGAAGACCGCAATGGCCATCATGGCGTCGATCTGGGTCAGGTCGTTGTTGCCATTCCAGGGACTGGCCGTCGTCAGCTGCGGATAGAAGGCGCGCCGAAACATCGCTTGCAGCTTTCCGATCTCAGCCGCGCTCCACCCGGGATACAGTCGCATGATTTCCGCGGCTGGCGCCATGACGGCGCCGATCCACCCGGCCTGTAGCCGGTCTTGCAGGGTGCCGGCGGTGAAGGCCTGGAGATCGCTCCACGAATTGAGGATGGCAATGGAGCTCCGGGCATAGGCCTCGTCGCCGGTGAAATACCACAGCAGCGCCTGGCTATAGGCGGCGGCCGCGTCGTAGCGGGAAATGTTCGCGTCCTCGTTTTTGGAATTGATGTTGGCCAGCCCGTGCGGACCCATGTGCGCGTAGCGCGACGCCTTAATCAGCTCGAGTTCGCCCGTCCACGGCTGCGCCCCGGCCTGGATACGCCCCTTGATAAAGTCCAGTTCAGCCCGGGAACTGAGTGCCCCAGGATGGACAAAGGTCAGGGCGGAGGCAGAGACAGCCCAGAGGCTGATGGCCGTGAATACTGACAAAACAATCTTCATGATGTATTGGGTAAGCGAAACAACCGATGAGCAAGAATCCAGCCAGCGCAAGGCAACCTTAAAAGCCTCCGAGCAGACGAAGCCCGACCCCACCCCTGGAGTCGGGCCGATCTACCTTAACCAAACTCCACCTCGAGGGTGGAAACTCTGCTGATCGCATTTGAGCGGCTCAGAAACTGAGGCCAGATTTGAACCGCAGTGAATGCCCCATCGCTCGAATGCGGGGCATTCACCGAAGCAACCAAATCAGAACTCGATGGTATTCCGCAGAGACCAGGTCATACCGTCGGCGATGCGATACTGGGCCGGGCTGCCGTCCGGATTCACGCTGACTGGAATCAAGCGGGGGTTGTCAGCAATATTACGGACGTTGAGTTGTATACTCCATTGGACTTTGCTTCTGAGCCGGCGAGTATAGCCAATCCAGCCATCGATGTTCCGTTCCGCTCCACCCATAATAGGACGGGTGACATCCAGCTTGGTCTTGGTGTCGTTGAAGGCGTATCCGAGAGTAACCTTATCCTGCCAGCGGTAACCGGCACCGATATTGACGCCCTTCAACATGCCTGTCTCGAAGCGGTAATTGTTGACGAGGTTAAAGTGCCATTGGCGAATCTCGGGAGCCTGCTGGCCGTCCGCCTCCTTCTGCAACTGATAGGGATTCCATGCCGTCTCGAGGAATTGCTGGCGGTAGGTCATGCCATCGCCCGACCACCATAGGCGCAAGTCACCGGCGGGACCGGCCAAGCGCACCTTCTGGGCATCGATCCAATTCGACAAAGACGGACTCAGGCCCAGCCGGGCAGCGTCTGTCTTGGCGACATTGAACACCAGATCCCAGTTCTTCAGCGGCTTGGCCGCGAACTCAATTTCCATGCCCTTCGATTGCTGGTCAATGGTCGCGGTCGCATCTGGCTTGCCATACTGCAATTGACCCGGGTCACCGGTCAGCGGGTCCCAAGTCTTTCCCTGCCAGCTGATGGCAGTCCGGGCGATGCTAAAGTCGGCGTTGCCCAGTTTCGCCACATCGATGCCACTGCTGTTGCCGATGCCAAATCCCATGTTGTTGAAATATTCCTGGGAAGGCAGCGTGGCGATCCACTGCGTCATGAAATTCCTCATCTTTAGCGTTTCCGGATCATTGAGGAATTCGGGCGAATCCACGGCCGCGCCCCACTTGCCGCTCACTCCGGCCGTCTGATTCCAGGCACCGTAGTCATTGTTGTACAGGCCGAGGAACCCGGCGCGCATTTTCAGATACTTGGCCGAGCCCCAGATCTGCATGTTACGCAGGAACCAGATGCTGCCACCCAGATCACCACCCAAGTTGGTGTTGAGCACCTTGGTGTCGAACCAAGTGAGCTTCAGGGAGACGCGGTCGTCGAGCGCGGTGACGGCGATGCCGTAGTCCTTGCTGCTGCCACTGGGACTGGGCAAATCGTAACCGTCAAAGCCGATGCGGGTTTCCGGCCGGAAATTATTGGAGTTATTGTAGAAGGCGCTGAAATCGAGGCCATGCGGCAGTTTTCCGCGCCAATCCCTCGGAAGACGCGCGACGACACCCCAGGTCTTGGTCTGGCCTTGGTTGGCCAAAAAGGATTCCTTGGCCTGGGTGCCGTTCCTGTCATTCGTGAAGTCCACCGAGGCCACCTGGGTGTCGGCAGTCACAGTGCCGCGGGTACGGTAGCTTTCGATTTTATCCTTGCGCCAACCGTACGTCCCGATGATCGCATCTTTCCAAAAATATGACTGGAGGGTGAGCGCCTCAGAGTCGATCTGCTGACGCCGTTTGGTCGCACCGGTGTATAGCTGATCGATTTCCCCATGACGGGAACTGAGGATATTGACCGCCTGCGTCTTCCATCCTACATAGTTGTCAGGGTTTTCCGACTGGGTCATCAGCAGTTGGTCACTCGGCCGCACATAGGTAAGAGCCGCCGGGTCGACATAGCCCGCGCTCGCGGGATTGGTCGGCTTGTTCCAGTGCGAGTCAAAGTACCGGACCTGATGCGCACCATAACCGTCGAACACGCTCTGCAGCCGGTCAATATTCAGACCCGCCGCACTGGCCGTGGAGGTTAAATTCCCCGTCAGATAGATGGTCTTGCTGAAGTTGCGCTGGCCCGGGGTCAATTGGCCCTTGCTCAGGGGAAAGTTGGCGTCGGTGCGCTCAAGGTCCCAGTTCTTGCTGAAGGAGTCGACCCGATCGGAGGAAGCGAGCGCCGAGAGGACGTTGCGGTTAAATAATTTCGCCCAGAACGAATCCTTGGCGAAGATGTCACGGCCGTCCAATTCACCGTAGGCCGTCAAGCGCCAGTCTTGGCGGATGTTTTGATTCGAGTTGCCATAGCCGGTACCCGTGGTGAAGGCCCGTCCGGCATTCGGGTTGACCGTGCCCCCGCCGTTGTTCACATCGGGCGCCCAGGGATTTGCCCCGAGCGAATTCGGATGCGGGAAATAGGAGGCCACCGTGTCTGCGGTATACCGGTTCACATCCACAGTAATATACGGCCCGGAGGTTTCCGGGTAATTGATCCCCTCCTGGCCCGAGGTGTAGTTCTGGCGATCAAAGACCGCCTCGATGCCGACGCGATTGTTCAGGAAGTTCTGGGAGACCGCAGCGTTGACCACATTGAAGTCCTGCCATTCCCGTTTGTTATTTCCGTCAAACAGCTTGTTATAGAAGTCGAAGATCGAGGCATCGGTGATGGATTGATCCTTCCATACATCCTTCGTGGCCGCGGGATACAGAGCCGGATTGATGGAATTGACATTTTTGGCGTACTCGTAAAGTCCCGCCACCCCCTGCAGATTGCTGAACTGCATGCCGTTGATGCTGCTGTCGATTACCCCGCTGGAATTGATGCCATAGGTGGAAGTGGCCTTGAGGTCCCTGACCAATATCGGGTTGCTGGTTCCGTTATTGTAGGTGATGAAGCCGGCGAACATGTCGTGACTCAAGCCGGGTATCGCCATGTAGCCGGGCTCGCTCGCCCGCCATTTGACGTAGTCCTGGCTGTTGGCGCGGGTGCCGCGATCAAGATTCTGGCCGTAGTTCCAGCTATAGTTGGCATCGTAGAGATTTACTTTCCCGTTGGTGCGGGCAAAGATTGCCGGGTTGAAAAAATTCGTGATCTTGTCGATCGGCGGCAGCCAGCGCGGATTATTCGAGTCGACCCGGCCTTTTTCCGCGTTGATCCGCACCGAGAGTTTGCCGGCGATATCCTTGGAAAAAACCTGCGGGGTGAAGCGCGTGCTGGCAAACACCCGCTTGGCGTGTGAATAGGCGGGATCCTGCCGATATTTGCTGTCGTCATCAACCGCGGCAATACGGAGGGCCAGCTCGCCTTTGATGAGCACTTGGTTGTAGTCGAGGTTGTAGCGCTGGCTGCCATAGCTGCCAAACGTCGCCTCAATTTTGCCCGCGTTCTTGTCGAACCGCGCTCCGACCGTCGTGACATTTACGATGCCCGCCGGACTGCCGACGCCGAAGAGGATCGAATTGGGGCCCCGTTGCAAATCAACCCGGTCGACCACATAGGAATCCCAGGGAATATCAGAGATGAAATAATCCCGGGTATTGTCAGCCGAGTCGAGGCCGCGCACCCGGGTGTTGGAATTCGGGTTGGCCAACTTGCCATTTTCTCCCGAGGTCTGCGTGTTGCCGACCCCGGCGAAGTTACCCATCAGGCCGCCAACTTCCGTGTTCACCTGGTAGGGCAGCAGCGATGAGTTTGAGGTCGCCCCGGTGTCCCGGAGAAACTGCGAGGTCACCACGCTCAAGCTTGAGGCGATATCACGCAAGTCGGTACGCACCCGGGTACCGGCCAAGGTTTCCGTGGCGGTGTAGCCGGTGTCCTTCTCGGACGAGACCTCAAAGGGCGAGAGAACAAGCACCTCATCATCGACCGCGGGTGCGGTGGCAGATGGGGCGGGAGTTGCCGGAGCCTGTTGGGCTTGCAGCCCCGAATAGGTCGCCACGCACAGCAGGGCCAGGGCCCAGCGACGAAGCAGCATGTTCTTTAGGGTATTCATTGCTTGGATTTGTTGGGGTATTTCCTTGCGGGTTTCTCTTTGTGAGAAACCTCGCGGGATTAATGGGCCATTTCCAAGCAGGGCAGCATGCGTCCGACAAATGCTCTTGAGAGGCCCCTCTTTGGAGGGGTTGGAAACCTCGCCCATGCCGCCACTGATACGACCCCGGCGGCGGGTCGGGCACACTCATTCATTGGATGCCACACGGGGCGGGCCGCAATTCAGTGATTCGCCGCTAATGGTGACCGTAGGCGTGGTTAATATTCAGCGTACGGGGCGACCAAATCTTTCCTGAAATGCGGCGCGTAATTTCCCGACTTCCTCAGGGGGAACGCGAGGTTGGTGGCGCACCTGGGCAAACCAGTGCAGAGCGGCCGCTTGGTCGCCGCTGAGGATCGCATGGAAAGTGAGGGTGCTGAGAGCCAGGGGATTGGCGGGCTCAGCCACCAATGATTGCTGCAGCAGGCGGACCGCTTCGTTGGAGTTTCCGAGTTTGATCAGGAGGTAGGCCAATTCAATGAAGGCCTCGGCTTCGGTGGGTCGCAATCGAATTGACTCCCGATAGTCTGCGATGGACTGCTCGATCGCGCCGGCTTGGCGGGAGCGGCGCGCCCGCATCAGATGGAGCCCGGGGGAAGCCGGGCACCGGCTGAGGCCCGTCGTCAAGGTCTGCGCCGCGGCGCTCGTTTCCCCGAGCTGCTCCTGGAGCGCGCTGAGATGGGCCCAGCCGTCGGCAAAATCGGGGGCCAGGCGGGTGCACTGTTCCAACTGTTCGCGCGCCACGGAGAAATTGCCCTGCGTCACGCTCAACGTGCCGAGCTGGAAGCGCGTCGGCACGTCCGTGGGGGCGTAGGCGATGGCGCGCTCGAGGAGCAGCACCGCCTGGGCCGGGTCGCCGTTGCGGGCGAGAAACCCGGCGGTCAGGGCGAGCCGATAGGGGTCGAAGCAAACGTCCATCAGGTCATCGAGCCAGGCATCCGGCGGATCGCGGAAAGCCCCGGAGGCCTTGCTGGCCCCGCGGATCGCGTTGGCGCGTTCCGGCTGTCCGGTGTGCTCGTAGAGCGTCACAATCAAGTCGTACCCGAGGGTATAGTTGGATTGCTCAACGACGGACTCCAGCCGGGCCTGCGCCTGGTCCCAGCGCTGGGCCTCGAAGTCGAGTCGGGCGAGACCGAGAAGCGCGTAGGGATTTCTCGGCTCGCGGTGGAGGACGGCGGTGTATGTGGCGGCCGCCTCGGCCGGACGGTTCGATTTCAACTGGCAATCGCCAAGCCGCAGCTGCGCGGGGAGAAATTCCGGCGCGAGCTGCCCCACCCTCTGCCAGAGCGCCATCGCCGCTTCAACCTCCCCGTAGCCGGCCAGAATGCTGGCGTGCAAGTGGGGCCAGCGCGGCGCGGCCGGTTCCAGCAACTCCAGACCTTCGTAGCAGCGGAGAGCTTCCGTGAGGAAGCCGTTGGCATGATAGAGGCGGCTCAGCTTGGCCAGGCCGCGGCGGGCCTGGAAAAGAGAATGCGCCTCGGCCTCGGCGGCCACGAACTGATCCCGCCAGACCGCGGGCCGGGTGCCCGCGGCTGGCGCCAGGGGAAGTGCGGCGCTGACCACCCTCTGGGCCGTGGTTGCCCGCTGCCACCACCACGCCCCACCGCTCAGGGCGGACAGCGCCCCAGCAATGAGGATGCCCCTGATGGCTTTGGATCTCATGCGCGTGAATCAGGGAACTCGCTGCTGGCCCGGTGCGGCTGCCTTCCGCCAAAGCGTGATGCGTCCCATGGCATCGTACGGGGGAAAAATGTAGAAGCCGCCCGTCACGAGGACGGGTTGGCCGGTGCCGTCAAGATCGCCGACGGCCAAGGTAATCTGGTCCTTGGGCACCTGGGCGAGGATGCGCGGCTCAAAATTCATCGCGCCGTCATTGCGAAACCACATCAATGAAATGGCGCTGCGATTCGGATTGTTCCAATCCGCATAGGCGGCGACCGCGACCACATCCATGGCGCCGTCCCCATCCAAATCGACCCCCACCGGACTGTAGGCCCCGGGCAAATTTCCAATCCGATGGTAAGCGAACAGACCGGGGCCGCGATTCTCCAGCCACTGCACGCCATGCCAGGGGCGCGGTCCGGGCAAGGTGGAGGGGCCGAAGCCATCACCGTTGGTATAGAGGATGTCGGGGCGACCATCCCGATTCAGATCGCAGACACTGATACCGCTGCTGCCGTAATCTTCGTTCGTCGAGGCCCAGACCCGTTGGGGCACGAATTTGCCCCGGCCCAGATTCTCAAAGTAATATATTTCCTCCCATTGTTGAGAAAGGAGGGCGACGACATCGGGCAGATGGTCCCCGTTAAAGTCGGCCACGCACACATTAATGGCCCCGGACAAGTCCAGCAAGACGTGACGCCGGAACTCCCAGGGTCCCGTCCGTTCCAACCAACTCACCTCCCCTTGATCGTAGCCAAACTGCGCCAAGGCCAGGTCCATCTGGCCATCGCCATTCAGGTCGGCCGCCTGGGCATCGGTTACACGGGAGGTGTTCTCGAGCACGATATGCGGGGTGAATTTCTGCCGACCGTCATTTTCGAGAATGAACACGGTGCCGATCCGGTCGTTGTTGGGAAATACGGCGCCCATGCTCGCGACGATCAAGTCGAGGTCGCCATCGCCATCCATGTCCGCCGCTACGACATGAACCGGAGCCCGCAGGTCCGCGGCCAACACGCTCTCCTCATAGACTCCCGGGGCCTTTTGCCGCAGCCAGACCACCCGGCTCTCCTGCGCCTCACAAAAAACAATGTCGCGCAAGCCATCCTGATCCAAGTCGATCACCGCCACGTGAGCGATCCAGGGAGGCCGATCCGGGGCGGCGCCAATCTTTTGCGACTTCAGATAGTTGAGGGCCATGGCCGTCGAGTCCGGGCGAACCCCCCGCGCTGCTGGGTCGGCTGCAGCGGCCGAACGCCGGCACCCGCTACTGGTCGCGAACACGGCACTCGCGATGAGCAGCAGAGCGATAGCCGGAATAACTGACCGTCGAACCTGAATCATCCCATGGAACCTCCCGATCCCCCGGCAAAATTGCACGAATAAACACAACCCGAGACACCCCTCGAAAGAGGGGGTCCAACAGAGCATTTGACGGAATAATTCTCCGGGACGACAAAGCTTTCGCCGCGCCGAAATTCGCGGATGGCGGCGGCCTCGCGACAAGCGATTCAGGAAAGCCGCTGCCGCTGCACAATTACCTCGCCCGAAAAACGCCCCACACCATGACAAAGCCAGTTCTTGAAATGCTAACCCGCGAATTATCATCCTTGCGCCTCCCACTAAAGTACCCGTTCCGCACGACGGCCATCCTGTGCACCCTGCTCACCTGCTCGGCCGGAACTTCGCTGGCAGCCACCGGCACCACCGACACCGCCGACGTCATCTCCCTGCCCATGTCGGATCCGGCCCGCTGGGTGATCGACACGAGTCATCTGGGGACGAACCAGGTGGTCATCACCTATGATGCCGGGGAGAAGGTCGCGGTCCTGACCCCGACCTGGACGGCCAGCGACGCGACATCCGCGGATCTCAACTCCCGCAATATCCAAAACAGCAATTTGCATCTCTATCAGCTCGTACCGCGGAGCGACTGCACCCAGTCCGAGAGTTTCTTCGAGATCAACGTACCGCAGGCCTATGTCAACGAGGGCCGTCTCTCCGTCCAATACACCCTGCAAGGGGGTGAGGCGGACGACTACCTGTTCAACGGGAGAACCTTCTTGATGAAGGATTTCGCCGAGGCGAATGGCGGCTACAAGCGCGTGACCTTGAAGTCATCCGACTTTAGCGAGCCCGAGGTGAAGCGTCGCGGCATCCAGCGCGTGGGATTCACGCTTCACCGCAACGGGTCGATGGTCTCGGCTCCGATCAGGATTCGCCAGATCACGGTCAGGCTGAACCGCGCGAAGATTGTTCCGCTTCCGCCGGAGGTGGACATCGTAAACCCGGCCTCGTTCTACAAGTTCACCTACACGACCCAGGCATCAATCGAACAAGTCCAGGTGGAGAATTCCAGCGAGGCCCGGGCGATCACCCGGAAGCTGGGTGATGGCGCCCAGGGCATGGTGCTGCTCCCGACGTGGGGCCCGGACCAGCTACCACCGGGCCACTCCGGCGTGGCGTATCTCAAGCAGTCCTTGGGGACACCCCACAATTTTGCCCAATTCGAGGTCCAGTATGTGGTGAACATCCCCCGGGCCTACTTCGATGAAGGCAAACTGGCCATCTATCTCTGCATCCAGGCCGGCGAGGCGGGCAATGGTGTCTGGAGCGGCGCACCGCGTGCCTTGTCCTCTATTGCCGACAAGGCGGGACAGGATGCTGTGCTGACGCTGACGCAGGACGATTTTCTCCCGGGTCATGGCGGGCACGGCAAGAAGCGCAACAAGATCGAGTATGTGGCCCTGCAATTGGTGCCGCATGGCTCGGCTGTGACCGAGCCGATCGTTCTGAAACAGATCACGGTCAAACTACCCAAGTAAGCGCCCGCCCATGCGCCTTCCGTCTACCGCGTCGGTGAATACCTAGAGCCACGGCAGCCGGGCGGGCCGCAGGGTGCCGCAGGCATATTCCGGATCTGGGCCGACATCACCGGGGAGCCAGCGCAGGTTAGTGCTGAAACGTCTCTGGCCGAAGGTGGACGATCCCCTCCCAGACAGCCTTGATCGCGGCCTCGGTTCGGTCGGCGACGTGGAGCTTGAGAAAAATATTCTTCAAGTGGCCCTTGACGGTAAACTCGGTGATGTGCAGATCGGCGCCAATCTCCTTGTTGCTCCGGCCCTGCACGATGAGTTGGAGGATTTCCAGCTCCTTGGCCGACAACGCCGTCCGCGCGCGGCGCTCGGCGAGTCGCTGTTCAATCTTCGGCGGCAAGCACGGTTCGCCCGCATGCACCGCCTCAATCGCCGCCATGATTTCTTCCCGGGTGGAATCTTTGAGCAGGTAGGCCCGCGCGCCGACCGCGAAGGCGAGGTGGATATCCTCGCTCATATCAAAGGTGGACAGGACGATGACCCGCGTATCTGCACGTCGGTCGCGCAACTGCCGAATGGCGTCGACGCCACTCTCCTCCTGCAGGCTCAAGTCCATGAGCGTAATGTCCGGGCGCAACTGCTCATGCAGCGTCACGGCCTCGCGGATATTGCCCGCTTCGCCCACGACGGTGAAGCGAGGTGCATCATTGAGCATGGCCCGGAGGCCGGCCCGGAAAGCGGGGTGATCGTCTACGATGAGTAGCTTGATGGGGGGTTGCATGATTTTCCTTCGAGGGGAATGCGGACGATAAGGTGCGTGCCGAGGCCGGGCTCACTGGTGATGACGAAATGGCCATTGAGCCGGGTGGCCCGCTCCTGGATGCCGCGGAGCCCGAAGCCGGGGGCGGGATTGGCGCCGACCGTAAAGCCCACCCCGTCATCACTCACGCGCAACTCGCCATAATCGTCGCGGACCCGGCACGTCACGTGAATGTTTTTCGCCCGCGCGTGCTTCACGGTGTTGGTCATGGCTTCGGTCGCGATGCGCAGGAATTCGTTCTCGGCATCGGCGCCGAGTCGGGCGATATCGCCATCCAGTTTAGGGTGGAGGACAATGGCCGCATCTTTCAAAAGCCGCTCGCTGGACCGGGTCAGGGCGGCGAGGAAATCCGCATTGGACAAAGTCTCGAGGCGCAAGCCCTGGATGGAGCGGCGCGCTTCGGCCAGGCTTTCGCGGACCATGGCACGCGCCGCTTCGAGATGCTCCTGCGCCCCGGTGGCCTCCGCGGCCAGTTTGTATTTGGCCATTTCGAGTTGGATGGAAACGGCGGTGAAACCTTGCGCGAGACTGTCGTGAATTTCCCGGGCCAGCCGCATGCGCTCCCTGATCATCGCGGCGAACTCCGCCTCGCGAATGATGCGCTGCCTTTTCTGCTCGCGCAGCCTGGCCTTTGACTGCCACCAGAGGCTGCCGGCCACCAGCAGAGCCGCCGACGTCAAGACCGTGGCGCCGCCAAACGTCCAGACAACCAGACTTATCGCCGGCCGCTCCAGCACCCGCAGGTCGTCATCCGTCCGCACGCGAAGTTCAAATGAGCTCGGCGCCCAAGGGAAAGGAGTGCCGACGTCCGGGGCCTGGAGCGCGTGCACGACACCGGTGAGCTGGACGAGGCTGCCGGTGGCCGGAATTTTCCAGTCACCGATAGGCGCTGGCAAAATGGCGGTGAAAGGAGCGTCGTCTGCCTTGAGGGTCAGAGTGATGGTTTCCGCCCCGGGAAATGAATCCAGCAACGTGCCATTTATCCGGACCAATTCACCATCGGCGATCCTGGCTTCCCCCACTGTCACGGGGCGCGCCACCACCGCCGCCCGCCGGTCGATCAGCTCCGTCTCAGCATCTTCGATCTCGGGTGAATAGAAGCCGCGCCGAAGATAGCCCACGACATCGACGAAATCACCGACCGCCAACTTGCGCCGATCGGATTGCCGGATATAAACACCCCGTAAATCCTGTTGCACATACAGATCGGTCCCGGAGTGCTGATAGGTGACCACGCCTTGGAGGTGCACGCGGCCCTGCGGCGGCTCCGTCGGGGCATAAGACAACAGGGAATCAATTCGCACCAGCGGGACCGCGGCTCGCGGCCGCGCCGGCTCGAGGACATCAATGCCGGCGGTGCGCGGCACGATCAGGCGGGCACCGTACAACTGGCCATGCGGATTAAAATAATGCCCACAAGAAGCCCGGATTCGCACCCGCGAGCCCACCCACTTTTGCACCTCGGCATAGCTGGTGGCCAAAAACGTAAGATCCACCCGATCCGAGCCCGAGGACAAAATCGCGTACGCGGTATAAACGGGCACCGCCGGCGAGGCGGGCTGGGCACTGCGGAGCCAGCCTTCAACCTCAACCCATTGGCAATCCATCGACCCATAATCCAGTTCAAAGAGATGGTCGATCACTCTCGGCGCCACTTCCCGTTCACCCATGGTCGTGATCCGCTTCGCCCGGATCACCGGCGCAAACCCGCCCGAATCCGTCGTCCCTTCAACTTCGACCTCGCGGCCAAACGACGGCACCGACCCAGGCGTGCATAGAATAAACAGCCCCTCGCGGCCATCATGGATGACGAATGACTCAGTTTCATGTTGGGTAACCGTGCCACGAACCCGGACCGACACTGCGGCGGCCGCCGCCTCCTTCGACATGGCCTTGATGACCGCTAGGGGGGTGCGCGGTGCATCCGGTTCCGCGGCTTGCGCCGCCAACCCGCAGCCCAGCGCCAAAGCGAGAAGACGAGGCAGTAAATGGCTCAAAAGCAGCAGGCGCCTTGGGGGTGAGAACATAGGTCCGGGGAGCAGCATAGCCTAGGCGACCGCAAAGTAAACCACGCAGCCCCCCACCCCTCGAAAGAGGGGTTGCCTATGAGAAATGGACGAAGTCACTGCAGCCCCTGTGATCAGTTTTCCTCATGATGGATTGTAGCACTTGGAGTGAGACTTGCGCCCCCAAAGCACACCCCACTAGCTTGCTGGCCCGATGCCTTCCTACACCCTGAAAATCAACGGCCAGGCCCGCACAGTCAACGTGCCGGCGGATACTCCCCTTCTCTGGGCCCTCCGCGACAACCTTCAGCTTTTCGGCACCAAGTACGGCTGCGGCCTGGGCCTGTGCGGCGTGTGCACCGTGCATCTCAACGGCGCGGCGGTCCGCTCGTGCCAAACCCCAGTGTCGGCCGTGGGCAACAGCCCGATCACCACGATTGAGGGACTCGACCCGGCGCACCACCACCCGTTGCAAAAGGCCTGGTGCGAACACGACGTGCCCCAGTGCGGCTACTGCCAGTCCGGGCAGATCATGGCCGCCGCCGCGTTCCTGAAGCAGAATCCCTCCCCGACCGATCCCCAGATCAATGAGGCGATGGCCGGGGTTCTATGCCGCTGCGGCACCTACCTGCGGATCCATGCCGCGATCAAGGATGCCGCCACGGCGCTGACCGCCGGCAAGGAGGGGGCCAAATGATAACAAACGCCGCCTTATCCCGTCGCGAGTTCCTCCGCGTCTCCGCCCTCGCCGGCGGCGGGCTGATCATCGGCTGTGTGCTACCCGGCCGCGCCCTTGCTCAGGCCCCGGCCATCGACAACACGGCCCGGGCCTTCACGCCCAATGCCTTCATCAAGATCACACCCGACGGGGTGGTCACCCTGATCGCCAAGAACCCCGAACTCGGGCAAGGCGTGAAAACATCCCTGCCCATGATTCTCGCCGAGGAACTGGGCGCAGACTTTTCCAAGGTGAAAATCGAGTACGGTGCCTTGGACCCCCAACTCGGACCGCAGGAAGCCGGCGGCAGCATGTCGATTACGGATAATTACCAGCCGCTCCGCCAAGCCGGGGCCGTGGCGCGCACGCTGCTGGTCCAGGCGGCGGCCAACACCTGGCAGGTTCCCGCCAGCGAATGCAGCGCCGCCAACAGCTGCATCACCCACGGGCCCACCGGCCGGGTCCTGACTTTCGGCGAACTCGCCACCAAGGCCGCCCTGCTGCCGATGCCGGATGAAAAATCCGTGGTCCTCAAGCGCCCCAAGGAAAACAAGCTCATCGGCAACCGCGTCGGCGGCGTGGACAATCCGGCCATCGTCGCCGGCCAGCCGCTGTTCGGGCTTGATCAAACGGTCCCCGGCATGGTCCACGGCGTCTACGTCAAATGCCCCGTCTTTGGCGGCAAGGTGATCTCCGCCAATCTGGACCGGATCAAGAAAATGCCGGGCGTCCTCGATGCCTTCATCCTGACCGGGACCACCGATTACTACGGCCTGCTGCCCGGGGTGGCCATCATCGCTGACTCGACCTGGGCCAGCTTCAAAGCCCGCCGAGCCCTCGATGTCAATTGGGACGAAGGTCCCGCGGCCAGCCACAGCTCCGCAGGCTACGAGGCTCAGGCCGCGCAGCTCGGGACCATCCGCGGGAAAGTGATGCGCGATGATGGCGACGCCACGGCCGCACTGGTCTCGGCGGCCAAGATCGTGGAGGGCGCTTACCACTACCCTTACCTGCATCATGCGACGCTTGAGCCCATGAATGCCCTCGCCATCCCGCAGGCGGATGGGGGCATGCAGATCATCGCCCCGACCCAGTCCCCGGAAGATGCCCAGGCGGTTGCGGCCAAGGTCCTGAATCTGCCCAAGGAAAAAGTGAAGGTTCGGTTCACCCGCATCGGGGGGGCTTTTGGCCGGCGGCTGGTGAATGACTTCGCGGCGGAAGCGGCCGCCCTCGCGCAGCATGCCGGGAAGCCGGTGAAGCTGACCTGGACCCGCGAGGATGACACCCAACAGGGCAAGTACCGTCCCGCCGGCTGGCACTTCCTGAAGGGAGGGATCGACGCCTCCGGCCAGATCGTCGCCTGGCAGGACCATTTCGTCACCGTCGGGCTGAATTCGACCGAATCGCCCGGGACTGCCGCCGACATGAGCAGCACCGAATTTCCCTGCCGATTCCTGCCGAACTTCCGTCTGGAGAATTCCATCATCAGCACCAACGTGCCCACCAATTGGCTCCGGGCCCCGGGCAGCAACGGCCTGGCCTTCACCTTTCAAGGCTTTCTCGATGAGCTGGCGCACGCCGCCGGCCAGGATCCCTATGAGTACCGTCTCCGGCTGCTCGGCGCCGACCGGGTGTTGCCCGGCACGGGCCGGTGGGATCCACCTTACAGTGTCACCCGCATGAAGGGCGTGCTAAAGCATGTCGCGGGCAAAGCCGGCTGGGGCAAAAAGCTGCCGCCGGGTTCGGGCCAGGGCATCGCCTTCCACTTCAGCCATGGGGGTTATGTGGCCGAGGTGGCGGAGGTCAGCGTCAGCCGCGAAGGGGCACTCACGGTGCACAGCGTCGTGGCGAGCGTGGATGTCGGCCCCATCATCAACTACAGCGGGGCGGAAAGCCAGGTACAGGGTTCCATTATCGATGGGCTGGGCGCGGCTTGGTTGCAGGAGATCACCCTCGGCGAAGGCCGCGTGGAGCAGTCGAATTTCCACGATTATCCGCTGCTCCGCATGGACGCGACGCCGCCCAAAATTGAGGTGCACTTCCTCCAGACGGAAAACCCGCCGACCGGCCTGGGCGAGCCCGCCCTGCCCCCGCTGCCCCCGGCGGTCTGCAACGCCATCTTCGCCGCCACCGGCAAACGCATCCGCAGCCTGCCGATCGTGCGAACCGATCTGCAATGGAGCTGATTCCCCTCCCCGGCCCCTTATCTTATATATGAATACTCCCAACCTCACGGGTCATGATATCGGCTCGCCGCTTCTGCGCGGTGCGACCAAACAAACCGGCCCGGCCGTCGAAATCACTGCCGGCGGCGAGGACATCTGGGGGCTCCGGGACCAGTGCCACTTTGCCTGCATGCCGGTGACGGGAAATTTTTCCCTCAGTGTCCGCGTCATTTCGCTGACGATGGCGGATCTCTACTCGAAGGCCGGACTAATGCTGCGCGCCTCCCTCGAGCCGGGGGCCGAGCATGCCATGCTGCTGACCTTCGGGGACAACCAGCCCCGCAACCATAACAACGGCGGCCTGGAGTTCCAGTCCCGCGTGACGACCGACGGGGAGTGCAGCGGCATCTATCCCCCGCAACCGCTCCCGCCCACGCCGGATTTTCCCGCCAGTTTTCCCCACCTCTGGCTGAAGTTGAGCCGCGACGGTGACACCTTCACCGCTCAATGCAGCGCAGACCGCACGCGTTGGCGGACGTATTGTGTGCATCACCAGCAGCTGCCCGCGACGGCTTTTCTCGGGCTGGCGGTGACCTCCCACAACGCGAATCAGACCGTCAAGGCGGTTTTCAGCGACATCAGCCTGGCCTGAAACATCGCGCCCGTCCCCGAATTTTCCCTCCCAATCCTTTTTTATGAATAAACTCCAAGGCAAATGGTCACTCGTCACCGGCGCGAGCCGGGGTGTCGGCACTCACGTCAGTGAGGGCCTCGCCCAACTCGGGTCCAACATTATCCTCCACAGCCGTGAGCTGTCCCATACCCAGGCGCTCGCCGCCAAGCTCAAGGGCACGGGCGTCAAGGTCGTCACGGTGGCGGGCGAACTCTCCGACCAGGCCCAGGTCGACGCCCTGCTCGAGGCGGCACTGCAGCAGGCCGGCCAGATCGACATCGTCTACAACAATGCCGCCATCATGACGCCTTATCGGGCCAACATCTGGGAGATTCCGGCGGAGGATTTCCGCACCAGCTTTGAGGTCAATGTCATCAGCCTGGCCCGGATCTGCCACCGGCTGGTGCCGCTGATGCTCGCCCGCAAATGGGGCCGCGTGATCAACCTGACCTCGGGCATCCAGGAGCAGCCCGAGCTGACCGCCTATTCGATCTCGAAGGCGGCCGTGGACAAGCTGGTCCGGGACTTTGTGCCGAAGCTGGCCGGCACCGGCGTGCAGATGAACCTGCTCGACCCCGGCTGGCTGCGCACCGACCTGGGCGGGCCCAAGGCGCCAAATGATCCGAGTTCAGTGCTGCCCGGCGCCCTCGTGCCCGCGGTGCTCGACAACGGCGAGAGCGGCCGCTTCTTCCGCGCCCAAGACTATGCCGGCCTGACGCTGGCGCAAGCCGTGGAGAAGGCCCTGATCAAATAACCAAGCATCACCAATCCTCCACCACGGATCTCGGGGCCGTTGCTCTGCAGCGGTTGCCCGGCCACCCTTTCAACCAATGCACCAGCCCCAAACGGGCAACCATCCCATCGGGGCCAACCCCGTCATCGACACCAACTGGGCGGTGGCGGTCATCGCCAGGAAGCTCGCCGCCTACGATGCCTACCAGCCGGACAAGACCGCCTATCCGAACGAGGCGAAGGACTCCACCTGGCTAACTGTGCCGGCCCCGAATTGGGTCAGTGGTTTCTATCCTGGGGCGCTGTGGTATACCTACGAGTTTGCGCAGCGCCGCCAATGGCCGGATCAGGACGCTTGGCGGCAGCGCGCTGACACCTGGACCATGGGCCTCGCCAACGAGCAATTCACCACCACCAATCACGACCTGGGGTTCATGATCATGGATAGCTTTGGGCACGCCTATCGGTTGACCGGAGAGCCCCAATATAAGGCGATCGTGCTGCAGGCGGCGAAATCACTCGCGAAGCGCTTTCGCCCGGCCACGGACATGATCCGTTCCTGGGGCGACATCGACGACGAGAAGCAATACACAGTCATCATCGACAATATGATGAACCTGGAACTGCTGCTCTGGTCCGCAGCCAACGGTGGCACCACCGAGGACGGCACCGCGGAGGATTTAGAGAAAATCGCCACCCGCCACGCCGACCGCACTATCCGGGAGTTTTTCCGCCCCGACGACAGCACCTACCATGTGGTGGAACTGAATCCCCAGACCGGCGCCGTGACCCGCAAGTACACCCATCAGGGCAAAGCAGATTCCAGCTGCTGGTCCCGCGGACAGACCTGGGCGATCTACGGCTATGCCTATCTTTACGAAGTCACCAAGAACCGGCGTTACCTCGACCAGTCACTCAAAGCCGCCTCATATTATCTGGCTCACCTGCCAAGTGACCACGTGCCGCCGTCGGACTTCAACAGCGACCTCACGGGCTTGGAGTTCAAGGACTCCAGCGCCGCCGCCCTGGCTTCCTGCGCCTTCTTCCGCCTCAGCCGGGTCTGCGACAAGGTTGCGGAGAAAGCCCGTTTCCGTCAGGCTGCCAGCGCCACCCTGGCCAGCCTGACCCAGGCACCGTATTTCTCCACATCACCGGACAAGGCCAGCGCCTTGCTCTATCAGGCCCGCAACTATCATCCCGATCCCAGTCATCGCCTGACCAACACGAGCCTGATTTTTGGCGACTATTACCTGCTGGAAGCACTGCTGGCCTACGATGCGCTCAAGGCATAACGCCAACTGCTTCCCTCTCAATTCCCTATGATCACCCGCACCAAAATCTCCCCCACCGGACCTGAATTCTCCCGCATGGTGTATGGCACCTGGCGCCTGCTGGATGACGGCTCCACCGCGCAGGAACTCAACCGCCGGCTCCACCGCTGTGTGGAACTCGGGATCACCACCATCGACACGGCGGAGATCTACGGGCTGTATCAGGTGGAATCCGTGTTGGGCCAGGCGCTGGCTCTCACGCCCGGACTGCGGGACAAGCTGGAGATCGTCACCAAGGCAGGCATCTATATCCCGAATCCGGCGAACCCCGGTCGCAAGGTGGGCTTTTACGATGTCACCGCCGCCCAGCTCCAGAAAAGCGTGGACGCATCCCTCCGGCTCATGGGTACGGACCATGTCGAGCTCTTCCTCGTGCATCGCCCGGACTGGCTCACCAGCATCGACGATACCGCCGCGGGCCTGAACCAGCTCCTGCGGGCCGGAAAGATCCGGAGCGCCGGGGTGTCGAATTACAGCGCCACCCAATTCGCCGCCCTGAACAGCCGAGTAGATCAAGCGCTGGTGACCAATCAGGTGGAGTTTCACCTGTTGCACATGGCTCCGATCTACGACGGCACGTTTGACCAATGCCAGCAGCAGCGCATCCAGCCCATGGCGTGGAGCCCGTTGGCCGGGGGGCGCATTTTCGACCAGAGCAACGAGGCAGCCGGTCGCCTCGCCGCGGCCGCGGCCGGCATGGCGGAGAAATATGATAATGCCTCGCTCGAGCAGCTCGCCTACGCGTGGATTCTGGCGCATCCCAGCCGGCCGCTCCCGGTCATCGGCACCAACAAAGCGGAACGGATCGAGAGCGCGGCCCGCTCCGCCAGCATCAAGCTGGACCGGGAGGACTGGTATGCCCTCTGGGTCGCGGCCAAGGGGCACGGCATTCCCTGAGAAGCCTGATCGGGCGTCCCCCACCTGACCGACCCGTCGCAATTTTCATTATGAAGGTTCCAATGCATCTTTCACGGAAGCTGGCGGGCATTACTGCGCTGATGGCCAGTTCCACGGGTTTTGCCTGGGCGGCGGCCGCCCAGCCGCCCGTCTTCCTGGAGCCCGGGAAAACCACCACGGATTACCGTAATGTCGCGCTCAATCCGACCGCCGCCCCGGGCAGTGATGTTGCGTCCTTTCCCCACGCCACGAGCAACAGTGAATACAATCAGGCGGAGTTTGCCGCCCGCTGCGCCATCGACGGAAACCGGCGCAACGACGACGTCCATGGCCACGGCTCCTGGGGACCGCAGAAGGATCCCGGCATCTGGTGGCGGCTCGATTTCGGGCATGCCGTGGCGATTGATAAGCTGGTCCTTTATTTGCGGGCGGCCTGGAGCCCAGCGCCGGAGCCGCATGATTCCTATTGGAAGGCGGCGGTGGTCGAATTTTCGGACGGGTCCAAAATCAAACTGTCTCTGGCCCAGAAAGCCACTGGCCAGGAATTCACCTTTGAGCGGAAAATCGTCAGCTGGCTAACCCTCAAGGAGTGCCTCCCCGCCGATAACAAATGGTGCGCGCTCAGCGAATTCGAGGCGTGGGGGCGCGATGCCGCTGCCCCGTGGTCCCAGGTGGGCGATGCCTCGCTGGCCCGTGAGTTGCGAAACGATCCACTCGCCTACAAGGCCCTGCTGGCGATGATGGGATTCCAGCGCCAGTCTTGGGAACAGGGAACGGCCGGACAGGCGCTGCTTGAATGCGGCGAAATCGATGCGGCCATCGCCCTGGCGCGGGCCTCGCTGGTCAATGTCACCAAGGAGGGCGTCGTGGCTGCCTCAGGCGGATCGACGATGGATCCGCTCATGCTGGGCGAAACCCTCCTTGGGGCGGTCCACCGTACCGGCGACCCCCAGTTGCAAAAAGCCGCGGAGGACATGCTGCAATTCGCGCTCAAGGGCGGGGCGCGGGCGACCGATGGCACGCTCTTTCACATCGCCGAGGCCAAGGAGGTCTGGTCGGACGAAACCTTCACCGCGGCGCCGCTGCTCGCCGCCGCAGGGTATTACGACGAGTCCATCGCCCAACTCCGGGGGATCATGCGCCGATTGTGGGACCCGAGGATTAAAATGATGCACCACCGCTGGCAGGAGAACCAAGGGGCGCTGCTGGACTCCTCCCATTGGGGTGGCGGCAGCGGATGGACGGCGGCCGCGCTGATGCGGCTTATTCGTTCCCTGCCCGCGGATCGCGCGGCGGATCGCCAGCAACTCGTCGGCACCCTCAAGGAACTGCTGGACGGTTGCCTGATGTATCAGAGGCCCGACGGCCTGTTTCACGATGAGCCGAATGATCCGAAAACCTACGTGGAGACCAACCTGGCCGCCATGCTCGGCTACACCATCTATGAGAGCGTCCGGGGCGGGTGGTTGCCGGAAAGCTACTTACCAGCCGCCGATCGCATGCGGGCCGCTGTGCGCGCCAAAGTTGATCGTCTCGGGTTCGTGCAAGGAGTGGCCGGCGCACCGCGCTTTGACCAGCCGGGTATTTCAACTGAAGGCCAGGCGTTTTTCCTTTTGCTGGAAGCGTCCGCTCGAAAGGCCGGTCGCCCGTCCCTCCCGGGATCCAAACCTGACTGAGGTCACTGTTCTCCCCCACCGGTCAACCCCAGTATGCAGTGAAATTTCTCCTGCCTCACGCCCACCCTGATCATTCAACTCTGGTGACCGAGCTGATCGTGCTGAAGCAGATCACCGTCAAACTTGGCGACTAACGGTCGCTCGGCGCTATCATCTACCCCATGCATCCGACGCTCCACACCACCGACTACATTGTGTTTCTCGCCTATTTCCTCATCGTGGCCGGATACGGGTGGTGGATCTACGCGAAGAAAAAAAACGCCACGGCATCCTCGAAGGACTACTTTCTGGCCGAAGGGGCACTCACCTGGTGGGCCATCGGCGCCTCCCTCATCGCCTCGAACATCTCCGCGGAACAGATGATCGGCATGAGCGGGTCCGGCTTCAAGATGGGCTTGGCGATCGCCACCTACGAATGGCTGGCCGCAGCAACCCTCCTGATCGTGGCCGTATTCTTCATGCCCGTGTATCTGACCAACAAGATCTACACGATGCCGCAGTTCTTGCGGCAACGCTACAATGGGACCGTGGCCATGATCATGGCGGTATTCTGGTTGCTGCTCTATGTGGTGGTTAACCTCACTTCCATTCTCTATCTCGGCGCCCTCGCCATCAACGCCATCTCCGGCCTCGATCTGAACGTGTGCATGATCGGCCTCGCGCTGTTTGCCCTGATCATCACCCTCGGCGCCATGAAGGTCATCGGCTATACGGATGTCATTCAGGTGTTCTTTCTCGTGCTCGGCGGCCTGGCCACCACCTACCTCGCGCTCAATTTGGTCGCGACTAAATTTGGCACGAGCGGCGTCCTCAACGGCTTCAACCTCACCATGACCCACGCCAGCGATCATTTCCACATGATCCTGAAGCGGGACAACCCCAACTACCTGGACCTGCCGGGCCTGACCGTGTTGATTGGCGGCATGTGGATCTCGCATCTGAGCTACTGGGGCTGCAATCAATACATCACCCAGCGCGCACTTGGGGCCAGCCTGCCCACGGCGCGCAATGGCCTGCTCTTCGCCTCATTTTTGAAGCTCATGATGCCGGCGATTGTCGTGCTGCCGGGCATCGCCGCCTTTGTGTTGTATCAGCAAGGCAGCTTCCAAAGCGAGTTGCTCCTCAATGGCCAGGTGAATCCCGACAAGGCCTATCCGGTATTGCTCAACTTGCTGCCCGCCGGCATGAAAGGCCTGGCGTTCGCCGCGCTGGTGGCCGCGGTCGTGGCCTCCCTGGCGGGCAAAGCCAACAGTATCTCCACCATTTTCACGCTCGATATTTACCGGCGATATCTGCACCCGGAAGTGGATGAAAAAAAGCTCATCTGGATCGGGAAGTGCGCGATCGTCGGGGCTTTGGGTCTGGCGATCGTGATCGCCCCGCATCTCGGGATCGACAAGCAAGGCGGCTTTCAATTCATCCAGAAATACACCGGCTTCGTGAGTCCCGGCATCTTTGCCATGTTCATTCTGGGCTTTTTCTGGAAGAGGACCACGTCGAACGCCGCGCTTTTTGCCACGCTCGGGGGGTTTGCCTGCTCCTGCTTTCTTGAATTCCTGCCGCGCTGGACGGATCTCTCCGGTCTGGCTGCCCTTGGTTTCACCAAGGCGAATGACGCCGGAATTTATGAGATCCCCTTCCTGGACCGCATGGAAATCGTCTTCCTCTTCTGCGTGGTCGGGATGATTATCATCAGCCTGCTGGGGGAAAGCCCGGCCGCCCCAGGCGGAGCAAGCCCGGCGGGGACCTCCTTGGCGATCGATCCGGCCCTGTTCAAAGTGTCAAATGGCTTCGCGGTCGGCGCGTTGACTGTCGTCGGCGCGCTGGTGGCATTGTACACTGTCTTCTGGTAAATCTCCCGGCGACATGACGGCCAAAACCACTATCCTATCCCTGACCTGAACCTAATTCCTGATGCCCGGATGGGGTTGGCTCCCAGGCAGGTCAGCATAACGGAGCCGGGTTATACGGCTTGCTGAGGCGTGCCCGGAGTGACTGCCAGACAAGATTATTTCTTCCCTACACTTTTCGCCCCAGAAGATGAAAATCAAAAATACGCTCGTGTCGTCATGCAGCCTCGCGGCGATACTGACCATTGCCGTTTCGGTCCGGGCCCAGTCTGGTCTGTGGCAAATCATTGCCAATGATCCGCCTTGTACCGCCCGGGACGAAACCTCGCTGGTCGCGCTGGACGGAAAGCTCTATTTGCTTGGCGGACGCGGCATCGATCCGGTTGAGGAATACGATCCGTCGACCAAGATCTGGAAGAAACTGACGCCCCCGCCGCTGGAGCTACATCACTTCCAGGCCCTTGCCGTGGACGGACGCATTCTGGTGCCCGCCGCCATGACCGGAAATTTCCCCAAAGAAACCCTGGTGGCAAATCTGTGGTGGTTTGATCCCAAAAAGAATGAGTGGACCAAAGGGGAGGAAATCCCAGCAAGTCGCCGGCGCGGCAGTGCCGGCGCGGTTACGAACAATAATAAACTGTACCTGATTTGCGGTATTACCAACGGCCATTGGAACGGCTTCGTGCCTTGGGTGGACATGCTGGATTTGAAATCCGGCCAATGGAGCACGCTACCGGATGCGCCGCATGCGCGCGATCATTTCAACGCCGTGCTGCTGAACGGGAAAATTGTCGCCGCCAGCGGAAGCACTAGCTATGGCGAAATCAACAAAGTCGACGATTTGACCGTGCCTGAAGTGGACCTGTTTGACCTCGCGACCCGGCGATGGACAACGCTGTCGAACCCCATCCCGACGCTGCGAACAGGCGGCATGGCCGTGGGACGGGATGGCAAGGTGGTTATTATTGGCGGTCAGAGCATGCAGCAGCTCCCGGCCCACCGCGAAGTCGAGGCGCTCTCGCTCGCCACCGGCAAGTGGGAGACGCTGCCCGCGCTGGATCAGGGGTCTCATGGCGGCGGAGCGGCATTCCTTGGCGACACGCTTTATGTCGTGTCTGGGGTCGGCAACCGCGGCGGCGACCCGCGGTTGAACACGATGCAGGCACTGCGCTGGCCCGCCACCACTGGAGGTACCGAGGCGGGTGCGCCCGGAGCTCCCATCCTAGCAGAGTGGGACTTCCCCATTATCGAAGGCTCGGCGAGTCCCACGCAGACCAGCGGCGAATTATCACTGGGCACCTTCACCGGTTTTTTTGCCGATCTTTCGACCGAGTCAGGCGGCGGAATCATTGCCCACGGCACAAGCTGGCAAAAATCCGATTCAGCGATTGGGGTCATCTTGCGGTTTAAGACGCCGACCGACTTTTCCGCGGTGACCAGCATTACCTTCACGATCAGGGTTGATAACCCGCCGACGGAAAAACCCGGCATCCAGGCCTATGTGCAAAATGGACGCGATGAGCAGTATGCGGGCGACTACAATTTTTTTGTCCCGCCGCCCCTCTCGGAGTTCGCCACTTTCACCTACAAAATCAACCCGCACGCCAAGGGCCTGGACATTAAAAAGATCACCACCTTTAGGATTAAGGTCAGCGGGCCCCCGACCAGCGTCACCGGGAGTGAGCCCGGAGGAAAGTACCCGGTCCTTCATGTGCGCAAGGTCGTTATACAGTAAATCGGAGAATGAATTGTTCCAACTTTCAACTTCCCCATGGGCACACCTAGACTCTCCATCGTTGCCGTCCTGGCGGTGTTCGCGGCAACGCTCGTCCCGGCCGAGCAGTTTAGCGTTCTGCTCTTCACCAAAGCGGCCGGCTGGCATCATGACTCCATTCCTGCCGGCGTCACAGCAGTCAAGGAACTGGGGCAGTTGCATGATTTCAGCGTATTCTGGACGGAGGACGCCAGTCGGGTCTTCACTGACAAGGAACTCGCGAAATACAAAGTCGTGGTCTTCATGCTCACCACCGGTGATGTACTGAATGACGAGCAGCAGGCCGCCTTTGAGAAATATATCCGGGCCGGGGGCGGCTTTGTGGGGATCTATAGCGCCGCCGACACGGAATACGGGTGGCCGTGGTTCGCCAAAATGGTGGGGCACAGGTTTCATATTCATCCTGAGCTTCAGACCGCCGTCCTTCAGGTGGAGGACGGCAATTTTCCCGGCATGGATCGATTCCCCAAGCGGTTTCTCGCTACCGAAGTCTGGTATGAGTATGAGGCTCCGCTGTCCGATCGGTTACATTACCTGCTTACCGTCGATGAGAAAACCTACAACCCGGTCGTTAAATGGGCCAGCAAGCAAGGCCGAGGCATGGGCACCTTCCATCCCATCAGCTGGTATCAGGAGTATGATGGCGGCCGGGCCTTCTATACCGGGCTCGGACATATCGCGGCCACTTTCAACGATGCGGCATTTCGCCACCACATCTTCGGAGGCATCTATTGGGCGGCCACGGGAAAGGGTTTCAAAGCCGAATAGCTCCTTGATTTCTCACCCGTAGATTTCCCCCTTGCCCTGACCACAAATACCCCACCATCACCGTCTTTCCTCCATGTATTCCACCCTGAGCCGTCGATCATTCCTGAAAAATTCGCTCCTGTTCACTGGCGCCGCCGCCCTCGGCCGCTCCCGGGGCTTCGCCGCGGACAGCCGTGGCCAGACCCTCTCCGCCAATAAACGCGAGCGCATGCTGGCGTGGCTGAACGGCAACCTGGATTACGTGCCGGCGGCGTTCTTCATGCATTTCGACGCCGACCACAAAGTCGGCCTCCCCTCCGCCCAGCAGCACGCGGCCTATTTCCGGCAGACGGAGATGGATTTTGTGAAGATCCAATACGAGCAGCACTACACCCCGCTCGATTGGCTGAAGCAACCCTCCGACTGGGCCAAGCTCCGGCCCCATGGCCTGGATTTCTACGAGCCGCAACTGGTGACCGTGCGCGAACTGGTCAAGGACCTGAAGCGCGAAGCCCTCATTGTCATGACGCTCTATTCGCCGTTCATGTGGGCCGGCCATAGCGCCACTTTGCCGGTGTTGCTCCGCCACATGAAGGATGACCCGGCGGCCGTGAAACGCGGCCTGGATGTGCTGACCGAAAGCCAGCTGCTCTTCGTGCGCGAATGCATCAAGATCGGGGTCGACGGCTTCTACATGGCAACCCAGGGCTCGGAGACGGGCCAGTTCGACGATCCCCAGCTCTTTCGCCAGTATGTGAAGCCCTCCGACCTTGTCGCCATGCGGGCGGCCACGGCGGCCTGCCCCTTCAACATCCTGCACGTCTGCGACTACAACGCGCCCTACGCCAGCTACGAGGCGGTGGCCGACTACCCGGGACACGTGGTCAACTGTAACCCGCAGCTTACGACCCGGACCATGTCTTGGCAGGAGGTCGGCACCCTCTTCCGGCGGCCTTGCTTCGGTGGTCTCGATAAAAAAGGCATCCTGAGCAAGGGCAGCGCGGCCGAGATTGAAACTAGGACGACCGCCTTGCTCCGCCAAGCCCCCCGTCGCTTCATGCTCGGCTCGGAATGCACCGTGCCGAGCGATTGCTCATGGGACAACCTGCGTACCGCCGTCCGCACGGCCCATGCCTTCCAGCGCACGTAACCCCAACGTCCCTTGCTCGCTGGAAGATAAATAGGACAAGTCGACCAGCCCCATCACCCAATCTTCCCGTCGGGCCAGGCCTGGGCGTAGGCGGCAAGGAGTTTCTCGATATGGGCGTCGTCCTCGGGCGGAAGTCGGCGGCGGGCGGGGTCGGCATCGAACCAGTCGAGCGTGCGGCGAACGCCGTCGCGAAAGGCGATGCGCGGTCGAAACCCAGGCACGGCGCGGCGCAGCTTGGAGTTGTCAAAGACGGCGCAGTGCGACTTGTCGCCGAGCAGCGTGCCCTCCATGTCCGGATCCCAGGCGATGAGCAGGTCGGAGGGAATATGCACGAGTTTCGGCGCGGGTACGCCCGCGGCTGCCGCGGTCAGCCGGTAGATCTCATTCCAGGTCAGCGCCTCGTCAGAGGTAATCTGGAAATCCTCGTTCATCGCGGCCGGGTTGCCCAGCAGGCCCAGCAAGCCCGGGGCAAAGTCCTCTGCGTGGGTGACGGTCCACAAGCTGGTGCCGTCGCCCGGCACAATGACCGGCTGGCCGCGACGCATCCGCTCAACGGCCGTGAAATCCTGCCAGCCGCCAACCGGCAGCAAGATCACCGTGTCGTAGGTGTGCGAGGGCCGCACGATGGTATAGGGAAGATGGGCCGGAGCAGAGGCGCGCAATACCTGTTCGCAGGCGATCTTGTCGCGTGAATATTGCCAACGTGGGTTCTCCAGCGGCGTGCGCTCGGTGGTGGGCGCAAAGGCGCACGGCTTGGCGTAGGCCGAGGCCGAACTGAGAAATACGTACTGCCCGCAGCGCCCGGCGAAAAGCCGCAGGTCGCGCTCGATCTGCGCCGGCGTGAAGGCAATGAACTGCACCACCGCGTCGAAGCGATGCGGCGCCAAGGCCTTCGCGGCGGCGGCCTCGTCGTTGATGTCGCACGGCAGGTCGTGCGCGCCAGCGATGCCGGGGCGGCCGGGCCGGTGGAGGAGCCAGAGCTCGTGGCCCTGCTGGAGCGCGAGCTTGCTACAGGAGGTGCTGATGTTGCCAGTGCCGCCGATGAAGAGGAGTTTCATGCTGAGGAGTACGGGATGGGGATTGCCGCAATCAGGCAATGGTCATTCCACCAGTGCGAAATCCATATAGTCGAAGTTCATCACCGGCTGATCCAGAAAATGCAGGGTCAGGACATGGCGGCCCTTCTTGAGGGCAATATTCCGCGCAAACCTGATCTTGTTCCAGTGGTGCGCCTGGCGCCATTCGATGGGATCGGCGGCATTGAACGTTGTGGGAATGGCGATCGGTCCCGTGACGTCCGCCCCATCGCAATCGAGGGAGATGTGCCCGCCGAATTTCGATGTGTAAAGGGTCGTGAGCGAATAGCGTCCGTCCGCCTGGACCTCGACCGTATAACGGACCCATTCCCCGGGCGCGATCCACCCAAGGTAGAGGGCGTTCGCCTCTGGCGCCACCAAGTTGTAGGCCGTGTCGTCGACCGCCGTTCCCGGGTTGTTGAACTTCACATAAGAGATGTCGGGACTTTCAAACCGGCGAAATTCCTTCAGGTAGGAGCCGAGACCATTCAGGGCTCCGCTCCCGCTGTTTTTGTTGTCGGTATCGTGATAGGTGA
>SESH01006069.1_pt1 | contig 44061 bp, 44 predicted proteins | sample 3171561 | NCBI WGS metagenome assembly SESH01 (sample SAMN10866947, study PRJNA518727) | freshwater metagenome | biome: subpolar coniferous forest; feature: holomictic lake; material: water; isolation source: holomictic Lake 442 2011 16.5 m and 2014 13 m | place: Canada: near Kenora, Ontario
CTGGGGGCTGATCATGGAAACCACCGCGACGAAACCTTGTTGCGCGACCATCAGCGCAACCGCGCCAGCCCGGCGGACGGCCTCAGCGCGATCCTGAAAACTAAATCCGAGGTCCGCCGAGAGACCACGCCGTAGATCGTCGCCGTCAAGGTGAATGGCGGGGATCTGATCACCGAGAAGTTCGGCCACGAGGGCGGCGGCCGTGGTTGTCTTCCCCGCGCCGGAAAGGCCAGTGAACCAAATGGTGGGAGTCGGAGATGCCATGAGATAACGCTAATGCACCGAAAAGGGAAGGTCGAGTGCGAAAGGTAGACTGACCGAGTGAATACCGGCGCTATTTTCAAGGCTTACGACATTCGTGGTACCTATCCCGACCAACTCGATGAGCGCCTGCTGCGTGCAATCGGATCCGCTTTCGCCACCTTTGTCCAATCCGAGCGCATCGTGGTGGCCCGGGACATGCGACCTTCCGGGGTGACCCTGACCGCCGCATTTGCCGAAGGTGCACGCGCCGTCGGCGTCGAAGTTACCGATTTGGGCTTAGCGTCGACCGATTTTCTCTACTTCGCTGCTGGGTACGAGGATGTTCCCGGAGCGATGTTTACCGCGTCGCACAATCCAGCCCAATACAACGGCATCAAGCTGTGTTTAGCCGGAGCTAAGCCAGTGGGGAGCGACACGGGATTGGTGGAGATAGAGGCCCTCACTCACCACTTCTACGAGCAGCCGGCCACCGGGCCTTTGGCCGCGATGAGCGAGAAGTCGCTGATGCCCGAATGGGTTCGCCACGTTCATTCCTTCGTGGACACGGGGAATCTGCGACCCCTCAAGGTCGTCGCGGACACGGCTAACGGTATGGGTGGGCTCATCGCTCCTTTGGTATTCGACGGTCTCGGTTGTGACGTCGAAATTCTTTATCCCGAACTCGACGGGACCTTCCCCAATCACCCTGCCGACCCCATCCAGCCGGAAAATCTTCGCGACCTTCAGCGCCGCGTTCTCGAATCGGGCGCGGATATCGGTTTGGCTTTTGACGGTGATGCCGACCGCGTCTTTCTCATCGACGAAAAGGCGCAGCCCATTTCTGGATCGGTGACCACCGCCATGGTGGCCGCGGCCATGTTGCGACGTCATCCCGGAGCCACGATTTTGCACAACTTGATTTGCTCGCGCGTGGTGACCGAAGTCATCGCCGAAGGTGGCGGAACTGCCGTGCGGACACGGGTGGGTCACTCATATATCAAGCAGGTCATGGCCGAAACGGGGGCCATCTTCGGTGGCGAGCACTCCGGTCACTATTACTACCGAGATAATTACCGGGCGGACTCGGGAATTATTACCGCCTTAGTTATCTTGGAACTCCTCAGCCTCTCCGGCGGGACGATGTCGGAATTCGCTGCCCCCTTCGAGCGCTACGCCTCATCGGGTGAGATCAACACGGAAGTTGCTTCACCGGCTGCCAGCGTGGACGGCGTGGCCGAATTGCTACGTGCGCGTGGCGAAACGGTGGATCGCCTGGATGGACTCACGGCACAGTACGACACCTGGTGGTTCAATTTGCGACCGAGTAACACCGAACCCCTCTTGCGCCTCAACGTCGAAGCGTCGAGCAAGGAAGAACTCGCACAACGTATCGAAGAGGTTCGCGAACTTATCGCGACCGCGAAAGGGAAATAATGTCCTTGGACAGCTTTGTTTTGAGTCTGATTGAAGACCCTGCGGATCACCAAGTGCTGCTCTACGTGGAATCGGATTCGGTTCTCTATAACCCCCGCACGCGCGTGGCCTATCCGGTGAAGGGGTCTATCCCGGTACTGCTGGAGAGCGAAACGCGGCCCGCCACTGAGGATGAGCATCAGCGCTGGACGCAGCCGGGTATCGGCCGCGCGACGGGTAGCCCTTCCGCCTCCTAGTTCTGTCAGTAACTACGCCACATGTAGGGTAGTTTCGTGGAGACGGGGAGCAAGGTGACGCAAATCGAGAATTCAGTAACCACTGATGGTCGCACCGCACGACGCGACCTCAATCGATTGCGCGTTCTGGATGCCTGCATTGAGATTTTTACGGCCGGTGGTTTGCCGACTCCCGAAGACGTGGCCACCCTCAGCGGGGTGTCCTTGCGGTCGGTGTATCGCTATTTCGATGATCGTGACGGACTCATTCGCGCGGCTATCGACCACCAAGCCAGCAAGCTCGCCGACATGACCGAAATCCCCTCGCACGGTCACGGAAATCTGACGGAGAGAATCGCCGGCATCTGCGCGACGCGCGTCAATCTCTTCTTTCAGACCGGACAGATGTACCGCGCAGCCCGCGCCGCGGCGACGGGAAATCCGGTCATCGAGCAACGGCTTTTTGAAAATCGTGACGCCCTGCACGGGCAGGTGCTGTCGCACTTCGCCACCGAGGTAGCTGCCGGCTACGACGTGAGCATGGTAGACACCCTCTTGAGTTTTGATTCCTTGGACTACTTGCAATCCGCTCTCGGAAAATCAAAAAAAGAAATTATTACGAGTTTGCGCCACGCTTTGCACCAGCTCTTTGACGAAACGGAGATCTCATGAAACAGTATGAACCTTTTGAAGGCGTTATTGGTCGCACCTTTGCCGAGTCCACGCCCTGGTGGCCGACTCCGGTGCGCCCACGTGACGGCGCGCCCAACGTGCTGGTGATTTTGATTGACGACCTCGGCTTCTCGCATTTCAATTGTTTTGGTTCGGACCTCGATACCCCGAACATCAACCGTTTGGCCGCCGGGGGACTGCGCTATTCGAATTTCCACGTGACCCCTTTGTGTTCGCCGACCCGGGCCGCTCTCTTGACGGGTCGAAATCACCACACCGTGGGGATGCGCGGAATTTCTAACTGGAGCTCGGGCTTTCCTCACATGCGTGGACAAGTCTCGAATCATGCGGCCACTATGGGCGAGGTATTTCGCGAGGCCGGCTACACCACCTTCGCGGTGGGCAAGTGGCACCTCACACAGATGGAAAATGCTTCGTCCGCGGGCCCCTTCGATCAGTGGCCGCTGCAACGAGGTTTTGACCGTTACTACGGCTTCTTGGAAGGTGAGACCGACCAGTTCGCACCCGACTTGGTCTACGACAACCACCGCGTCAACCCACCCAAGTCGGTGGCCGACGGGTACCACGTGAGCGAAGACTTAGTCGACCACGCTATTTCCTTCATCCACGACACCAAGTCGATTCACAAGGCCAAGCCCTTCTTTACCTACTTAGCCTTCGGCGCCATGCACGCCCCGCACCAAGCCCCCGCGTCCTTTCTCGCCAAGCACCGTGGGCGTTACGACGAAGGTTGGGATGTGGCCCGCGAAAAGTGGTTCGCCAAGCAAAAGGCCGAAGGACTCATTGCCCCGGATACCGAGCTCGCCCCCCGCAATCCCGGCGTCGAGGCCTGGGATGATCTGCCCGACAACCAACGCAGGTTGGCGGCGCGTTTACAAGAGGCCTACGGAGCTTTCCTCGAGCACACCGACGCTCAGATCGGACGCCTCATTGACGACATTGAAGCCCTGGGCGAACTGGATAACACCATCGTCATGTTGATGAGCGACAACGGTGCGAGCCAAGAAGGAGGACCTTTCGGGATCCTCCACGAAATGAAGTACTTCAACTTCATTCTGGAATCGCCCGACGAAGCCGTCGCCAAGCTCGACGACATTGGCGGACCACACTCCCACTCCAACTACCCCTGGGGCTGGGCGCAGGCCGGCAACACCCCCTTTAAGTGGTACAAGCAAAACACCCACGAAGGGGGAGTGCACGTTCCCCTGATTGTTCACTGGCCGAAGGGAATCGCCGACCAGGGCGGTATCCGCAAAGACTTTGCCTACGTCACCGACATTGCGCCCACGCTCTACGAAGTAGCCGGGGTGGATGTACCAGCCGTATACCGAGGTTTTGAACAGATGCCACTGGCAGGTTTGTCCTTGGCCGATACTTTCGGCGGCGACCGTGGAGAAGATCGACCTCGGACCCAGTATTTCGAGATGGGTGGGCATCGCGCTCTCTACCGCAACGGATTTAAGGCGGTTACCCGTCACAATCAAGGCCAGTCCTTCGATGACGACAAGTGGGAACTCTACGATCTGCGTAACGACCTGTCCGAGTTCCACGACCTCGCCGAGTCTCAGCCAGAGCTGCTGGCCGAATTGATTGCCGTGTGGTGGGAAGAGGCCGAGAAATTTGGCGTCCTGCCATTAGACGATCGTGGGATCGAGCTCTTCGCATCTCGCTACCGCGAGAACTCACCACACCTTCCGAGCCGTCACTACACCTATTATCCACCCGTCAGCCCTATGCCGTCACAGGCCGGGGCCGGTATCGGTGGGCGTAGTTGGGATATTGAAGCGCGCGTGACGCGAGGAGCGGGCGAAAACGGAGTGATGTTCGCCACCGGTAACGAAAATGCCGGTGCCTCGTTCTTCATGAAGGACGAGCACCTGTATTTCGATTACAACGCCTTTGGGGATCACCAGATAGTGCGATCCACGGTTCCGGTTCCGGTGGGAACCAGCGTGGTGGCAATGAACTTCCGACGCCTAGATAACGCGGCCTCGGCTACGTTGCTCATCGACGGTGTCGAAGTCGGAGCGGTAGCGATTCCCTTCATGATGCGTATTATTTCGAGTACCGGAATGAGCATTGGCGAAGATCACCTCTCGCCGGTGTCGCCGGAATACCAAGCGCCTTTCCGCTTCGAAGGTACATTGCACCAGGTGGATATCCAATTGGTCACGCCGCCGGCCAAGGACTCCAACGACGTGGCAGCGCGTGAGGGCATGGCCCGCCAATAAGCCCGCTGTACGCCAGTATTTCCGACTCGTGAGTTCAATGTCACACCCGCACGCCATTATGGATATGTCGAGTCACGGGAAGTGACGGGACCGGCCAGTGGACATCACTGGCGAGATGTAATACAATGTATTACAATAGGGAGATGACCGATAAATCTCCCTCGCAATACTTCAATGTGACGTCGAAGAACCGTCAAAGTTCTTCTAGTCAGCTCATTAGCGTTCGCCTTCCGGTGGAGCTGCTTGAGCGCCTCGCGGCCGTTGGAAACACCCAGGGCCTTGCCATGAGCGACACTATTCGTCTCGTTTTGGAGCGCGGCCTGGCTAACCAAAAGAAAGGTAAGTAAATATGACTTCCACCAAGAAAGAGCGCACGACACACGTGTATTTTGTTCTCGACCGATCCGGGTCGATGGCGACGATGGCCAATGATGTCATCGGAGGCTTTAACTCCTTCATTACCGAGCAGGCGGCCGAGGGCAATGACGCCATCATGACCTTGATTCAGTTTGACTCCGGCGACGCGCACGAAGTTCTCGCGTCGGCTACCCCCATGTCCGAAGTTCCGAAGTTCACCGCGCAGACTTTCTGCCCGCGCGGCTCGACACCTTTGTACGACGCCATGGGTCACGCCATTGCCGACGCCACCATCCGTGGTGAGCAGCTGGCGTCGTTGAAGCAGGACTCCGAAGAAATCATTTTCATCACCTTCACCGACGGCGAGGAAAACGCGAGTTCCGAGTACACGCACGAGAAGCTCTTCGAGTTGATCAAGCAGCGCGAAACCGAAAACAAGTGGACCTTCGTCTACATGGGTGCCAATCAGGACAGCTACCTGGCCTCGGGCCGGGTGGGATTTTCTGCCGCCAACGTTCAGGACTTCGCCGCCGACGGTGATGGCGCCAAAATGGCCTTCCGGTCGCTCAGCGATTCCACGGCCAATTTGCGCGGAAAAATCCGAGACGGCAAAAGGGTTTCGAATCTGGACTTCTTCGAAGGTGATAAGTCTGCCGAAGTGGACAAGCGCACTCGCGGCAAGTAAGGAGTGAGCCTTAGCGGCCCGACTTCTTGGCGACCTTGGCGGCGCGCTTTTCCTTCAAGGTCTTTCCGGCCTTCTTGGTGTTCTTAGTGTTGATGGATTTTTCAGCCATGGCGGCCCTTTCGTCGTAGTTCCAGACTAGGTGCTCTCACGGCGTGAGGTTGCTCATGAAAAAGATTCTTGGTGGTCGGTTGTTCGTTCTAAAGTCGAGAGCGAGCAACCGACCACCACGTCGGTTGCGGTCCGCATATTTCGAAAGAGGTCTCCGTGGCGACACGACCCATGGGCTCCGCCCTCGACATTGCTCGCGCCGCCCATTTGACCCCGATTAGCGACGTGGCAGCCACCATGGGAATCGGCGAAGATCTCCTCGAACCGTACGGTCGCTACGTCGCCAAAATTAAGCTCGACGCCATTGCGGCGCTGAGCAATCGACCTCCCGCCGTCTACGTCGTGGTAACTGCCGTGACCCCCACGCCCTTGGGGGAAGGAAAGACCACCACCACGCTCGGCCTCGCCCAGGGACTCAATGCCATTGGACGCCGGGCGACGGCGGCCATTCGTCAGTCTTCCATGGGGCCAACTTTCGGAATCAAAGGGGGAGCAGCCGGCGGCGGTTACAGCCAAGCGGTTCCTTTCGAAGCCCTCAATCTTCACTTGACGGGTGACATGCACGCGGTTACGGCGGCGCACAATCAGTTAGCCGCCATGGTGGACAACCACCTCTATCACGGCAATGAGCGAGAGCTCGCCCCGGACAACATCACGTGGCGACGAGCGCTCGACATCAATGACCGCGCCTTGCGCAACGTGGTGCTCGGACTCGGCAGTAGCGAAGACGGAATTCCGCGCCAAGGTGGATTCGACATCACGGCGGCCAGCGAGGTCATGGCCGTTTTGGCCCTCTCTACCTCGCTCCGGGATATGCGCGATCGCTTGGGTCGGATCATTGTGGGCTTCACCAAGAAAGGTGAGCCGGTCACGGCCGAAGACCTCAAAGCTGCGGGGGCCATGACGGTCATTATGCGCGACGCCCTCAAACCGAATCTTCTTCAGACCTTGGAAAACACTCCGGTACTGGTGCACGCGGGGCCATTCGGGAACATTGCCCACGGCAATTCCTCGGTGGTTGCCGATCTGATTGGTATTCACACGGGAGAATTCCTAGTGACCGAAGCGGGCTTCGGTGCCGACATGGGCGCCGAGCGATTCTTCAACATCAAGTCACGGGTGTCGGGCCTTACCCCGACCGTGGCGGTGGTGGTGGCGACGGTGCGCGCCTTGAAGGCTCACTCGGGGCGCTACAAAATCGTGGCGGGCAAAGCTCTTCCCCCGGAACTCCTGGCCGAAAACCCTGACGACGTGGCTCTCGGGGCGGCCAATCTCCGCAAACAAGTGGAGAACGTACGCATGCACGGGGTCACCCCCGTGATCGCGATCAATGCTTTCCCAGAAGATCACGAGAGCGAATACGAAGTAATTCGCTCAGTCGCGAGGGAGTTGGGTGTTCGTTGTGCGGTCACTCGACATTTCGTCGAGGGTGGCGCGGGAGCAGTGGATCTAGCGCACGCGGTGGCCGAGGCGGCTACGGACGCCAGTCACTACGCACCGCTCTACGCCAGTAGCGACGCACTACGCGACAAGATTTCGACCATCGCCACCCGCGTCTACGGCGCCGAAGGGGTCGATTATTCCAGCGCCGCCGAAAAGCGCCTCACTCTTTTTGAGCGTCTCGGTTACGGCGACGCGATGGTGTGCATCGCTAAGACGCACCTGTCCATTTCGTCGGATCCCAGCTTGCGGGGGGCGCCGACGGGCTGGCGATTACCAGTGCGTGAAGTACGCCTCTCGGCCGGAGCCGGATTTATCTACGCCATCTGCGGCGATATGCGCACGATGCCGGGCCTGGGCTCGCACCCAGCCGCCGAAGCAATTGATATTGATAGTGACGGCAACATTGTCGGTCTGTACTAGACCGACGGCCTGCGCGTTGTTAGCTCAGACGCTCAACGATCATTGACATTCCCTGGCCACCACCGACGCACATGGATTCCATGCCGTAGGTCTTGTTCTCGTCTTCGAGAGCGTTCAGCAGGGTAGTCATGATGCGAGCTCCGGTCATGCCGAAGGGGTGTCCGAGGGCAATGCCGCCGCCCTTGATGTTGAGCTTGTCCCAGCTGATGCCGAGGTGCTTGGCTGACGGGATCACCTGAGCGGCAAAGGCTTCGTTGATTTCGACCAGTCCAATGTCATCAATGGTCAAGCCGGCACGCTTCAGCGCCTGGCGACAGGCTTCGATCGGACCGAGACCCATGATTTCCGGGTTGAGTCCCGACACGCCACTGGAGACGATGCGGGCCAAGGGGGTAATACCCAGTTGCTTGGCCTTGGTGTCGCTCATGACTACCACGGCGGCGGCGCCGTCGTTGAGCGGGCAGGCGTTACCGGCGGTGATGCGCCCGTCGGGGCGGAAGGCGGGCTGCAGGCTGGCGAGTTTCTCGAGAGTGGTGCCGGCACGGGGGCCGTCATCCTTGTTCACGATCGTGCCGTCGGCCAAGGTGACCGGAATGATCTCGCGGTCGAAGAATCCACTTTCCTGCGACGCCACGGCGCGGTTCTGACTCAGGACGGCGAACTGGTCCATCTCTTCACGGGTGACGCCTTCGTACTCGGCAACGTTTTCGGCGGTCTGGCCCATGGCGATGTAGATGTCGGGCAATCCCGGCTGTGCGCTCCAGGTTCCCTGACCACCAGCCTCACGTGCCTTGGTGCGGGCGTAGGCGTCGGCGAAGAGGGGGTTGGCGGCGTTGCCGGAGTCGGAAGCACCGGCCCCGTAGCGCGACACGGTTTCGACGCCGGCGGCGATGAAGACGTCACCCTCACCGGCGCGGATGGCGTGAGCAGCCATGCGAATGGTCTGCAGCGAGCTGGAGCAGTAACGGTTCACGGTCACGCCGGGAACGTTGTCCAAACCGGCGAGAATTGCGGCCACGCGGGCAATGTTGAAGCCGGACTCGCCCGAGGGCTGTCCGCAACCCAACATGAGGTCTTCGACACTGTGAGGGTCGAGCTGGGGAACTTTGGCGAGGACATCACGCACGACGAGAGCCGTGAGATCGTCGGGACGCATGCTGCTGAGTGATCCCTTAAAGGCACGGCCAATGGCGGTGCGTCCGGTGGCAACAATGACGGCTTCGGGCATTTTTCCTCCTTGAGGGTTACTACGTGGTAACCACGGTCAGCCTAGCCAAAACTGGCGACGGGCTTGGGTTATAGGACGACGACGCCCACCACCGCACCGAGCACGATTACCAGCGGGGTCGCAAGGCGATGCGACAGAATTATCACGCCCAAAAACACCAGAACGAGCCATTCCCACCAGTGAGGGAATGACGACAAGGTCAAAATAGCCGTGGATCCGATGAGCCCAATGGCAGCGGGGGCCGCCCCTTCGAGGAAGGCGATGGCCCTCGGGTTGTGGCGGACGCGGTCAAAGAAAGGGCTGAGTCCGTTCACGAAGACGAAGGAGGGGCCAAAGGCCAAGGCCGCGGCGAGGCCCGCACCCGACCATCCATCCACGAGGTACCCCACACCCGCGATGGTGGCCACAACGGGGCCCGGGGTGAGTTGTCCGAGGGCGACGAGAATCACGAAAAGGCTGCCCACCATCCAGTGGTGGTGCGAGACGACGTCGGCGCGCATCATGGGGACAATGACAAAACCGCCACCGAAACTCAAAGCACCGATCTTCAGGGCCAACCACGCCAGTGGCGGCAGGGCGTGAGCCGTTCCCCCTACCCCCACCAGCAGCGGTCCGGTGGTCGCGTGTCGCAGACTCATCATGATGAGGCCGGCTCCGACTAAAACGAAGAAGGGGTTGACAATGGTCGGAAAAAGACCCAGCGCGAAAGCCACGATGAGCCAGACGCCGTAGATACGTCGTGCCGTGGGAGGGTGCGGCGCACGTGACCATTCCTCGCGGTGACTCCGCCACAAGGTAATTGCGGTCGCGGCGGCAATCCCCGGAACGGCGAGGGAGGCCCCGGTCGCGGCGGCGGTGATATGAATTGACCAATAACCGGGGCGATCGAGTTGGCTCGCCAGCAGCGTCACCATGATGACGGAAGGAAGAATGAACAAAGTGCCGGCAACCAGCGTTCCGCGCCACCCCTTGAGTCGCCAACCAACCCACAGGGCCATTTGCGTCGACGTGGGTCCCGGCAAAATAGTGGTCGCGGCGAAGGCGTGTGAAAATTCCGACGAGGAAATCTGCTCACTGTCGACCCAGGTGTGATGCATCTGTGCGATATGGGCGCTCGGTCCGCCAAAGCCGGTGAGCCCCAAGGTGAGAAATCGGCGGGCTAGTTGTCGCCAGCTGACTGAGTTCTTCACGTCTCGAACTTATCGCCTTACGAAATTGTCTCTAGCCACTCGCGGGCTTCGCGTTGGTGTCGGGCAACATCCATTTTGCCGTTGACGGCGCGACCAATGGTGTCGACGAAGCGAACATGGCGCGGCGCTTTGTACGACGACAGTCGCGTTTTGACGTAGGCAATCAGTTCGCTCTCGCTCACCGTGGCGCCGGCGTGTAATTCCACGGCGGCCACAATTTGCTGTCCAAAAGTTTCGTGGGGAGTCCCGAGGACGCAGGCGTCAGCCACCGCTTCGTGCGTTTTGAGTGCTTCTTCTACTTCTTCGGGGAAGACTTTCTCCCCGGCAGTGTTGATGCACTGCGATCCGCGACCCAAGAGGTGAATCGTTCCGTCGGCGTTGACCATGGCCATATCACCGGGCACGCTGTAGCGAACACCGTCGTGTGTCTGGAAGGTCGCGGCCGTCTTTTTCTCATCTTTGTAATAACCCATCGGGATACGTCCCCCGAGCATGATGCGACCGACACTGTCACTGCCGGGAACAAGGTCGCGGTCGTTGTCGTCGACGACGCGGACGTTCTCGCCCAAGTTGAAGCGTGCGGTGGTTTCGGTGCCGTTGGCCGTGGAGACGCTGGAGCCCATGCCGAGAGCTTCGGAGGAACTGAAGGCGTCGACCAGCATCATGGCGGAGTGGTGTGCGAGGAGAGCCTCTTTGATCTCGGTGGACCACATCGCCCCCGAGGAGAGGATGCAGAACAAGGAGGAAAGGGAAAAGTCCTGCGGTGATTCCGACACGACTTTGGCCAAGGGACGCGCAAAGGGATCACCGACGATTACTGCCACTTGAACCTGATGCTCGTCGATGACCCGGGCGAGTTCGCGCGCGTCAAATTTTCGTGAGGGTAGCAAGACCACGCGCCCGCCCGTGGAGAGGGTGTTGATCGCGGAAAAAAGTCCCGTCCCGTGCATCAAGGGGCAGGCGGGCAGGACCGCGATCCCGGGGCCTTCCGCCTGGAGCAAGGTGATCACATCGGTGAGGTCACCTTCCGGGGGAAGGCGTCGAAAGGAGCCGTTATTCATACGACTGAAGAGGTCATCGTTGCGCCACATCACGCCCTTGGGCATGCCGGTCGTGCCACCGGTAAATAGGAAGAGCAAGTCGTCGGGCGAGGCCTCGGGAAGTTCGCGCACCGGGTGCAGGGATAACTCCTCAAAAGGAACGGCCCAGGCCGGGCATTCGCCCGAGCCGTCGGCCACGTAGACGAAATGACGAAGGAGGGGGCAGCGACCGCGAATGGCGTCAACCATGGGCGTAAAGGTGCCATGGAAGATAACTACTTCCGCGTCACCATTCTCAAAGAGATACGCCAGTTCGTCGGCTTCGTAGCGATAATTAGTGTTCATGGGAACGCAGCGTGCGGCCAAGGACATGGCGAAGCCCATCAAATATTCCGGGGAGTTGTAGAGGTACAGGGCAACTTTGGCGTTTGGTGCCACGTCGTGGTCCATCAACCAACTCGCGCCCCCCTCGGAGGCGCGGTGAAATTCACCCCAGGTGACCGTACGGTCGCCCTGTTCAATGGCCGACGCCTCGGGAATGGTGACGCCCACCGTGCGCCACACCGTACTGAAGTTCCACTGCGACATAACTCCCCCTCGCTAGGGCGAGGTTAGTCAAGCCGAGGTGGAGTACCTTGGAACAGGAATCTTTTCGCAAGGAGCATGGATGACGGACGGGCGTGGCCTCTTATCTCCAGAGCACGAATCGGTAGGGGTATCTGACGCCGCTCGCTTCGATCCTCGCCGGTTGGAAATTCGCGAGTGGTTGGATCAACACCCCAATCCGAGTGGCCGTGACCTGGCGCAGGCCGGTTTGGTGGCGCCGCACCTACCCGCACCCTGGGGTCGTGACGCGGACGTGGAGACCCAGCTCATTATCGACGAGGAACTCACCCGCGCGGCCGTGCGCCGACCGATCAATCCCATCGGGATTGGCTGGGCTGGCCCCACCATTCTCTACGCCGGCACCGACGAGCAACAGCACCGCTGGTTGCCGAAGCTTTTCAGCGGCGAAGAGTTCTGGTGCCAGCTATTTTCCGAACCCAATGCCGGAAGCGACTTGGCGTCTCTCACTACCTCGGCGGTACGCGACGGCGATGAGTGGGTGATTTCGGGTTCGAAGATCTGGACGAGTTACGCGCACGTGGCGACCTGGGGAATCTTGTTGGCGCGCACCTCGCGTGACGGCGCACCCCAACAGGGAATTAGTTACTTCATCTGTCCCATGAATCTTCCTGGTATCACCATTCGTCCCTTGGTGGATATGACGGGCGACCACGCCTTCAACGAAGTCTTTTTGGACGAAGTGCGACTTCCGGCCGATCACCTCATCGGTCAGGTCAACGACGGTTGGCGCTTGGCGAAGGTGACGCTGGGCAACGAGCGCGTTTCCCTCTCGGGCGAAGGAGCTCTGTGGGGTCGTGGTCCCACGGCGAATGATCTGCTCGCCGCGTGCCGGGGTCGGGAACTGTCACGCGTGGTGCGTGACGAACTCGTCCGCTGTTGGTCGCACGGGGAAATCCTCCGACTCCTCCGACTTCGTTTGGTGTCAGCTAAGTTGGCCGGTCGCGAACCGGGTGCCGAGGCCAGCGTGCGCAAAGCCCTGGCCGACGAACACGGTCAAGAAGTGATGTCGCTCGCCCAGAGTGTCGCGGGAATGGCCGCGATGCTGACCGGCGTGGGCCCCGACGGCGAGCAGGGGGAGAACGGGGCGATGTGGTCGCACGGTTTTCTCTACTCGCAGGCCCTCACCATTGGTGGTGGCACCTCGGTGGTGCAGCGCAATATCATCGCCGAACGGGTGCTCGGTTTGCCGAAGGAACCTTCTCTAGATCGTTAGTGGGCCGGCGTGTCCGAAGCCTTGGCGGATCCCTTGACCGGCGCGCTGACGTAGTTGCTCGGGCTCGAAGAGCATCCAGTAAGCGTTGCGGGCGTGATCACGCGAGCGGTTATCAAAGACCGTGGCCAAGACGGCGGGGTCGTCGGCTTCGTCTTCGTGAACGAACACCTCGAGAATGGGGGTGGAGGTCAATAGTTGGGCCATCATGATCCCCTGCGCTGCCTCGTGGGCGCACTGCTTATCGACGGCCGCACTTCCCGGCATGCCCAGAGCCACCACGATGGAGCAACCGTCCTTTTCGATGAGATTCTTGGCGGCCACGGCCAAGTCCTTGAAACCGGGCACGGTCTGAGCAATCGTGACAAATTTTTTGCCGTGGCCGGGGCAGGTGGCCAATTCGGCGAGAGCGGCGGCACCCATGTCGAAGCGAGCGAACATGGTGTCGACCACCCCAATCTTTACGGGACGGGAAGATGCTTTTTTCTTAGCCACGAAACTCTCCTTTGGAAACGCCTATCAGTCTAGGGAGAATGGGTGGGGGTGTTCCTGCGACCTAATCTACGAGTAACAAGGTAAGGAGCCTCATGGCCTGGGATTTTGAAACTGAACCGGAATTCGAAGAGCAGCTCGTCTGGATGCGCGAGTTTGTGAAGACGGAAATCTTCCCGATTGAAACTCTCCGACTTCCGTATTCCGACGTGGTGACATTTATTAAGCCATTGCAAGAACAAGTCAAGGAGCGTGGATTGTGGGCGGCGCACCTCCCTCCCGAAATGGGTGGCATGGGCTTCGGTCAGGTCCGCTTGGGTCTGATGCACGAAATTCTGGGACAGAGCCCCTACGGCCCGGTGGTCTTTGGCAACAACGCCCCCGACTCGGGCAACGCCGAACTCTTGGCGGCCGGAATGGAAATGACCGGACGCCACGACATCCGTGAACGTTGGATGCAGCCGCTTCTTGACGGGAAGATTCGTTCCGGCTTTTCGATGACCGAGCCCCACACCGCTGGTTCCGACCCCCGTCTGCTCCAGACGCGCGCCGTCAAAGACGGTGACGAATGGGTCATTTCCGGACGCAAGTGGTACACCACGAACGGCTCCGTGGCGGACATTTTGATCGTGATGGCGGTCACGAATCCTGACGTTCACCCCTATCAGGGTTCGTCCATGTTCGTGGTACCGGTGAACACGCCCGGCCTCACGATTTTGCGTGACGTTGGTTCTATGGATGACCCCGAAGTTCACTACGGCCGCTTCGGGAACCACGCCGAAATTCTTTACGAGGACGTGCGCGTACCCGCCGATCACCTCATTGGACCGGAAGGCGCCGGCTTCGCTCTGGCCCAAGCGCGCCTCGGACCCGGACGCATTCACCACTGCATGCGCTGGTTGGGTCAGAGTCAGCGTGCTTTTGACATGATGTGCGAACGCGCGCTCAGTCGTTTTACCCACGGCTCACTGCTGAGCGAAAAGCAGACGGTACAGAACTGGATTGCGGACTCCATGGCCGAAATGCACGCGGCCCGACTGATGACTTTGCACGCGGCGTGGAAGATGGACCAGGTGGGGGCTTCGGCCTCACGCGTGGAGATCGCCATGATTAAGTACTACGGGGCCACCGTGCTACACAACGTGGTGGACCGCGCGTTGCAGACCTACGGTTCACTGGGCTATTCCTCGGACATGCCGCTGGAGTCCATGTACCGCGCGGCGCGGGCCGCGCGTATTTACGACGGCCCGGACGAAGTGCACAAGCAAACCGTGGCGCGCCACGCGCTGAAGAACTATCAGCCCAGCGAAATTCCTACCGACCACATTCCTACCCGGAGCGTGGCCGCCCGCGAGAAGTTCGCGGACATGTTGGAGTTTCTCGAAGCCGAGCGGGCCTAAGCCACTTAGGGGCGTGGGGCGAGGCCAGCAATGGCCTCGGTGATGTCCACGCCAATGGGGATCACGGCCAAAGTGGGTATTTGAATACCGGCCTCGATGTAACGCTGCACGTGCTCGCGACACTGGTCATAGTTACCGTGAATGATGAGCTCGTCGACGACGTCGTCGGGAATCAGCGCGTTGGCCGCCTTGCGATCACCAGCCGCCCAGGCATCCCACATGGGCTGGAGTCGCTCGCCACGACCCAACCAGCGGTGGAACTCGGCGTAGGTGGGCACCGTCAAGTAGGACGAAATCATGCGTCGACCTATGAAGCGTGCGGTGTCGGCGTCTTCGGTAGGGATGACGAAAAGTCGTGCCGCGATGGACTTGTGGGCGCCGACGTGTTCAGTGCAGGTAGGAACGTCACTGGCACTGAGCCAATTCAAGATCGCGCCGTCGGCCTCCGTGCCGGCCAAGCGCAACATCCCCGGACGCAAGGCACCGAGAAGAATTGGTGGGCGATGCGTGACGGGACGCGCGAGTTTGAAACCTTTCACCGTGAAGGTGGCGAACTCCTCGTCGATTTTCTCCCCGTCGAGGGCGCGGGTAACAAAACGAAGAACGTCACGTGTCTTCTTGAAGGGCTCGTCGAAGGGAATACCGTTCCAACGTTCTACGATGGGCAGCGAGGACGCTCCGAGACCCATGGTGAACCTTCCGGGCGCAGCTTCGGCCATGGCGGCGATGCTCATGGCGAGGAGCGCGGGGCCACGGGTGTACACCGGGGTGATAGCCACACCCAGCTGCAGCTCGGGTTCCCAGGCGGCGGCCAAGGTCAGTGGCGTGAAGCCATCGAGTCCGTCGACCTCGGCTGACCACAGGTCCGTATAGCCGGCATCGGCGACTTGTCGAAAGAGGTCGCGATGCTCCTGCAGGGTTTTGCCCTCGAAGGGGATGGTGATGCCGTAGCGCTGAGTCATGTCGTCCAGTGTTTCAGATAGTGCGAGGGCAGGTGTGGTTTAGAGATAGTCCCGCAAGGCCGCGACGGCCCTGTCGCGGGCCACCACCGCTCCCGGGATGGCGTGCGGGATGGAAAAGAAGCCGTGTGTTTGGTCGTCGTGGTGGTCGACGGTGACCGGAACGTCAAGTTCACGTAGTCGGGTGGCGTAGTCGAAACCGTCATCGCGCAAGGGGTCGTATTCGGCAATCACTACGTGCGCGCGGGCCACTTGGGCCAGGGTGAATTCGTCGGCCTGCAAAGGACTGACCCGAGGGTCGGTGCGCTGGCCCGCATCGGTGTACTGGTCGATAAACCAATCCATGAGTGGGGTATCGAGGAAGTAGCCCTCGTGGTATTGGCGAGCGGAATCCGAATGACGAGCGACTGAGGTGACGGGGTAGACCAGAAGCTGCGTGCGGACCAGCGAGCCAAATTTTTGAGCCACGGCCGCGGCCAGGTTTCCCCCCGCCGAGTCACCACCGACGGAAATACGCAGTGGATCGATGCCGTAGTCGGCGCCGTGTTGACGTACCCATTCGAAGGCGGTGACGCAGTCGTCATAGGCGGCGGGGAAGCGATTCTCGGGGGCGAGACGATAGTCCACGCTGATGATGTGACAACCCAGCGCCGCGGCGAGGGCGTCGACGGGGCTGAGTGATTCTGCAACCGAACCGATGACCCAACCACCACCGTGGTACCACATCATGACGGCCGAGCTGGCCTGTGGCGGGGAGATCAACAAGGCGGGGACGCCCTTGAGCTCGAGCTCCGTGTGCTCGCAGAGAAAGTCCGGCACGGGGAGGGCATTGGCGAGGGCAGACATTCCTTCGCGGTATTCAGTAGGGCTGAGAAATCCAGCGCTGTTGTCCCGATTGGCGACCACAATGTCGTTGATGAACTGGCTTTCGGGTGCGAGGGGCATCGTTCTCCTTGGTTGACAACTCCATAGTACGAGTGCTCAGGTAAAGCGTGGCTCTCTTTTTTCACCGAAGGCCGCTAAACCTTCGGTGAGATCGGGGTGTTCGAGGGAGGCCAGTTCGTAGTCGCGACCCACGGCAGTGATATTCGCGTTCGTTGAGAGGGCATTGAGCACGGCCTTGGCGGCGCGCTGGGAGAAACTTGATCGCGACAGTATGGTGCTCAGTACTCGTTCGAGCTCTACATCGACGTCCTCACTGATGCTGGTGAGTAGCCCCCAGGCGGCGGCCGTGGGAGCATCAACGATGTCGGCCAGCATCAGGATTTCACGGGCCCGCGCGGTTCCCACGATGTCCACCAGACGACTAATGGCGCCCGCGGGATAGGCGATGCCCAGGCGGGCGGGCGTCACGCCGAAACGCGCGTTGTGGTGCGCCAGACGTAGGTCACACGCGGCGGCAATCTGGACGCCACCCCCCACGCAGAAGCCCTCGATGACGGCAATGGTGGGACAGGCGAGAGTACTGAGTGCCTCTTCGGCGGCGGCGTTCACACTGCGATAGCGCGAACCTTCGTGATCGGCAGCCAACGAGCGACCAAGACTCGCAATGTCGGCACCCGCGCTGAAGTGACCTCCGCGACCACGGACCACGACACAGCGAAGTGCGTCGCGTTCGCGCAAGGAATCGCAGTGCGTGCGCAGCGATTCCCACATTTCCAAGGAGACGGCATTGCGCAGTTCCGGACGGTTCAACCACAGCGTGGCAATTCGGTCATTGGCAGATAGTTCGAGTTCGACACTCATGAGCCCACCTCTATGCCGGCACGGCGTCGTGCCGTACGCACGGCGTCCAGCCAGCCGCGTCCAAAGCGTTGGTCCGGCTCGAGATAGTTTCCTTCGGCCCATTCATTCCAGCTCTTGATGACCACTAGCTGTTGATCCTCGGGTTGCGAGAGCTCGTCTCTCAGGGCCACGGTGAGGTGGTCAGCAAACTTGGCGGGGGTGGCGTCGGTGATGACGGAGGCTCGACGTTGTGATCGTGGAGTGTTGTCCCAGTTGGGCTGGACGCTGAGATGGACAACTCCGTCTAATTTCTCTCGAGGTTTCGGGATGTCGTGGGCGTAGTGATAGCGCCCCGGACCGCTGCGTTCCCTCGAAGCGCGCCGCTTGTCGCGCAGGCGGGTGCGGAGGTTTCGACGAAAAGGAAACTCCACGTAGAGCCCCGCGTTAAAACCGTCCGCATGATGCGTGCGGTATTCGATACCCCACGGTTTGCCTTCGATCCAGGCCACGAGGTACAAACCGGGCAAGCCGGCCGCGAGTGCCATCTGCTGCCAGCGCTGCACGAAGTCCGCGGGACTCGGTAATTCACCGGGGCGAAAAATAATCATGACGGGCAGTCCGTTGCGCCGCACGTATCGGTCATCGCGAAACAGGGGCAGGAGGGCGTCAAAATGTGCTTGGTCGTCGAGGGCTCCGGGATAGGTCTGCTCCATCAATATGTCATCGGGAGCACCGTGCCACACTCCGGACCAGGACTGGTTGGCCCAGCCAATAAAAAAAGGGAAATCTGGTCGACCAGAGCTCAGAACTTCTTGGAGGGGCTGCTCGAGTAACTGGTGCCCGGCAAACCAATAGTGCCAGTAGCAAAACGAGGTCACCCCGTATTCGCGCGCGAGTGTGGCTTGTGCTTCTCGCGTGGCCGGATCGAGAAGCGAGTAGTAGCCGAGTTCGCCCGGCTCGTTCGGCTGCGCGTGGCCGCGAAAGAGCGCTCGCGCTCGTCGGACGTTCGTCCATTCCGTGAATCCCGGTCCCCACCATCGGTCATTTTCGGGAATGGGATGGAATTGCGGCAAGTAGAGAGCGGACAGTTCCATGGTGATGACGCTAGTAAGCCCTCGGGTGATGGTCAATCATGCACGCGCGGCCACGAAAGTCCGCAGTGGTTGGAGAATGCCGGTTCCCGACCCGTAGAGAGAGCCAAAGCCAAAACTGTCAATGATCTCCACGGCGGTCGAAATAGTCATGGAATCCAGGCGTGGCCAGAGGGCGTGCGTCTCATTGGTGGTGCCACGAAAGTTTGTCGCGGACGGTTGCTGCGGGTCAAGGGCGGTGCTCTTCCAGACGGCCCACGTGGGGTGGAAGCCCATGGCGTAATCGCTCACGGCTGAAATCTCGGAAATCGGATCAGCGCGTAGTTCTTCGTAACTCATCCACCACACCGAGGTCAGACGGGGGTCGTCGAGTAAGCGTCGATGGTATTCACACCACGTGCGAACTTCATTCAGGAGCGCGGCAGCGTGATCGTCCGTGGACGTCCAACCGAGTGCGACCACCGATTCGGCGACGGCGAGGGGGTGCCGCACCAGGATGATGACGGGGTTGTGGGGGCGGCGGGAGCGGACGAGTCCGGTGATGCCCAGCGCGCGGACGTCTTTGACGACGGTCCGGCGCACCACATGTGCGTGATTGAGCTGATCGACCCAACGGCCCCGGAACCCTCCACCACCATGAAGAAATCGCGTCACTTCGAGTACTGCGGGATGTGCCTCGTTCGGTAGGTCGATTCGAGCGGCATCCTCTCCGGTGTAGACGGCGTCGGGCACGTTGGCGGGTTCGTAGACCAAACGTGTTGCCGCGTCAGCACTTAGCATCTCCGCCAACCACGTCGAGCCACTGCGTTGCCAGGAACTTATCCATGCGGTACGCCGAGGATTCGGTCGCAGAACGACGAAGCAGGATCGCCAGGCGTGGCCCAGCTGTGAACGTTGATAGCGACTACGCCACAGGAGGCGCCGAGCGAAGCTGGGCGTGCTCACCGTATCGAGGTAGATGACGTGGGGGCGTGCGTCAAAAGAACCGCAATGGTGTTGGTCCCCACGACGTAGGTGTGAGTGGGCTGCCAGCCCTGCGCTCCGACGAGAGCGAGGTAACACGCCGTCGGCGTGAGAGGAGTCGCGGTATCGGGGAAAATAAAACCTTTCGGACTCATGCGAATTCCGATGTACCACAGGCGTGTCGTCGACGTGCTGTGGGGAATCGAGCCGTATGCGGCATCGGGCAACATGTACTGAGTCGTCAGCATCACCGACGGATCGGCGCTCACAATGTGGTAACCCTGCGACCAGTCGTTATGGGCGAAACTGATGCGGTAAGCCGAGAGATTATCGAGAGCCCAGGTAAAATTAAACCAAGGGTCTACGGCAATCAGGTCGCCGGGTTGGGCGTGGGTCCGCACCTGCGCCATCAGGTGGCGGACGTTGACGACGGGGTAGAGGGCGCGGTTGCTGTGAGCCACATTGAGGAGAAACAGGGTCGACGCCACGTACAGGGCGACGAAAACGCCACGATGGATTTTCCCTCGGAAGCGTTCGACGACGTTTTCGGCGAAAACGGCCGCGAGGACGAACATGGCGGGGTAAATAACTTCGTCAGTGCGACCTCCTCCGAAGGGCGAGGTATCAGCAAACGCCAGCGCCACGCTGAGTAGCAAGGCCAAAGCCGCCACCAAGGTAGGAGGAATCTCTCGACCACGTTGGTGCAGAAGGGTGGTCACGGGATTCCATAAAAATCCACCCAGGACGAGGCCCGTAATAAGGGCGATAATCGCTCCGGCTACAACCACGGCGTGCTTGGGGTCGGGGAGAAAACCCGCCGGAGTCCCGATAAAGAAGTAGAAGAACTTCGCCGACATGGACTGCAAGGAATACAAAATTTGGTGGAAGGATCGATAATCGAGGAGGTCGCCACGCTGGCGCCAGCCATAAAAGAGATTGCTGGAGAGGTGCGACAGCCAGAGTAAATATTCCACCCCTCCCACGAACATGACGGTGCCCGCACTAGGGACTACGGAGCGGCGATGTTCGGGTGCACGCCACGCCACCATCACCATGACGAAGATGACGGGTACCACGATGACGTTGAGCGAGGCCGACGTCAGCAAGGCCACGATGCTCGAGAGTGCGATCCACCACGCCAGACGAGCCTGGGGCTCGCGGCGCCAACGTTCAAAGAGCCAGAGCAACAAAAAGCTTAAGAGGATGTCGGCGTTGTATTCCTTCACGCGGGTGGAATACATGACGGCAATGGGGGAGACCGCCATGATGAGCGTGGCCAAGAAGGCGAGCGAAGTCCGAACGCGGAAAAAACGAACAAAGAAGTAGGTCGCCGGTATCGTCGCCAGGCTGAGAGCGAAAGCCGGTATTTGTGCCCACCAGCTGGTGTGAGGTCCGGCGAGAACCCAAAAGTGCATCATCAGGGTGTACAGGGGCACCGTGGCGGACATCTTGAGGCTGCTGGCAAACGAAACGTGCCCCGCGAGGGCCGTCCACGCGTCGTCAAACCACAGATCGCCCCGCGTAAAACCGGTGGTCCGTTGCCACACGCCCAGGGCAAAAATGGCGGTCCCTATCCACGTCGTGGGCTGAGAAACTCGCCGTCGCAGAGAGTTCTCGGTCACGGGGTCAGCATAGTTCCAGAGATTTTCAGAACCCTGATGGTGAGTGTGAAGACCGGATCGAGACGGTGTGGGAATTAGATTGAAGGTTCATCACCAAAGGAGCCGTATGCCCAAGACAGTCCTCATCACCGGAGCCGGATCAGGATTCGGAAAGGGCGCCAGCGTGGCGCTCGCCGCTCGTGGACATCGAGTGATCGCCACTACCGAGACCCAAGAACAAGCCGACGTCTTAGCAAGGGAGCATCCCGAGCTCACCGTGGCGAAGTTGGATATCACTCGTCCCGAGGACGTCGACCTGGTCGCTCAGTGGGACATCGACGTACTCATTAACAACGCGGGTGCTGGACAAACCGGTCCCTTGGCCGACGTCCCGCTGGACCGTGTGCGCCGTCTCTTCGAAGTCAATGTTTTTGGCACGCTGTCCATCACCCAAGCGGTACTCGCGCAGATGGTGCCCAAAGGTTCGGGTCGCATCATTATCGTGTCGTCCATCGCCGGTGTTCTCCCGGGGCCAGCTTTCGGTCCGTACTCAATGACGAAACATGCTCTCGAAGCGATGGGGAAAACCCTGCGATCAGAACTCGCGGCGCAGGGAATTGACGTCACCTTGCTCAACCCCGGTCCCTACCTCACGGGATTTAATGATCGGATGGCTGATTCGATGTGGGAGTGGTTCGGCGCAGACTCGCTGAACGCCCCGTCGACACCCTTATTCCAGATGATGAAAGATCTCGTGACTAACGGTCAGATGGACCCGGTTGAAGTCGTGGATGTCATGGTGGAACTCACCGAAGCCGCAAGCACGCAGGAGAACAACTTCGTTCCCGCCTCGCTAGCGGAACAACTGGGCCGCTAAAGACCGGTAGGTCCAAGGGGCATTCGAGGGCGGCGTCCCGCTTCGAGGTCACGGTTGCGTTGCAAGATTCGCGCCTCGGTCACCTGGTGCGTGATGATCCAGAATCGATTGGCCTTGACTGCGTAGATAACATCCGCGGCGACATCCGCGGGGTCCATCGCCACAGTGCCCATTAATTCTTCGATGATTTTCACCGGTGCGGGGCGGACAGAGAGATTCAGCGCGGCGGGAGCGTTGCGCACCGATTCAAAAATTTTAGTGTCCACTAATTCGGGGCAGAGGCAGCTCACGTTGACGTTGGTTGCTTCGAGTTCGAGAGAAAGTGATTCGGAGAGCCCGACTACCGCGTATTTCGTGGCGTGGTAGCTACCCAACATCGGCGTGGCCGTGAGTCCCGCCTCGGATGCAGTATTGACGATGTGGCCCTCGCCCTGTTCAATCATGGCGGGGACAAAGGCACTCACACCGTAGGCCACCCCCAGCAGATTGACGCCCACGACCCATTGCCATTGCGCCGGTGACGTCTTATGGTTGGGACGACCGTAGGCCACGCCCGCGTTATTCATCAGAAGATGCACGGCACCAAACTCGGTGAGGGCCGTGTCGCGCAGCGCTTCCACCTGAGCGGAATCCGACACGTCGCATTTCACCCCGATGGCGCGAACTCCCGTGGCGAGGATCTCGGCGACCGCGAGGTCGAGGAGGGGTCCTTCGATGTCAGCCAGAACGACGTTCATGCCCTCGGCGGCGCAACGAATTGCTGTCGCCCGGCCAATCCCGGAAGCGGCTCCGGTGATGACTGCTGTTTTTCCAATGAGGTCTTTCATCGTGAATCCATTTCTACGAGCGGTAGGCCATGTGGCACACAGGGTGACACTAGATTACGACGAGGGATGCCGTCGGTATTTCTCGCAGCGAAAGGTTGCCCATGTCAACTCCTCTGGTTCTCGACTCGCTCCAGCGCCGTATGAAGGCCCTGAATTCTTTGTACTACCAAGCCACCGAATCGATGAGCGCCGATCACGTCAACCACTTTGAACGATCCGGAGTTCTCCCTATTGCCTTCTCCCTGTTCCACATCATCAACATGATGGACTCGAGCTTCATGATGCTCTCGGGGCAGATGCCGATTTGGAATGACGAATGGCAGGCCAAAGTGCAAATGGCTATCAATGACCACGGCAAAGAACTCACGGTGGCCGAAATGGAAAACCAACGCATCGGTAACTATTCCGCCTTCTGTGACTACATGCGTACCGTATTGGAGCGCACGGAAAACTATCTCTCTACTTTGGATCCGGCAGATCTTGAGCGAGTCCTGCTCACCCATCCCCTGCCGGAAAGGGTTGCTACTACCTACAGTGCGCGAGTGGCCGGTCCAAATGGCTTGACGGTTCTCGATGGATTCGAATGTTGGATCTATCAACACGGCCTGCGACACATGGGAGAGATTGAGTTATCTCGTGGGCTCGTTGGTCTCGGGGGAATGACCTCGTAGGGAGAAAATTAGGCGAAATTTCCTCGTGAGCTCCTAGCAGCTACGACACACACCGCTGAGTTCCACGCTGTGGGCGACGTCACGGAATCCGTGCGTTGTCGCCACGTTTTGGGCCCAGATTTCTACTGCATCGCCTTCGATTTCGACAGTCTCTCCACATTCACGACAGACCAAGTGATGGTGATGAGCGGGGCCGCAGTAGCGATAGGCACCTTCACCATCACCACGTCGGACGAAGTCCACTTCCTGCGCGTCGACGAGTGTGCGTAAGGACCGATAGACGGTCGTCAACCCAAGGGGCCGTGGCTGTGCGGCCAGAGCGGCATAGATTTCCTGAGCACTCGCGAAGCCGTTGACCCCCCGAAGTGCGCTACGAACGGTGTCGAGGCTCTTACGCGCCACCGGCCACCACTATCCACATCACGCCAACTCCCAACACCGTCATGAGCATGGTCGCACGCGAGTCGTGAGAAGCATGCGCTTCGGGGAGGATGTGTGAAGTGGCGATGTAAATGACGAATCCCGTGAAGAGCGACAGATAGAGCGAAACAAAACTGCTGTTGAAGACGAGGTATGAACCCACCGCCGCTCCCGAGAGGCGACAGGTGGCGTCAATGAGGAGCAAGGATTTGGCGCCGTTCGTCCAGCGACCATTGTGGATGAGAAAACTTACGGTATTGAGCCCGTCACTAAAAGCGTGCACGACGAGGGCGAAGAAAACGGCCAGACCCAAGCTGGTTGATACGTGAAAAGCAACTCCGATACCCATGCCATCGAGGAATACGTGTCCAGCCATTGCCAGCCCCGTCACGGGTCCCGCGAGGTGTTTGTGATCATGCCCGTAGTCCGAGTCGTGTGGCTCGTGCGTAGCGAAGAGCTTTTCGGACAGGTGCAGAACGAGGAAGCCCACAACCAGCATGAGAGAGGACTCGCGGACTCCGCCCCAGGTACGCGCCAACGAGAAATCGGTGGGTAGCAAATCAAAGCCCACGAGGCCGAGCAAAAGTCCTGCGGACAAGCCGAGAACGAGGTGAAGACGATCACGTGTCTTCAGCGCTACGAATCCACCGGCCGTCGTCGCGAGGGCGGTCAACCCGGCAAAGAGGAGGGCTTGGTGCATACCTCGACCTTACTCAAAATGAAAATCATTTTCAAAATACCTATGAGAACGCAGTTGTGCCATTGACTTCACTAAGGTCACGGATATAGCTGCACGTCAGGAGACGACCAACTATGGATATTTACGAAGCCCTGTACACCACTAGGGCGATGCGCCGAGTTCTGCCCGATCCGATTCCCATGGACGTGCAGGCTCAAATTCTCGATGCCGCCGTGCGGGCCCCGTCGGGTGGAAATACCCAAGGCTGGCGATTCTTGCTCGTGGATGATCACGAAGTGAAAGCCCAACTCGCCCCTCTCTACCAACAGGCCATCACGAATCTCTGGCAGACCATCTACGCCGATCGGGTGCAGGCTGCTGCTGCTGAACCGGACAAGCCGTCGAGCATCACGACACGCAAGATGATGAATTCGGTGCAGTGGATGGGCGATCACTTCACAGAAATCCCACTGTTGATGTTTGCTTTTTCGGCCTTCGACACGTCGGGTGGGTCCATTTGGCCCGCCTTGTGGAGCGCGCAGCTCGCGGCGCGCGCGAACGGGGTGGGGAGCGCACCGACGTCAATTCTCGGCATCTTCCACCCCGAGGAGACCTTCAAGATTTTGGGTGTCCCCACCGATCAAAACTGGAATCTCGCTGCCATGGTGAGTTTCGGCTACCCCAAGGGTGTGTGGGGAGTTGCCGAGCGTCGTCCCGCCCACAAGGTTTCTTATCGCAATCACTGGGGCGAGCCCATCGGCTTTGAGATTGACCAACCACTATGGAGCCCGGAGGCCTAATGGCACACTGCGATGAGGTCCCAGTCGCCACCACGCCCGCGGGCGGATTTGGGGACACCTTCCCCCCGCCGGTGCTGGGTGGGTGCGATCACGAATTGGTAGCGGGTGCTCCCGATCTTCGGGGACTGTGGCGAGCCATTCACGTCGAACGAGGAGGCGTCGTAGTCGAGGCCAGCGACAATACCTACACCTACTGTGAACGTATCGAACAGTGCGGAAACCGCATTATTGACATGGGTGGTGGGACCATTGCCGACGCCCGTGCTGACGGCTCTGAAGAAAATGGAGTGCATGACGTTTCGGCTTTCGATTTCACCACCCCCATACATGTCGTGGCCAGTTACGAGGATGGTACTTTCGTGCTGCGCCCCGTCGGCATTCCTGGTATCGAGGTCACGCGGCGTCTGAACGAGAGTGGTCAGATGGTGTGGACGCGACCCGATCTCGGACAACAAGTCGTCATTCTGGAACGTGTCGGTGCCGGCGACGGAACGCCCCCGAATACCTTCCGTCGTGCGGTTCTCCCGACTAGCTGATCACTCCTAGGGGGTCCGACCTGTCGAGACCTATGCTTTGTCCGTGAATGGTCTTTGGCCGTCACGGGGAGGCACGGATGCCCGAAGAGGCCCAGGAACAGTGGCGCAACGCCTACGAGAGAGCAGCGCAACGCTCCGTGCCCTTCACCACGATGTCGGGCATTCCCCTCCAGCCGGTCTACGGACCGAGCGACGGTGAATTCCCTGGGGTATACCCCTATACCCGTGGACCCCACGCCTCGATGTACCGCACGCGACTATGGACCATGCGCATGTTTGCGGGTTTCGGGACCGCACCGGCCACCAATCAACGCTTTCGCGAGATAATCAGATCCGGCGGAACCGGCTTGTCCACGGCATTCGACATGCCGACCCTCTTGGGTTTGGATTCTGACGATCCGATGTCGCTCGGTGAGGTGGGGCGCTGCGGCGTCGCCATCGATTCGCTCGCTGATATGCGCGACCTCTTCGCGGGGATTGACCTGTCAACGATTACAACCTCGATGACCATCAACTCACCCGCGGCGGTGATGTTGGCGCTCTTCGTGGCGCAAGCCGAAGAGTCCGGAATCGCCCGACGTCAACTCGGCGGCACCTTACAGAACGACATTCTGAAGGAATATCAAGCACAAAAGGAATTTGTCTTTCCCCCACGGCAGTCCATGCGTCTGGTGCGCGACACCATGAAGTTCACCACCGCGGAAATGCCGAAATGGAATTCAATTTCGGTCTCGGGCTATCACATTCGAGAAGCGGGATCGACGGCTGCCGAGGAATTGGCCTTCACCTTGGCCAACGGATTTGCTTACGTAGAACTGGCGCGTAACGCCGGTTTGAAGGTCGACGACTTCGCTCCTCGACTGTCCTTCTTCTTTAACGCCCACATCGACTTCTTCGAAGAGATTGCCAAGTATCGGGCAGCGCGTCGTATTTGGGCTCGCTGGATGCGCGAGCACTATCACGCCACGGATGAGCGCTCCTGGCAACTGCGTTTTCATACACAAACTGCGGGCGTGTCTCTCACCGCCCAGCAGCCAGAAATCAACATCGCGCGCACCGCCATCGAAGCCTTGGCCGGCGTGTTGGGCGGGACGCAGTCCCTGCACACCAATTCCATGGACGAAGCCATGGCCCTGCCCACCGAAAAGGCCGCGCGTATCGCACTACGCACTCAGCAGGTGATCGCCTACGAAACGAATGTGACCCATGTGGCCGATCCCCTCGGTGGCTCATATTTTGTAGAGGCCCTCACCGACGAAATGGAGCGACGTGCCGAAGAGCTCTTCGCCGAAATCATGGAGTTCGGCGGCGGCTCGATGTTGGAAGGTTGTATCGCTGGTATTGAGGACAATTGGTTTCAAGGGAAAATCGCCGACTCGGCGTACGACCTCGAACGCGCCTTCAATCGAGGCGATCGCATCGTCGTCGGGGTGAATGATTTCACCGATGGCGACGAGCAGATTGATTTGTTACGCATTACTAACGCGGATGAAGCCGCACAGCGGGAACGACTGGCAGGAACCCGGCGCAATCGCAACGAAGCCGCCGCCGTCGAGGCCTTGAGTGAGCTCGGACGTGTGGCCGCCGATGCGGAAGCCAACGTGATGCCCGCACTCATTGCCGCTTCGCGAGCGTCAGCCACGGTGGGCGAAATGATGGGAACAATGGCCGGAGTTTTTGGCCGTCACGTGGAAGTTCCCTCCTTATGACCACGCGGGTCTTGGTCGCCAAGGTCGGCCTCGACGGTCACGACCGTGGAATCAAAGTGGTGGCCCGCATACTGCGCGATGCGGGGATGGAAGTTGTCTACACCGGGCTGTTTCAGACTCCCGACACCGTGGCGGTAGCCGCTATTCATGAAGACGTGGACGTGGTGGGTCTTTCGATGTTGTCAGGCGCACATATGACCTTGGCGCCGGCAGTGGTGGAAGCGCTGCGCGTGCGCGGAAGTGATATTCCCGTCGTAGTGGGCGGCATCGTCCCTCACGCCGACCTGGCGGATCTCGCGACGGCGGGAGTAGCAGGAATTCTGGGACCCGGAGCGTCAGATACCGAAATCGTCGCGACCATTCTCTCGGCTGTTCGCCCCGAGTAGCGAGCGGTAATCTCGCCCTGAGGTAATTCGAGGGAGAACGCATGAAGGTTGATTTCAATGTGGGAGATTTCCTGCGCCGCGGTGCGCTGGTCTATCCCCAACGCATCGCCGTGCGTGACGAGCCTGGCACTGCGGGTTCACTCGGATCCATCACCTACGAGAGCCTGGCGGCCCGTGCCGCAACTTTGGCCGCGAAGGTGGAACAGCTCGGAGTGCCCGTCGGCGGGCGCGTGGCAATTATCAGTCCTAATTCCGCCAAGTTCCTCGTGGCCTTCTTCGGCGTGAGCGGCTACGGACGTGTCCTCGTGCCGATTAACTATCGCCTAAATGCCGAGGAGATTTCCTACATCCTGCAGCACAGTGGTGCGTCGCTGGTTCTCTACGATCCCGATGTGTCGGCAGTGATCGACGAGATTGGTGTCGAGAATGGAATCTGCCTCGATGGAGTGAGCGACGCCGAGTGGTTTGCCGAGACGACCACCGCAGGGCCACCAACGGCGTGGGTGGCTGACGAAGACGCCACCTGCTCGATTAACTACACCTCCGGAACGACGGCCCGACCAAAAGGAGTGCAGCTCACGCACCGCAACTGCTGGATGAATGCGGTGACCTTTGGCTGGCACTTAGGGGTGAGTGATCGTGATGTCCTCCTACACACTCTGCCGATGTTTCATTGCAACGGCTGGGGTATGCCCTACGCCGCGACTGGAATGGGTGCTCGTCACATCGTGCTGCGAAAAATTGATGGTGAAGAGATTCTTCGTCGGGTGGAAAATGACGGAGTCACTCTGCTCTGCTGCGCCCCCGCGGTCATTGCTGCGACCTTGGATGCGGCCACCGCACGTCGGGCCGAGGGACGCCACGTTCCTGGTCGAGATCTCGTCCGCGTGGTAGTGGCCGGCGCCCCACCCCCCAGCAAGGTGATTGAGCGAGTGGAAACCGAACTGGGATGGGAATTCGTCCAGATTTACGGGCTCACTGAAACCGCGCCCTTGCTCACCATTAACCGCGCTCCCGTGGAATGGGACGGGCACGACGCAGCGACCCGGTCCACCCTCCTGAGTCGTGCGGGCGTGCCCGCTATCGGTGTCGAAATGGACGTCGACATCGACGGGGAAGTGTTAGCGCGCGCCAATCACGTTTTCGCGGGTTATTGGGAGCAACCGGAAGAGACCGCAAAAGCTATGGCGGGTGGTTGGTTTCACACCGGTGACGGCGGACTGTTGGACGGCCCGTACGTGGTCATTACCGACCGGAAAAAAGACGTCATTATTACCGGCGGCGAGAATGTGAGTTCCATTGAAGTTGAGGACTGTCTCTTTCAGCACCCGGCGGTGGCGGAAGCGGCCGTGATAGGGGTGCCCGACGATAAATGGGGCGAAACCATTAAGGCCCTCGTGGTGCTGCGGGCCGGATTCGAGGTGGGTGAAGCGGACGTCATAGCCCACTGCCGTGAGCGAATGGCACATTTCAAAGCCCCACGATCGGTGGAGTTTCGTAGCGAACTGGCTCGCACGGCGACCGGCAAACTTCAGAAGTTCAAGCTTCGCGCCCCCTACTGGGAAGGTCACCAGCGATCGGTTCATTGAATCGAGCCGTGGGCGCAGACGTGGCTAGCATCGGCACTGTAACTAGATAGGTAGGGGATTCATGACGACGCAGCAACTGGAATTTACTCCGGAAGAACTTCTCACTGACTCTCCGATTGCCGCACCGCTCTTGGTCGGTGGGGTGCGTTGCCATGGTGGCTTCGATGATGAAGGACAGTACATTTCGCCACGGACCGCCTTTCGCTCGCCGGCCATTGCGGCGTGGCAGGAAAACAATCACGCGGTCTTCGGAACGGATCTCCTGGATGTGCCCCTGTCGAGCTGGCCCGCCCACGTTCCCAATGTGGAGCAGGCCTTGTTCTTGCTGCGCGCGGGTGTGCCCGAGCCCTTGATTGCCACCTTGACGCGTATCGGCACGGTGGAAGGATTCGGCGCGAATATTCGAAACTTCCGGCCGACTAATCTTCAACGCTATTTCCTTGAAGACATTCGCGGCACGGCCACCGATCATCTCGGCGCTGGTTTGTTTGAGGCGCACGGTCGTGACGAAGCGGGTTGGGAAGAGGCTGCCGGACACCGCGACATGTGGTTCGCGGCGCGTGACGTGGCCTTTGAGACGCCGAACTTAGAGCTCGATGTCGAGGCCATGCTGCAACGAATCGGTTTCGGCGCTCCCGCGTCGGGGACACCCGCGCGATTCTTACCCGAGGATATAGACCTCGAACTCGAGACCATGGTGAGCGTCATGATCCGCGTGCTCTTCATCGAAATTTCCGCATTCCACACCTTTAAGTGGTCGGAGTCGTGGTTGAGCAATGATTCCCTCGTTGCCGGCGACGGACGCGCCGCGGAATTGGTGTCGTACATTCGTGCGGACGAGACCCCCCACGTCAGCTATCTCGCTACCGCTTTGACGGAAATGCGTGACCGCACGTGGATTGGTGCGAGCGGCAAAAAATATGTCGGACGTGACATGATCAGCCGGATTTGGGACCCCTTGTTGGAAAATTCGCGTGGCCTGCGCCATGAGCAGGCCCGAGCGGGGACGCTCAGCGAGGTGGCCTTTTGGTGCGAGAAGAAGACCAAGGGCGCCGACATCTTGGCCGAGTACGCGTCTCTGGGAGACCTCTAGACCTCGTTGTCGTAGCAGTAGACCACGTCGGAGAATTGATCCGTCGCGAACACGTACAGCAAACGAAGATCGATGTCACCGGTGTTGCGGACGAAGTGCGGCGTATCGCCAGGAACAAAAACAACGGAACCCGCGTGGACGGGAAAAGTTGCGTCGCCCACGATGGCCTCGCCGTGACCATGGAGAAAGTAGTACGCCTCGTGTTGGGCGTGGTGGTGACGGGCCCCCACCACGGAAGAACTCGGAGCGATGGTAGCTACACCCATGGTGATGCCCGCGCTGGGCGTCTGGTCGGCGCTGAGCAAGGTTCGCCAGCTGACGATGCCTTCCCAGGCGTCCACCGCCATGTCATTTTCGTGGGCGCTGTAGGGCTGGAGTGATGTCATGGAAGCCTCGTTGAGTTGGTGAGTTGCAAACGATTTCACACTAGGCCTGCAGGGGCGCAGGAGGAGTAGATTTCTCTCAGAGCCGTGGGGCGAAGGGGGAAATCTATGTACGACGTGGTCTTTCGTGGAGCCTCCGTGGTTAATGGCCTCGGTACCCCGTTACGCGTAACTGACGTGGCAATCAATGGTGGCGTCATCGCCGCCATCGGCGCCGAACTAGGTGCGGCCAAGGAGAATATCGACGCTCACGGTCTCGTCCTCGCCCCGGGCTGGGTCGACGTACACACCCATTACGACGGACAGGTCTCGTGGGACGATGAGTTGAGCCCCTCGAGTTGGCACGGCGTTACCACCGTGGTGATGGGTAATTGTGGCGTTGGTTTCGCCCCGGTTCGCCCCGACGGCCACCAGTTTCTGATCGAACTCATGGAGGGGGTGGAAGATATCCCCGAAACGGCACTGCACGAAGGCATTACCTGGGCGTGGGAGTCCTTTCCGGATTATTTGAACTTCATCGCGAGTCGTCACCTGGCCATTGACGTGCTGAGCCAAGTTCCTCACGCCGCCCTACGCGCCTACGTCATGGGCGACAGGGCGCACGACGACGCCACGCACGAGGAAGTGGAACGAATGGCGGCGCTCGTAGAAGAGGCTCTGCGTGCCGGAGCCGTCGGCTTCACGACGTCGCGTACGGTCTTGCACCGTTCGAAGCACGGACTCGTACCCGGAACCGCCGCGCCGGAAGACGAGCTTCTGACTATCGCCGACGCCATGGGTCGGGTAGGACACGGGGTGTTCCAGTTGATTTCGGATCATCAAGGCTCGGGCCCCGAAATTGAATTTCTCTGTGAGATCGCCCGCCGTACGGGCGGTACCGTCACTTACACCGTCGCGCAGTCACCTCTCAACCCAACGGCCTACCGTGATGCTCTCGCCGGCGCGAAGGCAGCGAAGGCTCAGGGCTTTGATCTTCGTCCGCAAGTAGCGGTGCGACCCACGGGAATGCTCTTCGGCCTGCAGTCGTCGCTACACCCCTTTATTACGCACCCCACCATGAAGAAGTTGAACGAATTATCGCTCGCCGAACGAGTCGCGGAGCTGCGTCGTCCCGAGGTGCGCGAGCAACTCCTCTCCGAAGAGGCCACCACCGACAACTTCATCACCCGTATTCTCATGAGTCGCTGGGAGGAGTTCTTTCCGCTCGGCGATGACGTCAATTACGAGCCCGCAGCCTCCGAGAGCGTCGCCGCGCGTGCCGAGCGCGAAGGTCGACGTCCCGAAGAAGTGACCTTGGATTTACTCCTGGAAGATGAGGGTCGTGCGTTTCTCTTCGCGCCACTCGCAAGCTACGTTGACAAAGACCACGAGGCTCTGCGCGAAATGATGGAGCACCCCAGCTCGGTATTAGGGCTCAGTGACGGGGGGGCGCACTGCGGATTGATCTGCGACGTCAGTTTTCCAACCTACCTACTCACGCACTGGGTGCTCGGCCGCACGCGTGGGCCACGACTGACCTTGGAGCAGGCCGTAGCCATGCAGACCTTCGACACCGCTCATTCCTACGGTCTGACTGACCGCGGCAGCATTGAAGTGGGTAAGCGGGCGGACCTCAACTTGATTGATCTCGCAACGCTCACGCTGCATAGTCCCGAGATGGTCTTCGACCTTCCCGGTGGCGGACGTCGCATCGTGCAACGGGCGACGGGCTACGTGGCCACCATGAAAGACGGCATCGTTACTTATCGTGCGGGCGTGGGAACTGGCGAACTTCCCGGAAGCCTGGTGCGAGCGGGAAATGCGGTGGACGCCTAAAGATTCCTCCGGAAACAGCGGGGAAGCTAAGGGCTATCGACGGCTTTAGCCCAGCAGCGAGGGCGACTGTAGAGGTCCCCACACTTCGCGGTTGTTTTCGCGCAACACCCAACGGCTCGGGCGAATATCCAAGAGTGGATCGAGTCCACTGGCTTCGAATACTTCGCGAATGCGCGCTTGCGCACCGACGTCGTGTTGGTGAAAGGCCTGATGCAAACGCTGCAGCATAAAGACGCGATAGGGAACAACGGCGACGTTCATCGTCTCACCGCGCCAGGCAAAACTCGTCATGCCGCTAAAACGACGGCTCGGCTTACCGAGAACTACTTCGCCTTCGAGGACCTCGGGATGGTCCACCAAGTAGCTCTCCACGGCGTTGACCTGGGCCACCATGTCGTTGAGGAATTCTTCGCTGATGTAGCGCAGCAGGGCGGTCATCGTCGCGGGAATCTGATCGTCGGCGAAAAGTGTGGCGGGATAGTCGCCGTATTCGCTGGCATCCTGCGTGGGGGCGTTCATTCGCTCGGTCCAACGCCAAACTCTCTGAGCGCGCTGTTTCATGATGACCGACGGGTACGGGTCGCGGGCCAAATGTGCGTACAGGGGTCCCATGAAACCGAAGTCTCCAATAGTGGGAATTCCACCAAGTAAAAAAGGTGAGCCCGCGAGGTGATCGTCCAAGAGCTGGAGAAATTCGAGATACGACGCTTCGATGGCGGCCTGGTTCGTGTCGCTCACTCCGAAGGCGGTGGTGGCAAAACGCATGCGTGCGGACGACGTGACGAAGGAGGCTTCGCGGGCGGCGTCATCGCCACCTATCAAGAACATTGAGGAGAAATCTTTCGAGAGAAAGGGGATATTCGTCTCGTCAAAATCCCAGCGGTAGTGCATGGCGGGCCGCAGAAGGCCCTCGCCGCCAAAGAGTTCCAGCAAGTAGGCCACACACTGGTGCACGGGACTACGAGGTATGGCCGAGCGCTCGGCAGGGACGAGGGCGTCGAGGTATTCAATAATGTTCACGGTGTCTTGGATGATCTCGCCACTCGGAGTTTCCAATACCGGGATGATCCAACGGCCGTTGGCGGGCATGATGCGTTCGAGATACTCGGGGTGTGACGGCGCGCGTTCGATGTAGGGAATGGCGTGCTGTCGCAGATAGCTCCGGGCTTTGCAGGAGTAGAGCGATGCGGGGGCTGCGTACAGCACAAAAGGTTGGGTCATTATTTCTCCGCATCGCTGACGGGTACCCAAGTAGTGGCACCGATATGGACATAATAAAACTCTTGGCAACTCCCGCGAGGTGATGCTGTGACGAGGGCGATACCTTGGAAGACGTGACGCTCAACCGGCCCGAAATGAGAGCTTCGTCCATTCACCCCTGTCGAACCTGGCTGTGGGGAATGTTGACCGCTACGCACTTGGGCCCGAGCGTGTTGGTGAGCGCTGTCACGGCCACCTTGGCCTGGCAAGGAGGTCGCGGAAGTGCCACCTGGTGGGTGCTGACGGCTGCGCTCGCGGGACAGTTCAGCGTGGGATGGTCTAACGATTTCTTTGACGCCGATCGTGATCGACGTGCCGGACGCAATGAAAAGCCAGTGGTCGCGGGCTGGGTCACATCTCGTCAGTTAGCCGTCGCTTCGGTTCTGGCGCTGCTGTGTTGCGTCGTGCTCTCTTGCCAGTCGGGCGCAATGGCTGCGACCGTGCATCTCGTGTCCGTGATGTCCGCCATCAGCTACAACGTAGTTTTGAAAATGACGCGCGCAAGTTTTCTCCCCTACGCGATCTCCTTCGCACTCTTGCCGGCCTTCGTCACGCTAGGAAGCACACGGCACTCATGGCCCCATTGGTGGGAAATGCTGGCGGTTGGATTGATAGGTACGGGGGCTCATTTCGTCAACGCGGTCAAGGACTTAGAAGCGGACGCTCGCATCAATCAACGAGGGCTCGCCCATGAAATAGGTCATCGTGCGTCACTGATACTCGGCGCAGCGTGCGTCAGCGGTGGGGCGGTGACCCTCACTTTGGGCATGCCGGCGCACCGTGGCACGTGGTGGTTACTCGCGTTGGTTCTCATGGTCTGCGCGGCCAGTGTGCGCGTGGGGAGACCTTGGCCACGAACCGCGTGGTATCTCCTGTGTGCCGCGGCCGTGGTCAGTCTGATTTTGTTCGTGGTGGGCAACGTGGGAATACCCCACGGGCTGAACTAAGAAAGATCTGGAGCGCTGGCAGTCGCAGCCGCCGCCGCGCGTTGGGCCGCTTCGCGTTCACGAAAAACTGCGAGGACTTTGTCATTGTCTATGAAGAGAGCAGCAATGGCTCCGGCAAAAGCCATCAGGCAGGTTAGGAAGAAGGGTCCGCGATAGGCGTTGTAGAGGTGCTCGGGAACATCGTGTAAGGGGATGGTGGAGATCTGTGCCGTTACCTTGTCGAGGCCGGTCACTAATAGCGAAATGAGCACGGCGATGCTGAGCGACGACGCAAACTGTCGCTGAGTGGAAAAGAGGGCTGATGCTCGTCCGGTATCCGAGAAAGAGACCTGCGAGAAGGCGGCTGCCTGCAGGGGGCTAAAGACGAAGGCCCAGCACAGACCTCGTCCAAAGAGCACGCCGCGGTAGACCCACAAATTGCTATCCACGTGGGTGCTCAGCAGGAGCAACATAATCATGCCGGCCAGGCTTAAACCAAAGAAGAGCATGGGTCGTGGGCCCAACTTCGGGTAGAGCTTGCGCGAGAAGGGGGACAGGGCAATGACGCCGAGTGCTTGCGTAAAGGTCGTGAGTCCGGACTCCCCGGGTGACAGGTGGCGGACTCCTTGGAGCATCAAGGGCATCAGTAAAATAAGTCCGAAGAAGCTTCCGGTCGCAAATACCGAGACCACATTGGTGGCGGTAAAAACCTTGTCCTTAAAGAGCCGTAAAGCGAGCAAAGGCTCTTTGACGTATCGATTAGTAATCACCAGGGCGATGGAAGCCACAAGACCTATGACCAAGGAAACAATGACCTCCGAGGAACGCCAGCCCAACAGCTCCACGCGATTAAGGCCATAGAGAATTGAGGCCAGCGCCAGCGCCGAAAGAATAAATCCTGACGGATCGAACTTGTTTTCGGCATGGTGTTGGTATTCCTTGAGGCGCCACGCCCCGAAGAGGAAAACACCGACACCGAGTGGCACGTTGATGTAGAAAATCCAGCGCCACGACCACGCGTCAGTTATCCAACCACCAAGTAAGGGTCCGGAGGCGGGAGCGAGAAGGGCGGGAACGGCCAAGAGGCTGCTCGCACGCTGGCGAAGGTGCGGCGGGTAGGCGTGATACAGCATGGTGGTGCCAACGGGGGTCATCATTCCCCCGCCGATTCCTTGAAGGAAGCGATAGAGCGTGAGCTGATTAATCGAGTCAGCGGTGCCGCACAGCGCGGACGCCACGGTGAACATCAACAGCGCGAACAGGAAAATCTTTTTGGTCCCGAATCGATCGCCGAGCCAGCCCGACGCCGGTATCCAAATTGCGAGGGACATGAGATAGCCCAGAATGATCCACGCCAAATCGCTCGGGGTACCGTGATGCAAATCCTTGCCGATCGCGGGGAGCGCCGTGTTGACAATCGTGCCGTCCATGATGTCGATGAACATCGCGACCACGAAGACGGTGGCCACCGTGGATTGGTAGCTCATGGAGGAAATTCGTCTCCGGAGACCAAATCGTTCGCTCATGATGCAAAAGGCTATCTGGTAGTACTCATGTGAGAGGAGTAAGCGAAGTATTCGTCCCCACGATGAGGGATTGGAAGATCAACTCGGTCATGGTTTCTACATGATCATTGATAGTGAGCGGCCCATCCATCTCGTTAAAGACGGACGAAAGAGCGGTGAGCGTGAACGGCGCTGCAGCCCCGTGGGCGACAAGGAAGAAAAGGGCCCGCGTTGACACTGGACGAACAATTTTCTGGGAAATGAGGCGTTGGAGGATGTCGGCAAGTTGCACCACCTGCGGTCGAACGACCGTCTCGGCAATGAACCACAATCGAGAGGAAGGTTCGGAACCTTCTTGGTTCATCAACTGACAAAGAGCCGGGAAGGCCGCGGCGGCCGATAGGAAAGTATGGAGAAGAGCTCGTAATTCTTCGAGGTCGCTTAATTGGTCGGGCCACGCGGAACGCTGCCGGCGTAACTCGGCGAGGAAACGTTCGAATTCGGCGCTCACGGCCGTTTCGTAAAGGTTCTCCTTCGATCCGAAACGTTGACCAAGGAAACTATGACTGAGCCCGAGGTCCCGCGAAAGGGTGCGCATCGACACGGCTTCGTATCCGAGACGAGCAAATTCGCGCACAACCGCATCCAGAATCCGCTGGTCGTTCAGTATTTGAGGCCGTCCGCGGACCCCGGCAGTGGGGACCTTCGTTCCCTTGGATGGCGTTCGCATGAACCCCCGCTTTTACGTATAATTTGGCAACTGCCTAATAATTAGCGTACACCAGGAGACATCGTGGCATTAACCGACTTTCTGAATATCACTCTGTCCGTTCCGAACCCCACCGAACTCGAGTCATTTTGGAATCGTCGTGGTCTCGCCACCACCGCGCCAGGGCAACTAGGTACCACCGAACGAGCATCACAGATTTATCTTCAAGAAGGTCCCTATCGACACGTCGCTGAAATTACCCTGGCGTGTTCTAGCCACGATGACCTCGTGCGTATTTTCTCCAACCTCGAAGGTCTCGGACTCGCTGCGCAACGTGGTGATGATTGGGTCAGAGTGAAGGACCCGACTTTGGATCACAGCGTGCGCATTGAAGTGGGATCGGCGACACCGTTGATTCCGGCGGCATCGCGACAGCTCAATGCACCCGGTGTGATCGTGCGCGAAAACCGTCGATCCGAAGCAGCCATTCGCGTAGATGTCCCCCGTCCGCGACGTGTTGGCCACGTTGTGTTTGGGTCGACGGACCCACAAGCGACAGTTGATTTCTACGTAAAAGGTTTAGGTTTTCGAGTGTCGGATCGATTGCCCGACGTGGATGCCACGTTTCTACGGTGCTCGAAAGATCATCACAACATTTTGATTCTTCCCTCTCCAGTTCCTTGTATGAACCACTACGCCTTAGAGATGGACGATTTTGACGGAATTGGACTTCGCGGAGTTGAAGTGGTGCAGGAACGACCCGATGCCTCGGTCTACGGGATGGGTCGGCACGTGGTGGGTTCTAATATTTTCTGGTATCTGCTCGATCCCGCGGGTGGAATGTTCGAGTTCTTCAGCGATATGGACCAAATCACCGATGACAATCTCTGGGACCGAGATCTCCGCCGTGATGATTGGGACCCCTTCACCATTGCAAGCTACGAATCGGGTACTTCAAAAATGGATTTCTTCCTCCCCTCAGATATCGACGTGATTGCTGCGGGCCGCGAAGCGGCGGGCCTGTAAATGGATCTCGGTATTGCGGGACGTTGGGCCATCGTTGCAGCCTCGACGCGGGGTTTGGGCTTGGCCTGCGCGGAGTCTCTCGCCCGCGAAGGGGTCAACGTGGTGATCAACTCGCGCAACGCTCAAGAGTGCACGCAGGTCGCCGCAGAAATTCACTCCCGTTGGTCGGTGCACGCGCGTGCGGTGACTGCCGATGTGTCGACCACCGAAGGGAGGGCGACCTTGTTCGACGCACTTCCCGATCCGGATATTTTGGTTACCAACTGCGCTGGACCTTCACCCACCTCGTTTTTTACCAATACCTCCGAACAATGGTCCGAAGCTTTTGACATGAATTTTTACTCGGCCGTGGGTTTGCTACAGCTCGCCATTCCTGGAATGCGCGAGCGCGGCTTTGGCCGAGTAGTGAACATCACGTCGGCCATGGTGACGACACCTCATCCCTTCATGACTTTGTCGATTGCGGCGCGTACTGCGCTGACCGGAGTTGTCGCTGCTATTTCGAAGGAAGTGGTGGCTGACAACGTCACCATTAACAACATCCTTCCGGAGCGAATTAATACTGCTCGTCAGCGCCAGATGGCTGATTTACAGGTGCAATTCAAGGGAATCACACTCGAAGAGGCGTACGCCGAAATGGCCCAGACCATCGCGGCGAAGCGACTCGGTCGACCCGAGGAAGTGGGCGAGGCGTGCGCATTTCTCTGCGGGGCTCAGTCGGGCTTTATCTCGGGGCAAAATCTTCACCTTGACGGTGGAAGCTACGCGGGCTTGATTTAGTCATGGTGGAGTCAGTACCTAGCGATTGCGACGTTCTCGTTGTTGGCGGCGGTCCTGTGGGCTTGGTGCAGACGCTTCTTTTGCGGCAGCTGGGACTCTCGGTGATAGTGGTGGAACAGAGGCACGAGGTGCAAAGTGCCCCCGCCGCACACGTGGTGTCGGCGCGAACGTTCGAAATATTTCGCAGCTTGAACCTCAATATGGACGCGGTCGCGGCGATGTGCCAGCAACCGGAGGACGGCGCGTACGTACGTTGGGTGCCCAAGCTCGGAGCGGCCGAGCTCGGTCATGTTCCCTTCGAAAACCTTCACCGGGCGCCGGATGAACCCAGTGTCACGCCGCATCCTCTCCGAAATTTATCTCAGCACCGACTCGAACCACTCCTGCGGACCTACGTTCCCGACGTGCTGACGGGTTACGCGTGGCGATCGGGAACGAATTCCAGCGATGGGTGTACGAGCGTTGTGCACGACCTCACCACGGGAAGGGACTACGAAATACGCAGTCGTTTCGTTATCGGTTGCGATGGAGCGTCGAGTTCGGTGCGTCGCTTTCTCGGTATCGCCATGGAGGGTCCGGACGAATTAGAAAACTTCCTGTCTATTTATGCCGACGCGAATTTACGTGATCTGGTGAAGCATCAAGAGGCGACCCTGTACTGGATAACCAATCCTCGTTCGCCGGGAACTTTTATTGCTCACGATCTCGACAATGCGTGGGTTTATATGTGCCCCCTCCGCAGCGTCGGCGACGGATCTGGTCAGATTGGTGCTGCCGAGGCGGAAGCGATATTCCGCGAGGCAGGGGGTCTGAATTCCGATATTCCAGTGACGATAAAAAATATCTCGACGTGGCGAATGACGGCACAGGTGGCCAGCACATTTCGGGAGGCGTCGATGTTTTTGGCGGGCGACGCCGCCCATCGTTTCCCCCCCACCGGGGGATTAGGTCTTAACAGTGGAATAGCGGACGCACATAACCTGGCGTGGAAGATTGCGGCGGTGATCCAGGACAGGGCTGAATGCTCGATTCTCGATTCCTACCATTCAGAACGTTTCGCGGTGGCGGAAAGCAATACCGCCGTGAGTATGGAAAATGCCTTTCGCCTGATCGAAGTCTGGATGGCACTCGGAGTAAGCGACAACCTTCAAGAATCAGAGTCCAATATGGAACGCATCCTGGCATCGGAAAATGGTCGCACAGAAGTGGCGGTAGCTATCAACCGACAAGCCGAGCATTTCGACCAGTTGGGAGTTCAGCTCGGAACCGTGTATTCGGCTCCGGGGTCGATGGTGGTGGGTGACGGCTCAGTGATGGTCGTTCCCGATAATCCCGTGCGCACCTATATACCGACAACGATGCCGGGTGCGCGCTTGCCCCACGTGACGGTTCGTCGAGCCGGTGAGGAGGTCTCCACCTTGGATCTCGTTGATCCCGGAAAATTTCTCTTGCTCACTTCGTCCCCGGAGTGGGCGGAATTGGGCGCAGCCTCCTCCATTCCCGTGGCATCCTTGCTCGAAGGTCGTGATTTCGAAGACGCCACCGGATTGTGGTTAGCCGTGTCGGGCATCGGTACACGAGGGGCACTCTTGGTTCGGCCTGATCAACACGTCGCGTGGCGAAGTGCCGTTGCGCCCAGCGACGGAACAAATGAAGTCGAAGACGTCCTTCGCACTTTGCTAAGAAAGAGCCCACTATGAAAATTGCTAACTACAACGGACGCGCCAGCTTGATTATCGATGGACGAGTCGTCGACCTCGAACGAGTATCCCGGGGTCATTTTGGACCGGACACCCAAGCCCTCTACGAGCGCTTCGACGAATTACGGGTGGCCGTGACGTCCTTTGACGTTTCGTCGAGTCAAGAACTTGATATCACCAAGCTCTGGTCGCCGGTGCCGGCACCGCGGCAGGTATTCGCCATTGGATTGAACTATCACGGACACGCCGCGGAATCCGGCGCCACGCTTCCGAGCATCCCCGCCACCTTCACGAAGTTCCCCTCCAGCCTTTCGGGACCCAATGATCCGATTCCCTGCCAGGGACCTACCGTCGACTGGGAAATTGAGTTGGTCGTGGTGATGGGAAAGGCGGCGCGCCACGTCCCAGCGTCACGAGCGTGGGATTTTGTGGCGGGTCTCGCGGTGGGTCAAGACATTTCCGAGCGCACGATGCAATTCGCCGCGGGCAGTCAGTTCTCGCTGGGGAAATCCTGTGAAGGCTTTGGGCCGATAGGTCCGTGGCTCGTCACGCCCGATGAGGTGGCGGACAAGGACAATCTCGAACTCACGTGCTGGGTGAATGGAGACCGAGTCCAAAATGATCGTACGTCGGACATGGTGTTCTCGGTATCGGCGTTGATTGAAGAGCTCTCGAAGGTAACGGCCCTGTGGCCGGGTGACGTGATTTTTACGGGTACACCTGCGGGCGTGGGGGTCACCTCACACCCCCCACGTTTCTTGGCGGTGGGCGACGTGGTGCGCAGCGAAATTGAAGGTATTGGCGTGATGACGAATACCGTCATTCCCGCCCTGTGACTTTTGCCTCGCTATTAAAAAGGCTGCTGAACGTGGCCAGCAGGCCACCATCCACAATCGCTCGACTGAATGGTCGCGCGAGCTCGCGGAATTCCTGACAGCCCTCAGCGCCAAGTGCGCGGTACGGAGCAATGGATAATTGGTCGGTTCGCTCTTCGACATGCTGGCGCAGGGTCCGTCCCGCGTCGGTCAAGGTGGGGGCGTCGGATGCTTGGAGCAGTCCACGTTCACGTAGGCGCTCGCAGGCGGCATCCCATTGGCCTTGTGACCACGCCCGCGTCGTCAATAGCGTTCCGGATGGTAGGGCGCCGGTGGCTTCGTGGGTCACGAGTGCTTCGAGGGGATCGAGCTCCGCGTCGATCAGAGCAACGATGTGCCCGTCGCCACGAAACTCGCGCAACAGCGTCTGTGCGTGCCATAGAACAAGATGATCTTCATCCGGCCAGTCGAGTTGTGCGTGCGCGGCGAAGAGCGGTCGCCCCTCGAGATGAGTAATGGCCCCTTCGGCAGCTCGCCGAGCGAGATCGGCAGCTCGCCGAAGTGCGGGCGAACCAATGGCGTCACCCAGTCCCCGGCGTAGCGCGCGATCGGCAGCCCGGAAACGTGCCGCGAGGATGGCCCCGGGGCTCGCGATGTCCCACGCCTGGGGAATTACCGTGCGTACTAGTTCGGGACTGAAATTGAAGAAAGTGGAAATTACTAATTCTGCCGACGCCGGACCGAGAGCCGCGGCGCGCGAAGCAAAATAACCCATGCGCGGGGCCGCGAGGCCAAGGGCATCGTATTCCTCCCGGGCCTCCTCGACGAAGTAAATCAGGGCGTGAATCGGTTCGGCGGTCCGCCAGGTTTTGTGGGCAAGAAGTGCGTTCATAGCGCAATGCTAGGCAGGGGAGCGAAGCGCCTGAATGATGGCGCAACTCCGTACAATGGCTCCGTAGCCGTACCGCTACTTTTACTATCTCAGCAGTAACGACATCTGATTGAAGGAGACAAAATGGCGAACGAATGGGGCCCTCTCGAGGGATTGATCGGTGAATGGGAGAGTGACAAAGGTGGTCTCGATACGTCCTTTTCACACTCCGAAGGAAAAGTTCTTGGAACGGACTACCGCGAAAAGGTGACGATGAAGCCTTTCGGCCCGGTCGACAACGGCACGCAAAGTCTGTACGGCCTTGACTACAAGACCGCCATGTGGCGACACGACGAAGAGAACCCCTTCCATACGGAAGTTGGCTACTGGCTGTGGGACGCCGCCACCGGGGAGCTTCTTCGCGGCATGGTGATCCCTCGAGGTATCACCGTGTTGGCGGGTGGATTCGCTGACGCTGACGCCAAGGAGTTCACCTTGAAGGCCGCTAAGGGTGCAGATCTTTACACCATTGGTGAGAACCAGTACTTGGCCAAGAACGCCAGTACCTTGAGCTACGAAGTCACGGTCACCATTGGTGACGGTACGTGGTCGTACAAGGAAGACTCGATCTTGCAGATGAACGAGTTCCCTGAACCCTTCCACCACACCGACGGCAACATTCTGCGTCGCGTTAACTGAGGATTTCCGATAAACGCCGGCGCGCATCCCGGGGGTGCGTGCCGGCGACTTTGCCATTTAGGGGGCTCATGATGGTGTCCGTTCGTGAAATACCTCGTAGTTCGACCCCACCCGGTGGGTACGGCGACCCGAGCAGCGCTCGCCATGAGCGACAGATGCCCGCACCCGTCTTGAGCTCTTGTGACGACGCACTCGACGAAGGCGTTCCTGATTTGCGAGGACTATGGCGAGCGGTCGAGGTTCGTGTGGGTGGGGATCTCGCTGCGCGTAGCGACGACCAAGCCGGTCGTATGTGGGATCACGTCGAGCGAATTGAGCAAGCCGGTAGCCGAGTCGTCATCACAGGTGGAGGAGTTGTCCACGACTTCTTTTCCTGCGACGGGACAGAAGAAAACGGCCTCCATGACGTCATGGCGAGTGATTTTTTGACCCCTTTGGTGGTGAGCGCCGCCTACGAATCAGGGGTATTGGTTCTTCGCCCTGTCGGTCTTCCGGGAATTGAAGTGAAACGTTGGAGAGAGGGTGACGAGTTGATCTTCGAATATTCCCTGTTCTTCACCGTACGATTGCAAAGAGTTCAGGGCTGAGGATCCCGTGGGGCCCTGGCGGTGGTCGGTGATCTGGGGCAAC
>SESH01057257.1_pt1 | contig 43992 bp, 33 predicted proteins | sample 3171561 | NCBI WGS metagenome assembly SESH01 (sample SAMN10866947, study PRJNA518727) | freshwater metagenome | biome: subpolar coniferous forest; feature: holomictic lake; material: water; isolation source: holomictic Lake 442 2011 16.5 m and 2014 13 m | place: Canada: near Kenora, Ontario
TCGGCGTTGACGATGAGGTAGATCGGCTTGCCGCTCTTGCGGTCCACCAGGCCCCACTTCACGCCGCAGGGGAAGCCCGCGCCGCCGCGGCCGCGGAGGCCGGACTTCTTGACCTCCTCGATCAGGTCGGCCGGCGGGCGCGTGACCGCCTGCCGCAGCACCGCGTAGCCGTCGTGGCGCAGGTAGCAGGCGAGGTCGCGGGTGTACCCCGGCTCGTCAATGTGCCGGAAGATGATGCGGGTCTGGGCGGGGGCGGACATGCGGGGGCGGTGGGGGATCAGCGGCGCGCGGCGGCCTCGGCCTTGATCTGGTTGCTCAGCTGCTGGGCCTTGGCGACATCGACGTGCTCGTGGAGCTCGTCGTCGATCAGCACCACCGGGGCGGTGCCGCAGCTCGCGAGGCATTCGACGAACTCCACCGTGACCTCGCCGCCGGGCGAAACCTCGCCGCCGTGGGTGTGGAACTCCCGCTCGAAGGTGGCGCACGTCTCGTGCCCCCCCCGCAGCGCGCAGGACAGCGTGCGGCAGACCTTGATGTGGCGGCGGCCGATCGGCCGCCGGCGGAACATCGGGTAAAACGTCACCACCTCGTACACCTGGATCGGCTCCAGCCCGAGCTTGGCGGCAATCCACGGCATCGCCTCGTCGGGCAGGTAGCCGAGGTCCTCCTGGATCAGGTGCAGCAGCGGCAGCAGGGCGCTCCGCCGCACGGGGTAATGCGGGATGACCTCGTCGATCCGAGAGAGGGTGGCAGGCTTGAGATTCACAGCAGGAAAGGGGGGCAGGGCGGGCAGGGCGGCGGGTTCAGCGGTCGCATTCCCCCATCACGAAGTCGAGGGAGCCGAGCAGCGTCACGACGTCGGAGATCAGGCAGCCGACGCAGATTTTCGGCAGGATGGAGAGGTTGCAGAACGAGGGGGAGCGGATCTTCAGCCGCCACGGCACGCCGCCGCCCTTGCTCACGACGTAGAAGCCGAGGATGCCCTTGGGGTTTTCCGCCTCGAAGTAGACCTCGCCCGCCGGCATCTGCGGGCCCGCGGTCACGATCATGAAGTTCTGGATCAGCTCCTCCATCGAGGTCAGCACCTTGTCCTTCGGCGGCGCGAAGATCTTCCGCGCGTCCGGCGCATACCAGTCGCCGCCGGGGAAGCGGGCGATGACCTGCCGGATGATCCGGACCGACTGGCGCATCTCCTCGCCGCGGACCAGGTAGCGGTCGTAGCTGTCGCCGTGCGCGCCGACCGGCACGTCGAACTCGTACTGCTCGTAGCCGGAGTAGGGCCGGTCCTTGCGCAGGTCCAGCGCCACGCCGGAGCCGCGGAGGTTGGGGCCGGTCAGGCCGTAGGCCAGCGCATCCTCCCGCGTGATGACCCCCACGCCGACGGCGCGGTCGAGGAAGATCTTGTTCCGGGTGAGCAGCGCGAGGATCTCCTCGAGCGCGGGCAGGAAATGGTCGCAGAACTCCCCCACCCGGCCGAGCCAGCCTTCCGGGACGTCCCGCGCCACGCCGCCGATGCGGGTGTAGCTGGTGGTGAACCGCGCGCCGGTCAGTTCCTCGAAGAGCTTGTAGAGGTGCTCGCGCTGGTTGAGCGAGAGCACCAGGACGGTCCAGGCCCCCACGTCCAGGCCGAAGGCGCCGAGGCCCATGAGGTGGGAGGAAATGCGGGCCAGCTCGGCGGTGAGCACCCGGATCGCCTGGCAGCGCGCCGGCACCTCGAGCTTCGCCAGCTTCTCGACCGCGATGGCGTAGGCCATGTTGTTCGCCAGCGGGGCGATGTAGTCCAGCCGGTCCGTGTAGGGCACGAACTGGTTGTACGTCATGTTCTCGGCGATCTTCTCATCGCCGCGGTGCAGGTAGCCGATGATCGGGTCGCACTTCGTCAGCACCTCGCCGTCGAGTTCCATCTGCAGGCGCAGCACGCCGTGGGTGGACGGGTGCGACGGGCCCATCGAGAGGGACATGCGCTCGGAGGAGAGGTCCTGCTCGGCGCCGGCGGCTTTGGCGGCGCTGTCCGGAAAGGCGAATTCAGTGGCCATGGGGATCGGCAATCAGGCTTCCGGCTTGGGTTGGCACTCGTTCCAGCTCTCGTCCTTGGCCCGCGGCTCGGCCTCGGCCAGGTTGAGCTCGCCCGGCGAGGCGACAAACGGCCCGCCGGCCATCGGGGCGGCGATGACCTTGGCCTGCGTCTCGGCGGCGATCTCGGCGTCCGGCAGCGGCGCCTCGATCCCGGCCAGCGGGAACTCCTTGCGCAGCGGGTGGTAGGGATAACCGTCCCACATCAGGATGCGGCGCAGGTCCGGATGGCCGTCGAACCGGATGCCGAACATGTCGTAGACCTCGCGCTCGAGCCAGTTGGCGCCCGGCCACAGGCTCACGACGCTGGGCGCCACCGGGGCCGCCTCGTCGCCGGTGCAGTCGCCGGCCACGCGCACATACTCGCGCCGCGTGGTCGAATAGAGGTGATAGACCAGGGTGAACCGCGGGGTGGCGCCGGCCGCCCAGTCGATGGCGGTGACGTCCATCAGCAGGTCGAAGGCCTGCTCGTCGCGCAGGCACTGCAGGGCGGCGGGTACCTCCGCCAGGGGCAGGTTGATGGCCGGGTGGTCGGCGCTGGCGCGGTCGGTTGCCTGGGGAAACCTGGCTTTGAGGACGGCGGTGGCGGAGGCGGACATCGAGTGAGGGGTGGGCCGGATGGCGGGCCTAGGTCAGGGCCTTGAAGAGGTTTTTGGCGGCGGGCTCGCACCGGATCTTGCCCTGCAGCTTGATCAGGGCATCGAGCAGGGCCTCCGGCCGCGGGGGACAGCCGCTGACATAGACGTCCACCGGCACGATGCGGTCCACGCCCTGCAAGGTTGAGTAGCTGCGGTACATGCCGCCCGAGCTGGCGCAGGCGCCCATGGCGATGACCCATTTCGGCGCCATCATCTGGTCGTAGATGCGCCGCAGCTGCGGGGCCATCTTGTAGGTCACGGTCCCGGCCACGATCATGCAGTCCGCCTGGCGGGGGGAGAACCGCATCACCTCGGCGCCGAAGCGCGCGATGTCGAACCGGCCGGTGCCGACCGCCATCAGCTCGATGGCGCAGCAGGCCAGGCCCATGGGCATGGGCCAGACCGAGTTCGTGCGGATCCAGTTGATGACCGCATCCAGCTGGGAAACCACGACCTCGCCCTCGATTTTACCGTTGTAGCCCAGTTCGGAGTTGGACGAGACCATGGTGTGGTTGGCGGGTGAGGATTCGGCAGAAAAACCTGCGCAGGGTTAAGTCCCGCCCCCGGCCGCGCAAGGAGCTTTTGGAAAATCTTTTTTTCGCGGCGATTCGGCGCCGGTTCGGCGCGGTCGGAGGCCGTGGATTTTCCGTTGACCAGCCTCGGCGCTTCTCCCTTTGTTCTACCCTTCGCTCGTCGGCCGGCCGCAAGGCCGGTCGGTGTGGGCGCCCCGGAGAGGTGGCAGAGTGGTCTAATGCGCGTGCTTGGAAAGCACGTGTAGCCGCAAGGTTACCGGGGGTTCGAATCCCTCCCTCTCCGCCAGCCCCCGCCCGGGCCCAGGACGGCCCACCCAGCCTCGGCCGCCAGCACCACGAGCAGGCCGCGGCGGCCGCGAGTCTACCCCCTGCCCCCGCGGAATTTAGCGATGCTGCTGGACCGGGTAAGAGTTCATTCAACCTCCCCGCGGAAGGGGTCAGGCTCGTAGATCTTAATTTTCCCGAACCCCGATCCTTGGCTGTTCGTCGCGGCCGGGCGGGCCCGGACCCATGGCGCCCCGCGCCCCGTTCCGACGGTCCGGGCGGCGGCGGCGAAAAATCTCAACTTAAGCCTTCTCGCCCCCGTCCGGATTTCCCATGCTCGGCCCCTTACCGCTCCCACCTCCATGTCCAAAATTCCTTCCAAGCCCCGCATCCTCACCACCACCGTCGGCTCCTACCCCGTGCCCGACTGGCTCGCCGCCCTGCCGAGCGAGCAGGCCGTGATCGATGCCACGCGCGTCGTGTTCGACCTCCAGCGCCAGGCCGGGATCGACCTGCCCACCGACGGCGAACTCTACCGCTTCGACGTCAACCACCCCGACACGAACGGCATGATCGAGTACTTCATCCGCCCCATGGCCGGCATCTCGTCCGTGGTCGGCCGCTCGGTCACCGAGGAATTCTCCCGCCACCACCCCATGGGCTTCCGCCGCAAGCCCGCCGGGGTCGTCACCGGCAAGCTCGGCGAGGGCTCGCTCAACCTCCTCGCCGACTGCCAGCGCGCCGCCGCGGTCGCCGGCGGCCCCTTCAAGTTCACCGTCACCAGCCCCTACATGCTGGCCCGCACCCTCCTCGACCACCACTACGGCAGCTTTGAAAAGCTCACCATGGCGCTGGGCGAGGTCCTCGCCGCGCAGATGCCCGGCCTCCCCGCGCCCTGCATCCAGGTCGACGAGGCCAACATCCCGGGCAACCCGGACGACGCCCCGCTCGCGGCCGCCTCGATGAACCTCCTGCTCGACCAGATCGACGGCGAGCGCTCCGTGCATTTCTGCTTCGGCAACTACGGCGGTCAGACCATCCAGAAGGGCAACTGGCAGAAGCTCGTCGACTTCCTCAACTCGCTCCACTGCGACCACCTCGTGCTCGAGCTCGCCCACCGCCCCAAGGGCGACATCGAGGCGCTCAAGCACATCGACCCGCGGATCGCCCTCGGCATCGGCGTCATCGACATCAAGGTGAACCACATCGAGACGCCCGACGAGGTCGCCGCGCGGATCGAGGCCGTGGAGAAGAAGGTCGGCCCCGGCCGCGTGCGCTGGGTCCACCCCGACTGCGGCTTCTGGATGCTCAAGCGCAGCATCGCGGATCGGAAGGTCGAGGCTCTGGTGCTCGGGAGAGATAAGTACCTGGGACTATAAGCACGAAGGCGGAAATCCGAAATCCGAGGGAGCGCGGGGCTTCGGTCTCGCAACTAGTTGGCTGATAAAAGGCTGGAGTGCTAGGCAGGGCGTGGCCGACTGGTGGCATGCACGCATGCTCACCGGGCCGGGTGTTTGATCTGGAGGAGCGGACGCATCGGTTCGCACTGCGCATCCGGCAATTTCTGCGGAAGTTGCCCCGTTCGATCTCCACCGAGTCTGACGGCCGGCAGTTGCTCCGCGCGTCGGGCTCGGTGGGCGCCAACTACATCGAGGCGAACGAAAACGTCGGCGACCGCGACTTCGTCTACCGTATCAAGCTCTGCCGCAAGGAGGCCAAGGAGAGCCGGTATTGGCTGCTGCTTCTGCTGCTCGACGAGTCCGGGCCCCTCGCCCCGGAACGCGCCGCCCTCGCCACCGAGGCCGACGAGCTCACCCGCATTTTCGCCGCCATCCACCGCAACACCCTCGCCAAAAAACCGCCCTCCTCCTCCTCCTGACCGGTTCTTTCGTTTGCCCTTCCCTCATCCTTCCCCTGTCATCCCCCCGCCTCCCCCGCCCTTCCTCTCTCGCCCTCGACCTCCCCCCCCCTTTTTTCGCTCCCTCGGATTTCACTCCCTCGAATTTCGGATTTCCGCCTTCGAATTTTCGCCCTCTCGGCATTCGAATTTTCACCTTCGGATCTTCACCCCTCGAATTTCAGCCTTCGGATTTCAGACGCATCAGATTTCGCTCCCTCGAATTTCGGATTTCCGCCTTCGGATTTCCGTCCCCTCGGCTTTCGGATTTCAGCCTCCTCGGCATTCGGATTTTATTCCCCACCATGAACCTCGCCCTCATCGGCTGCGGCGTCATCGCCCAGTATCACCTGCGCGCCCTCGCCAAGCTCACCCACGCCCGCGCCGCGGCCGTCTGCGACATCCGCGCCGACGTCGCCCAGAAAACCGCCGCCGAGTTCAACCTCCCGCGCTGGACTACCCGCGCCAACGAGCTCTTCGCCGATCCGACGATCGACGCCGTCATCCTCGCCCTCCCCGCCAGCCTGCGCACCGCCCTCGCGCTGGAGGCCTTCCGGCACGGCAAGCACGTCCTCACCGAAAAGCCCGTCGCCCTCAACGCCGCCGAGGTCCGGGCCATGATCGCCGCCCAGGGCGGCCGCGTCGGCGCCTGCTGCTCGTCGCGCTACCGCCAGTTCGCCTCCGCCCGCGCCGCCCGCGACTTCCTCCGCACCGGCGCGCTCGGCGCCCTGCGCACCCTCACCTGCCGCGGCGTCAACCCCGCCGGCCCGCCCCCCGCCCAGACCCCGCCGGCCTGGCGCCTCCGCAAGGACCTCAACGGCGGCGGCATCTTCGTCAACTGGGGCTGCTACGACCTCGACTACCTGCTCGGCCTGCTCGACTTCCGGCTCACCCCGCAGTTCGCCCTCGCCCGCACCTGGCCCGTCGGCCCGGCCTACGCCGCCTACGCGGCCCCCGGCTCCGACGCCGAGACCCATGTCGCCGCCCTCGTCACCTTCGCCGAGGGCTGCGTGCTCAACTACGAGCGCGCGGAGTTCTCCACCCTGCCGCCCGACAGCCGCTGGCAGATCACCGGCGAGCGCGGCACGCTCACCCTCCAGATGCTCAAGGCCAAGGCCGCCAACCTCGTCCTCACGGAGCCCGACCCCGCCGCCGGCACCCGCACCCGCGTCCTCTGGGAGGGCGACGAGTCCGCGCTCACCACCGAGCACGACGGGGTCGTGCTCGATTTCGTCGAGGCCATCCAGGGCCGGCACCCGCCGCAGACTTCGCTGCAGGACGCCCTGCTCTTCGCCCGCATCGCGGACGCGATTTACGCGTCCGCCGCCACCGGCCAGCCGGCCGCGTTCACCTGAGTCCGGGCGGGACGGCCGCAGACCCGTCTCAGGCCAGTTCCTGCGCCAGCCGCACCAACGCGCGCGGCAGCTCGGTGTAGACCCGGGTGTACGGACGCTCGCCGACGATCAGCGGCACCAGGTCGTCGGTGTAGCCCTGCTGGGCGCAGGCCCGCGCGTCCGGCGCGTAGCCGACGCCGCCGGCCAGGCTCACGACCCAGGTGTGCGGGTGCGGGCTGCCCCGGAGAATCGGCGCCTGCAGGCTGTGAAACACCTCCAGCCCCACCCCGAGCAGCGCCACCGGGCCGATCCGCAGGCCGTGCACCGACACCGGCGGATTGGGCGGGCGGCCGCCGCGGTAGCCGGCCAGCAGCGCGCGGAAGCCCTGCAGCCGCACCATGTCCAGGCCGCGGGTCTGCAGCGGCGGCTGGCCGAGGTGCGGGAGATCCGTCACGCCCGGCGCCGCAAAGACCTGCTCCAGCTCCCGGATCCGCCGCCGCACGAAGGCCGGCGTCCACGGCCGGCGCGTGAAGCGCACGTCGTGCCGCACGCCGCGCAGCTCGCCCGCCGGCAGCGGCCGCGCCGCCCGCAGGCCGCGCCGGATCACCCGCGCATATTTCCCGGCCAGCACCCGCAGCGCGCGGTGCGTCTCGGCCGGCCCCCGGTGGCAGACCGGCGGATTGATGTCCCCCATCGCCCCGGGCAGGAAGAGCGCCACCGCCCCCGGATGCGCGCGCTCGATCGCGCGGGACGCCTGGCCCACAAAGTCGCCGTGCACGTCATCGGTCTGCTCGCTGCCAACCACCGCGTGGCAGCCGAAATGATGCAGCAGGCCCACCAGCTGGCCCCCCGCGTAGGCCGCGAGCAGGCGCAGCGTCGGGTCCGTGTCCTGCGGCCGGGCCGGCCGCCAGTCCGGGGCCAGCCGGGACTCGAGGGACTCCTTGCGCTGGCCGAACCAGCCGCCCAGGTCCGTCTCGCGGTTGATCGCGAGGCCCTCGCACGGCACCTCGGCATAGCGCCACTCGACCGGCTGCCGGGCGGCCCAGGCCTGCGCGGCCGCCCCGGCGATGCGCGCCGGCAGCGTCTCGACGTACAGCGCGTCCGGCTCGCCCCAGCCCAGCATCCCGCCGGTCGCGGGGCCGCTGTGCGTGTGGGTGGAGGTGACGAACACCTCGTCCGGCCGGCAGCCGGTGCGCCGGGCGACCGCGGCGCGGATCCGGCCCGCCAGGCCGTGCGGGGTCCCGCACAGCTCGAGGTTGACGAGGATGGCCCGCTGCCGCCCCTGCGCCACCGCCATCGCCCGCGCGGCCAGCGGCGCCAGGATCTGGCGCGCCGCCCGGTTCCGGTACGGGCCGTAGCCGACCAGCTGCACGCCGAGCCGCGGCGTGAGGTCGGCCTGCGCAAAGCCCACCTTCATTTCCGGACGGCCGGGGTGGCGGGGCCCGCCGCGCGCTCGTGGTCGCGCAGCGCGGGGAGGTTCGCCTCCACCTTGAGAATGATCTCGGCCATGCGGGCGATCATAGCCTCGCTCGGGTCGACGAAGTCAAAGCCCGTTTCCAGCGCGTTCGCCACGCGCCACCGCGTGTGCGGCAGGGCCTGGTTGCGGTAGTCGACGCCGGCGTCGCGCAGCGCCTTGAGCCACGACACGCGCGGCCCACGGTAGTCCTGCCAGTGCAGGCGCTTCCAGTCGGTGATCGGCGACGGCACGTAGCCCACGGCGTTGAGGCCCTCGGCCTTGAGCGCGGCGGCGAAGGTGTCGCGGGTGAGGCCCGCGGCCGCGGAGTCGAAGGTGAACGACAGCAGGTGGTACGAGGGCTTGGTGCCCGGGGCGTACACCGGCAGGCGCAGGTACCGGGCCCCGGCGAGGTGGCCGCGGAGCAGGTCGGCGTGGCGGCGGCGCTCGGCCAGCTCGGCGTCGAGCTTCTCGAACTGGGCGGTCAGCAGCACGGCGTTGAGCGGGGTGACGCGGTAGGTGTAGACGAGCGAATCGGTGTACGGGCGCAGGTCCTCGGGCATGCCCGGGTCGATCGCGCGGCCCATGTGCTGGCCGATCATCGCCCCGCGCCAGTAGACGCGCTCGTGCGGCGTGACCATGTAGCCCGCCTCGGTGGTCGCGAGGACCTTGCCGCCCATGCAGGAGAAGCCGGCGGCGTCGCCGACGGTGCCGACGCGCACCCCGCCGATCTCCGCGCCGTGCGCCTGGCTGCCGTCCTCGATCAGGCACAGCTGGTGCCGGTCGGCGATGGCGCGGAGCCGCGCCAGGTTGGCGGGCTGGCCGAAGAGGTGGACCGCGAGGATCGCGCGGGTCCGCGGCGTGATCGCCGCCTCCACCGCCGCGGGGTCGATCAGGCCGGTGTCGCGCTCGATGTCGACGAACACCGGGATGGCCCCCTGATGGAGGATGCAGGAGATCGACGCCCCCCAGGTGTAGGGCGTGGTGATGACCTCGTCGCCGCCGCAGATCTCGAGCCCGGCCAGCGCGGACTGCAGCGCGGCATGGCCCGAGGCGGTGGCGAGGACGTGGCGCCCGCCGTGGTAGCGCGAGATGGCGGCCTCGGCCTCGGCGATCTCGGGGGAGTGCGAGCGGCCCAGCCCGTAGAGCTTGCCGGCGCGCAGCAGGTCGGCCGCGCGGAGGACGGCGGCCTCGGTGAAGCGGGGGAACTTCGGATAGGTGATCTTGCCCACTGGGGTGCCGCCCAGGAGGGCGAGTTGGGAGGCGGCGGAGGTGCTCATGCGCCGAGGGTAGCACAGCCGGGCCGCCGCGACCATGGCCGGGCTTACGATGCCATGTCGAAACTTACGCCCGCGCCCCGCGGCCGCCGGCGGCGGTCACCGCGCCAGCCGGGCCCACGCCTGGGGGGAGCGGCCGGTCACGCGCTTGAAGGCGCGGCTGAAGGTGAACGGGTCGGCGAACGCCAGATCGAGCGCCACCGCCTTCACGGTCGCCCCCGGCTCGCGCAGCCGGCGCTGGGCAAGCACGATGCGCTCCTCGAGGATGAACCGCCCGAGCGGCGTGCCGGTCTCGGCGCGAAACAGGGCCGTCAGGTAGTTCGGCGAGACCTGCGCCTCGCGCGCCACCTCGGCCAGCGTGAGCGCCCGGCCGGCCTGCGCGCGGACCTGGGCCGCCGCGCGCCGCACCAGCTGCGCGCGGGTGTCGAGCTGCGCCGCCCCGCCGTCCAGCACCCGCCGGTACAGCGCCAGCGTCAGCGTCAGCAGGGCCTCGCGCAGCGCCTCGGCCGAGGGCCGGCGCGGGGACGCCGCCAGCCGCCGCAGCGCGGCCAGCCGCTCGCGCGCCTCGCCGGGCAGCAGGGCCAGGTTCATCCCGTGCTCCATGGTGAACCCGCCGCGGCGGGCGTAGCGGGTGACGTGCAGCCGGGGTTCCGCCTCGCTCAGGCTCCACCACGCCAGCCGGTAGCCCTCGCCGGGCCGGCGGTAGGCCTCGGCATGCGGACACTGCGGCGGGCAGATCACCAGGTCGCCGGTCTCCAGCACGCTGCCGCGGTGGTCGAAGCTGAACCGGCAGCGGCCCGCGAGCAGCAGGCACAGCTCGGCGTGGCCGTGCGCGTGCTCCTCCCCGTACAGCACCGGGGTGAAGGGGCGCCGCGGCCGGCGCTCCGGCGGCCGCACCCCGCGCCAGGGGCCCAGCACCCGGCCCGCATCGAGTTGCCCCAATGCGCCGACGAGGTCCTGGCCGAGAAAACGAACGAGTGACACGCCCCCCGCGATAGGCGGCGCCCCCGCCGCAGGCAAAGGCAAAGTGGCGGGCCGGGGAGCCGCGCCCGCGGGTCAGACCCGCTGGCCGCCGCAGATCACGAGCGCGACCGGGTTGCCGCCGAGCTCGTAGGCGAGCTGGCGCTCATCCTTGTGGTGGAGCAGCAGCAGGTCCGCGCGCAGGCCGGGCTCGATCCGGCCGCGGTCCGACAGCCCCAGCACCGCCGCCGCGTTGACCGTGCTGGCGACGATCGCCTCCGCCGGCGTCAGCCCGCAGTGCCGCACCGCCAGGGCGAGGGCCAGCGGCAGGGAATAGGTCGGCGCCGAGCCGGGGTTGCCGTTGGTGGCCAGCGCCACCGCCCCGCCCTGGTCGACGAAAAAGCCCGCCCGCGCATACCGCTGGTCGGTGTGGAAGCCCGTGACCGGCAGGATCACCCCGATCGTCGCGGAGCCCGCCAGCGCCACGAGGTCCGGCTTGGTGGACGCCTCCAGGTGGTCGACGGAGCGGGCGAACAGGCGGATCGCCTCGGGGACCATGCCCAGCGACTTGACCTGGTCGGCGTGGACCCGGATCGGGTGGTGCTTGCGCGCCTTCTCGAACAGCCGCACGCAGGCGTCCACCGACCAGGCGTGCGGCTCGCAGCAGGCGTCGACCGGGATGTCGGGAAACTCGCGGGAGATCTCGGGCAGCATCTCTTTCAGCACCATCCGGGCGTACTCCTCGGGCTCGCCCTCGTAGGCCTGGCCCAGCAGCGCGGTCGCCACGACGGTGCCCGGCCACTCGGTGGCCGCGCGGCGGATCGCGCGCAGCATCTTCAGCTCGGCCTCGGTGGTCAGGCCGTAGCCGCTCTTCACCTCCACCGTGGTGGTGCCCGCGCGCAGCATCAGCGTCAGCCGGTCGCGCAGGCCGGAGGCGAGCTGCTTCTGCGTCGCCTCGCGCACGGCGCGCACCGTGGCGTGCACCCCCCCGCCCTGCTGGCGGAGCTCCTGCTCCGTCGCGCCGCTCCGCCGCTGCGCCCATTCCTCCAGCCGGTCGCCGGCCCAGCAGGCATGGGTGTGGCAGTCCACGAACCCCGGCAGGAGCACCCGGCCGTTCGCCTCGATCACCTCGGCGTCCGCCGGCGCGTCCACCTTCGCGCCCACCGCCGCGATCCGGCCGTCGCTGACCAGCACGTCCCCCTGGGGAATCACGCCCAGCTCGCCGAGGGCGGGGCCCCGGCGGGGCGACCCCGGCGCCGCGCCGGCCGGGGCGGCCAGCGTCAGGAGGCGCGCGTTGCGGATCAGCAGGCTCATCGGGGCCCGCCGGGCGGCAGGAGGCTGGGGGGAACGGTCATGGGAAGCCCCGACCCTGACCCCCGCGACCGGGCGGGGCAAGCGCCGGCCGGCGGCGGGTCCGGCTGCAGGTCGCAGTTGCCAATCGGCCATAAGCGATAACCAATAGGGCCCGACGCCATGTCCGCCGATCTCACCGAACTGTACCAGCAGGTCATCCTCGATCACAACCGCCGCCCCCGGAACCGCGGCCGGCTGCCCACGGCCAACCGCGTGGCCCACGGCGACAACCCGAGCTGCGGCGACCAGTGCAGCGTGTACCTGCGGCTCGACGGGGACCGCATCGCCGAGCTCTCGTTCGACGGCTCCGGCTGCGCCATTTCGCAGGCCAGCGCGTCGCTCATGACGACCCAGCTCAAGGGCAAGACCACGGCCCAGGCCGAGGAGCTCTACCGGCAGTTCCACGACATCGTCACCACCGGCCAGACGCCGGGGGAGATCAGCGACCTCGCCGCCTTCGCCGGCGTGCACACCTTCCCCGCGCGCATCAAGTGCGCCACCCTCGGCTGGCACGCCGCGCTGAACGCCCTCAAGGGCGACGCCGCCCCGGCCACGACCGAGCTCCCCTCCGACTGAGCGCCCCCGCCGATGCCCACCTGGCCAGACGTCCGCGCCGACTTTCCCATCCTCCACCAGCGGGTGCACGGCCACCCCCTGGTGTACCTCGACAGCGGGGCCACGGCGCAAAAGCCGCGGGCGGTGATCGCGGCGCTGGTCCGCTATTACGAGCAGGACAACAGCAACGTGCACCGGGGCCTGCACGCGCTGTCGATGCGCGCCACCGACGCCTATGAGGCCGCCCGGGCGCGCGTCGCCCAGTTCCTCCACGCGGCCGAGCCCGCCGAGGTCGTCTTCACCCGCGGCACGACGGACAGCCTCAACCTGGTCGCCCGCGGCCTGGCCGCGGACCTGCGGCCCGGCGACGTCATCCTCACGACCGAGATGGAGCACCATTCCAACCTCGTGCCGTGGCAGCAGGCCGCGCAGGCCAGCGGGGCCACCCTCCGCTATGTGCCGGTGCTCGGCGCCAACGCCGAGGGCGGGCTCGACCTCGCGGCGCTCGACCAATTGCTGACGCCGCAGGTCAAGGTCTTCGCCTTCACCCACCTTTCCAACACGCTCGGCCTCCTCAACCCCGCGGCGGACCTGTGCCGCCGCGCCCGCGCCGTGGGCGCGGTCACGGTGGTCGATGCCGCCCAGTCGGTCGGCCACGGCCCGCTGGACGTGCAGGCGCTCGGCTGCGACTTCCTCGCGTTCTCGGGCCACAAGATGTGCGGCCCCACCGGCATCGGCGTGCTCTACGGCCGCCGCGCCCGGCTCGACCGGCTCCCGCCCGACGCCACCGGCGGCGGCATGGTGGCCAGCGTGGACTACGAGGGCTCGCGCTGGAAGCCCGCCCCCGAGCGCTTCGAGGCCGGCACGCCCCCCATCGCCGGGGCGATCGGCCTGGCCGCCGCCTGCGACTACCTCGACGCGCTCGGCCGGGAGGCCATCGCCCGGCACGACCAGGACCTGGCCCAGCTCGCCTACGAGCGGCTCGCGCCCCTGCCCGGCATCCGCCTGCTGGGACCGGCCACCGGGCGCCGGGGCCTCGTCTGCTTCGCTTTCGCCGACGTGCACGCCCACGACGTCGTCACCTTCGCGGACGAGGACGGCCTCGCCCTCCGCGGCGGCCACCATTGCAACCAGCCCCTGATGCGGAAGCTCGGGCTCGCCAGCACGACGCGCGCGAGCTTTTACGTGTACAACACGGCGGCGGAAATCGACGTGCTGGTCGCCTCCCTGCAGCGCACGCTGAAGTTTTTCCGGGGCTGATCCGCCGGCCGCCCGCGCCGCCCGGCCCGCGCCGCGCTTTTCCTTTGAACCCGTCAGGGAAAGTGCCCATCACTTCCCGCTTTATCGCGAAATCCACCCCCTCCGCCACGATCCTGTCTGCGTGATTTTCCCCCTTTTACCATGAGCCAACCCGCTGCCGGCCAGCCCTCCCCCGCCTCGCAACCGTCCGCCCCGACCGCCAAGCCGAAGTACCCCGGCTTCCGCGTCACCTGCAACGGCAACCAGCTGGTGACCCAGTACGTCGAGACGCGCATCACCGAGGGCGGGGTGTTCTACCCCATCACCCCCTCGACCGAGGGCGGCGAGATCTACCAGCAGTCCTTTGCCCAGGGTGAGCTCAACGTCTGGGGCGTGCAAAAGGTCGCCGTCGAGACCGAGGGCGAGCACGCCGCGCAGGGCGGGGCCACCGCCTACGCCGTGCAGGGCCGCCGCACCGTCAACTTCACCTCCGGCCAGGGCCTCGCCTACGCGATGGAGCAATACTACCACGCCCCCGGCAAGCTCTCGACCATGGTGCTGCAGGTCGGCGCGCGCGCGCTGACCAAGCACGCCCTCAACGTCCATTGCGGCCACGACGACTTCTACGGCGTGCTCGACACCGGCTGGACCATGCTGATGGGCAAGGACGCCCAGCAGGCCGCCGACCAGGCCATCATCCTCCGCAAGGCCAACGAGCTCGCGCTCAACCCGGGCATGAACATCCAGGACGGCATGCTCACGACCCACTCGGAGCGCATGTACCTGGCCCCGGAGGCGGAGCTGCTCCGCGAGTTCCTCGGCGCGCCCGAGGAGCTGATCGACTGCCCGACGCCCGCGCAGCGCGAGCTGTTCGGCCCGCGCCGCCGGCGCGTGCCGCAGATGATGGACCTCAAGAACCCGATCCTGCTCGGGCCGGTCCAGAACCAGGAGCACCACATGAACGGCGCCGTCGCGCGCCGGAACAACTTCAACGAGTTCATCCTCGGCTTCCTCGAGCAGTGTTACGCCGAGTTCGGCCGCCTCACCGGCCGCCACTACGGCTTCCTCTCCGAGCACCGCACGGCCGACGCCGACACCGTCTTCATCTCGCTCGGCTGCGCCGCGGAAAACGTCGAGGCCGCCTGCGACTACCTGCGCGAGCAGCGCAACGCCAAGGTGGGCTCGATCCACCTCAACGTCATCCGCCCCTTCCCCGAGGCCGCCCTGATCAACGCCCTCCGGGGCAAGCGCACCGTCATCATCCTCGAGCGCACCGACGAGAGCCTCGCCGGCGACAACCCCCTGGCCCGCGACATCCGGGTCGCGCTGAGCAAGGCCAACGAGGCCGCGCGGTTTGGCGGCGTCCTCCCCGCGCTCACCCCCGCCGAGACCCCGCGCCTCTTCCGCGGCGCCTACGGCATCGGCTCCCGCGACTTCCGCCCCGAGCACACCCTCGGCGCCTACGAGTTCGCCACCGGGTCCGCCCGGCGGCAGGACGGCCGCTCCGCCGCCGACGGCGAGGCGTTCTTCGTCCTCGGCGTGAACCACCCCTACGCCGTCATCAGCCGGGACACGCCGTCCCTGCTGCCCACCGGCGCGATCGCGGTGCGGTTCCACTCGATCGGCGGCTGGGGCATGATCACCACCGGCAAGAACCTCGGCTCGATCATCGGCGACTTCGGCCAGTTCATCTCCGAGCAAAGCCCCACCTACGGCCCCGACGGCACGCTGGACGACAAGCTCTTTGTCATGGCGAACCCGAAATACGGCTCGGAGAAAAAGGGCGCGCCCACCAACTATTACCTCACCGTCGCCCCGTCGCAGATCAAGGTGAACTGCGAGCTCAACCACGTCGACGTCGTCCTCTGCTGCGACCCGAAGGCCTTCACCCACACCAACCCCCTCGAGGGCCTGAAGCCCGGCGGCTCGCTCGTCTGGGAGTCCAACGAGTCGCCCGAGGTGGCCTGGCAGCGCATCCCGGCCAAGCACCGCCAGTTCGTGCTCGCCAACCAGATCCGCGTCTTCCTCCTGCCCGGCTTCGACATCGCCCGGCAGGCCACCAACCAGACCGAGCTCCAGCTCCGCATGCAGGGCAATTCCTTCCTCGGCGCCTTCTTCCGCGTCTCGCCCTTCCTCCAGACCTTCGGGATCTCCGAGGAGCAGTTCCGCAAGGTCGTCCGCAAGCAGTACGAGAAGAAGTTCGCCCGGTTCGGCGACGCGGTGGTCACCTCCAACATGACGGTGATGACCGAGGGCTTCACCCGCGTGCAGGAAATCAAGATCGGCGCGAGCGGCGACCCCGACCGCTCCTCGATGCGCAACCCGCTCCTCGCCCCGGTCGGCGCCCCCCCGATGATTCCCACCGCGGGCTGCGCCTCCTCCGGCTGCGGCAGCCTGGCCCTGCCCGCCGCCCAGCCCGCCCGCGCCCCCTTCCAGACCCTCGCCAAGTTCGACTCCGAGTTCCGCAACGGCCTCGGCTACCACCAGCCCGCCGGCGCGTTCGCCTCCGTCGGCGTCATGGGCGCCGGCACCGGCGCCACCCAGTCCAAGTACGTCGCCCGCCGCGAAACCCCCATCTACATCGCCGAGAACTGCACCCAGTGCATGGAGTGCATCACGGCCTGCCCCGACACCGCCCTGCCCAACATGGCCCAGGAGGTCACGACCATCCTCAAGACCGCGGTCAACAACTACGTCACCGACCCCGCCGACCGCCGCGCCTTCGGCCAGGAGATCGTCGGCCTGGAGCAGCGCGCCCGCGCCCGGATGAACGCCGCCGTCAAGGCCAAGACCGGCGTGCCCTTCAAGGACATCATCGGCGAGGAGGTCTCCGCCCTGACCACCCTCTCGGCCCAGGCCAAGGCCGAGTTCAACGGCATCATCGCCAAGCTCCCCCTCGCCTACAGCAACGTCCCCGCCATCTTCCGCTCGCTCGAGGCCAAGACGCCCGGCGCCGGCGGCCTGTTCTCCATCTTCGTCTCCGACCTGTGCAAGGGCTGCGGCGAGTGCGTGCAGGTCTGCGGCGACCATGACGCCCTCCGGATGACGCGCGAGACCGAGGCGCTCAACGCCGACCTCTCCACCGCCCAGGTCTTCTCGCGCCTCCTGCCCGACACCCCGCAGAAGTTCCTCGGCCTCTACCAGGACCAAGACGCCGCCAACTCCCGCGAGGCCGCGCTCCGCAACCACCTCATGGTGCGCCGCAACTACGAGGCGCTGGTCTCCGGCGACGGCGCGTGCGCCGGCTGCGGCGAAAAGAGCATCCTGCGCTCCGCCGCCAGCATCACCGAGGCCTACATGCGGCCGCTCTACCACCGCAAGGCCGACCGCCTCCGCGCCAAGGCCGCGCGCCTGGCCCAGGAGGGCCCCGCCAAGCTCGCCGCCCTCCAGGCCCGCAGCGCCCCCGAGTACCAGCTCTTCCGCCAGACCTACGCCCACGTCATCGTCGGCCTCGGCGGCGAAAACGACGCCGACACCGCCCAGCGCATCGCCGGCTACGAGGCCCAGCACGGCCCCATCACCGACGCCCAGCTGATCGGCGGCCTCGGTGCCGTGCTCGAGCAGGACGCCTTCAACCACAAGGACCTCCAGTCCGTCGACGGCCGCCGCGCCAACGGCATGTCCGTGATGATGATGGGCGCGAGCACCGGCTGTAACACCGTGTACGGCTCCACCCCGCCGGCCAACCCGCATCCCTACCCCTGGATGAACTCGCTGTTCCAGGACGGCGCCACCATCTCGTGGCTCATGGCCGAGTCGCTCATCGTCAGCCACGCCCGGCGCTCGGTCGTGCCCGAGCGCCTGGCGGACGCGCTGCTCGACCGCGCCGAGCGGGTCGCGACCGAGGCCGACTACTTCACCCTCACCCACCTCGACGACGCGCTCATGACCGAGCAGGAAATCCGCGAGCTGCCCAAGGTCTGGGCGGTGGGCGGCGACGGCGCCCTCGGCGACATCGGCTTCCAGAACGTCTCCAAGGTCATCCTGCAGAACCGGCCCAACGTGAAGATGCTCCTGCTCGACACGCAGGTCTACTCCAACACCGGCGGCCAGAACTCCGACTCCTCCACCATGCTCGGCGGCTACGACATGAACCAGTTCGGCGCCGCCTCCCAGGGCAAGCTGATCGAGAAGAAGAACGTCGCCGAGGCGTTCACCAGCGGCCACGGCTCGCCCTTCGTCGCGCAGGTCTCGATGGCCAACGCCGCCAAGCTCTACAAGGCCATGCTCGACGGCCTCGAGTACCGCGGCACGGCCTTCTTCCAGGCCTACACCACCTGCCAGCCGGAGCACGGGGTGGGCGACAACATGAGCGCCGACCAGGCCAAGCTCGCGCGCGACTGCCGCGGCATGCCGGAGTTCGTCTTCAACCCGCAGCGGGGCGAAACCGCGGCCGAGGCCTTCGACCTCAAGGGCAACCCCAGCCTGGACCGCGACTGGTGGCGCACGAAGTACGCGGGCACCGGCGAGGAGTACAGCTTCGGCGTGGCCCACTGGGCGATCACCGAGGGCCGCTTCCGCAAGCACGTGAAGGCCATCCCGGAGGCGGAGGCCGCCCGGCTCACGCTGCTCGACGAGCAGCTGCTCTTCATCACCCAGGACGACGTCATCCACCGCCGCGTGTTCGACCCGGCGCACCGCAGCTTCGTCGCGAACTTCGGCTCCTACATCAAGGCCGAGGAGCAGGGGAAGATTAAGTACTACGCCGTGACGCGCCAGATGGTGCTCTTCGCGGTCGAGCGCCGGAAGGCCTGGCGCATGCTCCAGGGCAAGGCCGGCGTGGTGAACCGGGATTACGCCGCCCAGAAGGCGTTCCTGGCGAAGATCGACCAGGGGACCCTCCCCCTCGCCGAGGCCAAGGCCCGCACCCGCGAGCTCTTCGCCGCCGAGCTCGCCGCCGTCAAGTAACCCGCCGTCCGGTCCCGGCCCCTCCGCCCCGCCCCGCGGGGCGGGGCCGGGTCACCGCGGCGCCGACGCCAGCCGCAGCAGCCGCTCGCCGGCGGCGTGGAGCGTCGCGGGCTGCTTCGCGAAATTGAGCCGGATGTAGCGGTTTTCCCCCGGGGCGAAAAAGACCGAGCCGGGCACCGGCGCCACGCCGATCTCCCGCGCCATCCAGTGCGCGAACTCGACGTCGCTGGCGTACCCGAAGTCCGCGATGTCCACCATGACGAAGTAGGCGCCCTCCGGCCGCGTGTAGCGGAGGCCCGCCCGGTCGAGGTAGCCGAGGAGGATCTCGCGGGACTGGGCGTACTTGGCGGTCAGCTCGTCGTAGTAGCTCGCGGGGAAGTTGAGCGCCGTGACCACCGCGTGCTGCAGCGGCGCGGCGGCGCCGACGGTGAGGAAGTCGTGCACCTTGCGCGCCTGCGCGATGATCCCCGGCGCGGCGTGCACGTAGCCCAGCCGCCAGCCGGTGATTGAGAAGGTCTTGGAGAGCGACGAGCACATCAGCGTGCGCGCCGCCATGCCCGGCAGGGTGGCGAAGTAGGTGTGCCGGTGCGGGGCGAACACGATGTGCTCGTAGACCTCGTCGGTCAGCACGAACACGTCGAACTCCTCCGCCAGCGCCGCGATCTGCTGCAGCTCCTCGCGCGTGAACACGCGGCCGCAGGGGTTGGACGGGTTGCAGAGCACAAAGGCCTTGAGCCCGCTCGCGAACGCCCGGCGGAGCTCGGCCGGGTCAAACCGGTAGTGCGGCGGGTGCAGCGGCACGTGCACGGCCTGCGCGCCCGTCAGGATGGCGTCGGCGTTGTAGTTCTCGTAAAAGGGAGTGAAGAGCCCGACCCGGTCGCCCGGGTCGCACACCGTCATCATCGCCACCATCATCGCCTCCGTCGCGCCGCAGGTGACCACCAGCTCGCGGTCCCCGTCCACCGGCACGCCCATGAACCGCGTGAGCTTGGCCGCCAGGGCCGCCCGCAGCTCGGGGGCGCCCCAGGTGACGGCATACTGGTGGCGGCCGGCATCCATCGCCGCCTTGCCCGCCGCCACCAGCGCGGCGGGCGGATCCCAGTCCGGGAAGCCCTGGGCGAGGTTGATGGCGCCGTGCCGCTGCGCGACGCGCGACATCTCGCGGATCAGCGACTCGGTGAAGACCGCGGTGCGTTGCGAGGTCGCCGGCACGGCTCAGGGAATCTTCAGCTCCTGGCCGAGCCGGAGCGCGTCCGGGCCCGACAGCACGTCGCGGTTCGCGTCGAGCAGCTGGCGCCACTTCGCGCGGCTGCCGTAGTACCGCTGCGCGAGGCTGAACAGGGTGTCGCCCTTGACCACGGTGTGCCGGTGGCCGCCGGCCGCGGCCGGCTTGGTCGGCGCCGCGCGCGGGGCGGCGGGCAGCGGCCCGCGGACCACGGCCGCCGGCGCCTCCGCCGTCGGCTCGACGGGCGCATAGGTGATGGGCGAGTCGTCCGCCGGCGGCGGGGTCGCGGCCGGCTCCGCGGCCGGCAGCGTGAGCGAGATCAGCGGTCCGCCCGCCGGCGCGGCCGGCTCGAGCGGGCCCCGGGTGCGGATCGGCGGCGCCGCCGCCACGCCGGCGTGCAGCGCGGCGAGCTCGGCCTTGAGCTGGTCGTTCTCCCGCAGGAGGCGGTCGATCTGGTCCTGGGTCTCGAGCCGCTCCGCCTGGCTCTCCAGCGGCGCCGCGGGCAGCGTGCGCGCAAACTCGCGCTTGGCAGTGTCGATCAGCCCGCGCACATAGACCGCCTGCCGCGCGTTGGGCTGCAGCTCGAGATACTTCCGGAAGTGGTAGATCGCCGCGATCGGGTCCTTGACGTGCCGCAGGAGGATCAGCCCCGCCTCGAGGTGCGACTCGGGCGCGCTCTCGTCGCGGCGCGCGATCACCTTGAGGTAGGCGTTGAGGGCCTCCTGGTTGCGCCCCTGCTTCGACAGCTGCTGGCCCTGGCGGTACTCGGGCTCGTCGGTCTCGGAGGACAGCGTCAGGCCCTCGCCCCGGTCACAGCCCGCGGCCAGCAGCAGCGCGAGGAGCGCCCAGAGGACTGGAATGTTCAGGGGTTTTCGCATCTCGGGCCGTGAAAGGGATTGAACGGGGAAAGGATCGCCGTAAATTCCGCACTCTCGCCCAGCGACTCAAACTCTAAATGGCCCTGCAACCGAAATCCGCCCTCGCCCGTGCCCGTGCCTGCATCCGGATCGAGTCCGAGGCCCTGCACGCCACGGCCCGGAGCCTGGGGGCGGAATTCGTGGCCACCGCCCGCGCCGTCGAGGCCGCGGCCCGGGGCGGCCACAAGCTCATCTTCTCGGGCGTGGGCAAGTCCGCCCACATTGCCGAAAAGCTCACCGGCACCTTCAACAGCACCGGCGTCTCCTCCTGCTTTCTCGACGCCACCCAGGCCCTGCACGGCGACCTCGGGCTCTGCGCCGCGGGCGACCTCGCCCTCCTCCTCAGCAACAGCGGCCAGACCGAGGAGATCCTCCGGCTGGTCCCCGTGCTCAAGCGCTTCGGCGTCAAGCTGGTGGCCTTCACCAGCCACCCCGAGTCCGACCTCGCCCAGAACGCCGACTACCGCCTGCTCTACCGCGTGCGCCGCGAGGCCTGCCCGCTGGCCCTGGCCCCCACCGCCAGCACCACCGCGGCCCTCGCCCTCGGCGACGCCCTGGCCATGGTGCTGCTCGAGGCCCGCGGCCTCACCCGCGACGACTTCGCCCAGTTTCACCCGGCGGGCAACCTCGGCCGGGTCCTCCTCCTCCGCGTCCGCGACATCATGCGCACCGCCGACCGGCTGCCGGTCGCGCCCGACACCGTCTCCACCCAGGAGGCCATCCTCGCCATGACCAAGGCCAAGTCCGGCAGCATCGCCCTCGTCAGCCCCCGGACGGGCAAGCTCACCGGCATCCTGACCGACGGCGACTTCCGCCGCAGCGCCCTCACCGGGCCGGACTTCCTCCGCCAGCCGGTGGCCGCCTTCATGACGCGCCGCCCGAAGACCGTGCGGGAGGAGGCCCTCGGGGTGGAGGCGCTGCGCCTGTTTGAACGGCACAAGATCGACGACCTGATCGTCATCAACGCCCGGGGGCAGCCCGTCGGCCTGATCGACGGCCAGGACCTGCCCAAACTCAAGATTGTGTGAAACCGCCCATCCGCATCGGCATCGTCGGCCTGGGGGGATTCGCCGGCTGGCACCACAACACCGTGGCCAAGCTGGAGGAGCGCGGGCACGCCCGGCTGATCTGCACCTGCGACCCGCAGCCGGCGGACTTCGCCGCGCAGCAGCTGGCGTGGAAGTTCGCGGCACGCGGCGTCAGCGTGTTCCCGGACTACCGCACGATGCTCGCCGCCTGCCACGCGCAGCTCGACCTGCTCGTGGTGCCGACGCCCATCCAGCTCCACGCCGAGATGCACCGCGCCGGCGTCGAGCTCGGCCTCCCGGTGTACCTGGAGAAGCCCCCCACCCTCGACCACCTCGAGCTGGAGGACATGATCGTGCGGGACCGCCAGGCCCGGAAGTCCTCCCTCGTGGGTTTCAACTTCATCATCGAGCAGCCCCGCCTCGCCCTGAAGCAGCGCCTGCTCGCCGGTGAGTTCGGCGCGATCCGCTCCGCCACCCTCGCGGCCCACTGGCCGCGGCCGGCCGACTATTTCCGCCGCAACAGCTGGGCTGGGCGGCTCCTGATGCAGGACCGCGTCGTGCTCGACTCCTGCTTCGGCAACGCCAACGCGCACTTCGTGCACAACCTGCTGTTCTGGGTCGGCGGCCCCGGCCTCTACAGCTGGGCCCCGCCCGCGACAGTCCGCGCCGAGCTGTACCGCGCCCACGCCATCGAGGGCGCCGACACGTTTTTCGTCGAGGCCACCACGACGGGCGGCGTGTCCCTCCGCTTCGCCCTGACCCACGCCTGCGCCGGGCCCACCACCCACGCCGAGACGGTCACCTGCGAGCAGGCCACGCTGCGCTACATCGTCGGCCAGCATGCCGAGATCCGCTGGCACGACGGCCGCGTCGAGCGCCAGCCGCTCGGCGACTTCGACGGCCTGGCGGAAAACCATCTGGACTATTACCGTTACCTGCGCGGCGAGAGCGAGCGCCCGGCCACGCTGTTGACCGATACGCGGCCGTTCGTGGCCCTCAACGACCTCGCCCACGTGTCCAGCGGCCGCATCTCCCCGTTCCCGGCGGCGCTCGTGAGCCACGTCCGCGACCAGAAGGAACAGAAGGACTACATCAACGTCGCCGGCATGCCCGCCGCCCAGGAGAACTTCCTGGTCCGCGGCACCTGGCCGGGCTCCACCGGCTGGGCGCGCGAGCCGGGCGAAAACGTCACGCCGGCCGACCTGGCCCGCTTCCGCGACACCATCCGGTCCATGGCCGGCCTCTAGCCCCGGGGGCTCCGGCCGCCGGCGGCCGCTTTACTTGGCGCGGGTTTCCCGCCAGTTTCCCGCCATGCCCGTCCCTCCCTTCGTCTATCAGGATCCCTTCCCGGTCGGCCCGGATGAGACCGTCTACCGGCTGCTGTCGCAGGAAGGCGTCCGCGCCACCACGTTCGCGGGGGGCGAGATGCTCCAGGTCGAGCCCGCCGCCCTCACCTACCTCGCCCGGCAGGCGATGCACGACTGCGCGTTCCTGCTGCGCACCCCGCACCTGCAGCAGGTCGCCGCGATCCTCGCCGACCCGGAGGCCTCGGCCAACGACCGGTACGTGGCGCTCACCCTCCTGAAGAATGCGGAAATCTCCGCCGAGGGCGTCCTGCCGTTCTGCCAGGACACGGGCACAGCCATCGTCATGGGCAAGAAGGGCCAGCAGGTCTGGACCGGCGGCCAGGACGCGGAGGCGATCTCGCGCGGGATCTACGAGTGCTACACCCAGGAGAACCTCCGCTATTCCCAGAGCGCCCCGCTCGACCTCTGGCAGGAGACCAACACCGGGACGAACCTCCCCGCCCAAATCGACCTCTACGCCACCGCCGGCGCGAAGTACGAGTTCCTCTTCGTGGCCAAGGGCGGCGGCTCGGCCAACAAGACGTTCCTGTTCCAGGAAACCAAGGCCCTGCTCAACCCCCGGAGCTTCGAGAAGTTTGTCGCCGACAAGCTCGCCTACCTCGGCACCGCGGCCTGCCCGCCGTACCATCTCGTGTTCGTCGTCGGCGGCACCAGCGCCGAGGCCTGCCTCAAGACGGTCAAGCTCGCCTCCGCCAAATACCTCGACGCCCTGCCGGTCACCGGCAACGCGCACGGCCGCGCCTTCCGCGACCTCGCGATGGAACAGCAGGTCCTGGCCATCGCCCAGCAAAGCGGGATCGGGGCGCAGTTCGGGGGCAAGTACTTCGCGCTCGACGTGCGCGTCGTCCGCCTGCCCCGCCACGGCGCGAGCTGCCCCGTCGGCCTCGGCGTGTCCTGCTCCGCCGACCGCAACATCCGGGCCAAGATCACCCGGGACGGGATCTTTCTCGAGCAGCTCGAGACCAACCCCGGCCGTTTCATCCCCGCCGGCCAGCGCGCCCTGCCGGACGACTCCATCGTCAAGATCGACCTCCGCCGCCCGATGGCCGAGATCCGCGCCGAGCTCGCGAAATACCCGGTGACCACCCGCGTTTCCCTCAGCGGCCCGATGGTCGTCGCCCGGGACATCGCCCACGCCAAGCTGAAGGAGCGCGTGGATGCCGGCCAGGGCCTGCCCCAGTATCTCAAGGACCATCCCGTGTATTACGCCGGCCCAGCCAAGACCCCGCAGGGCTACGCGTCCGGTTCCTTCGGCCCGACCACGGCCGGCCGCATGGACAGCTATGTCGACCAGTTCCAGTCCCTCGGCGGCTCCCTGGTGATGCTGGCCAAGGGCAACCGCAGCCCGCAGGTGACCCAGGCGTGCCGGCAGCACGGCGGCTTTTATCTCGGCAGCATCGGCGGCCCGGCGGCGATCCTCGCCAAGGAGAACATCCGGAAGGTCGAGGTCCTGGAATATCCCGAGCTCGGCATGGAGGCCGTGTGGAAGATCGAGGTGGAGGACTTCCCCGCGTTCATCCTCGTCGACGACAAGGGCAACGATTTCTTCGTCAACGGCTGCAGTTCCTGCCTCAAGGCCAAGACCTGAGCGCCCCGGCGGAGCCGCCGAACGGGCCGACAAAAAAGGCCCGCCTGGCAGGCGGGCCGTGAAAATCGCCGCCAGGGGCGGCGGGGCTCAGAACTTCACGCTCAGGTGCGAGCTGCCGACGTCGACGCGGCTGATCGCGTCCGGCTCGGTCATGCGGCGCTCGGTCAGGCGGCGGGCGGAATGTTCGTCGGTCCGCAGCGCGGAATCAGCGGCGGAGCCGGCCGAGGCCAGCCACGCGTGGCCCCCCAGCAGGCGGGACCGGCGGGACTCGCCCGGCACGCTCACCTGGGTGAGCGGTTCCCCGCGGCCGGGGCGGCTTTCCAGACTGCGCAACGAGCGGCCCAGCAGCTGGTCCAGCTCGGGGTCGTCGGCCTGGGCCGCGGCCAGATTGTCCGCGATATAGCGGGCCGAAGGCGTGAGCTCGGGGCGGACGGACACCTGATGGGACGAGCTGCCCAGCAGCGCCGTCGCCTGGGCGTTCGGATCGGAGAGGGTCTCGGTCGCTGCCGCCACCGGGGCCGGCATTTCCGCCGCCGCCATCGGGGCGCTGGACGCCGTCGACGCGCTCATCGCACCGGCAGGATCCGCCGGATTCGGCGCCACGACCGATGACGCCACGGCGACCACGGGCTCATACACCGGAGCCGAGTCGACCGTGCGATATTCGCGGAGGGTCAGAAAAGTAATCGCCAGAATGGCCGTGGCACCGACGGGCAACTGGTACCGGGAGACGCGCGCACCGACCCGGATGAACGGCGCCCACCAGGGGCGCGGCTCGACAATCGCCGCCAGCTGCTTCGTGCGCAGGCCGCGTTCGAACTGCTCCCAAAATTCCGCGGGCGGGCGTTCCGAACGCTTGAGGCGAAGCAAATCCTCGAGACTGACCGTGGTCTTGCGGGGCGCGTTGTTCATCGGCGGATGTAGGGCTGCAACTCCGCCTGGAGCAGCTGCTTCGCATAGTGCAAACGCGAACGAACCGTGCCCACGGAGCAATTCATAATCTCGGCAATCTCCTGATGGCTCAGGCCATCGATTTCAAACAGGGTAATCACGGTGCGATGTGGGATAGACAATTTTTGCATCGCTTCGTTCAATTTTTCCTGAAGCTCCCGCGCAAAGGTCTCATGGTCGGCCCCTGATTCATCTGTCAGGGCCGCAATGACTTCCGCAGATACTTTGTCTTCCTCGTTGATTTTCTCGAAACTGAAGAACGTCCGGAGCCGGTTCTTGCGCAGGTGGGTGAGGGTGGAATTGACCGCGATGCGGTAGAGCCAAGTGAAGAAGGAGGACTGGCCTTGGAACCGATTGATGGACTGGAAGGACTTGATGAAGGCGTCCTGGGTCAGGTCGGAGGCGTCCTCGCGGTTCGAGGTGAGGTTATAAATGACCGAGTAGACGCGGCCCCGGTATCGGAGGACCAGCTGGTCGAACGCGGCCACCTCGCCCCCCTGCACCCGGCGGACAATGTCCATGTCGGACCCAGCCTCCGCCTGGCGTTCTGGCGACGCCACGAGAGTTTTGCCGATGGTCTTGGCCGCTTCCATGACGGGAGAAGAAAAGCGCCTAATCCGGGGCGGCGCAAACGGAATCGCGGGTCCGCGGGATCAAGGGGTCGCCGGACGCAGCGCGGCGACCTGGCCGCGCAGCACCTCGCCCAAGCCCAGCAACAGCGGGGTCGGCGGCTCCGCCGGCCACGCCTGCAGGGCCGCGGTGGCGGCGGCGGCCTCGGTCATCACGACCTCGGCCACCGCGCCGTAGATCCCCAGCTCGCGCATCTGGCGGAGGTGCAGCGCCGGCTGCACCGGTCGCTGGCCCAGAATCTCGGCGGTCAGCTCCTCCCGCTCGGCCGCCGGCAGCCGCTCCATCAGCAGGAACAGCGGCAGCGTCACCTTGCCGCTGGCCAGGTCGGTGCCGAGGGTCTTGCCCGTGCGCTTCTCCTCGCCGAAGAAATCCGCCAGGTCGTCGTAGATCTGATAGGCGATCCCCAGATGCCGGCCGAAGCGGCTCACCGCCTCGACATAGCCGGGGTCAAACCCCGCCTGCCGCGCGCCGAGGAAGCACGACACCCGGAAGAGCTCGGCGGTTTTCAGGTCGATGATGCGCTGGTAGTCCGCCCGCGTGAGGCGGGTCGACCCGCGCCGCAGGGTCTGCATGATCTCGCCGGTGCACACGCGGCGGGTGGACTCGGACACCGCCGAGCAGACCTCGGTGGTGGGAAACTGCGTCGCCAGGTTGAGCGCGTGGGCGAACAGCGCGTCGCCCAGGAGCACCGCGGCGGTCGCGCCGTATTCGCGCGCGGCCGTCCGGCGGCCGCGGCGGACTTCCGCGGCGTCCATGATGTCATCGTGCACCAGCGTGGCCAAGTGCACGAGTTCCACCACGGCGGCGACGCGCACGAGGTCGGGGGAGATTTGGTCGGGGCCGCGCCAGCCGCTGAAGAAGACCAGCGCCGGGCGGATGCGCTTGCCCGAGGTATCGATGCAATAGTCCGCCATGGCGCGGATCTCCGGCTCGAAGGCCGCCAACTGCCCGTGCAAAAATCGGTCGAGTTCCAGCAGGTGCGGCCCGAGCAGGGCAAACACGCTGGAAAACGCGTGGTCCGGCGGGCGGGCAGCAGAGGCGGGGGCGTTCATCGGGGCGCCAAGCTAGACGCGATTGACGCCCGTGCAAGCCCCGGCCGGTTCCCGCCGCCCCCACCCGCCCGCGCCACCCGGCCCAAAAAAATCGCCGCCGCCCGCGAGGGCGACGGCGATGAAATCGGTCCGCTGGCGACGTGGCCCGCGGATCAGTTGGACTTCTTCTTCGCCGACTCGATCGCCTCGACGTTGAGGCGCTCCATGTTCGCGGCGTCCTGCTTCCGCTGGCGCATCGCGCCGACCTGCTCCTGCAGCGCGCTCTCCTCGTCGGACTTGGAGTAGTTGCGCCCCAGGATGTCCCGCTGGGTGACGTCGAGGTCGTGGATCTGGTCCTTCGAGATCACATTGTCGTACTTCATCTTGCTCGGCTCGAGGACCGTGGCGGTGATGAAGATGATCAGGTTGGTCTCGGCCTTGATATCCTTGGTGGTCTTGAAGAGGTTCCCCAGGAGCGGAATGTCGCCCAGCAGCGGCACCTTGGTCGTGCCCTTGCGGGTGGTGGAATCCACGAGGCCGCCGATCGCCGCCGTCTGGCCGTCCCGCAGGATGATGTTCAGCTCGCCCTCGCGCTTGTCGATGTCGAAGAAAGTATTCCCACCGATCGTGCGCTCGGCAAAGACGCTGCTTTTGACGGGCTTGACCTTGAGTGCGATCAGCTTGTTGCCCGTGATCTGGGGGGTGACCTCCAGACTGATGCCGACAAACTTAACCTCGCCCGCCGACGCCGTGATCTGAGGCTGGCTGCCGGCCGCGCCGGGCGTGGTCTGCACCGTGACCAACTGCAGCTCGCGGCCAATCTTGATGTCCGACTTGCTGCCGTTGATCGCCACGATCGTGGGATTCGTCACGAGACGGACGTTGGTCGCCGAATTGAGGATATTAAGGAACGCATTGAACTCGTTCTGGCCGAACACCGCCGTGGGCGAGCCGCCCATGAGTTGGCCGGAATTGGTGGCGAAGGGAATCGCCATGTTGCTGCTGGCGCCAATGCCCACCCCGGTGCGGACGTCCAGGCCGGTGTTGAGGTTCTTGTAGGCCAGCGCGATTTCGCGGTTCTGCGCATCGTCCTTGGAGATTTCCACGAACTTGGTCTCGATCACGACCTGCCGGGGTTCGGTGTCGAGGCGCTTGATCATCTCGCCGATGCGGGCGAGGACCGTCGACTGGTCCGTGATGATCAGCTCGTTCGCCAGCTCGCTGTTGACGATCGTGCCGCCCGGTTGCGCCGGGCTGGTCGTCGTGCCATTGACCACAGCGTCTTTCTTGGGCGTGAGCATGCCGCTGATCAGGGGCAGAATCCGCGACGAGGAGACGTTCTCAAACGCGAAGGTCTTGGTGCTGAACGGCTCGTTCTGCAGGTCGTTCAGGCTGACGATTTTTACGATGTTGTCCTTTTCGACGAAGGTGTAGCCCACCTGCTTCAGGACGACTTCGAAGATCTGGCGCCATGTGACGTCGCGCAGCTTGATCGAGGCCTTGCCCTGCAGGGTGTCGGGCATCACGAGATTGAGCTCAAAGAGGTCGGCGACGTTGCGCAGGATTTCCCGGATGTCGGTGTCGGGAAAATCGACGGAGAGCGTGTCCTTGCCCGTGGCGTCTTTGCCCTTGGCCGTCACCGGGGAGTGGACCGGCTCGGTGTCCTTGATCGCCGTGCCGGCGGCGGGAGCGGCCGGTTCAACGGCGGCGGGAGCGGACTGGCCACGGGCGTTGGTGAGCACCGCGGCGACGAAGGTGGCGGTCAAGAGGAGCGTGCGAGTTCTCATGGGTTCTTTCCTGGTTTGATGGGTCGGGTGATTTCCTCGCGGTTGAGGCGGAGTGTAAAGTTAGTGGCGTCGATGCCTGTCAGTTCAAGAACGTAGTCCTGTCCTTCATGCGTAACCGTCAGTTGATCACCTACTTTTAGGCGTTTTTTACTAAATTGGAGCCGGCGTTCGCCGCCAAAGCTGAAAGTGCCGGTCGGGGTGACGCGGGGGGCGATGGCGGCCAGAATCTCGCGGTCGCCCGCGAGTTTCACCGGAGCCGCCGGCCCGCTGGCGGAGGCGAGCGCCTCCTGTCGTGCGGCGCGGTTGAAGCCCGGGGGATTAAACGGCTGGGCCAGGGATTCCGGCAATGCCGCCGGGGTGTCCTGTTTCGCAAGGCTCACGGCCAGGTCAACCGCGATCCGGCGGGCCTCGATCGAGGCCAGGTCGGACTCGGGCGCCTTCCGGGCCACGGGGGCCTTGGCCGCCAGCGCCGCGGAAGCCAGGACCAGTCCGGCCATCACAATCGAGGTTAGGCGCGGGGGGTTCATGGCTGGCCGAGGAGTTCGAGACCGAGATTGAGCGTGAGTTCGTTGGCGCGATCCTTGTCCGAGGTGCCACCCAGGTTGATCGAGGCCGTCATCACCCGGCAGAAGCGCTGGTCGCTTTCCAGGCGCCGCAGGAAGTCGAGGAGGTGCGCATAACTGCCGCGGACCGCCACCGCATAACCCACCGGAATATAGTTCGTCTTGGGCCCCTTGGCCCCCGGCTTGGCGGCCGGCACCTGATTCTGGCGAAGATCGATGAGCTTGATGCCGGTCTCGGCCTCCAGCTTGTAGAAAAACTGCTGGTTCTTCGCGAGCTCGTCCGGGCGGACGAGCCGGGCCTCAATCTGCTTCCGCGCCGCGGTGATCGCGGCGAGCTGCTCGGTGAGCTGCACGCCGTTCTTGAGGTTGGCGTCGATGCGCTCACCCAGCGTGGCGTTCTGGTCCAGCAGCCCTTCCGCTTCCGGCAGCAGGCCGCCGCGGAAGTAGATGGCCAGGCCGAGCACCACCGCCAGCGCGCCGCAGCCGAACCCGATCGGCTGGGCCTTGACGGCGGCAAGCAACTGCTGGTTCGTGATCATTTCTTGCCTCCCTTCGTGCTGGGGCCGAACTTGAGAAACAACTGGAGCGAAAGGCGGCCGGTCTGGGGATTGCGCGCCACGCCCGGCCCGGAGAAGGCGATCTCGCCAAAATTCGTCGCGATCGTCTTGTCGGCCCGGAGCTGGTCCAGGTACGCGGTGGCATAACCCGTGGCCTCGTCCGGCGCGCCGCGCACCGTCCCGCGCAGGGTCACGCCCAGGGCCTGCTGCTCATAGGCATCGAGGGCGATTTCCTTCGGCAGCGACTCGCCGATGTACATCAGCAGTTCCGAAACCGGCGGCCGGGAGCGCAGAAACGTGTTCACCTCGGTGACCTTGGCCTGCTCTTCCTGAAACTTTTTGTAGAGCGCGATGAACCGGTTGCTTTCCTTCTTGTCCCGGTCGATCTGCATCTGCCAGTCGGCCACCTGGCGGTTCAGGTTGTGCAGCTTGTATTCCTGGTAGGCAAACCCCAGCAGGATGCCGATCGTGATGAAGATCGCGGCCCCGTTGACGAAAAACGACGTCCGCACGACCTTCGTGTCGGGCAGCCGGGAGGCGTTGCGCAGGTTCGGATGCCAGGGCGGCATTACCGATGCCGTCGAGCGCGCCTCAGTCTTTTTTTTCAGCAGCGGCAGCATGAGATTGAGGGGGAGTGTTGGCCATCAGGCTGAGCAGGCCGAACCAGCGGACGTCGACGCCGCCCGGGGCCACGCCGTCCGGAATCGTGATCTGGCGCGACTGCAGCCAGGGCATCAGATCCAGCTTGGTCGTGGCCACCCCGAGCGCACTGGCAATTGCCCCGTCCAGCCAAGTCAGCTTGGTCGGAAGCATGGTGCAGAGGATCTGCCCGACCGACTGGCCGGTCTGCACCTCATAAAAACCGATGGACGACTGCAGTTCCTTGAGCAGTTTCTTGACCAGCAGCGGTCCCATCCCGGTAAAATCAAACGTGTTCGAATAGAACAGCTTCTTGGCCGACTCCTCATCCTTCAGGCCGAGTTCCTTTTGCACGATGGGCACCATCGCATCCAGGCCCTGGGGGATCGGCCGGGACGCCTCGACCCCGGAGGCCGAAACGATGAAGGAATGCGTCGTGTCCGTGCCGATCTCGAGCACCAGCGTCGGGGTCTTCGACTTGGTGAAGGCAAAGTAGTCCACCAGCGCCCCCAACGACGAGACCGTGCCGAGTTCGAGCTGGTCCGGGAAAAACCCCGACGCCAGCAATCCGTCCTGCACCGCCACAATGTCGTCGGATGGCAGCCCGCAGAACAGCACGTCCTTTTGCGTCGCCTTGGACACGTCGTAATCCGTGCCATCCACCGCGTTGATGACGTACACCATGAACTTGTCCGGATCGATGCGGAACTGGCTGGCGAAAAGTTCGGGGAAATACGTGGGCTCCTTCAGGCGCTTCAGCTCCAGGGAGGAACGCCGCACCAGCCGCTTGGCCGGATAAACCCCGCAGCAGGCGTTCATGTAGCCGCTGGGACCGCCCTTGGGCTGGATGACATGCATCATCTCGGCCAAGGCGTCCGCATCCCCCGTGGGACACTGGCGCAACTCCTCCACCACCATGGGCGCCACCGGCGAAGAGGTCCGGGCAAGCAGGATCGTATGGTCGGTCTGCTCGACGAAATAGCCTTTGGTCTTGGAGGAAAAAAACATGCGACTTAGTTCACGCGGTCACGATTCCAAACTCGGATATTGGGGTAAATACACTACAGCAATGCGGAAAATTGGAAGTCCTGTGCCAAAACATAGTGCCTCGGCGCGAACTAGCCGGCGAAACTCGCCTTAATATTTCCTAATGACAAGCCCATTTTCCTGCCGCAATCGCTGGCTGGCAGTCATTTACCTTTTTATTAATCAAGGGGTTCAGTCTGTGGGAGAGATATTATAACTGTCGGGGTTTGAACCGCCTATGGCCGGTTTTATTTCGGCATCGGGCCGCCCATCAGCCCTCAATCCCGGCCGGCGGGCTTGGAAGGCATCAAAACGAAACCCGCCGCGGGTAACGGCGGGTGGGACCCAGCGGATCGCGGCCGTTCAGGGCCGCGACCGGGTTACTTCTGCCACGTGCGCTTCTTGTGACGGTTGGCCTTGAGGCGTTTCCGGCGCTTGTGCTTCGACATTTTCAGCCGGCGTTTCTTTTTGAGATTACCCATGGTGTAAGAGAATTAAACGCGCACCGTGCGAGGCGCAGCGCAACCTGTAAAGCTCATTTTGCCCCGGGCGCCGGCGGCACCACCGCGCGCCGGCCCAGCCGCGTGAGCACCAATTCGCATCCGACCGCGGACGGGGCCAGCCCGGCCAGCATCGCCACCGCCCTCCGGTACAGGTTCAATTGCCCGGCGTGACGCGCCACGGCCGCCGCGACTTCCTCCTCGCCCGACACCCGGTCGGTCTTGAAATCAAACACCGTGGCGCGCACCGCCCGGCCCTCGGCGTCCGCCGCCACCACCACCCGGTCGAACACCCCGGTGACCCACACCCCGTCCAGCACCACCTCGAACGCGCGCTCCCGCCAGACTTCCGCCCGCGGCGAGTCCGGCCGCTGCCACACCCGCGCCAAGTCGGGCGCGTGCAGGCAGGCCCGCGCCTCCTCCCCGGCCACCCCGCCCGCCCGGCAGGACTCCTCCCACCGCGCCTCCCCGGCCTCCCCCCGCCACGCAACCTCCGCCAGCCGGACATGCACCGCCGTGCCGAAATCCGTCGCCGCCCCGCTCTGCAGCGAAAAAATCAGCGCCCCGGGCACCACCGCCTCGTGCCCGGCGGCCGGCCGGCGGGAGAGCAGCCGGCGGGACTTCCTCACCGCGGCGGCGTCCACCCGCACCAGGGTCGCCGCAACCGGCGCCGCCGGCGCCCGCCGGTCCAGGCGGGTGTGCCAGTCCGCATCCCCCACGGCAAAGGCGCTGGCCAGGGTCAGCCGCCCCACCCGCCCCGGCGCCGCGGCGTCGCCCAGCGTCGCGGCCAGCAGCTTGGGAAAATTGCGGGACTTCGACTTGCCCGGCGCCTTCGTGATCAGGTACATCGCCCGCTTCGCCCGCGTCATCGCCACATAGAGCAGGGACAGGCTCTCGTAGGCGGCGTCCGCCTTCGCCGCCGCCAGGTGCGCCGCCAGCACCGGATCCTGCTCCGCGAACAGCGTGTTGGGCAGGTCCAGCACCCAGTCGACCGACCGGTCCGCCGCCTTCTGCACCGCGAGACCCTCGCGGCGCACATCCAGTTTCGTGCCCTCGAGGTCCGGCAGGATCACCAGGTCAAAGCCCAGCCCCTTCGCCTTGTGGACCGTCATCACCCGCACGACCGCCGCCGTGTCGGAATCCCGCACGGTGTGCCGGTGCATGAACTCGACAAACTCCGCCACCTCCCGGCTGCCGGTCGCGTCGAACTGGGCCGCCGCCGCCGCAAACTGCCGGGCCCGCAGCCGGCTGAAGGCATCGTCCGGGGCCAGCTTCGCCTCCAGGCGGCGCCACCAGCCGTTCACCAAGCGCTCGAAGCCCTCCGCATGGATCTGCCCCAGCACCCGGCGCGTCAGCGCCGCCGGGTGGACCAGGCCGTCCGCCGCGAGCAGCGCGCCGAGCGGCGTCATCTGCAGGTGCCCCTGCGCCTGGCGGTCGCCCGGATGCGCCGCCGCCTGGACCAGCGCCAGCAGGGCCGCGCCCACCGGATTGTCCGTGCCCACGTGCAGGTCCGACTCGGCCACCGCCGGCAGGCCGCCTTCCCGCCGCAGGTATTCCGCCAGGCGCGCCGCCGTGTCGTTCTGCTGCACCAGCAGCGCACAGCTCAGGCCCCGCGCCAGCGGCTCGATTTCCTGCAGGAGCCGCAGCGCCTGCGCGAAGCGCTCGGCTTCGTCGGCGCCGTGGAACAGCGCCGCGTGGCCGCCCAGCTCCGGCTGGGCCGAGGTGTGGTCGCGCCACTCCCGGTTCCAGTCCTCCGCCGCCGGGCCGGGCACCAGGTCGCGGATCGCCACGGCCTGCCCAAAGACCGCGTTCACCAGCGCGATCACCGGCGGCCCCGAGCGCCAGGAGTCCACCAGCTGCGCCTCCGTGATCACCCCGGGCTGCGCCGCGTTGTAGTGGTTGAAGATCTCCCGGAACAGCCGCGGGTCCCCTTCCCGCCAGGCAAAGATCGCCTGCTTCACGTCGCCCACGTAGAAAAAACTGCGCGCGCCGGTCGGGTCCTGCACCGCCTCGTCCACCAGGTTCTTGATCACCGACCACTGGCCGAAGCTCGTGTCCTGGAACTCGTCGAGCAGCCAGTGGTCGATCTCCGCATCGAGCCGGAAGTCGATGAACAGGCGCGACTCGTCGCCGGCCTCGCGCGACAGCACCGCGGCGCCCGCGCGGCCCGGCAGCAGCAGCCGCTGCACGTCGCCGAAGGTGAGCTTGCCCTCGCGCCGCACCGCCTCGTGGTAGCCGGACTCGTAGCCGCGGAGGACCGCGTGAATCCCGCGCGTGATTTCCAGCCGCCGCTCCAGCTCCGCCCCGATGACCTGGCGAATGACGCGGGCCAGCGCCCCGCCTTCCGCCGCGTCGAGCGCGAGCTTCCGACGGTCCACCGTCAGCTCGGCCGCGCCGGCCTGCAGGGCCGGCCAGACGTCGAGCGCGTTCGCGAGCAGGTACTCCACCGGCTTGGGCAGGGGCGCCCCCGGCAGCCACTCCGGCAGCGCCGCAAAAAACGCCGCCCACCGCTCGCGCTGCCCGTCGGTCAGCTCCCGCCGGTCCAGCCGCGCGCGCAAGTCGCCCGCGGCCTCCGCCAGGCCGCCGGCCCGCGTGGCCCAGCCGCTGCCGGCCGGCCAGATCCGGTCGGCGTTGCCCCAGCGCGCCGGGTCCGGCACCTCGAGGTAGACCTCCTGGTGCCGGTCCAGGAACCGTTCGAGCTGCGCGCCGAGCTGCTTTTCGTCGGCGCCGAAGGTCGCGCGCTTGAACGCCTCGATGAACTCCCGCTGCGCGTCCGCCCGCCCGCCGGCCTGGGTGAACAGGCGCCGCAGCACCCGGCGGCGCTCGCGGCGGGCCGCGTAGTCCTGCAGGACCTCGAACTCGCCCGCCAGCCCCAGCTCGAGGGGGAAGTTGCGCACGACGTGCGCGAAGAACCCGTCGAAGGTCCCCAGCCGGAGCCGGTGCATCGCCTGCACCACGGTCCGCAGCAGGCCGAGGAAATCCGCCACCCCCAGGGCCGGGAGCTCCACCGCCGCCGCCAGCACGCGCGCCTTCGCCGGGTCGCGCGCGGCCTGGGCGAGCTTGGTGAGGATCTCGTCGAAGAACTCCCCCGCCGCCTTGCGCGTGAAGGTCAGCGCCACGATCCGCTCCGGGCGCGCGCCCAGCGCCAGCAGCCGCACGAACCGGTTGGTCAGCGCGTACGTCTTGCCGGAGCCCGCCGACGCCAAAATCATGCGGTGGCCGATCGTGGTCATGGCGGCCCCTCCCCCCACGCCACGCTCGCGGCCGCGCCCTGGTGGAACAGCGGGGCAAAGTCGTCGTACTCCTCGTTGACCGACTCGGACGGGGGCCAGAACCGCCCCGCCTGGATCGCCGCCGCGACGCCCGTGGCGCACGCCCAGGCCGACGCCGCCAGCTCGGGCGTGGCGTCGTCCCACAGGGCCAGGCCGGTGGCGGTGGACGCCTTGGGCAGGTTGAAGTAGCCGCCGGTCCGCTCGCCGGGAAACTCCGGCGCCAGCGCCCGCAGGTACAGCGGCAGCTGCAGGTCGCGCCAGGCCTCCGGGGCGCCGGGGAGGCACGCGAACTCCGGCGGCACGACCCCCGCGCGCGGCCGCCGCAGGTGCACCTCCTGCGGCCGGTCCGGCTGGTCGGACGTCTTGTAGTCCAGCACGCGGATCGCGCCCGTCGTGGCGTGGCGGTCGATGCGGTCGATTTTCCCGGTGATCGTCAGGCCCCCCGCCTCCAGCGAGAACGGCCGCTCGACCTCCTGGATCACCCAGCCCTCGGCGCGGAGCTGCGCCTGGACCTCGGCCGCCCGCCCCAGGCGCTGGCGGGCGGAGGCCAGCTGCACCCGCAGCGGCAGCGTGAGCTCCGGCCCGAGTGTCGCCGCCGCGGTCCGGTCCAGCGCGGCCAGCAGGAAGTCCCGGATCGGCTCCGGCTCCACGCAGTCGCGCAGCGCGGGCTCGCGGCCCATCGCCTCCAGCGCGGCGTGGCACAGCGTGCCGAAATCCATCGCGCTGAGCTCGTTCTTCGCCGGGTCCACCGCCTCCAGCCGCAGCACGCGCTTCAGGTAGAAGCGGAAGGGGCAGGCCAGCCAGTCCCGCAGGGCCGTCACCGCCAGGCGGTCCGGCGCGGCCCGGCGCGGCGGCACCAGCGGCCACGCGCGCCGCCAGGGCGGGTTCGCCCGCGCCGCTGCCGCCGGCCGAAAGAGGAACTCCACGCGCGCCGGCAGCGCCGCGTCCGCGCACTGCAGCAGCAGCCGCGACGGCCGCAGCGGGTCGCCGGCGGCGGAGGTTTTGCCCACCAGCAGGTCCAGGCTCCCGGACCGCGCGCGGCCTTGGGCGAGCGCCTGCAGCAGGTAGGCGTCGCGCGCGAACCGCGCGCCGTTGGTCTTCAGGCCCAGGCGGACGCGCAGGGCCTCCGGCAGGAACGGGTCCCCCACCACCGCGTCGGGCACGCGGCCGTCGTTCAGGCCCGCCACCACGAGGTGCGGCGCATCCTCCCACAGCAGCTCCAGCCAGCCCTGCAGCTCCACCGCCCCCGGCGCCTTCTCGTCGTAGTGCACGGTCTCGCCGTAGAGCCCCAGCGCCAGTTCCCACCACTCGTCGTTCGTCAGCTCGCCGGCCGGCGCCGCCGCCGCCAGTTCGCGCAGGATCTCCATCCAGGCCTCGGCCGCCTCGGCCGCCTGCGCGTCGGCGGGCTGCGTGAGGCGGAAGCGCCGCCCGCCGAAAATCAGCCCCAGGGTGGCAGCGGCGTTGGCCGGGAACCGGCCGGTCGTGAGCCCCTCCCGCACCTCGGCGATCGCCCGCAGCCCGGGGTTGCCCGGCTCGTGCCGCCGCGCCTCGGCCAGGCTGGGCGGCAGGTGCCGAGCATGCAGCTCGTCGAGCCCGGCCAGAAATCCGGCCGGTGAAAACTCCGTGCCCACCCGGGTCTGGAGGAAGTCGAGGAAGTCCGGGCAGCGCGCCAGGGACTCGGCCCGCGCAAAGTCGTCCTCCCGCGCCAGGCCGGCGAGGGCCGCGAGCAGGGCATGCAGCCCGTCGCCGCGCCGCGCGCGGCCCTCGGGATTGAAGGTCTCCAGCCCGGCATGGCCGAGGGCCAGGTCCAGCAGCGGCAGCACCTCGGCGTCGGCCACCCCCACGCCCAGCAGCCCTTCCGGCTGCCCGTAACCCGCAGCCAGTCCGGCCACCCGCTCCGCCTGGGCCGCCGGGTCCGCGCAGACCTGCACGTGGCGCTCAAAGTCGGGCCAGTCGAGCCCGCGCGTTTCCCACGCCTCCTCCCGCGGCCGGCCCCACGCGTCAAATGCCGCCGCCTCCGCCGCCGGCGCATACACCACGATTTCCACCGGCAGGACCGCCGCGTGCGCCTCTAGGAGCGTCCGCGCGAGCGGCAGCGGATCCGGCATGCCGAGCACCACGATCCGGCGGATGCCGGCAAGCGGCGCCGGCGCGCGCGCGCGCTCCAGCTTGGCCGCCTGCGCCTCCCGGCGGCCCCGCGCCGCCAGCCGCTCCGCGTGCCGCGCCTCCAGCCGCGCCAGCTGCGTCCACCGCTCCGCCTCGGGAAAGTTCGGCCCCGCCTGCGCCGTCACGTCCGCCAGCCGCAGCCCCGCCTCCGCCAGCGTGGCCTGCAGCCGCCCGAAGGTCTGGGCGAGCCGCTGCGCCCACGCAAAATTGCGGGCCGGCGGATCGAGCGGGAACACCGCGCGGAACTCCTCCAGCTCCAGCTCCCGGAACTCCGCGATCCACGCCAGGTGCGACTCGAGCCGCGTCGCGATCCCGGCCGCGCCGGCGCCGGCGGCGAGGAGGGACTCCGGCAGCATCACCCGCGGCGGAAACACCGCGGCCTGCCGGGCCTCGGCATGCGCCGCGAGCGCCTCGCGCAGGCGGCGACCGGACTGGCGCGTGGGGACGACCACGAGGAGGTCCGCCAGGTCCAGCGGGCCCGGCCCGCGCCACCCCCCGGCCAGGTACTCCACCGCCTGGGGCAGCAGCGGGCGATCCCACGGGAGGAAGTGACGGGAGAGGGCCATGGTGAGACGGACGACGACGGATCAACAGACAGCGGCGCGCGAAGCTCAAATCCTATCGGGCGCGGGGCGCGGCGCCCACCGGGCAAAAAAAACCCCGCGGCCCAAGGCGCGCGGGGTGGAGAGGGGACGGAGACGGGGGCGGCTTACTTCGCGAAGACGTACTTCGCGGCGTGGGCCTTGGCCCGGGAGGCAGCGTTCTTGTGGACGACGCCGGACTTGACGGCCTTGTCCATGGCGGAGGCGTAGGCGCTGGCGGCGGCCTTGGTGGCGGCGGCCTCACCGGCCTTGATGGCGGCGTCGAGCTTCTTGTGCAGCGTCTTGAGGCGGGTCTTGACGGCCTGGTTGCGGACGGTGAAGCGGGCGGTTTTGCGCGCGGCTTTGATGGCAGATTTGGTGTTGGCCATGGATGGATGGAGATTGGAGCCGGACAGAAACCCAAACGCGCCCCGGGGAGTCAAGGGCAATTCCCGGCGCGCCACCCCTGGCGCGCCGGGTAACACCAAATCAGTGAGCCGCGGGCGGGGATCGTCTGACCCACAACACCAAGCCAACGAACCGCTCCCGCGAACTCAAACCGCCCGCAGTCTGGACCGGTTTGATGGCAATACGGCGACCACGAGGTGACGATTGCGCAACACCGCCATCTGCGCGAAATCACAGCGAGTTATCGAACTTCAGGGGATCGTCCTTGGCCTTCTTGCCCGGCTCGCCGAAGTTATAGGTGATCCCAAGGTAAATGATCCGCGCACTGCGCCTCCGGATGAGGTTCTCACGGAGCAGCGGGGGGCAAGCTAGCCGCGGCGGTCGAGCCAGATTTTCTTGGCCGGCCCCGGACGTGGCCCGCCGGCGCTCAATGCGGAGCGGCGGCGGCCAGCTCGGCCTTGACGGCCGCCAGATCGTGCTGGAACGAGGGGCTGGCCAGAAATTCCCGGGCCAGCGCCTGGCCGAGCACGCGGCCGGCGTAGATGTCGGTCGGGTAATGCACCCCGCCCTGCACCCGCAGCCAGCCCGCCTCGCGGCCTTTCGCCAGAATCGCCGCGCGCTGGCTCGGGAACAACTCGGCCAGCAGCAGGGCAAACGTCGTGCCGCGCGTGGAATGTCCGCTCGGGTAGCCGAAGTCCGTCGGCTGCTCGTGTTCGATGGCATGCGGGAAACGCACGGGATCCACGTGGTAGGGCCGCAGGCGCTGCCAGTGTTTTTTCCCCTTGGTCGTCACCGCCTTCGCCTCCACCTCAACCTGGCGGAAGAGGGCCTCCAGCTGGGGAAACTTTCCCGGCTGGAACCAAGGGCCGATCGCCGGGGCAAAGTGGAAGATGGTGAGCTTGCCTTCCGCCTTCGCCAACGCGACTTCCGCGGGCGTGGCCGCGGACGCGACGGCGTAGCTGGTTTCGAGATCCACCCGGTCTTCAGGCGAGCCGGCCACCGGGGGCGGAGCGAGGAGCACCACCGCGTCGGGCTGGTTCGGCGGCAGATATTGGCTGACGCTGGCCGCGCGCAGCGGCGCGAACGCGACCAGGGCAAACAGGAGCAGGGAGTTCAGGCGCATGGGGAAAGCCGGTTAGAATTCCGCGGACACGGTGAGGAAGTAATTCCGCTCGGGGAGGACGTTGAACACGTCCTTCGCGTAGGCGTTGGCCGGATTGGCATCGATGCCGTCCAGCACCTGCACCTTTTGGTTGAAGCAATTGCTGATCTGCAGGCGGACCTTGAAGCTGCGGACCAGGCCGCGGTCAAACTTCTGACCGTAGCCCACCGAAAGGTCGCCCAGCGAGTAGCTGCGGCTCCGGGACTGGCGCGACGCCCCGCCGCCCAGCAAGTCTGGGTTGGTGATGGTATCGTAGACGGTCCAACAGCCGACGTATTTTTCGACGAAGGACCCGAAGAATCCGTCATGATCGTAGATCAGGCCGATCGCCCCGGTGGTCTCCGGCACCGTGGGCACATCGAGCTTGGAGCCCTTGAAGGTGGCGCGGTTGACCGAGCCATTCGCGTAGAGGCTCACCCCGCGGCCGACAAAATACGTGGCCTGGGCCTCCACGCCGCTGTAATAGGCTCCGCCGGCCACCCCGTAATAGCTGGGGTCCCCCGACACATCAGCCGGGCCGTTGTAGGCGTAGTGTTTGAAATCGACGTAGTAGACGTCGCAATCGGCGTTGAACCGGTCGTGCTTGTACACGGTCCCCGCCTGATAGTTGGTCGAAAGCTGGGGTTGGACGTTGATGCGGCTCAGGTTGGCGTTGTCCACGTAGAAGGAGTTGGCCTCCGAGAGGGACTGAAACCCCTCGGCCACCTCGGCATAGACCGCCCAATCCTTGTTGATCAGATCGTGCGCCGTTAGTGAAGGCGTGGTCTTCGTGTCCGTGCGGCTGGCGACGAGGGCCTGCCGCCCCGCGGTCTGGTTCACCGTCGCGTTGAAATCGCGGGTGAACTTCATGTGCTTCAAGCCCGCGTTGAGATCGAAGTCGGGGGTGATCCGCCACTCATATTCCGCGAACGGCTGGAAGGTGGTGTTCTTGTCGACCAGCAGGTATTTGTAGTTGTAGCCGGCCGCCCCGGGGAGCGTCGCCGGGTTGCCCCCCGGCGCCGCCGCCTTGTAGAGGGCGGTCGCGGTCAGGTCGATCGCCTCGGCCCCGGTGGTGTCATAGTTGACGCCATAGGTGTGGCGGTGGTTCGTCGTCGCATCATACCAAAGCCCGGCCTTGAACGTCCCGGTGGCGTCCTCATGGGCGAGCAGGAAGCTGTCCCCGTAGGTGCGGTATTCGTTGAGCTTCACCGAGCCCAGCATCGTGCCGGCGATCGCGCCGGTCCCGGCCTTGGGTTTCTCGTGGCTGTTGTTGTTGTAGGAGTAGGTATAAACCTTGTTCTCCACCCGCCAGCCGTTGGCGAGCTTGGTGTCGAGCCCGATGTATTCGAAGTCGGCCTGCTTGTCCTGATAGTTGTATTTCCGGTTGAGCAGGTCGAGGTGGTTGGCGTCGTTGTTGTCCTTCAGGCCGAAGTTGCGGCCTAGCAGGTCAATCTGCTGCTGGGTGACCGTGCCCGGGTTGCCGAAACTGATTTTGTTGACGCTGCTGAGCACGGTGATCGTGGTGTCCCGGCCGACGGGCTGCAGGTACTTGATGTAATAGGTGTCGCGCTTCATGTCGCCATTCGTGCGGTAGCCGTCGGTGGTCATGCGCTGGTAGGCCGCGATCACCGAGGCGCTGTCCAGAGTGCTGAGCAGGCCCGAGTTCATCTCGAAGTGGCCGAGCTTGGTGCCCCAGCTGCCGAAGCTCAGGGTCGGGATGAACCCGAGGTCCGTGCGCGGATCCTTCGAGTGGAGGGCCATGGTGCCGCCAAAGGTGGCGTTGCCCACGGTGCTGGCCGTGCCGGGACCGCGGTCGACCACAACCTGACCCAGCAGCTTGGCGGGAAAATAGCTGGTCGTGTGGTGGGTGAACGTATTGTAGTCGCCGAAAGGAATTCCGTCGAACGTGACGTTGTAACCGCCGTCATCGATGCCACGGATGGTGGTGTGCTTGGCCTCGCTGAGGCCCGGGCCGTTGGTCTCCACGTTGGCCACGCTCGGCGCGAGGTTCGCGATGGTCGCGTAGTCGGCCGTGGGCGCGACGTTGTTCGAGAGGTATTGGAGCGACAGGACGGACTGGGGCTGGCGCGCCTCCAGCCGGCTGTCGGTCGGGGCGGCCGTGAGCGCGGAGCTGCGGGACGCCGCGACTTCAAACTCTTCGAGGCGCAGGACATGGTCCGAGTCAGCGGCGATCACCGCCGACCAGGGAAGCAAAGCGGCGGCCGACACGGCCGCGGCGAAGGGAAAACAGAGACGGAGGCGTAGGTGGGTCAGGTACACGTCGCCACGCTACGTAGCGGTAGTTACAGCCCGATGTCGCCGACGTGAAATCGCCGTCACGATGGCGCGGAAGTGATTAGCTTTGGGGCCGGTAAGCCGGATTCTGTTCCACGCCTTGCGGCGCTTCGGTCGTCATTTCTCTCAGGCCCACCTTGCGATGGGCCTGCCGCGCCGTCGCCTGGCTTGCGCCGGGCGCCGGCAGGGTGCGGCATACCCGCGGCTATCGGACGGGCCGCCCAGCCGCCTATTTTGCCTTGCACCAGACGGGGTTTTTCCTGCCGCCAACGTCGCCGTTGGCGCGGTGGGCTCTTACCCCACCTTTTCACCCTTACCCCGCGGTTGCCCGCGGGGCGGTATATTCTCTGTGACACTCTCCGTCGCCGCGCCTTGAAACGCGGTGCCTGCGCTCGCCTTGCAGCTGGCGCAGCATCCTGCCCTATGGTGTCCGGACTTTCCTCTCCGAGGTTATCGGGCGCGGCGTTACCCGCGCCTTGGGATCAAAGAACTCGGAGCAACGACCAGGCCCCAAAGCTAAGGGGTCAAACGTGGGACCCCGTCCGACGGAAGGCAAGGCCGCGCATCCGGCCGGCGGCCGGGCCGGTCAGGACTCCCAGTAGACCAGCCGCCCGCACTGGTCGCAGGTCGCCAGGCGGCCGTCGCTGGTTTTGCCCCGCGCCCCGGACTCCACCTCGTTGGAAACCTTCAGGTGGCAGCCGCCACACTTGCCCCCGCGGATCGGCACGCACACCGGCAGCCCACGCCCCGCGATGCGGTCGTACTGGCGCAGCTCCGGCTCGCCCAGCGGCTGGCGCGCCGCCGCCACCTCGCCCTGCACGACCTGCAGCTCGGCCGCCAGGCTCGTCTCCCGCTCGCGCAGGGTGCGGATGCGCCCCTCGTGCCCGGTGATGTTCGCCTTCAGCTCGGCCTCCGCCGCCGCAAACCGCTTCTTCGCCTCGTCAATGCCATACATGACCTCCAGCTCCTGCTCCTCCAGGCCGCCGATCGAGCCCGTGGTGGTGTCAATTTCGTGCCCCAGGGCCTGATATTCGTCGTTTTTGCGCACTTGGGACTGCTGGGTGCGGTATTTGGCCAGTTTGGACTCCGCGGAGCCGATCTCCGTCTCGAGCAGCTTTTTCTTCGTTTCCAGGCTCATGAGCTCCTGCCGGGCCCCGTCAATCGCCGCCTGCTCGGCCGCAATCTTCTGCTCCACGGCCAAAATGTCCCGCGGGACCGCCTTCAACTGGGCCTCCAAGCCCAGCCGCTTGGCGTCGCGTTCCTGTAAAATCAGCACCTTTTCGAGCACGGGAGCGGGCATGACCCGCGACTTTGCCCGTACCCCCACCCCGGTCAAACCTAACTCTCGCGTATAAGCCAAAGGAAGGCGGTTTCCGGGCGTGTTTTTTATCAAAAAAACCCTCGCCAGCCCGACGGTTTCACGAGAGTTTTTTCCTTTAATTTTTCCACCCGACTTTACCTCCATGTCCGAAGCTGAAGACACCAAGAACCACGCCCGCAACCAGGCCGGCGCCGATGCCTACGACGCCTCCAAGCTCGGCAAGCTGGAGGGCCTCGAGGCCGTCCGGAAAAAGCCCGGCATGTACATCGGCGGCACCGACGAGCGGGCCCTCCACCACTGCGTTTCGGAAGTGCTCGACAACTCCGTCGACGAGCACCTGGCGGGCTTCTGCGGCCGCATCGAGGTGAACATCCACGTCGACGGCTCCATCAGCATCCGCGACAACGGCCGCGGCATCCCGGTCGACCTCCACCCGCAGTACAAGATTCCCGGCGTCGAGATGGTGCTCACCACCCTCCACTCCGGCGGCAAGTACGGCCAGGGCGGCTACAAGT
>SESH01061127.1_pt1 | contig 43739 bp, 34 predicted proteins | sample 3171561 | NCBI WGS metagenome assembly SESH01 (sample SAMN10866947, study PRJNA518727) | freshwater metagenome | biome: subpolar coniferous forest; feature: holomictic lake; material: water; isolation source: holomictic Lake 442 2011 16.5 m and 2014 13 m | place: Canada: near Kenora, Ontario
TAGTCTGACACCGGGGGGTAATAATCAAATCCTTCAATGAGGGATTTTTCGCCGTACCAGTCATCCTGAGCGTTGCTCGTTAACCTGACGTTATACCCGCGCGCGCCGCTGCCCTGAAATAGTCCATTGCGCACGCAAGGGGCGATGCCTGCTGCAAACAAACGATGCAGCGGTTCAAAGGCTTGTAACCTGTCGTGCGGATTGCTCTGTTCTGAAATGTGCGCGCTGATGCGCTGCAGCATTTGCAGCACCGACTCATTCGGGTTGGGCTGATTGATTTCATCGGTTGTCTGTCTGATCAGTCGGGTAAATTTCTGCTGCAGCGCGGTATCCGATTGCCAGCTGGTATCGACAGGTCTGGTGGTGGCAGGCGGGTTGTCGTCAGGGCGAGGCGCGAGTTGGGGAAAGAATTCGTAAATCCGGTTTGAATTGGCCGGGTCCAGCATTAGAAAATAGCCGTTATTCTGATAGCCGTAGTCGGTGCCGGACGCCGTATAGGGTTCGTCGATGGTCTCATCTAAAAACGGCAGTGAGCCTAAACTGATGTGTCGGGTCGCATAAATCAGTTGACCCAAATACATGCCGTCTGAGATTTGTACGATTTCATCGATCAGGCAACTCATCGGAAAGACCGGATTCAGATTGCGCCACCGGTAATTGAGCGAAAAGACGGTTTTCCCCGCCATCTCCGGCAGCACTGACCGGCCAAGGTCGGCCAGGAAATAGCCGCCGGTCTTGTCGTAGGGAATGCACTTTTCAAGGTCAAGATGGCGTTGCAGCAGGATGCCGTCGAATCCGCCGGTGCCGATTGATTTCGGTCGGTCTTTTAAGTGCCAGGCTGCCGTGATCACAGGCAGCAACAGGCCTGGCACGTCGCGAAAAAAATTGCGGCCGATACGGCTCACCTTTTCGTCGTAACTGGCCATCAATTCAGGGGAATCGCCACATTTCTCTGCAAAGGCGTCGCGTGAAACAGGCTCAAATGTCTTACCCATCCAAATGCCGCTGTCCGATAGCGTGGCGTTCCAGGTGGTAGCCATAATCTCGAGACTTGCGATGAGTGACCGAGGCTGTCCCGTTGTTCTGGCCTGCGCACTTAAAAAATCACTGTCGCGTAAGGACAGCGTGATGCCTAGCATGGGGCCGTCGAGCGGTACGGCGCGGCCGCACAGGAAGAGTGTGAGCAATTTATCGTTAATTTCCGGCCATCTGGCATGCTGTGTATTGTCAGATAGTATTTGCTGATATTCCGCCAGCAAAGCGTAAAAATCGCCGTGATAGTCCTTCGTTAGCAGGGTGGCCAGATTTTTATCCAGTGTCTGGCGCAGCTCTCCTGTGGTGTCCGGGAAGTTATCGCTGCTGAGATAGTTTGTCATCGCACACTCCGTAAGGCGTGAATTACAACGATTTTTATAAGGCGGTATTGGCTTTTACGACGCCTTTCAATTCAGACATCTGACTTAAGATCGCCTGTGCATTTCCGCTGGCGATGGTGATGCCCAGCGTTGCGATTTTGCTTAGGATATTCAGGATTCGACCGACATCATTAATGGTGTTGATGGCGGCGGTTGCCTGATCGATGGCATCCACCAGTCCTTGCGTGGTGATTTCGCCGTTGCAGGCGAGCAGGGTAATGCCCACTGCGCGATAACGATCGGCGTCATAGCGCAGCGCTGTTTCGCGGGAGACTAAGGCGTCATACTGTTGATCGGTTAAGCTGGCTTTTAACGAACGACGCAAGATAAGCGCTGCGGCCGCCGCAGCCTGAATGGCATCGGCAATTTCGAATGCCTGTTCGGGGAGTAGTTTTTTGTCTTTTAACATGGCCATTTATTTAAGTTTATTAGAAGGCGGACTGAATTTGGCTGCTGACCTGGCGAATTTTTCCGGCATAGTCTTGCAATAGTTCGATCAGCAGTTTGTCGTTGTCTGCGTTTTTTTGCAGCGCCGCATGCACATCGACCATCGCGTCAATGGCGATTAATAAGGCGTTGGCGGATTGCTGACGAACGGCCAGATTGATTTTTTGTTGTTTGATCGACTCGATCAGTTCGCGTGCGCGCAAGGGTTCTGTCCTGAGATAGCGGTCGCTGAGCAGCTCCGCCAAACTGTCAAGATTGCCCGATTCATTGGCCAGTACCGGCAGGTACGCATGGTTTATGAAGGATCTGAGCAGGGAGGCGAGCTGAACGATGTCCTCGTGTTGATCGAGTACCTGTTTGATTTCATGGCGCCGGTACGCATCGGTTGAAGCGCGAAGGACAAGATTGGCCAGCGCGCTGACTGCGTTGAGTTGAGCCGCATTGAAACTCGGGGCTGCCGTATTGAGCTGTGCGAGGGTGCTTTTTGCGGCTGCCTCATCGATAAACACCCGTTGATTGTCTGCCAGTTGCCCCAGTAGTTCACCATAGGCGCGTGTCATGCCATTGAACTGTATGAATTGATTGCCGGCCTGCTTTAACTCATCGCAGTTAGCGGCATACGCTAGGCGGGTGTCGTTCGAGAGTCCTTTGATCGGCACATCCAAGGCCAGCCTTCTCAAACATGAGGCGCTGGTGTCACGGGCTACGGTGTCGATTGAGTCCGCCAGTGATCGGGTCTGAGTTGAGAATGTCCGGACAGCCGGCAGGCTCGTGCAGCCTGTGACGGTTAGCACAATGATCGCAATGAGCAGGCCTTTGAGTGGCATATTTTCCCCTTTGAGGTGAATTGACATGGCTTAGATTCGCTTTGGAGGCGGGCAGGTGCGGCTAGCGGCCGAATATGCCACGTCGCGACAGGGTGATTTTTTTTGCTGAGCGGGCGGCGCTATTGTTTTGTTCTGAGGTGGAGGCGCGGGCGTGGTGTGGCCGGCGGAGAGCGCCATCAATAGATAAAGCAGTTGTGACTCATGCATAATCTGCCCGCCTGTGTAAAACTCAGGTGCGCAGTTTTTCAGCTTTCTGGTGTGTGGGCAATATGCCTGAAGGTCTAGTTATTTTGGCCTAGTCAATTCGCTGTCCAGTAGTGTTGATGCGTAAGACGATAACGCTCAACGGTGAGTTCCTGTGCGTTCATGTTGACCAGAATCGCGCCATCCTGATCGGAGCGCAGCAGGGTTGCGCCGCTGTCCAGATAGCGTTGCATTATTTGCTCTTTAGGATGACCGAAGCGGTTGCGGTAGCCCGCGGTAAACACCGCATAGTCGGGCAGCACGGCCGCCACAAAATCGACGCCTGATGAACCTGCACTGCCGTGATGCGGCACAACCAGCAAGTTTGCCGGGAGCTGTTCCGGATGTTCATGCAGCAGCCTTTGTTCGCCGCGTTTTTCAATGTCGCCCGGCAGCAGAATGTGCCGATCACCGATGCTGATGCGCAACACGCAACTCAAGTTATTGTCGTGTGGTTTGCCGGTGCTGTTGCGCCCCGGATGCAGCAGGTCAAACTGGACGCCATCCCAGTCCCAGTTGATACCGTCATGACAAGCGCGGAGTGTCATGGGCGTGCCCGCCGGTACAACAGGATTTGATGAGGCGAGCCAGTCTGTCTGGATGGATTTTACGATGGAGTCTGTGCCGCCTGCATGGTCGGTGTCATCGTGGCTGATAATGAGTCCGTCCAGCGCGTTTATGCCCGCCGCATGCAGCGCAGGTATCACAATCCGGTTGCCGCTGTCGGCATCGCCTGAGTAATCGGGACCTGTGTCGTAGAGCAGTCTGTGCTGTTCGGTTTCTGCCAGCACCGACAAACCCTGTCCGACATCGAAGATGGTGAGTTTCAAGGTGCCAGGTAGCGGGGCGGGCGGGGCGTTCAGAAACATCGGCAGCAGCAGCAAGGCGCCCAGCCAGCGCGAGGCAAAGCCAGTTGGTAGCAGGATCCAGAGCGCGCCGATGACGCCGGTTGTGATAAACCAGAATGGCGGAATGTGTTGTATCCATACGGCATGCGGCCAGTCGCTCAAAAACTGCAAGGGGATCATGGTCAGGTCCAGTGCGATATGCGCAAGCCATAACGGTACCTCGGTAGGCAACGCGGCACCTAATAAAGTCAGCGGCACGACGATGAGGCTGATCAGCGGGATCGCGAAGGCATTGGCTAAGGGTGAGACCAGCGAGACTTGCCCGAACAACATTAGCAGCAGCGGAAGTAAGCCGATGCACATTGCCCACTGTACGGTGATGTACTCGCGTATCACCGGTAAAATTTGCCGCGCCGGCGGGGTGTTATCCGTGTGTATCACGGTGCGGCTGATGCGGTGGGAGGTGGCGTACAGGATGAGCGCGACGGCGCTAAATGAGAGCAAAAATCCCGGGGAGAGTACGGCCCACGGATCCGCAATCAGCACACAGAGCATCGCGATGCTGAGTATTTGCGCGAGCGAGAAATTGCGATTGAGCCACAAGGCGGCGGCCACGGCGCTCACCATAAACACGGTGCGCTGCGCCGGAACGCCGTAGCCTGCCAGTTGTGCATAGAAATAAGCGGTCAGCATCGCTAAGACGGCGGCAGCTTTGCCGGCAGGTAACCATCCAGTCAGCCGACTGCTGCGCCGCCATAGCCAATACACGGCGCTAAAGATCAGACCTGCGAGCATCGTGATATGCAGTCCTGAGATGCTCATCAGGTGAATGACGCCGGTGCGCCGGAACGTATCCCATTGCGCACTTGAAATGCTGTCCTGATCGCCGACCGCCAGTGCGATCAGTACCCCGCTGTAGGGTGCGGAACCTAACGTGTCGGTAAATTTGTCGCGGATCGCTTCACGCCAGGATTCTATCCGGTAGCGCATCCCACGTGCGCGATGATCGATCAGGACAGGGGGTGATGCGTTATGAAGATAGCCGATGGCGCGCAGGTTGTTTTCCAGTGCCCACAGCTCAAAGTCAAACCCGTGCGGATTGCTGCTGCCGTGGGGTTGTTTCAGTCGCACGGTTAGTTGCCAGCGTTCACCGGCATGAAATTGCGGGGGTGGCGCTTTTAAATTTTGATAGCTGCTCAGATAGATGTGTGCCGGCACATGCGCCCCGGGCGTCAGGGTGCGTTCGACATCGAATGCGAAGCGCTGACCGCGCTCAGTCTGGTGAGGTAACTGAGCGATGATGCCGACTACGTCGATGTCACGTCCCTGCCATTCAGCTGGGAGACTGTCAGAGAGCCTGATATCGGCTTGCCAGGCTGCATGGAAAAATCCGATGCCACAAGCAACACCTGCAATCAACAGCGGGCGGATCAGGCGGTGTTGTCGGGTGAGCGGCAACAGAATTGCCCCTGCAAGACACCAGGCCCAGACAAAGTCGGGTAGCTGTGCCTGCCGTTGCAGCAGGTAGACGCCGACTGTAAAAAACATCGTAAAGAGAACCATGCGCACAGCGTAGCGCACGGTTAGAATGCCGTCATGCGAAAATTTTTACATCGGGTTTTGCCGCATCACGACACGGTTGTGAATAACCGCTGGCTCAAGCCGTTTGGCCGTTGGCTGGTTGAGCCTAATTTGTGGCATTTGCACCGCAGATCGGTCGCCGGTGGCGTTGCCATCGGACTGTTTTGCGGGCTGATCCCCGGGCCGTTGCAAATGATGGGTGCCGCACTGTTCGCCGTATTGTTACGCGTGAATTTGCCGGTTGCCTTGTTTGTCACGCTGTATACCAATCCGTTTACGATCGTACCGCTGTATTTGCTCGCTTATCGGCTGGGTGCGCAGGTGAGCGGCACGACTGAGGGACTGACGAATATTACGTTCCCCGAACTGCAATGGCAAAACATGGGCGGCGAGTTGTGGGTCTGGCTGATGCAGATGGGCAAACCGCTGCTGATCGGCTTGCCGTTGCTGGCCGCCGGATTCGCGGTTGCAGGCTACATCTTTGTGCGGCTGGTCTGGCGGGGCGGCGTGCTGTTGAAATGGCGTGCACGTCGGCGCAAACGGGGTTGATGCCGCTTAGTTTGTTGTCAGTACGCCGTCCACTAGCGTCATGGTTTTTTGCATGCGTTTTGCCAGTTCAAGATCGTGGGTGACGACGATGAAACTGGTACCCAGTTGTTCGTTGAGCGTTTTCATCAAATCGAATAAGGCTTCCGCACTCGCTCTGTCGAGATTGCCGGTCGGCTCATCGGCCAGCACACAGGCAGGTTGCGTGACCAGTGCGCGCGCGACAGCCGTGCGCTGACGCTCGCCACCGGACAGCTCGGCAGGCAGATGTTGGATGCGGTGCGCAAGGCCTACTTTTTCCAGCATGGCGGCGGCAAGAGGCTCTGCCGCAGCGCTTGTCATGCCGCGTATCCGCAGTGGCATCGCGACGTTTTCAAGGGCGGTGAATTCCGGCAGCAGGTGGTGAAACTGATAGACGAAGCCCAAAGACTGGTTGCGGATGTCGCCGCGCTGCGTCTCGTTCATCTTTTGTACATCCTGCCCTAAGATCTTTACGTTCCCGCCGCTGGCATTGTCGAGCCCCCCCAACAGGTGGAGAAGGGTGCTTTTGCCCGACCCTGACGAACCCACGATGGCAATGCGTTCGCCGTGCGCAACCGTCAGACTGACGCCTTTAAGTACGGGAACTTGCTGTTTGCCCAGCGTGAAGGTTTTGCTCAAATCAAGGCAGGAAACCACCGGCTCTAGCTTGGAATTATTCATAGCGCAATGCCTCCGCCGGTTGTGTTTTGGATGCGCGCCAGCTCGGATAAATGGTTGCTAATAAGCTGATTATAAATGATAATCCTGCAACAGTCGCAACCTCTGCGTAACGCAGGTCGGAGGGAAGTTCGCTGATGTAATACACGTCTTTCGCTAAAAACTGCACACCGAACAGGTGCTCGATAAACGGCACGACCACGTTCAGATTCAGCGCGAGCAAAATGCCAAAGAAACAGCCCAGCAGCGTGCCTGTCAGCCCGATGATCACGCCTTGCACCATGAAAATCTTCATGATGCTGCGAGGGGATGCGCCGAGCGTGCGCAAAATGGCGATATCGGCCTGCTTGTCGGTGACGGCCATCACCAGTGTGGAGACGATGTTGAACGCGGCGACCGCGACGATCAGGGACAGAATGATGAACATCATCTTCTTTTCCATCTGCACCGCCTTGAAATAGTTGCTGTTCTGGTGCGTCCAGTCATTCGCATACAAGCCTTGCGGCAACTGGTTTTGCAATTCGCTGGCGACATCGGGCGCTTTGTCTATTTCGCGCAGTTTAGTGCTGATGCCGGTTACCGCATCGCCTAACTGAAACAACTTTTGCGCGTCGTTAATGTTCACCAGCGCCAGACTGTTATCGTAAGGGGCCATGCCGATTTCGAATATTCCAACCACGCGAAATTGCTTCACGCGCGGCATCATGCCGGCGGGGGTGATCGATCCTTGCGGCGCGATCAGCATGACTTTTTCACCCATGCGCACGCCCAGTGCGCGCGCCAGATCGGAACCCAACACGATGCCGAATTCGGTGCTGCGCAAATCGGTCAGTTTTCCCGCCTTGACGTTATTGGATAAATCCGTAATGGCGGTCTCAAGCGACGGGTCGATGCCGCGCACCATCACGCCCTGTACGCTCTGGCCGAACGACAGCATGCCCTGGCCTGCGACATAGGGCGCAGCAGCTAAGACTTGCGGGTGATGTAGAACGGTGCCCAGCAGCGGTTGCCAGTTTTCCATGCGCCCGCCGTCGGCGACCACTTCGAGGTGCGGGGAGGCGCCCAGCATGCGTGCGCGGATTTCCTTCTGGAAACCGTTCATCACCGATAGCACGACGATCAGCGCCATGACGCCCAGTCCCATCCCCAGCATGGAGATGAGCGAAATAAAGGAAATAAAATGATTGCGTCGTTTGGCGCGCGTGTAGCGCAGGCCGATGAAGAGTTCGTAGGGTTGCAATGTGTTTGATCAGTGTGATGGAACAAGCCGACAGTTTGCCACAAGCAGGCGGTGGATGACAGCGCATTGAAACCGTGATCAGCGAAGCGTCTCTAGCGGCACGGAACTAAAGACCAAGGGGGCGTTTATCCTAGAAAAAGCTGTTGTCCACGAACCACACGAAAAAACACGAACAGATTCAAATACATATCGTTGTTGATACTGTAACCTGATAGGTGACTTGCTGAATTTATGTAACGTATTGATTTGTTTCTTTACTTTCGTGACCTTCGTGGATTAAAAAGGTTTCTAGGTTTATGAGTTACGCGCTGAATGCTCAAACGATAGCCCCTTGAAAGTCGACATATCGGGGAGGGCGCCGTCGGTTTGATTAGAAATCTGGGTTAAACTCGCGCCCATGAAAAAAGTACATCTGGTGATTACCGATTTATTCCTGCCTAAAGAATTTGCGGCCGAGGTGTGTGCAGGCTTGCCGCTGCCGGCGCTGGAAAAGTTGCTGGCGCGCGGGGCTGTGACAGGTCAGGCCCGTGCGGATGACTTGTCGCTGGAAGCGTCTGTTTGCGGTCTTTTTTCCGCATCATCGGGAGTCGCATCGATTTCTGCCGCATTTGACGGTTTGCCCGAAGGCGTCTGGTTGCGCGCGGACCCGGTGCATGTAAGGCTGCAGAGGGAACAGGTGGTATTGCTGCCGGATGTGGCGGTCAGCGCTGACGAAGCGATGCAATTTTGTATCAGCCTGAACGCGCATTTTGCCGGGCAGGGCGTGACGTTTTTTGCGCCGCATCCCAATCGCTGGTATGTGCGTCTGGACGAACACCCTGATATTCAAACGATGCCGCTGTCGCAGGCGGCCGGGCGAAATATTCACGGCAATCTGCCGGCAGGGGCTGAGGCGCGCCGCTGGCACCAGCTGTTTAACGAGATTCAGATGCTGTTATTCGCTCATCCGCTCAACGACGTGCGCGAGGCGCGCGGCGATGTGCCGGTCAACAGCGTGTGGTTCTGGGGGAATGGCGCGCAATCCGGGCCTGCACGGGATGATCATGCCAGTTCCGCATACGACAGCGTCAGTTCCGATGAAGTGCTCGTCGAAATGCTCGCCTCGGCGGCTGACGTGCCATTTTTCGACTGGCAGCCTGCATGGTCGTGCGGCGAGGGCAGGCAACTGCTGGTCTGGACCGGGTTGCGCCGTGCGTTGCAGCGCGGCGATCTGGCCGGGTGGCGCGATGCACTGCAATCGTTTGAAACGGGTTATGCCGAGCCACTTTGGCAGGCCTTGCGCAGCGGGAAAATCGAGCAATTGCAAGTCGATGTGATGGGCGGTAACGGTCTGCGGCAGGCGAGTCTTGCGCGCTTTGATGCGTGGGCATTCTGGCGGCGCAACAAATCGTTAGCCGCCTATTCGGTAGAATCGAAATCCAATTGAATAGCGGAGACATCATGGTTTTTTGGCAAACAGCAATCCAGTATTTTTGGCGCGACGAAGCGCTGCTTGTGTTTATATCGGTGCTGCTGCTGTCCTTTTTTCTGTTTTATTTCATCAAGGATGATCGCAAGAGTGTCACCAATACGCTGATTTTCTTTGCGGCCTGCCAAGCGGTCGCGCTCCTGAGTGGTCTGGTTCACGCCATGAACTACACCTTTGTCGCAGCGCTATTTCATGAGGCGGCGGTGATCGGTTCGGGCATCGCCATCATCCGATTGTGCGGATTAATGGCATTCCGCATCGTGTTGCCATCAGTTAGGCTGCAGCCGCCGCGCATCACCGAAGATATCTTTGTCATCATCGCTTATCTCATCTGGTGCCTGGTCAGGTTGCGTTATGCAGGTCTCGATCTAGGCAGCATCGTCGCGACATCGGCCATGATCACCGCCGTGGTGGCCTTTTCCATGCAGGATACGCTGGGGAATATATTAGGCGGGCTGGCGTTGCAACTGGATAACTCGATCGAGATCGGCGACTGGATCAAAGTGGAGGACATGGTCGGGCGTGTGGTGGATATCCGCTGGCGCTCGACGCTGGTGGAGACGCGCAATTGGGAGACGGTGGTATTTCCCAATAGTCAGTTGATGAAAAATAAATTTCTGGTGCTGGGGCGGCGCAGCGGGCAGTCTGTTCAGTTGCGCCGGTGGGTCTGGTTTAATGTCGGCTTAAACACCACGCCGCGCCAGGTGACGCGTGCGGTTGAAGAGACTATTTTGCAGGCGGATATCAGCAATGTCGCCAAATATCCCGCCCCCAATTGTGTGCTGATGGAAATTGACAAGGGCGTTGCCCGCTATGCATTGCGCTACTGGCTCACCGATATGGCGCTGGATGATCCGACTGATGCTGCGGTACGCTGGCATGTGTATACCTCGCTCGAGCGGGCCGGAATTTCGCTGGCGGTCGAAATGCAGAACGTCCACTACATCAAGGAAAATGAAAAGTACGAAGGGGCGATTCATCAGCGTGAAGCTCAGCAACGCTTAAAAACGCTCAAGAACGTCGAATTGTTCGCCAAAATGACCGATGACGAATTGATTGCGCTGGCCGAGCGGCTCAAATATGCGCAGTTTGCCAAAGGCAATATTATTTCAAAGCAGGGCGCCGTTGCGCACTGGTTGTATATCATCATCAACGGTGAAGCCGAGGTGTATCTCGAAGCACCCAACGGGGTGCGGCGCACGGTGAATGTGCTGGGACGCGGCAGCTTTTTCGGCGAGATGGGGATGATGACCGGCGCTCCGCGTTCAGCCTCTGTGATTGCAACGACCGACGTGGAATGCTACCGGCTCGATAAGGAGGCCTTTGCCGGTATCATGCAGGCTAGACCCGGTTTGGCGGATGAAATCACCCATATTCTGGTGGAACGTCGGGTGCAGTTGGACAGCGTATTGCATCATCTGGATGAGCAAACCAGACGGCAGGAGAAGAGTTCGCAGCACAACGAATTGCTGGTGACTATCAAACGTTTCTTCGGTTTGTAGTATCATCTCGCCGCAGCCGGTTGGGTTTACGCCGGAAGAATTAATTAAAAGCCGCCGCTTGCGGCGGGATGTTAAGGATCAATATGAAAATTACCTTTTTAGACTTTGAAAGTCCGATCGCTGAACTGGAAGATAAAATCGAGCAGTTGCGCGATGTGCACGATGATACGGCCGCACTGGATATCACGGATGAGATCGATCAGTTGTCCAAGAAAAGCGAAGCGTTGACCAAAGACATCTACGCAAAACTCACGCCCTGGCAAATCTCCAAGGTGTCGCGTCACCCGCAGCGCCCTTATACCCTTGATTACATTGAGCACTTGTTTACCGATTTCGAGGAGTTGCACGGCGACCGAAATTTTGCCGATGACAAGGCAATTGTCGGGGGATTGGCGCGATTCAACGGTCAGAGCGTCATGGTGATCGGTCATCAGAAGGGGCGCGATACTAAGGAAAAGATCATACGCAATTTCGGCATGCCGCGTCCTGAAGGCTATCGCAAGGCGATGCGCCTGATGCGCACGGCCGAAAAATTTGGCATTCCCATTATGACGTTCGTCGACACGCCCGGGGCCTACCCCGGCGTGAATGCGGAGGAGCGCGGTCAGTCTGAAGCGATCGGCCGCAATCTGTATGAAATGAGCGAATTGCGCGTGCCGGTCATCTGCACCATCATCGGCGAAGGCGGTTCGGGCGGTGCGCTGGCGATTGCGGTAGGGGATGCCATGCTGATGCTGCAATACAGCACCTATTCGGTGATTTCACCCGAAGGCTGTGCGTCCATTTTATGGAAGAGCGCCGACAAGGCTGAAGATGCCGCCGAAACGCTGGGGATTACGGCCACGCGTCTTAAATCCCTTGGTATTGTTGACAAAATCATCAGCGAACCGCTGGGTGGCGCACACCGCGATTATCCGGCGACCATGCAAAGCGTGAAAAAGGCGCTGCAGGATGCATTGAAAATCGCGCAGGACAAACCAACCAACGACTTGTTGCGTGACCGCTTCAATCGCCTGATGAGTTATGGCAAGTTCAAGGAAGTCGAGCTTACTTAATCTGGCGGAGCAGGTAGCGATCAGCCTCGGGCAGCTCTTGCCCGAAGGCAGCATCCTGCTGCTGGGACTGAGCGGTGGTGTGGACTCTGTCGTGCTGCTGCACCTGTTGCACAGCCTCGCCCCGCGTTTCTCCTGGAAAATTTCCGCACTGCATGTTCATCACGGGATCAGCCGCAATGCGGACGCCTGGGCGCAGTTCTGTGCGCAGCTGTGCGAGCGGCACGAGATCCCGCTTTGCATCGAACGGGTGGATATCACGCCGTTGCGATCGCAGGGGATAGAAGCTGCCGCGCGTCGCTTGCGCCATGCCGCGTTTGACGCGCAGCGCTGCGATTTTGTTGTACTCGCTCATCACGCCGATGATCAGGTTGAAACCCTGTTTTTGCAGTTGCTGCGCGGTGCGGGTGTCAAGGGGGCGAGCGCAATGCCGGTCCTGAGCCAGGTAAATGCTACTCGGCACCGGCTGGTGCGCCCTCTGCTGCATTTTACGCGTGATGACATTACAGCTTACGCGGCAGCGCACTGTCTGGAATGGATAGAAGACGAAAGCAACGCGGATGAACGCTATCCGCGCAATTTTTTGCGCCATCGCTTGCTGCCTGAGTTGGCGACTCAATTTCCCGCCTACCGGGAGACATTGACACGCAGCACGAGTCATTTTGCCGAGGCCGCTCTCTTGCTCGATGAACTGGCGGCTATCGATGCCTCGGACGCGCTGATTGACGCGTGTCTGAACGTTACGGCCTTGCAGGCATTGAGTTATTCGCGGGCAAAAAATCTACTGCGCTATTTTTTCGATCAGCAAGGTGCACCGATGCCGCAAGCGGCCAAACTCGATGACATGCTGCAACAGCTCTGTACTGCCCGTGACGATGCTGCCGTGTGCATCGATTTTGGTGGCTGGCAGGTGCGGCGCTATCGGGGGAAAGTATATGTTTTTCAGGCGCAGGCTCAATGGTGTGGCGTGCAGGTATGGCAGGGAGAGGCGGTGTTGTCATGGCCCGCGTTGAACGCCTCTGTTGCATTTCATCACACCGAAGGTCAGGGGATTAGTCTTGCGAAGTTACAGGCGGGCGAGGTGAGCTTGCGGCAGCGTCAGGGCGGTGAGTCGTTGCGCCCTAAATTGGCAGGCTCCACGCGTACCTTGAAAAATCTGCTTCAGGAATTTGATATCCCGCCTTGGCGGCGCGAACGCTTACCCTTGCTGTACTGTGGTGAAGATCTGGTGTGTGTGCCCGGGGTTGCGATTGCTGCGGCATATCGGGCGACTGAGAACGAGGCGGCTATTTTGGTTGCGCTGACAGCGCGCTAATCTAACGCTAGGGCGTGGCGGGTTTTTTGGACCATTCGATTTTTTTGACGGGTGTTTTGACAGGTTCTGCGCTTTCCGCCGGTTTTGGTTCATGTACCCCGAGCTCTTCGTCCGTGAGTTCGATTCGTGCAGGGTAGTGCGGCTTGACGTCCGCTTTCTTGATGTTTTTAACGGGAAGTTCCCGTATCTTTGGCTCAATCTTGGGGGCCGCCTTGGGTGTGGAAGCTTGCGGGGCGGGTTCTGCTTCAGTTGCTGGATGGCTTTCGGTGCTAGTGTTTTCAATCGGCACCAGAGGCGCTGCGTCGCGTCGGACTGGTTTTTTGGCAGGCTCTCGTTTTGGTGTCGGTTTAGCTTCGTTCAGTAGTGGATGATCTGCGTCGTCATCGCTTTTGGCTGATTTCTTTTTTTGGGGGGCGATGTCAGTTTTTTTGTGTCTGGCGATATCTTCGGCACGGTGTCTGGCCACTTCCGCGTTGATGTCGGCGCGGCGTTGATCTTCGCGCGCCTTGATGTTGTTGGCGTGATTGGCTTTTTGGCTCGCACGGTCGGCATCGCGTTCGGCGCGGGCTTCCTGCTTCGCTTTAATTTTCGCCGCTTTTTCTTCCTGCTGCGCGAGCAGTCGGGCGGCTTTTTCATCGGCCGCGGCCTGTTTATAGGCGGCAATTTGTGATGCGAGCGCCTCGTCTGCAGCAGCCTTTTGTCTGGCTTTTTCCTCCGCCTGCGCGATCGCCGCTTTTTCGGCTGCAACCCGTTCGGCCTCAACGCGAACGGCTTCTGCCGCGCTGAGTCGTTCAGCTGCTTCTCGCGCCAGTTTTTGTTCTTCCGCCTGTTTTCGACTGTCGATGCCTTGGGCGATCTCATTGCGTCGGGCCGTATAGGCATTGCGCATGTTCATGTCGGGTGCGCTGGTGATGGCAGTGTTGAGCCAGTCAATCGCGATTTTGCTGTTTTGCGCAGTGCCTAATCCCTTTTCATAACACTCAGCCAATCGGGCGTGTGCTACGGCGTCCCCTTGTTTTGCGGCTAACTGATACCACTTAAATACTTCGCGGTAATCCTGCGGCACGCCCTGTCCTTCGGCATACATATCGCCGATATGTAATTGGGCCGATGCGTTTTCCTGTTTTGCCGACAATAAAAACCAGTGCATGGCCTTTTTGAAGTCTTGTGCCACTCCTCGGCCTGAAAAATAGAGTTCGCCTAATTTGTTTTGTGCCTCAGCGTGTCCTTGTTCGGCTGCCGCCAGATACCATTGCAAGGCAATCCGGTAGTCTTTCAATATCACCTGGCCTAGCGTATACAGCAGGCCCAGATTGAACTGGGCGATGGCATCCCCTTTTTCGGCGAGCGGCAAAAATAAGGTTGCGGCACGTGCGTAATCGCCGGCTTCCTGTGCCCGTTGAGCCTCTGCGCGTTGCGCGGTGGCTGGATTGTCAGTTGCCGCTTGTGAGGAACAGGCGACCAGCAGCATCAACGCAAACAAGATATGCATAAGTAGGTAAGTTAAGTTTGTGGTTAAGTATTCTGCCGCATTTCGATTTTACCGTCAGAACGATACAGGCGCTGCATTCATCGACGATATTTATCGATATTGTTAACAATATCGGCATCCGGGTGACAAACTTTACTTCAGCGATGTCTCAAGGTCAGTATTTAGGCGGAAATCCCCTGTGCCAGCCTGTGCGGTCGCGTCCGATAAGCGACGGCAGGGGCAAACTCTGGTAGAATGAGCGGTCGTTATTTTATCAATCCCAGTTTGGAGAATTTAGCATGGCTGTTGAACGTACTCTGTCAATTATCAAACCTGATGCTGTTGCAAAAAATGTAATCGGTCAAATCTACTCGCGTTTTGAAGGCGCTGGCCTTAAGGTTATTGCTGCACGCATGACGCAATTGTCCCAGAAAGAAGCCGAAGGTTTTTACGCTGTACACGCCGCACGTCCTTTCTTTAAAGACTTGGTGAGCTTCATGATTTCCGGTCCTGTGATGATCCAGGCTTTGGAAGGCGAAGGCGCAATCTTGAAGAATCGTGACCTGATGGGCGCAACAGATCCTAAGAAGGCTGACAAAGGTACGATCCGTGCTGATTTCGCTGATAGTATCGATGCGAATGCGGTACACGGTTCTGATGCGGCTGAAACAGCAGCAGTTGAAATCGCGTATTTCTTCCCTGCATTGAACGTTTACTCTCGTTAATCAACGAGATGTCATCGTTAGAAACCGTTATGAGCAGTTCGAGAACAAGAAGCCGCGCAGCGAACGACGAGACATACCACGCCGGTAGGCGAGGTGTGAGCGAGCACGCGACGCTGCTATCGGTCTGCGTAATAGGTTTATGACGATGACAAAACAAAATCTCCTTGATCTGGATGCCCATGCGCTGACCGCTTATTTCACGGAAATGGGTGAAAAGCCTTTTCGTGCCAAGCAGCTGTTGCGCTGGATGTACCAGGTCGGGGAGTCTGATTTTTCTGCGATGACGGATATCGCGGCTGTATTACGTAACAAGCTGGCGCAAAGCGCCTGTATTACCGTACCCGAAATTGTTCGGGAAGAATTGTCCGATGACGGCACACGCAAGTGGTTGCTGAGCGTCGGGAGCGGCAACGCGGTGGAGGCGGTGTATATCCCAGAATCCGCGCGTGGCACGCTGTGTATCTCATCTCAGGCCGGCTGTGCGCTCGATTGCTCGTTTTGCTCAACCGGCAAGCAGGGATTTAATCGCAACCTGTCTGTCGCCGAGATCATTGGTCAGCTCTGGTGGGCCAATCATCAACTGGGTAAGAACAGTGAGGGTAACTGGCCGGTGAGCAATGTGGTGATGATGGGCATGGGCGAGCCGTTATTGAATTTTGACAATACCGTGAGTGCACTGCGTCTGATGCTCGATGATCAGGCCTACGGGCTGTCGCGCCGCCGCGTGACGGTGTCGACCTCGGGGATCGTGCCGGCGATGGACAGATTGCGCGATGAATGTCCGGTGGCGCTGGCCGTTTCCTTGCATGCGCCGAATGACGCATTGCGCGATCAGCTTGTGCCGATCAATCAAAAGTATCCACTCAAGGAATTGCTGGCCGCCTGCCGGCGTTATCTGGAAAAAGCGCCGCGCGATTTCATCACCTTCGAATATGTGATGCTCGATGGCGTGAACGATACGGTGCAGCATGCGCATGAGTTGGTGAGACTGGTGAAAGATACGCCGTGCAAATTTAACCTGATTCCGTTCAATCCGTTTCCGCAATCGCCCTATAAGCGCTCAAGACCGGATGCAATCCAGCGCTTTCGCGATGTGCTGATGCAGGCGGATATCATCACGACGACCCGCAAGACGCGCGGCGACGATATCGCTGCGGCCTGTGGTCAACTGGCCGGTCAAGTGCTGGACAAAACCCGTCGCACATCGGCGCGACCTGTGGTGTTTCAGGGGGCCGGACGATGAAGCGCCTGGCGTTACTGCTGGCGTTACTGCTGGCCGGGTGTGGAGGCGCTGCGGTGAAGCAGCAGAGCAGCGAACGCGCGCAAAACAGTGCCAAAATTCACACCGAGTTGGCCGGCATGTATTTTGAGCGCACCCAAATGGGGATTGCACTGTCTGAAATCGATCTGGCGTTGCGGGCGGATCAAAATTATGCACCTGCCTACAATGTGCGCGGACTGATCCATATGTCGTTGCGCGAAGACGCTGAGGCTGAGGCGGATTTTGTGCAAAGTTTGCGTCTGGATAAGACTGATTCTGAGGCGCATAACAACTACGGTTGGTTCTTGTGTCAGCGCGGCAAGGAAGCAGAATCAATCACTCACTTTATGGCCGCGGTTAAAAATCCGCTCTACACCACGCCTGAGCGTGCCTATTTGAATGCGGGTCTGTGTTTTCAAAAGGCGGGTAAAGCACAGGATGCGGAAGAATTTTTGCAGCGCGCCTTGCGTTTGCAGCCTGAATTAACTCAGGCGCTGTTGGCCATGGCTGAACTTAAATTTGCAGCAGGCGAATATTCTGCCGCCAGCAAATATGTGGCAACGCTTAAAAAAGAAAATCTGACGGCGGCGCAGTTATGGCTGGCCGTTCGTATCGAACGCCGTGTCGGGAATGTCAATGCAGAGGCGAGTTATGCCATGCATTTGCGTCAGCGTTATCCTGATGCGCGTGAAACTCAATTATTGATGCATGGTGAATGATGGAACAGTTAGCAAAGCAAGAATCCGATCAGACCGAGGTCGCGGAGCAACACACAGCGTCTGAGGTGGCATCTCAAAGCATGGAAGAGTCTGTCGCGCAAGCGTCGATTGAACAAGCATACGTCGCTCAGGCGTTCGTTGCAGCACCCTCGGTGGGTGGCATTTTGCGCGCGGCTCGCGAAGACATGGGCATGAGCATCGACGATGTGGTCGTCAAGATTAAGCTCGCACCGCGTCAAATTATTGCGCTCGAAGCCGATGATTATCAGTCGCTGCCCGAGACGGCTTTTTTGCGCGGATTTGTACGCAGCTATGCCAAACTGTTGCAATTGGAAGTACAGCCGCTGCTCGATGCTTTGCCAGGCTCGGCTGTTGCTAACGCAGCTCAAGTAAAAGTCGAAGCGCCTTTCCCGACTGAAAAAACCAGTCGTCGCCAAAATGTCAATTTGCTGAGTGCGGCTCTGGTGGTCGCGGTGCTGATTGCAGGCTTCGCCGCCTGGCAAAGTAATACGCCCGTGGAATCCGTGCCGGTTGCCGTGATTGACCTTGCTGCATCGGATGTGGCTTCGCTGCCCATGCCTGATCAAGTTGAAATGCTCGTTTCATCCGGTGTGGCTGAGTCCGGCGCAGCGGATGCATCCGCCTCTTCGCCTGTCGCCGTGCCTGCTGTCGTTCCGGCTGCATCCGCCCCGGTTGCGGCCCAAACGCTATCGGCCTTGCGTCTGGTGTTCGATAAGGAATCCTGGGCTGAGATCAAAGACCAATCCGGAAAAGTACTGGCCAGACAGGTCAATGCAGCGGGGAGCGAATTGCGTGTTGAAGGCGCGGCACCTTTCACGATGGTAATCGGGCATGCGTCGGCAGTGCATATGTTTTACCGCGAAAAACCAGTCGATTTGTCGTCCTATGTTAAAGGCGGCGGCGATGTGGCGCGCATGACGCTGGAGTAATCATGGACGCCATCAAACGTCGCCCGTCACAGCGTGTTTTAGTCGGTAAAGTAATGCTGGGTGGCGGTGCGCCTATCGTGGTGCAATCCATGACCAACACCGATACGGCTGATATCGATGGTACGACCAAACAAGTTTTTGAGTTGGCTAAAGCCGGTTCCGAATTAGTGCGCATCACGGTGAATACACCGGAAGCGGCCGCGGCCGTGGTGCATATTCGCCGTAGGCTGGATGCGCTGGGCTGTTATGTGCCGCTGGTGGGGGATTTTCACTATAACGGCCATCGTCTGCTGATCGACTATCCTGACTGCGCGCAGGCACTGGCAAAGTATCGCATCAATCCGGGCAATGTCGGGCGCAATCGCGCTGAGGAAGATCCCTTTACCATCATGATTCAGACCGCGATCAAGTATGACAAGCCGGTACGCATCGGGGTGAATTGGGGGAGTTTGGATCAAAAATTAGTAGTGCGTATGATGGATGAAAATGCGCGTCTGGCAGAACCAAAGGATGTAAAAGAAGTGACGCGTGCTGCGCTGATTGCATCCGCTATCGAGAGCGCGCAGCGTGCCGAACAACTAGGGTTGGGGCATAACCGCATCGTGCTGTCCTGTAAGGTGAGCGAAGTACAAGATTTGATCGCCGTTTACCGTTCCCTGACGCAGCAGTGCGACTACGCCTTGCATCTGGGATTGACGGAAGCCGGTATGGGTTCCAAAGGGATTGTCGCCTCGACAGCAGCCTTGGCCGTGCTGTTGCAAGAAGGCATCGGCGACACGATACGGATTTCGTTGACGCCAGAACCGGGAGGGGACCGCACGCAGGAAGTATTGGTCGGGCAGGAGATTTTGCAGACCATGGGAATGCGCGCCTTTGCACCAATGGTCACAGCCTGTCCAGGGTGCGGACGCACCACCAGCAGTTTCTTTCAGGAACTGGCGCAAAGCATACAGCGCCACTTGCGTACGCAAATGCCGGTTTGGCGTGAACAATATGACGGCGTGGAGAACATGACCGTGGCGGTCATGGGGTGCATCGTGAACGGCCCGGGGGAGAGCAAGATGGCCAATATCGGCATCAGTCTGCCGGGTACCGGTGAGACGCCCGCCGCACCGATTTATATCGACGGCGAAAAAGCGATGACCCTGCGCGGCGAGAATATCGCCGAGGAGTTCACTGTCATCGTGGATGAATATGTGGCTAGAAAATATATTAAACGGGAAGTGGAAAGTGGGGAGTAGTAAGTCGGGTTTTCCCACTTCCTACTTACTATTAACCACTCGCCAGGATTGAACATGAGCAACGAAACATTACAAGCCGTACGCGGCATGAACGACATTCTGCCCGACGAGGCCGAACTCTGGTTGTGGTTTGAGGGCGTGGTGCGCGAGTGGTTAGCGAGCTACGGCTATCGCAATATCCGCATGCCGCTGGTTGAACCCACCTCGCTTTTTTGCCGTGCTATCGGTGAAGTGACCGATATCGTCGAAAAAGAGATGTACAGTTTTGAAGATAGCCTGAATGGCGATCAGTTGACGCTGCGCCCTGAAGGCACGGCCTCCTGTGTGCGTGCTGTGTTGCAACACAATTTGCTGTATAACGCGCCGCAGCGTTTGTATTACAGCGGACCGATGTTTCGCCACGAGCGTCCGCAAAAGGGCCGCTATCGTCAGTTTCATCAAATCGGCGTCGAAGCGTTGGGTTTTGCGGGGCCCGATATTGATGCCGAGCAGATTTTGATGTGTGCCAGACTTTGGAAGAAGCTGGGGCTGACCGATGTGACGCTGCAGCTAAATACGCTGGGTGATGCGGAATCGCGCCAGCGTCATCGCGCCAAACTGATTGCCTATTTCGAACAGAACAGTGAGTTGCTGGACGCAGAAGCTGTGCGCCGTTTGCATAGCAATCCGTTGCGAATTTTGGATAGTAAAAATCCGGCGATGCAGGCCATGATTGAGGCAGCGCCCCAATTGATGGATGAATTGGATGAGGCGGCGCTGACGCATTTTGCCGCTGTACAAGCCATTTTGACGCAGCACGGCATTGCTTTTGAGATCAACCCGCGTTTGGTGCGCGGGCTGGACTATTACAATCGCACCGTGTTCGAATGGGTGACAACAAAATTAGGCGCGCAGGGTACGATTTGTGCCGGCGGCCGTTACGATGGGTTAGTCGAACAAATCGGCGGTAAGCCAGCGCCCGCGATGGGATTTGCGATGGGCATCGAGCGCTTGCTGGTGTTGTTGCAGGAAGCGGGTATGGCGTTGCCTAAAGCAAAAGTTGATGTGTATGTCGTGCATCAGGGCGAGTTGGCTGCGAAATTGGCCAGTACCGTGGCGGAGCAGTTGCGAGATGGCGAACTGCGCGTTGTGATGCATTGCGGCGGCGGCAGTTTTAAATCGCAAATGAAAAAGGCGGACGCCAGCGGTGCGTATGTTGCGGTGGTGATCGGGGACGATGAAGCGGCAGCGAATGAAGTCAGCATCAAACCGATGCAAGGTGGCGAACAAGTGCGGGTGAGGGTGCAGGATCTCCCCGCCACAATGATCAAATTAATCAAGCAGGAGTAAAACATGGCAGCTTTGGATTTGCAGGAACAAGAACAGCTCGACACCCTAAAAGCCTGGTGGAAAGACAATGGCAACTGGATCGTAGGCGTCGTGCTGGTTGCCACACTCGCGATGGCCGGCGTGCGCGGCTATCATTATTACCAGAACAAGCAAACGACGGAGGCGGCAACGTTGTATCAGCAATTCACTGAACAACTGGCCAGCAATGACGTCAAGCGCGTCAATGATGCGGCCGCTGCAGTGATGGATAAATATGCCGGCACGCCTTATGCCGCTCGCGCGGCTTTGATTGCCGCTCAGGTCAATGAAGCGGGTAAAGAACCCTTGCGCGCCAAGACGCAATTGCAATGGGTGATTGAGCATGCGTCTGAGGACGGACTCAAAAGCGTGGCCAGTTTGCGGATGGCATCGCTTTTGCTCGATGAAAAGAATTTCGCCGGTGCGCTCAAATTACTCGACGCGAAGCACGCGTCTTCATTTGATGCGCTCTACGCCGATTTAAAAGGCGATGTGTTAACCGCACAAGGCAAACTTAGCGATGCTAAACAGGCTTACAAGCTGGCCTATGACAAACTGGACGAGAAAAGCGCCTACCGCAACCTTGTGCAGTTGAAGTTGGATGCGGCAGGGGATGCCAAATGAAAAAACTGTCGCTGTTAATACTGCTGGCTTTGGGCGGATGCGGCACGGTCGATACGGTTAAGGGCTGGATGGGTAAAGCCCATGGTCCTGATGATCCCGCGGTATTAGTGGCTTTCAATGAATCGGCTAGATTCACCGAACGCTGGCATGCCAGTTTTGGCGATGCGGGACAGAACCCCTTATACGCCGCGATGACATCCGATGCGGTTTACGGTGTGTCCGGCAAGGGGACGCTGACTCGTTTGCAGCGCGATACCGGCCGTCAGGTGTGGAGCGTGGAGAGCAAAATTCAAGTGTCTGCAGGAGTCGGTGCAGGCGAGGGGTTGGTGCTGATCGGCAGCGACAAGGGAGAAGTGCACGCCTTTGGCGAGGACGGAAAACTGCGCTGGAAACAGACGGTATCGAGCGAAGTGTTAGGCGTACCGCAGGCGAGTGATAGCGTCGTTGTGGTTCGCACCGGCGATGGTCATATTGCAGGATTGAGTGTTGCCGACGGACACCGTCTGTGGGTGTATGAACGCAGCACGCCCGCGCTCGTGGTCAGAAGTCATGCCGGCGTGACACTGCGTCGCGGTGTGGCCTATGCGGGCTTTGCCGGCGGAAAACTCGTTGCCATTAAGATTTCCGACGGTTCGTTGCTTTGGGAAAATTCCGTTTCTCAACCACGCGGCAATACCGAGCTCGAACGCATCAGCGATATCACCAGCAATCCGGTGGTGAGTGATGCGCAAGTGTGTGCGATCGCCTTTCAGGGGCGTCTGGCCTGCTATGAGGCAGGACAAGGCAATCCTTTGTGGAACCGTGAGATTAGCAGCGATAAGGGCTTGTCTATTTTACGCAAGCAACTTTATCTGAGCGATGCCACAGGTAATGTCATGGCGCTGGATAAAGACAGCGGCAGTACGGTCTGGAAGAACGATCAACTGCAACTTAGAGATACCTCGACCCCATGCGCGCAGGATCAGTATGTCATTGTCGGTGATTATCAGGGCGTATTGCATGCGCTGAGCCGAGAAGACGGCCGTTTTGCCGCACGCATTAAGCTTGATGGCAGCCCGATTCAAACGCCGCCTGTGGAAATGGATAGCGGCCTGCTGGTGCAAACCCGCAGCGGTGGAATTTATTCGTTATCTGTTAACTAACGGGAAGAGGGACGTGTACGCGCCTTCGGCGCTTAATGGATAAGGGGAAAATCCTGCATCCTCTACTCTTCCCCCTTCTCCCTTCCCCATTTATTTTTTAAGGTTTTCATCATGTTACCCACACTTGTATTAGTTGGTCGTCCGAATGTGGGTAAGTCCACTTTGTTCAATCGTCTCACCCGCAGCCGCGATGCACTGGTTGCGGATCAGCCCGGCCTCACGCGCGATCGCCATTACGGTAAAGGTCGCGTCGGTGAACGCCCCTATCTGGTCGTCGATACCGGTGGTCTTGAGCCTGTCGCTAAAGACGGCATCATGTTCGAAATGGCAAGGCAGAGTCGCCAGGCTGTCGATGAGGCCGATGTTGTGATGTTTCTGGTCGACGGACGCGCCGGATGCACGCCGCAGGATTTGATCATCGCGACCCAGTTACGTAAGACTGGCAAGCCGATTCTGCTGCTGGTCAACAAGGCTGAAGGCATGGCGCGCGCGCGGGTGACCGCCGAGTTTTTCGAATTGGGGCTGGGAGAGCCGTATCCGATTTCCTCCGCACATGGCGACAATGTCGTCGAAGTTATCGAAATCGCACTGGAAAATTTCCCGGAAGAAATCGTTGAAGAGGATGCTGTGGTCGAAGATAAGCCGCCTAAACTGGCGATTGTGGGACGGCCAAATGTGGGTAAATCCACCCTGGTGAATGCGATTTTGGGCGAGCAGCGCGTGATTGCGTTTGATCAGCCCGGCACCACCCGAGACAGTATTTATATCGACTTCGAGCGCGATGGTAAGCAGTACACCATCATCGACACGGCCGGTGTGCGTCGCCGCGGCAAGGTTGAAGAGGCGATTGAAAAATTCAGTGTAATCAAGACAATGCAGGCGATCGAAGACGCCAATGTGGTTGTGCTGGTGGTGGATGCGCGCGATCAGATTACCGAACAGGATGCCCACGTGGCTGATTTTGTTTTACAGGCGGGGCGCGCACTGGTGCTGGCGGTCAATAAGTGGGACGGACTGGATAATCACCAGCGCGAGATGGTCAAGAGCGATATCGAGCGCAAGCTGCATTTCTTAGGTTTTGCTAAGCGCCACTATATTTCTGCGCTGAACGGTAACGGCATTAGCAATGTGTTGAAATCAGCGGAAGACGCGTATGCTGCGGCGATGTCGAAGATGTCCACGCCTAAGCTCACCCGTGCGCTGCTTGGCGCGACCGAAAAGCAGGCGCCGCCTAAGGTGGGGCGTTTCCTGCCCAAGATGCGCTACGCCCATCAAGGCGGCAGCAATCCACCGCTGATCGTGATTCACGGCAGCGGTCTGGACAATATTCCTGCCAGCTATGCGCGTTATCTGGAGCGATCTTTCGCGGAAATCTTCAAACTGGAAGGCACACCGTTGAAGATCCAGTTCAATTCAAGTAAAAATCCGTTCGAGGGTAAGAAGCCGCGTGCATTGACCGAGGCCGAACAGCGTTCGGCTCACCGTGCGCGTATTCGTGGCCGAAAACTGTACGGCAAACAGTAATTGTAGCGGTGTAGCCGCACCGTTGGAGAACGACTGTGTTTGGCTTTTCTCTGAATAAAGATACGCCTGAACTGCTCGCCGCAATTGACTATGCGGTGGGTAGAGTCGAGCCACTGCTCAGGCAAACGGGCGGATATCCCGGGGATTTTCGCAAACCCGTCATTAAAGCGCTCCAATACGCACAGGAGCTGGCCGCTAAGCTGCCGGGCCCTGTCTGTATTAATCCTGAAGCGTATGCCCTCGATGCCTATGTGCATGCCATTTTCCCGTCTCTAGAGAGTTTTCCGGAAGCGATCAATATGAGTCGCGCCATGCAGGACTACTTGCGTCAAGAGACTGCCGGTGAGGAACTCTTCGCCTTGCTGGGGATGCGACGTATCGAAAAGAATAGTCTGGGTATGGCGTTGTCCGGACAGTTTATCCAGCAGGATGTCGCTCAGCAAGTCGTGTATTTTGGCAGTCATACCATCGAAAATCCGGCGCCCAGCGAGGCATTAGCACGGAAGAATATCGCTTGGTCATTCTTCGATAGCTTGCTGGCTAAGGTTGCCAAACGGGTGTCGCAGCGCAAGCAAAAATTACAGTCGCAACGCCAGGAGAGGGAGTTGCTCGTTGCCAGGTTGCGCACGGCTGACCGGGATTCCCGTCCCGCACTTGAAGAAAAATTAGCTGCGTTGATGGACGAGATGGCGGATACCACGCGTTCGCTGGATTTGAGGAATTATTCTGATGATTTTGAGGCTGTGCTGTGCAATCCGGAGCATTCATTGCGCTTGACGCCCTCTACTTTAAAGCTCGATGCCATGGGTGTTAAACAGCCTCTCGATTCCGCCATATCAGGCAATACGCTGGTCTTTGAGGAATTGATCGGGTTCGACCGTCGCGACTGGACGGTCACCTTGGTGCGTTTTCAGGCGGTGCACAGCGACAAATTTACCGAGCGACTCGATGCCAGCTACCGCATGCTGAGCTTTTAAATTAGGGCCGCGAGTCTCGTCGTGTTGTGGCGGGACACGGCAACCCAACCGCACCGAAGGGCGCAGGTAATAACGGCAACGGATTTTCTGCTACAGGAATTTTGGCGTAGAATCTACGGCACGTCAGCACCTTGGAGGACATCATGAGCAACACGGTTACATTGCCGCAATCAATTATCAATCGGCTGGAGAAAATTTCAGCATCATCAAGGCTTACGCCGCAATCCATTATTAGCAAGGCTATCTCTGACCGTCTGGATTATGAAGAGTGGGCGCTTGAACAGATCGACGAAGGAATCGCAGACATTAAGGCGGGGCGAGTTCTGTCAGACGAGGAGTTCTGGAAACAAATAGAAATGCCACGGCATGACAGAAAAAAAGCTGCTTGAGTGGTCTATTCGTTCGCGAAATAATGTTGCGGATATTCGTGATTATCTAATCAGCAAAAATCCAGTCGCGGCAGAGCGTGTGCTGGATGTAATCAGGCAGGTGGCAACGGGTTTGCGCGATTTTCCGCTGATAGGGCATTCGGGGCGAAGAGCAAACACAAGGGAGCTAGTTTTAACCAAGTATCCTTACATCGTGGTTTATCGCGTGACTGCATCAAAAGTTATCATCGCCGCGGTGCTGCATCAGCGACAAAAGCATTAACATTCTGTAATGCTCTCAAGCTTCATAGCCATGGAAGACTATGAACGCGTCGGTCAGGCACCTTTGATGAATGTATCCGCGTTGCCCTAACATTTTTTAAAGGGTTAACTCTTTATTTTGCCAAGTACGCACTGCACCAGTTGCATTGCACGTGCTTCACTCCCCGCTTCACAGTAACAGCGCAATTCAGGTGCATTGCCTGAGGGGCGCAGATGCACGATTTCGCCGTTGTTAAAGCGAATGCGTAATCCGTCTGTGGTGTTGCAATCGACGGGCTTGGCATCATCGGGTGCCAGATAGCGCAGCAGCGCTTCAGGGTCGCTAGTGAGTGTTTCAATTAACTGGCGGCTGGTAGCTACCGGGAACTCCTGCAGCCTGTCACTGGCGGTAAAACGCGCCGGCAGACCCTGCATTAAATCGGATACGCGGCCGCTGCCTGCTGCCGCCAGTACGGCCAGTGCGGGCAAAATCGAATCGCGAGTCGGTAGCGGCGCCAGATAGCTCCCGTCACGTGAAAAACGGGAGCCGACTAAAAAACCGCCGTTGGCTTCGAAACCTACGATCGCATCGGCTTCATTGCTTGCAACTTGCTGCATCCCTGCGATCACATAAGGCGAACCAATTTTAGTGCGCAGCACTGTTGCAAATTCGCCGCACAGCTCGATCGCGGTGTTGCAACTGACCGGCACCACGATTTTATTTGCCTTCAGATAACGGGCGCAAATCAGTCCTACGATATCGCCGCGCAACCAATTTCCGTTTTCATCCGAGATCAGCGGACGGTCGCCGTCGCCATCGGTCGAAATGATGGCATCGAAATGATATTGTTGAGACCAGTCTTTGCCGCGCTGAATATCGATTTCTGCCACAGCCTCAGTGTCGATCGGCACGAATTGCTCCGTCCTGCCGAGGGAGGTGACTTCGGCGCCTAAACCCTCCAGGATGGTACGCAACACATCGCGTGCAACGCTCGAGTGCTCATAGACGCCAAGACGCAGACCCTTGAAAGCGTCTTTAGGGAAAAAGTCGAGATAGCGCAGCACGAACTGGTTGAGCGCAGCGGGATTCACCACCGGTAAATCGCCGCTTACTTGGCCGATTTGCACCACCGCTTCGCTAATGGCCAGCTCATCCGCCTTGGTGATTTCGCCGTCGGGCCGGTAGAATTTGATGCCGTTGCGATCAAAAGGAATGTGACTGCCGGTCACGACGATAGCAGCAATGCCTTCATTCTGCGCATAAAGTGCGAGCGCGGGTGTCGGCAGCGCGCCGCAAAAATCAACCTGAATTCCCTGTTCTTTGAGTGCTGCGGCACAGGCGGCCACGATACGCGGACTGCTGGGGCGCAGATCCATCCCGAGTGCAATCCGCGTCACCTTGAATGATGGCCTGATCACCGAGAGGAAAGCGGCTGCATAGGCTGCGCAAACCTCATCAGTCATCGCACTGACCAGGCCGCGCGCACCGCTGGTGCCAAAGGTCACGCCGCTATGTTTCATTACATCAAGAATGACAACGGTTTTCAATTGCTGAACTCCTTAAAAATAGTAGCAAATACAACTAGCTAAAGAATGGGGATGCTGAGAATCAGCCATGCAGGGTAAAATTATTCGGGTATTTTAACTTACCTGAAAATTTCCTTGATATTTTTTGAGTGCAGCGAGGTGTCACAGAAGGGAAATCGCCCGCCACGGGCCGTGTTGGCGCGGGCGGGTGGTGCGGGTGATCAGTAGTCTGAATAGCCTTTTTCGCCGGGTGTGTAGAAGGTGGAGAAATCAGCTGCAGTCAGCTCAGCACCGGTGCGCAGTTTTGTAACCAGATCCGGGTTCGAGATGAATGGACGACCGAAGGCCACCAGATCGCCGCGTCCCGCATCAAGATCACTGTTCGCACGCGCCAGATCGTAGCCGCCTGACAGGATGTAGCGTCCCTTAAAATTTGCGCGTATCGCCGCTTTTAAAGTCGGACTCACTTCCGGTGCACCCATCGCGCTGTGATCGACTATGTGGATGTACACAAGACCGATGCGGTTCAGCTCTTCAATCAGCGCAAGATACAGGGCATCCATTTCGGCATCGGGGGCGGTGCCATTGAATACGCCGTAGGGTGAGATGCGCATACCGACGCGATCCGCGCCAATTGCGGCGGCCGTTCTTTTGGCGATTTCGACGGCGAAACGGATGCGGTTTGCGATGCTGCCCCCCCAGTTATCGGTACGCTGATTGGTTGCCGTATTTAAAAACTGGTCGATCATGTAGCCGTTGGCCGCATGAATTTCCACGCCATCGAAGCCCGCTTCACGCGCATTTTTTGCGCCCTGTACATACTCGGCAATCGTCTGTTCGATTTCAGCTTCTGTCATGGCAGACGGCACAGGGTAGGGCTGCATGCCGCTGGTATCGGTCCACATTTCACCGGGGGCGGCGAGCGCTGAGGGCGCAAGTATTTTACTGCCCTCCTGCATATTGGCCGGATGGCTCACACGACCGGTGTGCATCAGTTGCACGTAAATATGGCCGCCCGCCTGATGTACGCCCTGATTGACGCGCTGCCAGCCTGCAATTTGTTCGCTGCTGAACAGGCCGGGTTGACGCGCGTAACCCAAACCGTTGACTGAGGGTGAGATTCCTTCGCTGATGAGGAGTCCGGCATCCGCACGGTTGCGGTAATACGCTTCCATCAGCGCGTTAGGCACCGAGCCGATGGCACGGCAGCGCGTCATCGGTGCCATCGCGATGCGATTGGGCAGTTGCAGCGGTCCCAGCGTGATCGGGGTGAATAGGGTGGTTGTCATGTAAAATTCCTTTATAAATTGAGGGTAAAAACGATACACGCGGAGGCGCGGAAATCGCGGAGAAAATCAAATACAAAAAATAAAATCAACCATTTAAAAAATTAGGAAAAATTCTTAATTTAATTAAATCTGATTTGGTTTATATCTTTCTATTCTCCGCGAACTCTGCGCCTCCGCGTGAGTAATCAATTACTGCTTGATTGATTCTACCGGAATTGTCAGCGTGACCTCATCACCGACCAGCGGTGCATATTTTGCCATGTTGAAATCAGAACGCTTGATGTGCGCGGTTGCATCTGCACCGCAGGCATCCTTTTTCATCATCGGGTGTGGCATACATTTGAGCGAAGTGACCGTCAGGGTGACAGGTTTCGTCACGCCCTTGATAGTCAGATTGCCCTCGATACTGATCAGTTTGTCGCCGTCAAACTTGAACTTATCAGACTGGTAGGTAATGGTCGGATATTTTTCGGTGTTGAAAAAGTCTTCACCCTGAATGTGGGCATTGAACGGTGTCGAGCCGGTATTGACCGATTTTGCATCGATCGTGACATCGACTGAACCTGTGTGAGCGGCGCGATCGATGATGATTTTTCCGGTCACGGTGTCAAAGCGGCTTTGCTGGGTCGAGTAGCCCATGTGACTGTATTCGAAGCGCGGCTTAGTGTGGTTTTGCTCCAGCACATAGGTTTCAGGTGCAGCGTAGGCGGCTGAGGCGAAGGTCGCGGCGAGGGTGAGTGCGATCAGTTTTTTCATGATGTTTTTCCTTTTTGGTTGGGTGGGATTGGGCTTACTTTTTTGCAGGTGAGGCTAAAACGACTAAGTGAAACTTGATCTGAATTTCGTCGGCGACGGTACCTAAATCGGCCCACTCGTCGGTGCCGATGCCATAGGCTAAGCGTTTGATGGTGAAGCTGCCGTCGAAGGCGCGACCATCAAAGGTGACAGGCGCTGTCACATCCAGCGTTTTACCTTTGATGGTGAGTTTTCCCGTGGCCTGATAGCGATTGCCGCCGATAGATTTAACGCCGCTGGAGACGAAGGTGGCCAGCGGATAAGCTTTGGCATTGAACCACTTTTTGCCGGCAACTTCCTCATCCGCGTCAGTTGAACCGGTGTCGATGCTCGCCAGATTCACATCGATGCTGGCGCGGGCGGTGGCCAGTTTTGCCGGATCAAAGGCCAGTTGCGCGGCAAATTTACTGAATTTTCCTTCCATTGCGACGCCCATCTGCCGGTAGCCAAAGGTCAGGGCACTCTGGGCGGGTACCACTTGATTGTATTCGACGGCTTGCACAGCGCAGGCATTGAGCAGCAGGCCGATTACGGCAAATTTAGCGAGCTTCATTTTGCAATTCCTCCGGGTAACATGCGGGACAGGATGCCGTCGCGGTCGATCAATTGATGTTTTAAGGCGGCCGCCACGTGCAGCAGCACCAGCGCCAGCAGCAGGTAATTGAGGCTTTCGTGTACCGAGGTGAGCAACACGCCGAGCGCCTTATCTTTGCCAACCAGATCCGGCAGCGGCAGGACGCCGAACAGCACAGTCTGAAACCCCTTGGCCGAACTCATCAGCCAGCCGGTGAGCGGGATGGCGATGAACAGCAGATACAGCAGGCCGTGCACGCCGCTGCTTAGTCGTTGCTGCCAGCGCGGCAGGTGAATTTCAGGCGGTCTGTGGCTGAGTCGCCAGAGCACACGAAACACTGCCAGTGCCAGTAGCGTGATGCCTATCCATTTGTGGTAACTGTAGAGCTGCAACTTCGCCGGCGATAATTTCAAGTCGCTCATGTAAAGCCCCAGCACAAACGTTCCTGTGAGCAGCAGCGCCATCAGCCAGTGCAGCACCATTGCGGTGGGGGTATAGCGTGTCGTCATGGTATGCAATCTCCTCGCGCACTCAGGCAAAATGGCCTGAGCGAAAGTCATCCAGCGCCTGATGAATTTGTTCCTGCGTATTCATCACGAACGGTCCGTACTGTACGATGGGCTCATTCAACGGTTTGCCGGCAATCAGAATCAGGCGCGTGTCGGTTGCAGCATCCAGCGCCACGCCCTGACCGCTGTTGTCCAAAATCCCCATACGCTGCGCATTGATTTCTGTGTCGTTTACACGCGCAGCGCCACGATAGACGTAGATAAAGGCGTTATGGGTGAGCGGAATATCTGTCTCAAAGCGCGCGCCTGCCGGCAGATGCACATCCAGATACAAGGGCTCGGTATCCTCGCGACTGACTAAGCCCCTTGTGGTGCCGCTAAGCCCCGCGATCACACGCACCGTCACGCCCTCACGGGTCTGATATTCTGGGACATCATGGCTGGCATAGTCCTGATACCAGGGCGCAGTCATTTTTTGACCGGCGGGGAGGTTGAGCCAGAGCTGAAAGCCTTCCATGACACCGTCTTCTTGTTCTGGCATTTCCGAATGAATCACGCCGCGTCCGGCAGTCATCCACTGCACGCCGCCGTTTTCCAGCAAGCCCTCGTGACCTGCGCTGTCGCGGTGGCGCATACGGCCTGACAACATATAGGTTACGGTTTCGAAGCCGCGATGCGGGTGATCGGGAAACCCTGCGATGTAGTCACCGGGGATGTCGCTGCCGAAGGCGTCCAGCATTAAAAATGGATCGAGGCGGCGCTGGAGTTTTCCGGTCAAGACGCGGGTGAGTTTGACGCCTGCACCGTCCGAGGTTAAAACGCCTTCGATGACTTGTTCTACGCTGCGCGATGTTAGTGTATTCATGATGGTCTCTGTTTAATCGTTAACGCATGAAAAAGTTTTTTATCCACGAAAAACACGAAAAGGGTTAAGCCGGCAATCTGCGTAGCAGATGCTCGCAAATTCACGAAATGGGTTAAGCAGGTATATTGCGCTATGCGCAATAACTCGCAAATAAATCAATATATTAGTTATGATTTTCATTTGCCAGGTTGGTGAAAACGCTACAAAATATAACCACATGAATTTGTTCGTATTTTTTAGTGCCTTTCGTGAACGGCTGCTGTTTTTGGGTTAACGCATCATAGGGTAAGCATAAAGATAGATAAAGACGCCAATTCGGGATAGACTATCCCGTAAATGGAACAACTCTCCGCCGATGACTATATTCTGTTCGCCACTATCGCTGAATTTCACAGCATGGTCCGTGCGGCAGAACACCTTGCTATGCCTAAGGCGACCGTTTCGCGCCGTCTGGCGAATATGGAGGCGGCCTTAGGTCAACGTCTGCTCATTCGCACCACGCGCCGCTTAACGCTTACCGAATTCGGACTGGAGTTTCTCGATCATTGCCGGCGGGTGAGCGAGGAGGTCGCGGCGGTACAGGATTTTGTCCGCAGTCAGGACGCGCAGCCGCATGGCCGTTTGCGCGTCTCAATGCCGGGTGATTATGCACGGCATCATTTTTCGCGCGCGATTGCCACTTTTATCGATGCCTATGCCGAAATTCAGCTCGATCTTGATTTGTCCTCGAGGCGCGTCGATCTGATCGGTGAACGCTACGATCTGGCGATCCGCATGGGGGAGTTGGCTGACGATGCGACGCTGGTGGCCAGAAAAATCGACGAACAGCATTTTGCGCTGTATGCGAGTCCGATCTATCTCGCGCTGCATCCGGCGCCCGCTCATCCTGATGAGCTGATGCATCATACGGCGGTACGCCTGTTATCCGACCGGGGTAATGCCGTGCCGTGGAAGTTGCAGTCCGGCAAAGCTGAGTGGGTGGGTACGCCGCCCGGACGGCTCACGCTCAACTCACCCGACATGATTCAGCAGTTATTGTTAGATGGCGCGGGGATTGCCGCCTTGCCGTGCAGTTTTGCTAAGTCGGACTTGTTGCAAGGTCGTCTGGTGCAGGTGCTGCCTGACTGGTCGCAGCCGACAGTGCCTGCTTGGGCTGTGATGCCGATGCGCCGTTATCTGCCGGCCAAGACGCGCGCCTTTATCAGTCATCTTGAGCAGTATATGCAAAAGGGCTGACCGGGCGGTAAAAATAGATGGAACTATCGCAGCGCTGCGAGGATAATCTAGCCCTTCACGCAACAGGCTAACCAGTTTGTAATATGTCTGCCATAAAATATCCTCTTCGACCGTGCTCACTTTCCGGTTCTCTATTTCAGAATTCAATTCGTTAAAATAAAATATCATGTCAAAACATTACCTTACATCGCTTTTCTCACCTAAGTCCGTAGCCGTATTTGGTGCTAGTGACCGGGTCGATTCCGTCGGTCAAATCGTCTTTCACAATATGCTCGAGGGCGGTTTTAAGGGCGCGCTCTATCCGATCAACTCCCGCGTCGCCGAAGTGCAGGGCTGTCGTGCCTACGCTGCGATTAGCGAAATCGAAGGTGAAGTTGAACTGGTGGTGATCGCCACCCCGCCTAAAACTGTGCCGGATATCATCGAAGAATGCGGCAAACACGGCGTTAAAGCAGCGGTGATTATCACGGCAGGCTTTGGTGAAATTGGCGCGGAAGGGCAGGAGTTGGAGCGTCAGGTGCTAGCCAATGCGGCGCGCTACGGGATCCGCTTAATTGGTCCTAATTGTCTGGGCGTGATGCGTCCATCGATAGGGCTGAATGCGACGTTTAATAACGGCGGGGCGAATGCCGGCAATCTGGCGCTGGTCTCCCAGTCGGGTGCATTGTGCACCGCGATTTTAGACTGGGCGCAGATCAATGATGTGGGGTTTTCCAGCGTCGTGTCGATGGGTTCATCCGCTGACGTCGATTTTGGCGAGACGCTCGATTATTTAGTGTCCGATTCAAAAACACAGAGTATTTTGCTGTACATCGAGGGGATCAAGGAGTCGCGCCGTTTCATGAGCTCGCTGCGCGCTGCCGCCCGTGTTAAACCGGTTATTTTGATTAAGGTTGGTCGTCACGAGGCAGGCTCCAAGGCTGCGATGTCACATACCGCCTCGCTGGTCGGTTCTGATGATGCCTTTGACGCCGCCGTGCGCCGCGCAGGGGTGGTGCGGGTTGAAACCGTCACCCAGTTGTTTTCAGCGGCCAAAGCGTTGTCTTGCGGTTTTCATCCGTCCGGCAACCGTCTGGCGATCGTCACCAATGGCGGGGGGCCCGGTGTGATGGCGACCGATCGCGCATCTGATCTGGGGCTGGTGATGGCGGAGTTATCCGATGTGACGATTGCGCGGCTCAACGAAGTGCTGCCGCCTAACTGGTCGCACGGCAATCCGGTGGATATTATCGGCGATGCACAGGCCGATCGTTATCAGCATGCAGTCGCGGCCTGCATGGAAGATCCGAACGTCGATGGCGTCTTGACCATCCTGACACCGCAGGCGATGACCAAACCGTTGGAAGCGGCGCAAGTCGTGATTGAACTGGCCAATAAATACAGCAAGCCGCTGTTGACCTGCTGGATGGGCGAGACGCAGGTGGCCGAATCGCGCCGCCTGTTCGCGCATTCGAAAAAACCCAATTTCCGCACACCGGAACCTGCGGTCGAAGTGTTCTCCTATTTGTCCGATTACTACAGCAACCAAAAACTGTTGATGCAGATGCCTGAACCCTTGTCGCACCATGTCGCACCGGATGTTGAGGGTGCGCGTATGGTCATCGAAGGCGCGCTGATGGATAAGCGCAAGGTGTTGAGCGAGATGGAATCCAAGGCCGTGCTGGCCGCGTTCCATATTCCGGTCGCCCAAACCATGGTCGCACGCTCGCCGAATGAAGCCTTGCTGATTGCTCAGCAACTGGGCTTTCCGGTGGCGATGAAGGTCAATTCCCGCGACATCACGCACAAGAGCGATGCCGGCGGCGTGAAGCTGAATCTGAGCAATGCGCAGGCAGTGAGGGCGGCGTATCACGAGATCACCGAAAACATTAAGAAAAACCGTCCCGGTGCGCACATGGACGGCATCTCGATACAGCCGATGATCGTCAAACCCAATGGCCGTGAGCTGATGGTCGGCGTGATCTGCGATCCGGTGTTCGGCCCTGTGATTACCTTTGGTGCCGGTGGCACGATGGTGGAAGTGATGGGGGATGCTCAGGTGACGCTGCCGCCTTTGAATTCCTTCCTGGCGCGCGATTTGATCAATCGCACCAATGTCTCGCGTTTGCTGGGCGCTTTCCGTCATATGCCACCGGCGAACATGGCGGCGCTCGAATCGGTGTTGCTGCGCGTATCCGAAATGGTGTGCGAGTTGCCGATGCTGACCGAAATGGACATCAATCCGCTGATTTTGGACGAGCACGGCGTGCTGGCGGCCGATGCGCGTGTGGTGGTGGAATTTAAGCAGCCGAGCGCGGATCGTTATTCGCACATGGCGATTTATCCGTACCCGACTCATCTGGTTAACCGCTGGCAGTTGGCTGACGGCATGGACATTACGATCCGCCCGATACGCCCGGAAGACGCGGAACTGGTGCAGGAATTTGTCCGCAATCTGTCCGAGCAGTCGCGTTTCTTCCGTTTCATGAACAGCGTGCAGGAACTGAGCCAGGCGATGCTGGTGCGTTTCACGCAGATCGATTACAGCCGCGAGATGGCGCTGATTGCCGTGACGGAGGTGCAGGGTAAAGAAGTCGAACTGGGAGTCGCACGCTTTGCGATTAATCCCGATGGCGAGAGTTGCGAATTTGCGCTGGCGATCGCCGACAGCATGCACGGCAAGGGATTGGGGCAGCGCTTGATGACGACCCTGATGGAGTCCGCCAAAGCTAAGGGCTTGAAAGTGATCGAGGGTGAAGTGCTCAGGAATAACACCGATATGCTGCATCTGATGGACAGGATGGGCTTTGATGTTGCGACCAGCGAGGACGACGACAGCATCAAGGCGGTGAGGAAGGTGCTGTAAAAAGCAAAACAGCCGTCCACGAAATACACGAAAAGCACGAAATAGTTAAAAACTGGCTATGTAGAAAGTGGCTTGGTTAATGTCTTTGTGTAACTACATGGAAAATTTTCCGTTTGCAAAAAAACATTATTTTTGACGTTGAAGATGGTGTCGTTTTTTCGTGTCTTTCGTGGACAGATTTTATAGTTTTTGAATCTCTATAATTTATGCAAACTGCCTATTTGACGCATCCGGTCTGCTTGAAACACGATATGGGGGCGGACCACCCGGAGTGTCCTGCGCGGATTCACGCGATCGAAGATCAGCTGATCGCATCGGGCTTGTTTCACTATCTTGCGCATTTTGATGCGCCCAAGGTCACACGCGAGCAATTATTGCGGGTGCATGAGGCAAGTTACGTTGACAGCGTTTTCGCGCGCGCACCGGAAACGGGACACGTTGAACTCGACGGCGATACGCTGATGAATCCGTTTACGCTGGATGCAGCCCTTCATGCGGCGGGTGCGGCGGTACACGCGGTAGACCTGGTGATGAGCGGACAGGCAGAAAATGCCTTTTGCAATGTCCGTCCGCCCGGCCATCACGCGGGGCCTGCGAGTGCGGCCGGGTTTTGCATCTTTAATAATGTCGCCATCGCAGCGGCCCATGCGCTCGACCATCACGGGTTGCAACGCGTGGCGATCGTTGACTTCGATGTGCATCACGGCGATGGTACGGAAGCGATTTTCCATGACGAGCAGCGCGTGATGTTTTGCTCAACCTTTCGTCATCCCTATTATCCTTATTGCGGGGCGGACAGCGGTAATTCGCACATCATCAACGTGCCGCTGGCAGCGGGCACCTCGGGCGTGGATTTTCAGGCGGCCGTCATGCAGCACTGGCTGCCCGCGCTGGAGGCTTTTTCGCCGCAACTGCTCTTCATTTCGGCAGGGTTTGACGCGCACCGTGAAGACGATATGGGCGGCTTGGCACTGCGTGAAGCGGATTATGCGTGGGTGACAGAAAAGATGAAAACCCTCGCCCAGCATCACGCATTGCGGCGCATTGTCTCGGTGCTGGAAGGCGGTTATTCCTTGAGCGCGCTGGGCCGAAGCGTCACCGCCCACGTCAGGGAATTGAGCGGACTTTAAACGGGCGCAGCCCCCTTTTTTAGGCATTCTAACGCCCGTATCGGAATAGTATCGCAGGTAGTGGGGATTGTCCGATGGACACCGGATAGCAACTGGCTGTATCTTGCGGGCATACTCAAGTTTTCCACTAAGGATATTGCGTGGCCGCTGATCAAACTGAATTATCCGTTCCGCCCGCCCAGCCGGTGAGCACACCCGCATCCTTTAATGTGGTTGGGCTAGGGGCGTCAGCCGGAGGACTTGAATCGTTCGAGGTGTTCTTCCATCATATGCCCGCAGACAGCGGCATGGCGTTTGTCATCGTCTCGCATCTGGATCCGGCGCATGCCAGCATCCTGACGGAAATTTTGCAGCGTGCAACGCAGATGCGGGTGGTTGAAATTCTAGATCAGACTCAGGTTGAACCCGATACCGTTTACGTGATTCCACCCAACCGGGATTTGACCATTTTTCACGGTGTCTTGCAGTTATCCATCCCTGTTCAACCGCATGCACAGCGATTGCCCATCGATGCTTTTTTTCGTTCGCTGGCGGATGATCTGGGCGAGCGGGCTGTCGGGATCATCCTCTCCGGTACCGGTACCGACGGCACGCTGGGTTTGCGTGCCATATTAGGGGCAGGCGGCGTCTCGCTGGTGCAGGAACCTGAGTCTGCGAAATACAACGGCATGCCGGAGAGCGCGATTAAGGCGGGCTACGCCACAGGGGTGATGCCGGTTGAGCGCATGCCAGCCGCCTTACTGTCCGGCATGCGTAGCGCGGTCGGCACGAAGGTTGAACCGGCGGTCACAGGTGACTTAAATCGCATCCTGATGCAATTGCGCAGCGTGACGGGGCATGATTTTTCCCAGTATAAGAAAAGCACGATAGGGCGGCGCATCGAGCGGCGCATGGCGATGCATGACATCGATAACCTTGTGGTGTACGGACGGTATCTGAAGGAACATCCTGAAGAAACGGGCAAACTGTTCAAGGAACTGCTGATCAATGTCACGAGTTTTTTCCGTGATACTGAGGCCTTTGAGGTACTGAAAACGGTTGTTTTGCCGCAGTTGCTGGCCGATAAGCCGGAAAATTATGTGCTCAGTATCTGGGTTGCCGGCTGTGCGACGGGGGAAGAGGCCTATTCCATCGCGATTTTAATTTGCGAATTGTTTGAAAACGCTCATCTCCCGCTCAAGGTGATGCTGTTTGCGACCGATCTGGATGACGATGCCATCGCAGTGGCACGCGCCGGTGTTTATCCGCCCAATATCGCACAGGATGTCAGCGCTGAACGCCTGCGTCGCTATTTCGTGAAAGAGGAATCAGGCTACCGGATCAAAAAATCGATCCGCGAAATGGTCGTATTCGCGATCCAGAACGTGATTAAAGACCCGCCGTTTACCAGGCTGGATCTACTCAGTTGTCGTAATCTGATGATATATCTGGAGCCTGAGGTGCAAAACCGCTTGATTCCGGCCTTTCACTATGCCTTGAAGCCGGGCGGGGTGTTGTTTTTGTCGCCTTCCGAGAGTATAGGGAATTATCCGGATCTGTTTACACCGATCAATCGCAAGTGGAAATTTTATCGCGCGAGCGGTGCCATATCGTCAACCAATGCCGTGATGTCAGGTGGCCTCGTCTGGGCGCGTAGTCCCAATTCAAAAGAACCCGAAGAGATGAACATCAAACCACGCGAAACTAACTTTGCCGAACTGACACGTCGCATGTTATTGCAATCTTACGCACCCGCCTCGGTGGTGACGGATGAAAAAGGCACGATACTGTATGTGCATGGAGATACCGGGCACTATCTGAGACCGGCACCGGGACAGGCGACCTTGAATATCGTCGAGATGGCGCGGGACGGCTTGCAATTAAACTTACGTAATGCAATCAGTGAGGCGGTGAATCAGGCACATCCGACGTTAAATCATGAGGTGTCAATTAAGTGCAACGGGGAACTGAAACATGTCAGTTTTAGCGTACGCCAGATGCCCGCCCCCGATAGCCGGCAGCGCTTGTTGCTGGTGAGTTTTCAGGATGTCGCACCAGCGCCGGCAGGAAAACGCCACAAGGGCGCACAACCCGGCGTGCTGGAGCTGGCCAGGGTTGAGGAGCTGGAGCGCGAATTAGCGTATACCAAGGAGAGCCTGCAAGGCACAATCGAGGAACAGCAGGCGTCCAACGAAGAACTCAAATCCACCAACGAGGAGTTGCAATCGACTAATGAGGAGTTGCAATCGACCAATGAAGAACTGGAAACCTCCAAGGAAGAGTTGCAGTCGGTCAATGAGGAACTGGTCACTGTCAACGCTGAATTGCAGTCAAAAATAGAGCAATTGGCCATGATGCAGAATGACATGAAAAATCTGCTCGACAGCATCAATATCGGTACGCTGTTTCTGGATAGTCATTTGAAAATCAAGCGCATGACTCGCGATGCGATGAAGATCTATCGTCTGGTTTCATCTGACGTCGGCCGGCCGCTCTCGGACATCAAATCGAATATCCTCGAGATCGATTTGTTAGCGGATGCACAAGCCGTACTCGATACCCTGCAGCCCTTTGAGCGTGAGGTGACGACCAACGGGGGCGCCTGTTATCTGACGCGCATCCAACCCTACCGCACGCTGGAGAATGTGATTAGCGGCGTGGTGCTGACTTTTACCGATATTACCCAGCGTAGACAGGTGCAACAGGCGGTCATCGAGGCGCGGGATTTGGCCGAGGGGATCGTCAATATGGTCAAAGAACCCCTGCTGGTGCTCGACAGTGAGTTGCGCATCGTATCCGCCAGCCGTTCTTTTTATCAATATTTTCATACGGCTGAAAAGGACACCATCGGCTGTCTGATTTACCAGTTAGGCAATAGTCAATGGGATATTCCTGAGCTCAGACATTTGCTTGAGACGATTTTATCCGGTAATCAGGTCATTGAGAATTACCTCGTCGAATATCCGTTCCCGCTCACCGGTCAGCGCAAAATGCGGCTCAACGCACGGCGCATCGCCTACGGTGACAGAACACGGGAGATGATCCTGCTGGTGATGGAGGAGGCTGCATGAGCGATCAGCCCAACGCTGCGCAACTTAGGCGAGCCGCTGAAACGAAGCTGGCGCGCCAGACCCCTGTCGCACCCGAGATCCCGCTTGAATCCGTGCTGCACGAGCTTCAGGTGCATCAAATTGAGCTTGAGATGCAAAATGAAAATTTGCGTCAGTCGCAGTTCGAGCTGGAGAAGTCGCGTGACCGCTATATGGATTTCTATGATTTCGCGCCCGTCGGCTATATTACGCTGAGTGAATCGGGCCAAATACTGGAAATCAATCTGACTGGCGCCGCCATGCTGGGGGTGGAGCGCAGCAAATTGCTCTATCACCGTCTGCCCCCCTACATGTCAACCGATTATCACGACCGCTGGCTACGCCATTTTATGACGGTGCTGGCGTCTGATGAACCGCAAGCCTGTGATCTGGCGATGCTGCGTAACGACGGGTCAATTTTTTTTGCACGCATGGATTGTTTGCGACAGAGTAAAGCGGGGCGCGAGCCGGAAGTGCGCATTGTGATGACCGATATCACCCAACGGATCCGCAACGAGGAGGAAATCCGCAAGCTGGCTTTTTACGATGCGCTCACTCAACTGCCCAACCGCCGCCTGCTCAATGACCGCTTAGATCAGGCCATGGCGGGCAGTCGCCGCAGCCTGCGCTATGGCGCGCTGATGTTTGTCGATCTGGATAATTTCAAGCCGCTCAACGATCAATACGGTCATGATGCCGGTGATTTACTGTTGATGGAGGTGGCCCGTCGCATCACGCGCTGCCTGCGTGAAATGGATACCGTGGCGCGTTTTGGTGGCGATGAGTTCGTGGTGCTGCTCAATGAGCTTGATACCGAAAAAGAAGCCTCCGTCAGTCAGGCGCGCCACATCGCTGAAAAAATTCGCAGTGCACTGGCCGAGCCTTATCGGCTCACCTCGCACGAGCGCGAGGCGCTTGAGCATCATTGCAGTTCGAGCATCGGCGTGGTGTTATTCCTCAATCACGATACGCGTCCGGATGATATTTTAAAATGGGCCGATATCGCGATGTATCGCGCCAAGGCGGCCGGACGCAACCGGGTGATATTTTTTGAGCAGGATAAGCTATCTCCTTTAAGTCTTGCAAAACAGGAAGCGCCGTGAATGATATGAAGCTTCGCAAACTGGCAGAAAAAAAGCTTAACGGTCAAGTCGCTGATCCGTCCGGGCGCACTGCACAGGAATTACTCCATGAGTTGCAGGTGCACCAGATAGAGCTGGAAATGCAGAATGAAACCCTGCGCCAGAACCAGATTCAGCTTGAGGAATCGCGTGACCGCTATCTGGATTTATATGATTTTGCGCCGGTCGCCTACCTGACAATCAACGCTGCGGGCATGATTGTTGAAATCAATCATACCGGTGCACAGTTGCTGGGGTTGGAACGTAAAAAGATTTTGAAGCGTCGCTTATCGAATTTTCTCAGTCCGGAAGACAGTGATCGCTGGCATCGTTGTTTCATCCATACGTTGAACACTATCAGCGCGTGTCACGGTGAGTTTTGTTTTCAGCGTCATGAGGGCGCTTTATTTTATGCAGGAATAGACGGTATTTGCATCGATGGCCTCGAAAAATCGGTGCGGATCACCTTAACTGACATCACGGAACGCCGGAATGCTGAACTTGCGCTGCGGGCCAATGATATCAAGTTGCGAGGTCTGTTCGATTTGTCGCCGCTGGGTATTGCGCTCACGGATATAAATGGTAAATATATTGAGTTTAATCAATCGTTTATTGATATAACCGGCTATTCAAAAGAAGCGTTGATGCAGCTGGACTACTGGGCGTTGACCCCGGAAAGCTATGCCGATCAAGAGGCGAGTCAGCTGGCCGCTTTGCAGCTTACCGGTCGATACGGGCCTTACGAAAAAGAATACCGCCGCCGTGATGGCAGCCGGGTGCCTCTGCGGCTCAATGGCATGTTAACGACGGGAGCGGATGGCCAAACTTACATATGGTCTATCGTTGAAGACATCTCTGAACGCCTGCAAACGGAAGCGGCCTTGCGCCGGAGCGAAGCGCGCTTTCGTCAGATGGCAGAGGCGGTCGATGAAGTATTCTGGCTGATGTCGCCGGATGGAAAAACGCTCCAGTACATCAACCCCGCCTTTGAAAAAATCTGGGGCATCAGCTGCGAGCAGGTGTACGCTGACCCCGATCAGTGCGCCCTGATGGCGCATCCCGATGACCGGGCGCGGGTCGAACAGGCTGCCTCGCAGTTATTGCTTGGAATAAACTACGACCTCGAATACCGCATTATCAGACCCGATGGCGAGCTGCGCTGGGTCAAAGACAGGGGCTATGCCATCCGTGATACGGCAGGCCATGTTATCAATACGGCGGGCGTTGCATCAGACATCACGCAAAGAAAACTGACCGAGATCAATTTGAACATTGCGGATGAGAAATTACACCATTCAGCGCAGCTGCTCGAAGCGATTGTTGAGCATATTCCCGCCATGGTGTTTGTTAAACGCGCCAGCGATTTGACTTTCGAGTTGTTCAATCGTGCCGGCGAGACGCTGCTAGGCTATGACCGCAGCGTGCTGCTGGGGCGTAGCGATGCCGACTTTTGGCCGCGTGAGCAGGCGGAGGGCTTTATTGCGGCGGATCGCCAGGTGTTGAATTCCCGTGAGCTTAAGGAAATAGCCAGGGAGCAGATTACCATCGCCAGTGGCGACGTGCGTGACCTGCATACCTGGAAAATTGCCTTGCGCGATAACGCCGGTGTAGCGACCCATCTTTTGGGAATTTCAGTGGACATCACCGAGCGCGAACGCGCGGCAAATCGGCTCAGTGAGTCGGAGGAAAAAATGCGCGCCATTGTCGATGGCGCACTCGACGGCATTGTGTTGCTGGATCCGGACAGTTTGCGTTTCACCAGCGCCAATCCGGCATTTTGCAAGATGACCGGATACAGTCAGCAGGTAATGGACCAGCTGAGCGTGCGGGATATCCATCGTGCTGAGGATTTGCCCTGGGTTGCAGAACAACTCGTCCGGCATGTTAAAGGCGAGCAGGTGATCAGCACAGATATTCCGGTCAAACGACAGGACGGCCAGGTGGTGTTTGTCGATATTAAATCAGCGCCCGTCGTGCTCGGTGGCAAGCTCTATTTGGTCGGCATCTTTCGCGACATCACCGAGCGCCGTCTGGCGGATGCGCAACTGAAGATGAGTGCGCGCCGGCATCAGATCTTGTTTGAACATTCGCGCGATGCGCTGATGACGCTGTCCGTGCCCGCGTTAGATTTTACCAGTGCGAATGCAGCAACGCTGAGCTTATTCGCGGCAAACAGCCTGGATGAGTTTATTGCACTGAAACCCTGGGATGTGTCGCCGGAACACCAGCCGGACGGTACGCTGTCCAGCGATAAGGCCCGCCAATGGATGCAACGGGCGCTCGAATCAGGGCTGTGCAGTTTTGAGTGGCAACACAGGCGGCTCGATGGCACCTTGTTCACCGCCGACGTGCTGTTGACCCGCATGCAACTGGGTGAGGAGTTGATTTTGCAAGCCACGGTCAGAGATATCACGCTCGCCCGTTTAAGAGAGCAGGAACTCAAAGAATACCAGCAACTGCTGCGCGATCTGGCAGCGCAAGGGGCCGCATTGCGCGAAGCGGAACTCAAACATATCGCACGTGAAGTGCACGATGAACTGGGGCAGTTATTGACCGCATTGCGTATGGATATCTCGCTGGTGCGCATTCAATTCGCCAATCACAATCCACTGTTGATGCCGAAAGTTCAGGACATGCTGAGACTGGTTGACAAGGCGATCCAGGGCGCACGCGATGTCACCAGCAACTTACATCCGCCGGCGCTCGATCTGGGGATCGTGGCAGCGGCCATCTGGCTCAAGGATGAATTGATGTCGCGTAGTGAAATCAACTGTACCCTGGAAGTGATCAACGATCCGCCCGAAATCGAGGATACGGTGACCCTGACCTTGTTCCGGATTGTGCAAGAATCGATCACCAATATCATGCGTCATGCGAATGCCCTTGAGGTGAGAATCACCATTGATTGCGATCAAGAGCATATTTATATTGAGATTGCAGACAACGGCGCAGGGTTTGATGTGAACTTACTGCCGTCTAAAAAATCC
>SESH01011398.1_pt1 | contig 43604 bp, 41 predicted proteins | sample 3171561 | NCBI WGS metagenome assembly SESH01 (sample SAMN10866947, study PRJNA518727) | freshwater metagenome | biome: subpolar coniferous forest; feature: holomictic lake; material: water; isolation source: holomictic Lake 442 2011 16.5 m and 2014 13 m | place: Canada: near Kenora, Ontario
GGCGGTGCTGGGCTTTGCGGTGGGGCAGACCGGGCGCTGGACGACGGGCCTGGGCTTCACCCTGATGATGGCGGCGGGGTTCGGGACGCTGGCCGGGGTGGCGCAGCTGGTGGCGTGGGCCGCCCGCCGCTTCGGGCCGCGCCCGTCGCTGCCCTATGTCTGGCGGCAGGGGCTGGCCAACCTGCACCGCCCGAACAACCGCACGGTCCTGCTCCTGCTCTCGCTCGGGCTCGGCACGTTTCTGCTCCTGACCCTGGTGCTCACACGCCAGACCCTGGTGCACAAGCTGGTGGGCATCGGCGGCGGCGCGCGGCCCAACCTGATGTTTTTCGACATCCAGGAGGACCAGTCCGCCCGGCTGACCGCCCTGGTGCAGGCCCAGGGCGCACCGGTGCTGGCGCTGGCGCCGATCGTCACCATGCGGCTGACCGCGCTCCGGGGCCGGAGCGCCGAGGACCTGCTCAAGGACGACCGGTCCGGCATCCCCGCCTGGACCCTGCGGCGCGAATACCGCTCCACCTACCGCCGCGAGCTGACCGACACCGAGCGGGTCACCGCGGGACAGTTCATCGGCCACGTGGCGCCGGGGGAGCGGCGCGTGCCGGTCTCGGTCGAGAACAGCCTGGCGAAGGATCTCCAGCTGCAGCTCAACGACTCCCTGGTGTTTGACGTCCAGGGCGTCCCGGTGGAGGCCTACGTGGCGAGCCTGCGGGACGTCGAATGGCAGCGCCTGCAGCCCAATTTCTTCCTCGTCTTCCCCGCCGGGGTGCTGGAGCCCGCGCCGCAGACGCTGGTTGCCGCGGTGCACGCCGCCACGCCGGCGGAGTCGGCCCGGATCCAGCGGGCGGTGGCGCAGGAATTTCCCGGCATCTCCTCCCTCGACCTCTCGCTCCTCCTCACCACGGTCACGGGCCTGCTCGCGAAGGTCTCGTTCGTGGTCACCTTCATGGCGGCCTTCACGGTGGTGACCGGGGTCATCGTGCTGGCGGGCGCGGTGCTGACGGGGCGGTACCAGCGGATCCGGGAGACCGTGCTGTTGCGCACGCTCGGGGCCACGCGCCGGCAGCTCCGGCAGATCCAGCTGGTGGAATACGCCGTGCTGGGCGGACTGGCGGCCGTGACCGGGGGCGGCCTCGCCGTGGCGGCGAACGCGCTGCTGGCCCATTTCGTCTTCCAGACCCCGTTCCGGCTCTCGCCCCTCGTGCTCGGCACGGCTGTCGCCGCCTCCGTGGTCGTCACGGTGACCACGGGACTGGTCGCGAACCGCGGCATCGTTGACCATCCGCCGCTGGAAGTGCTGCGCCAGGAGACCTAGGGCGGCGGCGGGATTTGCACTTGTCACCCCCACCTTCCCCCCCGTCACTCGGGGCATGCGACGAGTCGTCACCTTTCACTACACGCTGCGCGACCCGGCGGGCCGGGTGCTGGACAGCTCCGCGGGCGGCGAGCCGATCACCTACCTGGAGGGCGCCGGCCAGATCATCGACGGGCTCGACACGCGGCTGCGCGCGGCCGCGGCCGGGGCGAAGCTCGACGTGGCCGTGCCGGCCGCCGAGGCCTACGGTGAGCGCGACCCGGACCAGGTCCGGCAGGTGAAGCGCCAGGTGCTGCCGGTCGACGGCGAGCTGCGCCTCGGGGAGCAGTTTCAGGCGGGGTCGGACCGGCAGGCGCCGACCGTCACGGTGGTCGCGATTGACGGGGACGACGTGACGCTGGATGCGAACCATCCGCTGGCGGGGGTGGACCTGGCCTTTGAGGTTGAAATTGTGGCCGCGCGGGCGGCGACCGCGGAGGAGCTGGGCCACGGGCACGCGCACGGCGCGGACGGAACCGGGCATTGCCAGTGACCGCGCCCCGCGCCATGCTCGGGCCCGCATGAAAGTCCTCGGCATCGACATCGGCGGCTCGGCGCTGAAAGGGGCGCCGGTTGACTGCCGGACGGGCCGGCTGCTGGCGCCGCGCTTTCGCGTGGAGACCTCCCCGGCGGCCACGCCGGCGGCGACGGCGAAGGTGGTGGCCGAGATCGCGCGGCATTTCAAGTGGCGCGGGCCGATTGGGATTGGCTTCCCCGGGGTCATCCAGGGCGCGCGCATCCGCACGTCCGCCAATCTCCACCCGCGGTTCATCGGCTGCGACGGCGGGAAGCTGTTCACCCGGGCGACGGGCTGCCGCGTGACGCTGACGAACGACGCGGCGGCGGCGGCGCAGGCGGAGATGCAGTTTGGCGCCGGCCGCGGCTTTCAGGGCAAGACGCTGCTGCTGACGCTGGGCACGGGGGTCGGCTCGGCGCTGTGCTACCGCGGCCTGGTCGTGCCGGCGGAGCTGGGCCACCTGCCGCGGCGCGGCAAGTCGGCGGAGCGGTTTGTCTCGTCGGCGGCGCGGAAGCGGCGCGGCCTGTCGTGGGCGGAGTGGGGCGGGGAGCTCGGGGACTACGTGCGCAGCCTCGAGCAGCTGCTCTGGCCGGAGCTGATCATCGTGGGCGGCGGGGTGAGCGCCAAGAGCCGCAAGTTTTTCCGGTACGTGCAGCCGCGGGCCCGGATGGTGCCGGCGAAACTCCGGAACGAGGCGGGGATCGTCGGCGCCGCGCTCTCGTTTGGGCGCCACGGGACCCGGGTGCGCCCGGGCCGCGGGCGCGCCTGACCGCCCGCCCGCCGGGCCGGGCGCCGGGCCGCCCCGTTCATCCCACCCGCGCGCCGTTCATCAAAAATACGTGTAACTTTCGGCCGGGGGGCGGTGTTGTCCTGCCATGCCCGCCTTGGCCCGATCCCGCCCCGCCCGCCCCGGCTCCCGCCGCGCGACCGGGCTCGGTCGCACCCGGCCGGCGGGCCGGCTTTCGGCGCACGCTGGGCGTGTGCCGTTGTGTGTGGTGGAGGGGCCGTTGTGGGCCCCTCCACATTTTTTCCCGCGCGGCGTCCCGGGCGCAACCGCTTGCCTCCGCGGCGCGCACAGCTGATGCTCCGCCCCCCCCCTTTAACCGCAGCCACCGATCCTCATGACCCAGACCCCCCCGTCCCAACCCGCCTCCGCTCCGGTGGTGGCGAAGAAAAAAAAGCAGCTCAAATGGGTGCTCCTGGGCAGCGCCCTGCTCGTGGTGCTCCTCGGCGTCGGCGCCTATTACAAGAACAAGAACTCCGAGCCGGGCCAGCCGGTGACGACGGAGAAGGCGGTGGTGAAGACGATCACCCAGCTGGTCACCGCCACCGGCAAGGTGCAGCCCGAGGTGGAGGTGAAGATCTCCCCGGAAGTGGCGGGTGAGATCATCGCCCTGCCGCTTAAGGAAGGGGCGGCGGTCAAGCGGGGGGCGCTGCTGGTCAAGATCAAGCCCGACACGTACCAGGCGCAGGTCGAGCAGCAGGAGGCGAACCTGGTGGCGGCCCGGGCCGGCGCCGTCCAGGCCAAGGCCCAGCTGAGCAAGATGCAGGCGGACTTCCGGCGGGCGGAGGACCTCTTCGGCAAGCAGCTCCTGTCCGATTCCGACTACGCGGCCGCGCAGACCAACCTCGAGGTGGCCCAGGCCAACCACGACAATGCGCTGGCGCAGATCCGCCGGACGGAGGGGGCGCTCAGCCAGGCGCACGACCTGCTGAACAAGACCACGATCTACGCCCCGATGGACGGCTCGATCAGCGCGCTGGCCAGCGAGGTCGGCGAACGCGTGGTCGGCACCGGCTCCTTTGCCGGCACCGAGATCATGCGCGTGGCCGACCTCTCGCACATGGAAATGCGGGTGAAGGTGAACGAAAACGACATCGTCAACGTGAAGCTCGGCGACCATGCCGCCCTCACGATCGACGCGTTTCCCGGCCGCAAGTTCGCCGGCACGGTCTACGAGATCTCCAGCTCGGCCATCACCACGGGCAGCGGCGCCTCCGGCTCCAACCAGGCCCTCTCGACCGACGAGGTCGCCAACTTCCTCGTCAAGATCCGCGTCTCCGACCGCGACGTCACGCTCCGGCCCGGCATGAGCGGGGTGGCGGACATCGAGACCCAGACGGCCAAGGATGTGGTCGCGATCCCGGTGCAGAGCGTCACCGTCCGCTCGGGCGGCAAGACCACGGAGGAGCTGCAGCAGCAGAAGGCCAAGGCCGCGCGCGAGAAGTCGGGCAACGAGCTCGACGTCGCGAGCGAGCGCGAGGAGGCCCGCCGCAACAAGGACAAGCTCGAGCGCGTCGTCTTCATCAAGAAGGGCGGGGTGGTGGAGCAGCGCAAGGTGGAGACCGGCATCGCCGACAACACCTCGATCGAGGTGAAGCAGGGCGTGAAGGCCGGCGAGGAGGTGGTGTCGGGCAGCTATGCCGCCATCAGCCGGAAGCTGAAGGACGGCGCCAAGGTCACGATCGAGCGGCCCAAGAAAGAGGAAGAGAAGAAATAACCGGACCCGCGCCCGCGCGTTCCGCCTCCCACCCATGGCCCCCTCCCTTGCCCCCGACCTCACGGGCCGCGCCACCCGCCCGGCCGGGCCGCTCGTGATCGACATCGCCGGTGTCACCAAGCTTTACAAGATGGGGGCCGAGACCATCCACGCCCTCTGCGGCGTCTCCGTGCAGATCCGGCGCAACGAGTACCTGGCCGTGATGGGCCCGTCGGGCTCCGGCAAGTCCACGCTGATGAACATGCTCGGGTGCCTCGATACGCCGACGGCGGGCCGCTACGAGTTCAACGGCAAGAACGTCGCCCACATGGGTGACGACGAGCTGGCCGACATCCGGAACCGCGAGATCGGCTTTGTCTTCCAGACCTTCAACCTGCTGCCGCGCTCCACCGCGCTGGCCAACGTCGAGCTGCCCCTGATCTACGCCGGCCTGCCCCCCGCGGTCCGTCGCGAGCGCGCGGCGCAGACCCTGCACAATGTCGGCCTGGGCGACCGCATGACGCACAAGCCGAACGAGCTGTCCGGCGGCCAGCGCCAGCGCGTCGCCGTGGCCCGGGCGCTGGTCAACCGCCCCTCCATCATCCTGGCGGACGAGCCGACGGGCAACCTCGACTCCAAGACCGGCGTCGAGATCATGGCGCTCTTCGAGCAGCTCTACGAGCAGGGCAACACGATCATCGTGGTCACGCACGAGGAGGACATCGCCCGCCACGCCCGGCGCATTGTCCGCCTGCGGGACGGGCTGATCGAGAGCGACGGCCCCGCGGCCTGAGGCCTGGCCCGCCATGAAGCGCCTCCTTTACGAGCTGACGGAGTCCTTCCGCATCGCCTTCGCGCAGATCCGCGCGAACAAGATGCGCTCGGCGCTCACGGCGCTGGGCGTGATCATCGGCATCGTCGCGGTCACCCTGATGGGCACCGCCATCCGGGGCATCGACACGGGGTTCCAGAACTCCCTGAACATGCTCGGCGACGACGTCCTCTACGTCCAGAAGTGGCCCTGGGGGAACGTGGAGGACTGGTGGAACTACGTGGGCCGCCCGCCGATCAAGCCGGACCAGGCCGACAAGCTCAACGCGCTCATCGCCCAGAGCCCGAACTCGCTCCTGGCCCTGGCCGTCCCCGTGGCCGGCCGCGGCACGACGGCGAAGTTCGGCGAGAACAAGGTGGGCAATGTCATGACCTTCGGCACCACGGCCGACTACAGCCGCATCGTCAACGCGGACTTCAAGGAGGGCCGGTTCTTCAACGACACCGAGGAGGTCTCGGGCCGGCCGGTGTGCGTCCTCGGGTTCGACATTGCGGAGGCCCTCTTTCAGGGCCGCTCCGCCCTGGAGCAGCAGGTGTTTCTCAACGGCCATCCCTATCTGGTGATCGGCGTGCTCACCAAGCAGGGCTCCTTCCTCGGGCTCTTCAGCTTCGACAACCAGGCGGTGGTCCCGCTCGAGTCCTTCCGCAAGGCGTTTGGGACGCGGCGCGGGTCCGAGCTGCGGGTGAAGGTGACCGACAAGAGCCGGCTGGAGGAGGCGAAGGAGGAGTTGGTCGGGGCGATGCGCCGCGTGCGGGCGCAGCTGCCGGGCGAGCGCGACAACTTCTCGGTCAACGAGCAGGGCGCGATCAAGGCGCAGCTCGACCCGATCAAGCAGGGCATCGCGATGGCGGGCCTCTTCATCACCGGCCTCTCGCTCTTCGTCGGCGCGATCGGCATCATGAACATCACCTTTGTGAGCGTGAAGGAGCGCACCAAGGAGATCGGCACCCGCAAGGCGCTCGGCGCCCGGCGGCGCACGATCCTCCTGCAGTTCCTGATCGAGGCCGTCGCCATCTGCCTGATCGGCGGCCTGGTCGGGCTCTCGCTGACCTACGGGCTGGTGCTCGCGGTGGGCGCGGCCTTTCCCGCGTTCCCGGTCGAGTTCTCGGTCAGCCTCGTCTTCGTGAGCATGGCGGTCTCGGTCGTCGTGGGGATCGTGAGCGGGTTTGCCCCGGCGTGGGGCGCGTCCCGCCTCGATCCGGTGGTGGCGTTGCGCTACGAATGAACCCGCCCCGATGAAACTCGCCGAAATCTTGCGCATGGCGCTGGGCTCGCTCGGGGTGAACAAGCTGCGCTCCTCGCTCACGATGCTGGGCATCACCATCGGGGTCTTCTCCGTGATCGGGGTGATGACCGCGGTGTCCGCGCTCCGCCAGTCGATCGAGACGGGCATCAGCTTCCTCGGCTCGAACATCATCCAGATCTCCAAGCGCCCGATCGGCCTGAGCGACGAGGGGCCCAACCGGCGCCGCTTCGACCTGCGCCGCGACATCACCCTGGCGCAGGCCCTGCGCTTCAAGGAGCTGATGGAGGGCTGGTCCGACGTGGTCTGCCTCAAGACCTTCAACAACGACACGCCCGCCCAGGCCACCTACCTCAACCGCAAGACCACCCCGGGCATCACCTTCGGCGGCAGCAACGAGCACTTCCTTGCGTCCAACCAGTATGCCATCGAGCTGGGGCGCAACTTCAGCGCCGAGGACGGGGAGCTGATCCGCCCGGTCGCGATCATCGGCCAGGGCATCACGTCGCGCCTCTTCCCCAGCGAGACCCCGCTGGGCAAGGTGATCAAGGTGGCCGGGCGCACCTACACCGTGATCGGCCAGTTTGCCCCCAAGGGATCCTCGTTCGGCGCCAGCGGCGACGACATCATCATGATCCCCATCACCCGCTACCTGGCCGACTACGGAGCGGAGCGGCGCAGCATCAACATCGCGACCCAGGCCGCGTCGCAGGAGCGCTACAACGACACCCTGGACAAGGCGATCACCGCGATGCGGATCGTCCGCTCCCTCCGGGCGGAGCAGGACAACGACTTTGAGCTGTACTCGAACGATTCGCTGATCTCGGCCTTCGCCAAGGTGGCGGATGTCATCGGGGCCGGCGCCTTCGTCATCAGCGCGATTGCGCTGCTCGCGGCCGGCGTTGGCATCATGAACATCATGCTGGTCAGCGTGACCGAGCGCACGAAGGAGATCGGCATCCGCAAGTCCATTGGCGCGCGGAAGGCCAGCATCCTCATCCAGTTCCTGATCGAGGCGGTCGCGATCTCGGTGCTGGGGGGCCTGGCGGGCATCCTGCTCGGCGTGGCGGCGGGCAACGGGATCGCGCTGCTGCTCAAGGCCTCGCTGGTGTTCCCCTGGTTCTGGGCGACGGTCGGCCTGCTGGTCTGCTGCGGCATCGGCATCGGCTTCGGCTTTTACCCCGCCTACAAGGCGGCGTCGCTCGACCCGATCGAGGCCCTGCGCTACGAGTAAGCCCGGCGGCCGGGCGGGGCGGCGGCTCAGCCGCGCCGGATTTCCGAGCCGTGGAAGCGGATCTGGATGCGGTAGACCTTCTTCACGCGGCAGCTGATCTGCCCGGTGGCCAGGTCGACCCGCTCGGGCACGTCGATCCGGTGGAGGTCGACCACGGCGTGGAACCCGCGCTCGGAAAACACGTCGATCAGCATCGCCAGGGCGTTGGGGTGGTCGAGGACGGGGTCCTCGGTGTTGATCAGGGCGGCCCCGGAAATGGCGTGGCGCCGCACGATCGGCATGATCTTTTGCGCCACGAAGCCGACCACCTTGGCGAAGAGCTCCGACTGGCCGAACTCATAGCCGTCGAGCCGCTTCACCAGCTCCTGGCGCGCGTGGACGACGATCTCGGTGGCCACCGGCAGGCCCCGGAGCCGGTCCACCGTCCGGGGGTCGAGCTCCAGCGTGCTCTGGTATTCCAGCTCCTTGAGGATGTTCTGCTCGACCTCCGCGAGCGATCCCTGGGCGTTGATGAAGTGGTAGTGGAAGGTTTCCCGCAGGGACTGGAGGGCCTCCCAGGTCTGCTCCTTGAAGACGCGGTAGCGCCGCCGTGCGAGCACCTCGTCGTGGTCGGTCGGCCGGTCCTCCCAGAGGGTCCCGACGCCCGAGCGCGCCACCTCCTCGTTGTGGGCAAGGGTCTCGCGGCCCCGCTTGAGCTGGCGGGCGATGGCCTCCCGCTCGTCCACGAACAGGACCATGATGTGGATCGTCGGCTGGCGGAAGTGGATGCCGAGCGGCCCGCTGAAGAACTCCCGCCGCAGAGCGTGCATCTTGTCCACCAGCAGCTTCAGACACTCGACCTGCACATGGGTGCGGGGGAAGCCGTCGAGGATGACCCCGTCGCGGTAGGCCGGGTTCATCAGCTCCCGGAGGAGCAGGCCGATGACCTCGCGGTCGCCGACCATGTTGCCGGCGTCCTTGAGGCGCTTGGCCTCGGGCGAGTCGAGCAGGGCGCTGATCACGATCGGCGGGCAGGTGAGGCCGCGGGTGGCGTTGATGAACGCCGTGTTGGTGCCCTTGCCGGCGCCGGGGGCGCCGCCGAGCAGGATGATCTCCTTGGGGAAGCGGAGGTTTTCGCGGCTGAAGTCGGCCTCGAGCTCCCGCCACAGCGTGCCGAAGATGAGCTGGGCGTCCTTGATTTCGAGGTCGCTCAGCTTGCCGGCGACCGGGGCGGGGGTGGCCGGGGCGGGTTTCGGGGGAATGGCGGCAGGGGGATTCATGCGAGGTCGGGGCCGAGGTTATGAGGAATTGGCGGGAGGATTCGACAACAGAAATCACGGGCCGGGAAATATTCCTCCCTGGGCCGGCCGGGTGAAAGGGGGCGGCCCCCCGGCCCCGGCTTTTAGGATTGGCCCGGGCGGGTCCCGAAACACACTCCCTCCCATGCGCGTCCTGATCGTTGACGATGAGCCCGGCATCCGGAAGACCACGCGCCTGGCGGTCGAGGCCGCCGGCCATACCGCGGCCGAGGCGCCCAACGGGCTGCGGGCGCTGAAGCTGCTGGACGAGGAGATTTTTGATGCGGCCTTCCTCGACCTGAAGCTGGGGACGGAGGACGGGCTGGAGGTGCTGGGCAAGCTGCTGCAGGCGCAGTCCACCCTGGCCGTCGTGATGTTCACCGCCTATGCCAACATTGCCACGGCGGTCGAGGCGATGCGCCGCGGGGCCTTCGACTTCATCCCGAAGCCCTTCACGCCCGACCAGATCCGGGCGGTGCTCGCGAAGCTGGCCTCGACCCGGGTGCTCGAGACCCGGGTGCGCTCGCTGGAGGGCGAGCTGGCGCGCGAGTCGCCGCCGGTCGACCTGGAGTCCGCGGAGCCGGCCACCCGCCGCGCGCTGGAGGTCGCGTTCAAGGCCGCCGCGACGCCGGCGAGCCTCCTGATCCTCGGGCCGAGCGGCACGGGCAAGAGTGTGCTGGCCCGCGAGCTGCACCGCCGCAGCGCGCAGCGGGACGCCGAGTTTGTCACGGTCAGCTGCCCGAGCCTCTCGCGCGAGCTGCTGGCCGCCGAGCTGTTCGGCCATGTGCGGGGGGCCTTCACCGGGGCGGTGGCGGACGCCGCGGGCAAGGTCGCGGCCGCCGACGGGGGCACGCTGTTTCTCGACGAGATCGGCGAGTTGCCGCTGGAACTCCAGCCCAAGCTGCTCCGCCTGCTCCAGGAGCGGGTGTACGAGCGGGTCGGGGAGGCGAAGCCCCGCCGGGCGAACGTCCGGGTCATCGCCGCCACCAACCGCCCCCTGGCCGAGGAGGTGGCGGCCGGCCGGTTCCGCGAGGACCTCTACTACCGGCTCAACGTCATCACGGTGGCGCTGCCGGGGCTGCACGAGCGCCCGGGCGACCTCGCCCGGCTGGCCGAGGGCTACCGGAAGTTTTTCGCCATCCGGCTGGGCAAGAAGATCACGGCGTTCGCGCCGGCGGTTGCGGTGGCGTTCGCCGGCTACCGCTGGCCCGGCAACCTCCGGGAGCTGCGCAACGTCATCGAGCGGGCGACCATCCTGGCCGGGGGCGAGACGATCGAGCTGTGCGACCTGCCGGAGGAATTCGGCGGGCCGGCCAACCCGGCGATCGCGGTGGGCGGGCACGTGACGCTGGAAGCGCTGGAGGCCGAGCATCTCCGCCGGGTCCTCGCGATGTGCCGCCACCTCGACGAGGCGGCGCGCACGCTCGGCATCGATCCCGCCACCCTGTACCGCAAGCGCCAGAAGCTGGGCCTGCTCTAGGCCGCCCCGCGATGCTCCGCACGCGCCTCACCCTCGGCCTGCTGCCGCTGCTCCTGCTGCTGCTGGTGGTGTGCGCCTACGCAGTGCGGACCAGCCAGGAGCTGGGCGACGCGGTCGAGGCGATCTTTGCCCGCAACTTCCGCTCGATCCAGGAGGTGCAGGATCTGCGCGCGGCGGCGGCGCAGATGAACGTCGCGCTCAGCGACGCCCGCCAGGAGGGCAACCTGGCCGCGGCCCGCCGGCGGTTTGCGGAGCAGGAGGCCCGGTTCCAGCGAAGCCTGAACGAGGAGCTGCTGGCCCAGCCGGCGGCCGACAAGGCCGAGCTGCTCAACGCGCTGGATGCGCAGCACCGGAGTTTCACGCAGGCCGGCCAGGAGACCCTGCGGCTGGGCTCGCTGGGGGGGCTCGAGCTGCTCAAGCGGACGGAGACCGCCTTCTTCGCGGTCAACCGCACCCTGGACGCCCTGCTGGAACGCGACCACCGGGAGATCGCCGGCGCGGAGGCGCGCATGAAGGCGCGGATCGACGAGTCCCTGCGGCTCCTGCTGGCCGCCATGCTGGGCGCGGTCGGGCTCTTTTTCTACCTGGCCTGGCGGCTGGCGGATTCCTTCCTCCGGCCCATTCAGGCGGTGACGGCCTCGGCCCTCGCGCTCGGCGCCGGGGACCTCGACCGGGAGGTGCCGGTGACCTCGCAGGATGAACTCGGCCAGCTGGCCCGGACCTTCAATGCGCTGGCCGTCCACCTGCGCGCCTACCGCGACGCCACGCTGGCCAAGGTCCTGCGCACCCAGCGGACGATGGAGGCCACGCTCACCTCGACCCCCGAGCCGGTGTTTGTGGTGGCGCGGGACGGCACGCAGGAAGTGCGCAATCCGGCGGCGGAGCAGCTGGCCCAGTCCCCGGATTTTTCGGCGGGATTTCCGCCCGCCCTGGCCGAGCCGCTCGCGCAGGTGCTGGCCACCGGGGTCCATTACCTGCCCACCGACTATGCCCGGGTGGTCACCCTCCGGGTGGCGCGCGAGGACCGCCACTATCTGCCCCGGATTCTCGCCATCGGCGACAAGCTGACGGAGTTCAAGGGGGCGGCGGTCATCCTGCAGGATGTCACCAAGTTTCGCCTGCTCGATGATGCGAAGACGAACCTCGTGGGCACGGTCAGCCACGAGCTCAAGTCGCCGCTCACCAGCCTCCGCATGGCCGTGTACCTGCTGCTGGAGCAGAAGATCGCCGGCCTCACGCCCACCCAGCAGGACCTGCTGGAAATGGCGCGCGACGAGTCCGACCGGCTGCTGCGCATCCTCGACAACCTGCTGGATCTGGCCCGGCTGGAGGCCGGGGCCTCGAGCCTGGACCGGCGCGGCGTGGCGGTGGCCCGCCTGCTCGAGGAGGTGGTGGCGGAATCCCGGGGCGTGATCGAGCCGGCCGGCCTGTCCCTCGCGGTCCAGGTCGAGCCCGGGCTGGGCGGGCAGAGCGTCGGGGTGGATGACGCCCGGATCCGGCACGTCTTCCTCAACCTGCTGAGCAACGCGGCCAAGTATTCGCCGCCGGGCGGGACGATCACGCTCAGCGCGGCGGTCGCCCCGCTGGGGTTTGTGCGCTTCGCGGTGAGCGACGAGGGTCCGGGCATCCCGGAGGACGTGCGGCCGCACGTCTTTGACCGGTTCTATCGGGCGCCGGGCCAGGCCCAGGCGGGCGCCGGGCTGGGCCTGGCGATTGCGCGCGAGATCGTGGTGGCGCACGGCGGCAGCATCACCTGCACGAGCGCCCCGGGGGCGGGGACGACGTTCCAGTTCCTGCTGCCCCGCTAGCCGCGGCGCCTAGGTCTTCCGGTGGAGGACCGGCGCGGCGGTCTCCATCTGGCCGCGGGTGACGCCCAGCTGGTTGAGGAGCTGCAGCTCCCGCCACAGCTCGCCCCCGGTGATCTCGCCGCGGAGCAGCTGGCCGTAGCGCGTGAGCGTCCGGGTGACCTCGCCGGCGTCCTCGTTGACGAACTCCACGCGGAAGCTGCGGGCGCCGAGGGCGAGCAGGCGGGCGACGTAGTCCGCCCCGCTCTGGGCGCGGTTGTTGAAGACGGTGTTCCGGCAGCCGGCGTCGGCCCGGAGCGGGAGCTCGGCCCCGACCCGGTCGCGCAGCGCGACCCGGTGCGTGTCGCACGGCCGGCCGCAGTCGCGGTAGTCCTTCCCGCGGGAGAGAAACGCGCAGAACACGCAGTGCTCCATGTGAAACATCGGCATGTGCTGGTGCACGGTGAGGTCGAACCAGGCGCCCGGCGCGGCCTGCAGGAGCGCCTCGAGCTGGGCGAAGTTGAGGTCGTAGCTCGCGGTCACGCGCTCAAGCCCGTGGTGCTGGAGAAAATAGCCGGCGGTCAGCGGGTTCGCCACATTGAGGGAGAAGTCGCCGCGCTGCCGGTCGCCGGCAAAGTAGGCGAGGTGGTCGTAGTTGCGGACGAGATAGCCGTCGGCGTTGCAGGAGCGCACCTGGCGGAGGATCCACTCCTCGCCCGGCTTGAAGATGCGGGGCGGGGCGACCCAGATGGAGGCGCCGGCGGCCGGCCCGGCCGCGGCCAGGGACCGGAAGCGCGCCACCGCCTCCCGGTAGAACTTGGGGTTCTCGAACTCACAGTAGATCGTGCGGCTGCCGGCGTGCCACGCGGCCTCGAGCTGCTCCGGGAGCCGGATGACGGCGATCAGCTCGGGCGCGCGGTCCGCCCCGGGCGGCGGGAGGAGCGGCGGCAGCGGGACGGACCGCGTTTGCCAGCGCTGGGGCGCGGTGCGCCGCTGCTCGAGCGCGGTGGTGACCTCCCGGCGCAGGCGGTTGAGCTCGCTGACGGGCAGGATCACCTCGCCCTCGAGAAAGGACTGCAGCTTACCCAGCGAGAACGGCGTGCCGCCGAGCCGGCCCAGCTGGGCGCGCAGCCGCTCGGCGGTCAGGGGCTGCCGGTCCGCGGCGGCGAGCGGGAGCGCGGACTCGAGCTGCACGACCTGGCCCTGGCCATCGTTGGCGATGAGGGTGAGCGGCGTGCCGGCGCGGCCGTGCACCTCGAGGGCGAGGGGACGCTGGAAGCGGATCTGCTCGCCGGCGAACGAGGCGCGGACGTCGCGGTCGAGGGCGGGATCGTTGGTTTTCCAGATCCGCTGGCCGGCCCGCACCCGGCGCCAGTCGATGTCGCCGTGGCCGAACTGGAGCGTCGCCTCGCCGGGGCGGGCGGCGGTGACCTGGTAGATGCGCCCGCCCTCCTCGCGCTCGTCGGGCTTGCCGTCGTCGAAGACGATGCCGTCGCCCGGCTTGACGGGGGCGGCGGGCCGCAGGGTGACGCTGGCGTGGCCGACGTGCAGGACCTCGCCGAGGAACACGCCGCGCTTGGTGCCGAAGCGGGCGTGGGCCAGCGTCTGGTGGTCGTTGCCGTGAAACCAGCCGGTGGCGAGGCCGCGCGAAAAGCTCATCTCGAGCTCATAGCGGGCGGCCTGGGGCTGGAACGCGGGCGCGGCCGGGTCCGGCGTGGACGCCCCCAGCTGCGCCATGACGGTGTCGAGCGCCTGCCGGTAGACGCGGGTGATGCTGGCGACGTACTCGGCCGATTTCAGGCGGCCCTCGATCTTCAGCGAGCCGATGCCGGCGCGCACGAGGTCGGGCAGCACGTCGAGCCCGGACAGGTCCTGGGGGCTGAGCAGGTAGCGCCGGTCGCCGAGCGGGACCGGCTGGCCGTCGGCGATGAGTTCATAGGGGAGGCGGCAGGCCTGGGCGCATTCGCCCCGGTTGGCGGAGCGGCCGCCCAGCGCCTCGCTGGTGAGGCACTGGCCGGAGTAGGCGACGCAGAGGGCGCCGTGCACAAAGACCTCGAGCGGCAGCGGGGCCCCGGCGGCGGCCTGGGCGGTCTGGATCTGGGCAATGTCCGCGAGCGAGTTTTCCCGGGCGAGCACGACGAGCTGCGCCCCGAGTTCCCGCGCAAAGGCCACGCCGGCGCCGCTGGTGATGGTCATCTGCGTCGAGCAGTGGATGGGGAAGTCCGGCGAGAGCGACCGGATGAGCCGGCACGCGCCGACATCCTGCACGATGGCGGCATCGACCCCGGCGGCGATGATGGAGCGGAGGTAGTCCTCCGCCGCGGCCAGCTCGGCGGTGAAGACCAGGGTGTTGAAGGTCACATAGCCGCGCACGCCCCGGCGGTGGAGGAACGCCATCAGGGCCGGCAGGTCGCCCTGGGTGAAGTTCTTCGCCCGCATGCGGGCATTGAACCGCTCCAGGCCGAAGTAGATGGCGTCGGCCCCGTTTTCCACCGCGGCGCGGGCGCACTCCCAGTCGCCGGCCGGCGACAGCAGCTCCGGCCGGCGGAGCGGCGGGGCGGGGGCGGGGGCGGGCGGAGTCATGTCAGGCGGCGGCCTCCACCGGCGGGAGCGGGGGCACGTCGCCCTTCGCGGGGGTGGACACGTGCGGGGCGGCGGCGCGGAGCTCGGCGGCGCAGAGGACGGTGAGGGCGAAGAAGCCGACGGCGATGTACCCGAGCACGGGAAGGCCGGCGAGGCGACCGGCGGCGGTGCTGGTGACGAACAGTCCGGCGAGCACGTTGGCGCAGCCGCTGGCGGCCTGCTGGAGGGCGGCGTTGACGCTCATGAATCCGCCGCGGTAGCGCGCCTCGACGGCGTTCGTCACCATGGTCATGGCGGGGGCAAAGCGCCCCGACATCGTGATCATGAACAGCGCCATCATGAAGGCGGCGACGCCGACGGAGGACGGGCCCAGCCGCACGAGGAAGAGGACGACGACGGCGGCCGCCGCGGACAGCCAGGTGAGCAGCTGGAGGCGGTCCATGTGGTCGCTGAGCCAGCCGATGGCGGGCACGGTGAACATCGTGGCCAGGCCGCCCGCCGCGTAGGTGAGCGGCAGCTGGACCTTTTCGTCGAGGCCGACGTTGGCGATGAAGGAGGGGGCGATGAACGGGACGATCACGCCGCCGGCCATGACGAGCACGGTGCCGACGGCGAAGGCGCGGAGGTGCAGCCCGTGCGACAGGATCTCCTGCATCTGCCGGCGGGGATTGTGGCCCTGGACGGCGGTGGGCAGGTGGGGGAGGGCCACCGAGGCGAGGAGGAGGTTGGCGGCGGCACAGCCGGCGAGCATGAAGAAGGGGGCATGCCAGCCGAAGTGGCCAGCGAGGACGAGGCCGGCGGGCACGCCCATGACCGAGGCGAACGGGAAGGCGGAGCTCACGAAGCCCATGGCGCGCCCCCGGCGGGCGGGCGGAATGATGTCCCCGACCATGGCGGTGACCATCGAGCCGGCCAGGCCGCCGAAGGCGCCGGCGGCCAGCCGGGCGGCCATGAGCCAGTGATGGGTGGGGGCCAGCCCGCACGCCAGCGTGGCGACGCCGAAGCCTGCATAGAGCAGCAGCAGGGCGCGCTTGCGATCGAACCGGTCCATGTAAAATCCGCCGAGGAAGCCGCTGACCGCCGCCGCCAGCCCGTAGCAGGCGACCAGTTGCGTGAACTGGGCGGGGGTGAGCTGGAACACCCGCATCAGCTGCGCCCCGAGCGGCATCATGATCATGAAATCAAGGATGTGGGTGAACTGCACCGCCCCGAGCGTGAGCAGCGTGGCGCGTTCGCGGGCAGGGGAGAGGGCGTGGTGTTGGCCGGACAGGGACATGCAGGCGGCAACGGTTGGGTTTTTGGGCCGAAGCGCAACAGTCAGGGTGCCGCGCCCTGTCCATGGGTGCGGGCGTGTTCGCGCAACAGGGCGAGGAACTGCTCGGCCCCGCGGCTTTGGTACCGCTGCAGATGGCGGATGACGGCCAGTTCACGCGTCGGGGCGCTGTCGGTCAGGCGGAGATAGGTCAGCGACTCGCGGTCCGACGGCAGTTGGGCGACCTGGGGCAGGATGGAGATGCCCGCGCCCATGCCGACGAAGAGCTTCAGGGTGGACATCTGGGAGCAGCGGTATCCGACCTTGGGGGCGAAGTTGTGGTCGCCGCAGAAGCTGCGGATCTGGGCGGCGAGGGAGCTGGAGTCACCCATCGTGACGAAGGTTTCATCGGCCAGGTCGTTGGCGGTGATTTCCGAGCGCCCGGTGAGCGGATGTCCCTTGCCCACGACCAGGAGGAGGGGCTCGGTCAGGAGCGGTTCGATGGAAAGCCGGTGGTCCTTGATTGGCAGGGTGACCACGGCGAGGTCGAGCTCGCCCTCCAGCACCGCCCGGCTCAGGTCGCTGCGAAAATCCTCCCGCATGTGGACCAGCAGGTTAGGGTGGGTTTCCCGACAGCGGGCAATGAGCGGGGCCACGAGGTAGGGGGCCACCGTGGGAAGCGCTCCGACCGTGATGCGGCGATCAAGAGCCGGGTGGTCCTGGAGTTCCTTGGCCGCGTTCTCCACCTCGAATAGGATGCGGCGGGCTCGCTCCAGAAAGGTCGCGCCTGCTTCCGTCAGCACCGCCTTGCGGCCCAGACGGTGGAAAAGTTTATGCCCAACCTCCTTTTCAAGATTTATAACCTGCTGACTTAGAGATGGCTGAGTTATATGGCTGCGCTCGGCAGCCCGGGTGAAGTTCCCGGTCTCAGCGATGGCCACAAGGTAGCGAAGTTGGTGCAGTTCCATAGTCTATACAGATGAAAGCAATAGATACTGATTATTTCAACTATCGATAGGCATGACGTATTATAGGTGCGTTGGCTCCAATGAGAGCCGGCGAAACCAAACAACCAATCTATCATGAAGAACGAAATCACCCTCCTTACGGTCGCCCTGGGCCTTGCCGTCGCCGTTGCCTACCTGCTTTCCCGGGTCAATCCCGCGGTCACCGCGGACTCCCTGATCGGCTTCGGAGCCGTCGGGGTCCTCTTGGCGATGGCCGCGCTGGAGTATCGCATCAGCTGGAAGAGCCTGATCGGCCGCTAAGCCCGCTGGGACAACCCAGGACAGACGATCGAGACCCGGAGCAATCCGGGTCTTTTTTTGTGGTTATTCCGGCCGTGGGGGAAACTTTTTGATCGGAGGATAGACAAACTTCGGGTCCGATGACGCTTTTCAGGAAAGTCCCCACTACCGAACGCATGGCGGATATTCCCGACGATGAATCCTGGAAAGACTGGTTTGAGCGCTATGGCCCCAAACTGCTGCTGTGTGCGCGGCAGTGGACCCGCTCGCTGGCCGACGCCGAGGACGTGGTGCAGGAGGGGTTCGTGCGATTCTGGCGCCACCAACGGCAGCTGGGCGGCGAGCCGCAGGCGCTCCTTTTCACGTCCGTGCGCCGAGCGGCCTTTGACCTGGCCCGGCGCAACGCCCGGCGCAGTGACCGGGAAGAACGCAGCGACGGCGGCGGGGACGGCGCCGAAGCCCTGTTTGAGACGCCCTTGGCCGGCGACGACCGCCGCCAAGTCATCGAGGCGGCCCTCCGCCGGCTGCCGGCGGAGCAGCGCGAGGTGCTCACGCTCAAGATCTGGGGCGACCTCACCTTTGAGCAAATTGCCATCCAGCTCGGGATCTCCCCGAACACCGCGGCTTCGCGCTACCGCTATGCGCTGGGCGCGCTGCGCGACGTGCTGACCCCTGCCGACTGCCATGGATAACGAACTGCGAGAGCTTGAGGCTGAACTGCAGCGACTCCGGCCGGTGGCTCCCTCCCCGGTCGTGGCGGCGCGGGTCGGGCGGACGCTGGCCGCTGCCCGCCGCAATTACTGGGGCTGGATGGCGCTGCCCCTGGCCGCGGCGCTGGTGGGCTGGATCTACCTGCAGGACCGCGCCGGGGTCGCCCCCGCGTCCGCGGCGACGCGGCCGGCCGCCCCGGTCGCCGTCACCTACAAGCCGGTTTCAGCGCAGAATGTGTGGTACGAGCAGCGCGACGACGGGCTCGTGACCCTGGCGAACGGCACCACCGCGCGCCGCTACCGGAGCTCCTATGTGGACACGTTCACCTGGAAAAATCCCCGCACCCAGGCGTCGCTGCGCTGGAGCGTCCCGCGCACCGTCGAACGCGTCATCCCCGTCAGTTTCCAGTAATATCAACCCAACCGATCAACCCTCGAATAACATCCGACATGAAAACCCTGCTTCGTTATCTCATCCCCGCCGTCGGCCTCGCCGCGGCGCTGCCGGCGCTGCGCGCCGCTGACCTGGCCCCGGCCAAGGGCGAAAGGAAGGAAATGCGCGTGATCATCGGCAACGGCCCGGACCACGGCCCGCACACGATGCGCCCGGGTCTTCCGCCCGCCCTGGTGAGCGTGACCTTCCTCGGCGTTGAAACCCGTCCCGCCGGCGAGACCCTCGGCGAGCAGCTGAATCTCCCGAAGGGGGTCGGCCTGGTGGTCGGCGGGGTGGCGCCCGACAGCCCGGCGAGCGGGGTGCTGAAGGTGAACGACGTGCTGGTGAAGCTGGACGACCAACAGCTCATCGAGCAGCGCCAGCTGGCGGTCCTGGTGCGCAATCACCAGGCTGGTGACGAGGTCGCGGTCACCTATGTCCGCGGCGGCAAGGAAACCACCGTCAAGGTGAAGCTCGCCCAGCATGACATCCCGAAGATGGCCCTGGGCGAGGCCCTGGCCCCGGGCGGCGGCTTTGGGCCGCAGCTCGAGGATGGCCCGCCGTTTCCGCCGCTACCCGGCATGGGCCGGGAGGACATGGACCGGGTGCTGGAGCTCATTGCCCCCAAGGATGCGGGCCCGCGCCCGCACCGCATCCGGATTGAGACGGAGGCCGGCCCGGGGATGCACACCACCACGGTGAACACGAGCAACAGCAACATGGTCTTCAGCGACGAACAGGGCTCGCTGGACCTCACGATCAAGGACGGCAAGAAGACGCTGGTCGCCAAGAACGCGAAGGGGGAGCCGCTGTTTTCCGGGCCGGTCACGACCCCGGAGGAGCGCAAGGCCCTGCCCCCGGAGGTGCGGGAACGCCTCGACCAGCTGGAGGGCATGCAGGAGTTCAAATTCCAGATCGACGAGGACTTTGAGGTCGGCAAGGGCCCGGCCGGGAAGCCGGGCAAGTCCAAGATCAGGCTGCCCCGCGGGGAGTTCGCGCCCCCGGCGCCGCCCCCGCCGCCCGTGTTCTGACCGGCGTCACTGCGCGGTCGCAAAAAAGCCGGGTCCACGGGACCCGGCTTTTTGTTGGGGTGAAGAGAGCAGGCGGCGGCTCAGACGCTGGCGGGGGCGGCCGCTTCCGTGGCCTTGCGCTTGAGCAAGGCGGCGGCGATGAGCGAGAGGACCGTGCCGAAGAACAGGCTGGCGATGAAACTCGTGATCGCGGAAAAGGCCGGCTTCATGAACATGCGGATGCCCTTTTCCGCCTGCTCGAGCTGGGTGCCGCTCAGGCCCTTGGCTTCCATCTTGTCGAGCTGCGCCTGGACAATGAGGTCCGTCAGGCCGGGGTTGATGACCTGGAAGTAGAGATAGTTGGTTACGACGCCGAAGAGGGCGCCGAAGAGCGCGATCATCACGCCGGCCCCGAGGGCGCGGCCGTAGCTGAACTCCTCCGTAGCCGGCACCTCGGCGCCGCAGGCCTTGATACCCAGGGTGAGCACCGCGACGCTAATGGCGATGCCGCCAATGGAGCCGATCCACTGCGACGAAGCCAGCTTCGCGGCATCGGAATGGAAGCCGAGGAAGAAGAGCGCCAGCGTCAGAAGCATGCCGCCGAGAGCCATGAAGAATCCGTAGGTGACGTAAGTTTTCATTACGTCCGCACCATGACGGTTTCAGGGACAAAAACAATCCCGCGCTGGCGGGTGTTGGATCGACGGGGGTGGCGGGGGGTGCCGCTCCCCGGTCGGGTTAGGCGGCGAGGCGTTCCAGCGCCCGGGCCGGCGGGGCGGGGAAGGGGACGAGCGCCGGGTGGCGAGGCTGCCAATAGGGGCGGCGCGGGGCATAGTCCCGGACGACGCCGAGTAGGAACAGGGTGGAGGCGAGGGCGGCGAAGAGCCCGAGCGACTCGGCGTTGAGCGAGAGGTCGAGGACGGAGAGGGCGAGCGCCAGCAGGGCGGCGGTGGAGAGGAGGGAGCTGAGTTTCATGGCGGGATGGTTAATAGTTGCCGTGAGAACGCGGCTCCGCCCCGGAAGTTGCAGTTTTTTCGCCCGGCCGGGAGGAACGGGCGTTGGCCGGGATGAGCGGCGGACTACTCCTGCAGGAAGGCGCGGGCGAGCCGGTCGTCGCCGTCGTTGGGCGCCGGCACCAGCCGCAGCGCGGCGCAGAGCAGCTGGTAAACGTGGATGTTCTCCACCGGGTCGATCACCACGCCGCGCTTAAAGGAGGGGCCGTGGGCAATCAGGATGCCGTGCATGGACTCGAGCGCGGGATCGTAGCCATGGTCGCCGCGGTTGAACCGGCCTCGGAGCGCATTGAACTGCCGGTGGGTGCCGATCTCCCAGCCCTCGTCGGCCATGACCCAGACGGGCGGCAGGCGCGGGTTCTCCGTCAGATGGAAACGCGCGGGCCAGTCCCGGGTGAGGCGGGCCTGGGCGTGGGGCAGGGCGGAGAGCGCGCGCACGATCGATTCCGCGCTGCCCGCGAGCGGCCGGAGCCCAGCCTGCGGACCGGAGAAGTCCACCTGCACGGAACTGAGGTCGAGGTAGTCGTCGAGCAGGATCACGCGGTCCGGGCTGATCGGCGTCATGCCGTGGTCGGAGACGACCACCAGATTGACGTTCCGGTGCTCGCCCTGCAGGCGCTCCCGGAGGACGCCGATGCGGTGGTCGAGGAGCTTGACCGCGGCGGCGAGTTCCGGCGAATCGGGCCCGAACTTGTGGCCGGCGGAGTTGGTCTCCTCGAGGTAGAACGTGATGACGACAGGCCGCCGGGCGGGCGGGAGCCGCAGCCAGCCGACGAGTTCGTCGAGCCGCCGCTCGAAGGAAATGGTGTAGTCGTAGGGCTTCCAGAACGTGGGGAAGGCGCCCTTGACGGCGGCCTCGGACCCCACCCAGAAGGAGCACGCGCTGGGGTGGCCCTGCCGGACTGCGGTGACCCAGATCGGCTCGCCGCCCCACCACCGGCTCTCGTGGACCGAGGCGGGCCGGTTGTAGTGGAAGACCGTCTGGGTCGCGGGGTCGAACATCTCGTTGTTGATGATGCCGTGGTGCGCGGGGTAGAGGCCGGTGACGATCGAGTAGTGGTTGGGAAAGGTGTTGGACGGGTAGACGGGGATGAGCTGCCGCGCGCTGCTGCCCTCGCGCTGGAGCGCCTGGAGGTGCGGGGTCTCCGCGGGATATTTCGCGAGATAGTCCCAGCGGAAGCCATCCAGCGAAACGAGCACAAGCGGCGGCGTCGGGGCGGTGCCGGGCGACGAGACGCAGCCGGCGAGCAGGCCGAGGCTCAGGACGAGCAGGGCGGCGGCGGTCGAACCACGCGGGAATGTTTTCATCAGCGCAAAGCGACCAGGGTGGCGCCCCACGAGCCTGTGCGCTCGTCGCCGAGCCGGTAGGTCCGCACCCAGGGCGAGTGCCGCAGCAGGGCGTGGACCTTCAGGCGCAGGCGACCGGTGCCCTTGCCGTGGATGATGCGGATCTCCCGCAGGTGGCGCGCGGCGCAGGCTTCGAGGTAGGCCGGAATGAGCTCGTCGACGTCCCGGGGGTTGAACGTGTGCAGGTCGAGTTCCCCGGAAATTGGGAGCGGCACGGGGGCGTCCGCGGGAGCCGCGGCCTTCACGGGGCAGGCGTGGTGCCCGGCGGCGGGGGCGGGGGCGACTCCAGCCGGTGCGGGGCCGGGAGGGTGGCGGGCGCGGGCGGCACGTACGGCGCGGGCTTGGGCGGGGGCGAATCCGGCACCTCATCGAGGGCCTGCTTGAACTCCCGCTCCACATCGGCGGCGGCCTTTTTGAAATCCCGGACGGCCCGGCCGATGCCCTTGGCCAGCTGGGGCATCTTGTCGCCGCCGAAGAGGAGCAGGACGACGAGGAGGACGACGATCATCTCCCCACCCCCGAAACTGGGCAGCAACGCGGGCGCTGGAACTAGGGCGAACATGGCCAGAGGGTGAGGCGAGATGGGGTTAAATGTAACGGAAAAATTTGCCCGGGGTCGGCCCGGTTTCAAGCCGGCGCGCCCGGGGCCCGGGCCGCCGCCGGCGCCGGCCGGAGGGGGGCGGGCCAGGGACCGTCCGGCCGCCGCCGCTGGCGCCAGGCCCGCGGGCTGACCCCGCCGTGGCGCTTGAACCGCAGCGTGAAATAGAAGGGGTTCTCAAACCCGACGGCGCGGGCGATGGCGGCGACGGGCTCCTGGGTGAACTCGAGCAGCTGGCGGGCCCGGTTGAGCCGCTGGAGCTCGAGGTAACGCTGCGGGGTCTCGCCGGTCTGGGTGCGGAAGAGGTGGGCGAAGCGCGACGGCGAGAGCCCGCCATGGGCGGCCAGGCGCGCGACGGTGAGCGGCTCGGCGAAGTGCTCGCAGATGAACTCGAGCGACCGGCGGATCCGGCTGTCGAGGCCGGCCGTTTCCCGGCGGGGATTGGCCAGGTCGCACCAGAGCAGGATCTCCTCCAGGGCGTTGAGGGCCAGGCCCTCGTGCTGGCGGCTGGGGCCGGCGTTGAGGCGGATGACCTCGCGCAAGCGCCGGCTGAGGCGGGGGGCGAACTCATGGTCGCGCAGGGCGAGCCGGAAAATGCCCGGCGCGACCTCCGGCCAGTCGAGCCAGGGGAGCCAGGCCGGCCGCGGGATGAAATGGGCCCACCCGAGTTCCCAGAGGCCCGGGTGGGGCGCGGTGCCGTAGTCGTGCCGCACCCCCGGGCGCACCAGCACCCAGTCGCCCGGCTGGGTGACCCATTCCCCCGGGCCATGGCCGAACCGGCCGCGGCCGCGCACGGTGTGCACCAGCAGCCAGTCCCGGGTGCCGTGCTCGCGGTAGGTCGCATAGCGCGGGCCGCGGTGGAAATGGCCCGTGACCAGCATGCCCGGAGGCGGGGCGGGGGTGTTGGCGCGGGTGTTCATGGTGCTGGCAGTCGGATATTATAGGTATTTGACGAGGCGTTTTATTGGCCAACGCCCCGTTTGATGCTAGGATATTTTGATGGTCGCCCAACCCCGCCCCGCCCCGGATCAGGAAATCACCGCCCAGGCCCAGTTCTTTGCCCGCGAGGGCTATGTGCTGGCGCCGGGTCTGTTCACCCCGGAGGAGGTCCAGGAGGTCCGGGAGATTTTCGCCCAGGTGCACGCGCAGGGGGTCCCGGGCCATTACGAGCCGCGCCAGGTGGCGGACGGGGTGCAGAACCCCGACGACCCGCTGTACCAGTATCCGCGGGTGATGATGCCCCACCGATTCAATGCCCGGGCCAGGCATTTCCTGCTGCTGCCGCGGGTCGCGGACCGCCTGCGGGCCTTTTTTGGGACGGAGCCGGTGGCGGCGCAGAGCATGTATTACTTCAAGCCGCCCGGCGCGCGCGGCCAGGCGCTGCACCAGGACCAGTTTTACCTGCTGGTGGAGCCCGGTTCCTGCGTGGCGGCCTGGACCGCGATTGACGACACCGACGTCGAGAACGGCGCGCTGCTTGTGGTGCCGAAGACCAATGATGCGGACATTGTGTGCCCCGCGGTGGCGGATGCGCGCGAAAGCTACACCTCTCATTTCGTCCCGGTGCCCGAGGGGCTCAAGGCCCAGGTGGTGCCGATGAAGGCGGGTGACACCCTGTTCTTCAACGGCAGCCTGATCCACGGCTCGGGCCCGAACCGCTCGAAGACGCGTTTCCGCCGCTCCTTCATCTGCCACTACGCGGCGGGCGACGTCCGCAAGATTTCCGGCGGCTACCGCCCGCTCATCCGGATGGACGGCACGGAGTATGAGGTGGAGTCGCAGCAGTCCGGCGGACCCTGCGGGGAAGGCTGGAAGGGCGCCCTGCACTGAGCCGGGTCGCCGCCGGCGGCTGACGGCTACGACACGGCCACGCTCACCGCGAAAGTCTCGGTTCCGCCCGGCGGGACGAGGTGCAGCCCGCGCTGGTGCTCCGGCGCGTTGGGCGGCCCCATCCAGGGCTCGACACAGTAATACGGCGCGTCGTCGCTTCCGGCCCACGTGACCAGCGTGGCGTCGGCGGGCGGCACGGCGGCGTTGCCGTGGCGCAGCACCACATCGCCCGGGCGGCCTTTTTCCCCGAAGCGGACGGTGGAGGAGTGCAGGCCGGTGTGGAGGGTGTCCACGAGCGCGGGATTGGCCAGGGACTCGTCGGTTTGCAGGTCCGGGCCCGGCGTGAGCTGGCCGGTGGCAAAGTCCTGCCGCAGGCGCTGAGCGGCGGGAATTCGGATCAGGTAGTCGCGGCGGGCGGCATCCTGGCTCCACGGCACGGTGAAATAGAAGTGATGGCCGGCGCTCCACGGCAGCGGCACCTTGCCGAGGTTCTTGAGGCGGAGTTCGCACACCAGCCCGAACGGCTCGAAACGGTAGGTCACGGTGAATTCGTAGTCGAACGGGTAGCAGGCGCGGGCCTCCTCGCCCGGGAGGAAGAGGGCGGAGAAGCCGCCGGCGTCGAGGCGCGTGAGCTGGAAGTTGCCCTGGCGGGCCAGGCCGTGCATCGGCATGGGCCGGCGGACGCCGTCGGCCGCGCGCCAGAAGTGGATGTCGCCGCGGTCGTAGGTGCGGCCGTTGAAGGGGAAGAGGATGGGGTTGCCGCCGCGGACCTTGTAAAAATCGTCCAGCGTATCGAGTTCGGGCCAGTAGAGGACGTCACGCACCGAGCCGTCGCCGAGCGTGAGGTTCCAGTTCATGAGGCGGGCGCCGATCTCCGGCCGGGCGAGGAAGGTGGACGGGCCGACGCGCCAGCGGGTGAGGGTGTGTCCGAGATGGGAGATTTTCTCCATGGCCTGCGAGTAAGGGCGGGCGCGGGGGGCGCGCAAATTTTTTCGCGCCGGGGGTGCGCCGGTGGAAACAGCGCGGGGGTTTCCAGCGGCTTCGCACTTGTGCCGGCGGGCGGATGGTGCGACGCTGGGGCCGTGCTCACCGCACCGCGACCATGACGACCATCCTTTTACTCTTCGTGCTCGGCATTGTCCTCCTGGCCCTCGACCTCTTCCTGCCGGGCATCATCCTGAGCGCCTGCGGCACCCTCGCCATGCTGGCCGGCACCGCCCAGGCCTTCGCGCTCTATGGGGTGGGCGGCGGACTGCTGGCCTTTGTGACGGGCGCGGTACTCCTGACGGTGGCGATGTACGTCGAGTACGGGCTCCTGCCCAAGACCCGGTTGGGCAAAAAATTCTTCCTGCATACCGAGGTCCAGGGCACCAGCCAGGCGCCGGCGGCCGAAACCGCCGCGCTCACCGGCCGGGAGGGGATTGCGCTCACTCCGCTCATGCCGACCGGGCAGATCGAGATCGAGGGCCGCCGCTATGAGGCGCTGTCCCTCGACGGCCATGTCGCCCGGGGCGCGCGGCTGAAGGTCACCGGCGCCCAGAATTTCTCCCTCACCGTCATCAAACTATCATGAATCCCAACAATCTGGTCTTCCTCATCGTCGGCGTCTTCGTCCTCGTCCTCGCCGCGATCATCTTCTCCTTTTTCAGCGTCTGGCTGCGGGCGCTGCTGGCCGGGGCGCCCGTCAGCATGTTCAACCTGCTCGCCATGCGGCTGCGGCAGGTGCCGTACAGCGTCATGGTCGATGCCCGGATCCGGGCGACGAAGGCCGGCATCAAGCTCTCCATCGACGAGATCGAGGCGCAGTACCTGGCGGGCGGCAACGTGCTTGCCTGCGTCCACGCGCTGATTGCGGCCCAGAAGGCCGGCATCGCGCTCGACTGGCAGCGCGCCTGCGCCATCGACCTTGCGACCAAGGGGTCCGGCAAGTCCGTGGAGGAGGCGGTGCGGACCTCGGTGGACCCCAAGGTCATCGACTGTCCGAACCCCGAGAGCGGCCGCACGACCATTGATGGCGTCGCCAAGGACGGCATCCAGGTGAAGGTGAAGGCGCGGGTGACGGTGCGCACGCACCTCGACCGGTTTGTGGGCGGGGCCAAGGAGGAGACGATCATCGCGCGCGTGGGCGAGGGCATTGTTTCCACCATCGGCTCGTCCGAGAGCTACAAGGTCGTGCTCGAGTCGCCGGACAGCATTTCCAAGACGGTGCTGGCGCGCGGGCTCGACGTGGGCTCGGCGTTTGAGATTCTTTCGATCGACATTGCCGACGTGGACGTGGGCGAGAACGTCGGGGCCAAGCTGCAGGAAGCGCAGGCCGAGGCGAACAAGAGCATCGCGCAGGCGCAGGCGGAAATCCGCCGGGCGGCCGCGGTGGCGGTCGAGCAGGAAATGAAGGCGCGCGTCCAGGAGATGCAGGCCAAGGTGGTCGAGGCGCAGGCCCAGGTGCCGCTGGCGATGGCCGAGGCCTTCCGCTCCGGCCGGCTTGGCGTGATGGACTACTTCCGCATGGAGAACGTGCAGGCGGACACCGCCATGCGCTCCAGCATCGCGCACCCCGAAGGCAAGAAATAGCCCGCGGCGCCGATGGACGGATTTTTCAAGCTGCTGCCGCTGCTCGTTTTTCTGTGGGTGGTGGTGTCGGTTATCCGCAGCGCGACGAAGGTGGCGCGGAAGCTGGGGGAGCCGCCGCCAGGCGCGCGCCCCTCGGCGGATTTCGACCCGGGCGAGGCGCAGCGCACGCGGCGGATCCAGGAGGAGATCCGGCGCAAGATTGCGGAGCGCCGCGGCCTGGCGGCGCCGGTGGCGCCCGCGGCCCCCGAACGCGAGGAGGAGCTGACGCCGGAGCCGCTGCCGCCGCCCGTGTTGCCGGCGCCCGAACCGGCGCAACTGGCCGCGGTGCTGGAACGGCAGCAGCAGCTGGCCGATCAGATGCGCGCGCTGGAGCTGGCCCGCCAGCTGGAGCAGCGCAAGGCGGCGGTGGTGGCGGCCACGGTCCGGGACGAGACGGAGCGCACGGCGGCGGTGGTGGCCATGCGCGGGGCCCTGCTGGCGGACCTGCGCAATGCGCCGACCGCGCGGCGGGCGTTTCTGCTCCGCGAAGTGCTGGACGTGCCGGTCGGACTGCGCTGAGGCCGACCGGGGGCGCGCCCGCGGGCGCGGAGCCTACATCTGGGCGCGTCCCGGCCCGGTGAACTTGGAGTCGAACCGCCGGCCCTTGTATTCGATCTGCAGGTTTTCCCCGAGGGAGGCCGTGATGTAGATCGGCCCGGACCACGGCACCACCTGCGTCTGGTTGCGGGCGAGCGTGCCCTGGTAAATCACTTCGCCCTCGCTGCCGTCGGTGTTCTTGTGGCGCACGGTGACGCGCACGACATCGAGGGCGACGAGCGTGATGGTCTTCTCCACGGCGGCCGGGACGACCGCGGGCGTGGTGGCGGCCGCCAGGGTGCGGACCGCGGGGGCGGGGTCGCTGCTGGCGGTGCTGACGATGGATTTCACCCCCCAGATCAGGAGCAGCAGCAGTCCGCCGAGGCCGACGGCCAGGGCGGCCCATTTGCCGAACTTGAAGACGAGGGCCGGATCGATGGCGGGGTCGGCGGGGCTGCTGCCGCGCGACACGGTGGCCTGGCGGCGGGCGGGCGGCGCGGCCGGGGCCTCGTCCGCGGCGGGTTCACTGCGGTCCTCGGCCGAGGCGATGGAAACATCCATGCGGCCGTAGACCTCCCGGCTGGGCTGGCGCGGGCGGGCTTCGCCGCGACCCAGCGAGGCATAGTCGTTGAGCAGTTTGTCGACGGGCAGCTTGAGATAGGAGGCGTAACCGCGCAGGAAGCCCCGGACGTAAATTTCGGTCAGGTTGATGTCGAACCGGTTGTTCTCGAACTGCTGCAGGTAATCGCCGCGGATCTTGGTGGCCTCCGCTGCTTCACGGATGGAGATGCCTTTTTTCTTCCGGGCCTCTTCGAGGCGCTCGCCAATGGATTGCATAGGGGTGTGAGTAAGGGAGATGGGCGAGAAGGGGAAGTGGATTCTCCGGCTCAGAGGGTGTCGAGATCGACGAGGATCTCGCGCGGGCTGGAGCCGTTTTCCGGCCCGACCACGCCCTTTTGCTCCATCAGATCCATGACACGCGCGGCCCGGTTATAGCCGATGCGCAGCCGGCGCTGGAGCATCGAGGTGCTGGCGCGCTTGGTCGACTTCAGGACGTCGATGGCCTGGGCGTACAGTTCCTCGTCGTCGCCCATGTCGCCGTCCTCGCCCCCCTCGCCGCCGTCCTCGTCGTCCTCGCGGGCGGCGCGGTCGATCTGCTGCTGGACCGACTGGGCGTACTGGGGCGGGCCGTTCTTCTTGAGGAACTCGACGATGCCGGAAATCTCGTCGTCGGCGACGAACGCGCCCTGGGCGCGCACGAGGCGTGAGGTGCCGGGCGGGGAGAACAGCATGTCGCCCCGCCCGATCAGCGTGTCCGCGCCCTTGGTGTCGAGGATCGTGCGCGAGTCCACCTGCGACGCGACCTGGAAGGCGATGCGGGAGGGCAGGTTGGCCTTGATCACGCCGGTGATGACATTCACCGAGGGGCGCTGGGTGGCGATGATGAGGTGGATGCCGGCGGCGCGGGCTAACTGGGCCAGGCGGGCGATGCTCGTCTCGATCTCGGCCGGCGCGATCATCATGAGGTCGGCGAGCTCGTCGATGATCGCGACGATGTAGGGCAGGCGCTCGGGAATTTCGATCTCCTCCATCGCCAGCGGGTCGACGCCGGCGAGCGCGGCCTGGGCGTCGTCGAGCGCCTTGGCGTCGTCGGATTTCTTGCGGGAGTTGAAGCCGACGATGTTGCGGACGTTGACCTTGGCGAAGACCTGGTAGCGCTGCTCCATCTCCCCGAGCAGCCACTTCAGCGCGGCGGGCACCTTTTTCGGCTCGGTGACGACCGGGATCAGCATGTGGGGGAGCGAATTGAAGACCTTCAGCTCGACGACCTTGGGGTCGACCATGATGAGGCGGACGTTCTTCGGCGAGGCGCTGTAGAGGATGGAGGCGACGATGGAATTGATGCAGACGGACTTGCCGGAGCCGGTGGCGCCGGCGATGAGCAGGTGCGGCATCTTGGTGAGGTCCGAGATGAGCGGCTTGCCGGAGACGTCCTTGCCCAGTGCGATGGGCAGCTCGGCCTTGGCGCTGCTCCAGTCCTCGCTTTCCAGGATCTCGCGCATGCCCACGGCGGTGGGGTGCTGGTTGGGCACCTCGACGCCGACCGCGGCCTTGCCGGGGATGGGGGCGAGGATGCGGACCGACTGGGCGCGCATGCCGAGGGCGATGTTCTTGTCGAGCCCGGCGATCTTCTCGACGCGCACGCCGGCGGCGGGAACGACCTCATAGCGCGTGATGACCGGGCCCACGTGGATCTCGCCGAGCGTGACCTCCACGCCGAACTCGCTGAGAATCCGGAGGAGGTTCTCGGCGTTCTGGCGGTGCTCCTCCTCGCTGCTGGCCGCGGTCGGCTTGATTTGCTCCTTGAGCAGGGACAGCGGGGGGAACTCGTAGTTCTTGTCGTCGCTGCGCAGCGGCAGGACGGCGGTCTTGGATTTCTTGGTCTCCTCGGGCTTGACGATGTTGAGCTCCAGCTTCTTGGCGGGAGCGGTCGGCTGGGCCGCGGGGGTCGGCGTCCCGGGCTTGGCCAGGGGCTTGCCGGCCAGGGCGGGTTCGGTGCGGCCGAAGGGCGCGGTCGTCTTGCCGGCGGCGAGGGCATCCGGCGAATCGGGGGCCGGTTTGGCGGACTCGTCCAGGCCCTTGGGCACGAAGACCTTTTTCCCGAGTGGGCCAATGGGAGCGGGGGCGGTCGGGGGCGGGGCGGCGACGGCCGGCTTGGCCCGGAGTGCGGCCTCCCGGTCCTTGCGCAGCTGTTCGGCGAGCAGGGCCTTCTTGGCCTGTCGCGCCGCGCGCCACTCATGGAACAGCGTGAGGTAGCGGTCCAGCTCGAGGCCAATGTCCTTGGTAAAAATGAACATCAGCGCGAACACATAGCCGGTGCCGAGGAGGAGGCCGGAGCCGAAGAGGCCGAGGGCATCCGCCAGCAGCCGGTGGTAGAGGACCAGGCCGGCGAGGCCGCCGGGGCCCTTGGGAAAGTAGTCGTTGCCCCATTTCGCCTCCTTGAACATGGCGGCGATGGAGGCGAGGGCCACGGCGGCCACGAGCATCGCGATGATGCGGGTGATGACCAGGTGGCGGGCGTTGCGCATCGCCACGTAGAGCATCCAGAACAGAAAGATCGGCAGCAGCCAGGTGCTCACGCCCACCGAAAACAGGAGCACCCACACGGTGTCGGCGCCGACCCAGCCCATGAGGTTGGTGGCGGTGGCGGCGGTGGAGCGCAGGCTACCGACCTGGGAGGGGTCGTAGTCGATCAGCGCAACGGTCAGGAAACTGCCCAGAATGAAACACGTAACCGCTTCCAACCAATTGGGGCGGTAACGCTGGGCTTGAAACGACGGTCCGTCGTTTGGGTTTGAAGTCTCCGACTTGGGCATTTGTGTGATCCGACCGCAACAGCGCGGATTCCATGCTAACCTCCTAGACGGTCAAATGTAAACTCCCTCCACGGAGTTTTTGAGATAATCTTATCTTCCTTCCATGAGAGATCTTCTGCGTTTTGAGCCTTTGTATCAGGAGCGCGTTTGGGGTGGCCGCGCCCTGGAGTCGGCCCTCGGCCGAAAGCTGCCGGAAAACCAGCCGATCGGTGAGAGCTGGGAGATCGTCGACCGGCCGGAGGCGCAGTCCGTGGTCCGGGCCGGCCATCACGCCGGTCAGACCCTGCACAACGTGCTGGCGAAGCATGCGGCGGACGTGATGGGCCCGAAATGGCCGGTCGGCCGCCCGTTTCCCCTGTTGGTCAAATGGCTTGATTGCCGGGAGCGCCTCAGTCTGCAGGTCCACCCGCCCGCCGCGGTGGCGGCCGAGCTCCAGGGCGAGCCGAAGACCGAGAACTGGTACATTGCGCACACCACGTCCGACGCCCATCTGCTGGTCGGCCTGAAGCGGGGCATCACCCGCGAGCAGTTCGAGCGCGCCATCAGCGAGGGCACGCTGGAGAGCTGCATCCATCATTTCCGCGTGGCCGCGGGTGATTCCATCCTCGTCCAGAGCGGCCAGGTGCATGCGATCGACGCGGGCAACCTGATCCTGGAGATCCAGCAGAACTCGGACACCACCTATCGCGTCTATGACTGGGGCCGCGTCGGCCTCGACGGCCAGCCCCGCCGCCTGCATGTGGCCGAGTCGCTGCGCTCGATCCAGTGGAACGACTTTGAGCCCGCCCCGGTGCGGGCGGCGCCCACCTCGGGCGTGATTGCGGACTGCGCGGAGTTTAGCATCCGCCGGGTGGTGCTGGGTGCCGGCGAACGGCTGACCATCGGTGCCGGGGAACAGCCCCGCCTGCTGAGCGTCGTGAGCGGCACTGTCCGCTGCGGCGGGGAAGGCAGCACGGGCTCGCGCGCCCCCTTTGGGCAGGCGCTGGTGCGCGGGGAGAATGTCCTGCTGCCGTATGCGGGGGCCTTCACGTTTGCGGCGGAAAGCACCGCCATCCTGCTGGTGACGGAGCATTTCACCTGATCCTCGTGGCGCGCCTTGGTCCTCCTCTTTCCCCCTGTCGCGGCGGCGCGGGCTTCAAGCTGCTCGTTTTTCTGGTGATCATCGGGGCCGCGGCCTCGCTGGCGTGGATGCTCCTGCTGCCGCTGGTCTTCACCTCGCAGGTGCGGCAGCGCACCGGGTTTGACGCCACGGTCCAAAGCCTGGCGGTCAACCCGTTCACGGGTACCGTCGAACTGCGCGGGCTGGTGCTCTCGAACCCCCCGACCTTTCCGGTGAGCGATTGTGTCGAATTGCGCCGGTTTTCCGCGGAGGCCGAGATGTTCACCCTGCTCTCCGACCGGCCGGTGCTGAGCTCCGTCGTGCTCGAGGTGGCGAAGGTCACGCTGGTGAGGCGGGAGGCCCTGCAGACCAATTTTGGCGCGCTCCAGCAGCGCCTGGCCGCCCCGGACGATCCGGCGAGGCCGCCGTCGTCGTCGCCGCCGGGTCCGGCGCGCCGGTTTCTCATTCGCCGCCTGACCGTGCAGCTCGATGAATTCGTGCTGGCCGACCACTCCCGGCGCGTGCCGGCGGTGCAGGCCCAAAAACTCGGCTTCCAGCAGACCTACACGGACGTCACCGACGTGAAACAGCTGCTCGCCCCGGTGGTGCTGCAGGGCCTCCTGCCGTCGGGCGCGGGGCTCAAGGGGCTCCTGCCGGGCGGTCTGGGCCAGACCTTGGGCGAGGCGCTGAAGCAGGCCACCAGCTCCGGCACCGGCCTGCTCAAGGGCGCGGGGCAGCGCGCCGGAGAAAAAATCAAAGGATACTTCGACGCGCTTGAAGAAAGCAAAAAGCCATAGTTAACTGCCCGATTCTTATGTCCGGTACCGACTCTCCTGAAACGATTAACACTCCCACTCCCGCCGCCGCCGAGCCGGCGCCGGCGCCGGTTGACGCGCTCGCGGCCGCGAAAAAGGAGGCGGCCGATCATTATGACCGCTACCTGCGGTCGGTGGCGGATCTGGAGAATTTTCGCCGTCGCACGGTGCGCGAGAAGGACGAGCTCCGCCAGTATGCGGCCGGCCGGGTGCTGGAAGACCTCCTGCCGGTGCTGGACAACCTCGCGCTCGGCTTGGCCGCCACGAAACAGCCCGCGGCGGACCTCAAGGCGCTGGCGGGGGGCGTGGATTTGGTCCTGGCGCAGCTCAAGGCCGCGCTGGCCAACCATGGGTTGAAGGAGATCGACCCGGTGGGGCAGCCCTTTGACGCCAATCTCCACGAGGCGCTTTCCGCGCAGCCGTGCGCCGATCTGGCCGAGGGCAGCGTGATGACCGTGGTGCGCACGGGCTACTCCCTGAACGGCCGGCTGCTGCGGCCGGCGGCCGTGGTGGTGTCGAGCGGTTCCGCGAAGCCGGCTGACGCGAAACCCTGACGAATCATGGCCAAAGAAGGATATTACGAACTGCTCGGGGTCGACAAGAGCGTCGGCGCGGAGGAACTGAAAAAAGCCTATCGCAAGAAGGCGGTGCAGTATCACCCCGACAAGAATCCGGGCAACAAGGAGGCGGAGGAGATGTTCAAGAAGATCTCGCACGCCTACGAGGTGCTGAAGGATCCGGACAAACGCGCGGCCTACGACCGTTATGGCCACGCGGCCTTCGAGGGGGCGGGGGCCGGCGCGCCCCGGGGCGGCGGTGGCGGCGGCTTTCACGATCCGTTCGACATTTTCCGCGAGGTGTTCGGCCAGCAGCAGGGCGGCGGCGGGGGCGGGATCTTCGAGGAGATGTTTGGCGGCGGCGGCCGGGAGGCCGGCCGGGACGGCTCCGACCTGCGCTACGACCTCGAGATCACCCTCGAGGAGGCGGCCCGGGGCGCTGAGAAGGAAATTTCGTTCCGCAAGCACGTGGCGTGCGAGCGTTGCGCGGGCTCAGGGGCCGAGCCCGGCTCCAAGCGGGTCACGTGCCCGACCTGCCGCGGCGCCGGCCAGATCCGCCGCTCCGGCGGCATCATCACTTTCACCCAGCCCTGCCCGACCTGCGGCGGCATGGGGACCAAAGTGGAGAAACCCTGCTCCGCGTGCCAAGGGGAGGGCCGCGCGGTCAAGACCACCAAGCTGAATGTCCGCATCCCCCCAGGCGTGGACACCGGCTCGCGCCTGCGCTCGACTGGCAACGGCGAGGCCGGCCTCGCGGGCGGCCAGGCCGGCGACCTCTACATCGTCCTCGCCGTCAAGGAGCACGAGCTGTTCGAACGGCAGGAGGACAACCTCTTCTGCGAAATCCCGATCAAGTTCACGCTGGCGACCCTTGGCGGCACGATCGAAGTGCCGACGCTGTTCGGCAAGGCCACCCTGAAAATACCCAGCGGCACGCAAAGCGGGACGACCTTCCGCCTCCGCGAGAAGGGCATGCCCTCGCTCCGCGGCGGCCGGCAGGGCGACCAGTTGGTGCGCGTGCAAGTCGAGGTGCCGCACGCGCTCACGGCGGAGCAGCGCAAGCTGCTGGAGGAGTTCGCGCGCGTCAGCGGCGACGCCAACGAGCCGACGTCGAAGAAATTCTTCGAGAAAGCGAAGAAGTTCTTCTGATCCTCAGCGCTTCGACAGCTTCACGTCCATCCACACGGCGAGGGTGAGCACGGCGCCGCGGGCGATGAACTTCAGCTCCGGGGAGACGGCAAGCAGGGTCATGCCGTTGAGCAGGCTCGCCATGATCAGTGCGCCGAAGATCACGCCCAGGACGGTGCCGCGCCCCCCGCGGAGGCTGGTGCCGCCGATGACGCACGCGGCGATGGCGTCGAGTTCCATGGAGTCGCCGACCGTCGTGGTGGCGGCGCCGGAATAGGCGGTCTGGAGCAGGCCGGTGATGGCCACGATGCCGCCGAGCAGCGTGTAGGCGGTGATGACCACCCGCTGCACCGGCACGCCGGAGACGAAGGCGGCCTCCTCGTTGCCGCCGATGGCGTAGAGGTGCCGGCCGAAGGGGGTGTGCCGGGTGATGACGTGGATCGCGAGGGCCACGGCCCCGAGGATGAGCACGGGCAGGGGGATGCCGCGGAACTGGTTCACCGCGAGGACGAACAGCAGCAGGGCCTGAGCGGTGAGGAAGAGCTTGAGAAAGGCCAGTTCGGCGTCGTCGACTGCAAACCCCATCGCGACGCGCCGTTTTCGGCCGCGGAGGGTGACCACCACCAGCGCCACCAGCAGGAGCGCGATCAGCCCGTAGCTGACGAGGGGGGCCAGGTAGTAGGTGGTGAGGAGGGAAAACAGGTTGGGCCGCCCGCCCGGGGCCACCGGCACGGTATGGGTGTTGATCACCAGCCAGAAGGCGCCCTTGAAGATGAGCAGTCCGCCCAGGGTGATGATGAAGGCGGGGATGCGCTGGCGCACGATGAGAGTCCCCTGGGCGAACCAGACCAGCAGGGCGACCGCCAGGGCCGGCAGGAAGGCCAGGGGCGCCGGCCAGTGGTGGTTGAACACCAGGACGGCGGCGATGCCTCCGACGAGGCCGACCCCGCTGCCGACCGACAGGTCGATATGGCCAGGCAGGATCACCAGCAGCATCCCGAGCGCGAGCGTGGCAGTAATGGCCAGCTCGACCGACAACGCGGAGAGATTGCGGGCCGACAGGTACTGGGGCGAGGCCACCGCGAAGAACACCCAGACGACGATCAGACTCAGGACGAGGGAAAAATCCCGAACGGAAAATTTGGTTTTCATGGCTAGGCGGCGGAAAGCTGGTGGCCCATGGCGGCGGCCAGGAGACGTTCGGGGGTGGCGTCGGCCCGGGCAAACTCGCCGCCGACGCGGCCCTCGTGCAGCATCAGGATGCGGTCGCTCATGCCCATCAATTCCGGCAACTCGCTCGAGACCAGCACCACCGCCTTGCCCTCGGCGGTCAGCTGATTGACCAGCTCGTAGACCTCAAGTTTGGCGCCGATGTCGATGCCCCGGGTCGGCTCATCGAGGAACACCACGCTGGGCGCGGTCATGAGCGCCTTGCCAATCACCACCTTCTGCTGGTTGCCGCCGGAGAGGGTGCCGACGACGGTTTCCAGCGAGGGCGCCTTCACCCGCAGGGCCGAGAACATCTTTTGGCTCACGCGCACCTCGGATTCCTCGTCGATCAGCGGTCCCCGCCGGAGGCGGGCGAGTGAGGAGAGGGACAAATTAAACCCGATGTCGCGCTCCAGCACGAGGCCGTAGCGCTTGCGGTCCTCGCTGACGAGGGCCAGGCCGCTCGCCAGGGCCTGGACCGGGCTGCCCGGGGGCAGCGTCTGGCCGCGGATTTCGACCCGTCCCTGCTGCCGCACGCCCCAGGCCCCGAAAATGTGCATGAGCAGCTCGGTGCGACCGGCTCCCATCAGGCCGCCGATGCCAAGCACCTCGCCGGCCCGCACCGTGAAGCTGATATCCTGGAGGCGGGCGGGGGTGTGGGCGGAGGGCGCGGCGCGGAGCGCCTCCACGCGCAACAGGACGTCCCCGGGGTGGGAGGCGGTGCGGGGAAACAGGTCCTGGATCTCCCGGCCCACCATGTCGCGGATCACCCCGTGCTTCGAGGTCGCGGCGGTGGCGCGGGTCGAGATGGTTGCGCCATCGCGGAGCACGGTGATGCGATCGGCGAGGGTGAAGACCTCGTCGAGCTTATGCGATATGTAGATGCAGGCGATGCCGTGGGCCCGCAGGTCGCGCAGGAGATCGAGCAGGGTCTCGACCTCGCGCTCGGCGAGCGCGGCGGTGGGCTCGTCGAGGATCAGGATGCGGGTTTGCTTGCTGAGCGCTTTGGCGATCTCGACCAACTGCTGCTGGCCCACGCCGAGCTGGGCGACGGGGGTTTCCAACGCGAGCGTGAGCCCGACCCGGGCGAGGACGGCGCGGGCGTCGGTGTAGAGCTTTTCCCAGTCAATCAGCAGGCCGCGGCGCGGCTCGCTGCCGAGAAAGAGATTTTCCGCGATGGAGAGCTCGGGCACTAGCGCGAGCTCCTGGTAAATCACCGCGATGCCGGCGCGCTGGGCGTCGGCGATGGAGCGGAACTGGGCCGGGCGGTCATCCAGCCGGAGCTCGCCTTCGTAGCTGCCGTGGGGATGCAGGCCCGACAGCAGCTTGATCAAGGTGGATTTGCCCGCGCCGTTCTCGCCGCAGAGCGCGTGGATTTCGCCCGGGCGCAGGTCAAAGCTCACGTCGCGCAGGGCCGTGACGCCGGGAAAGCGCTTGGTGAGGGCGCGGGTCTCAAGCAGCGCGGGCATGGTCACTGCTTGTAGATCGACTCGCGGCTGTGAAATCCGTCGGCAATGACGGTGCGCTCCATCGTGTCCTTGTCCACGACATGCACGGGCAAGAAGATCGCCGGCACGCGGGTCTTGCCGTTGGCGATCTCCTCCTTGGCGACGATGACCTCGCGGCGGGCCAGTTTGACGGCGAGCTCGGCGGCGGCGTTGGCGAGATTCTTGATCGGCTTGTAGATCGTCATGGACTGGGTGCCCTCGACGATGCGCTGGCAGGACGAGAGGTCGGCATCCTGGCCGGTGACAAGCACCTTGCCGGCCAGGCCTTCCTCCAGCAGCACCTGGATGGCGCCGGCGGCCAGAATGTCGGCGGAGCAGAGCACGGCGTCGATTTCGCGGCCGGACTTGGTGATGGCGGCGTTGAGGACCTTCTTGGCGTTCTCGGGTCGCCAGCCATCGCACCAGTCCTCGTGCACGATCTCGAGGTCGCCGCGGGCAATGGCCGGGTTCAGGATGTTGTCCTGGCCCTGCTTGAAGAGAAAGGCGTTGTTGTCGGTCTTCGAGCCGAGGAGGCGGACGATGCGGGCCTTCTTGCCCTTCAGTTTGTCCACCAGATAGCCGGCCTGCAGCTCGCCGACGCGGACGTTGTCAAAGGTGAGATAAAGATCGAGGTCGCAGTTGAGGATGAGGCGATCGTAGGCGAGGACCGGGATGTGGGACTCGTGGGCGAGGCTGACGCCCTTGGCCATGGCGGCGCCATCGTGGGGGATGATGACGAGGGCGCTGATTTTGTTGTTAATGAGCGCCTCGCAATCGCGCACCTGACGGGTGTCGTTGCCGTTGGCGGAGACGACGAGCACGTCGGCGCCGAGCTCCTTGGCCCGGGCCACGAAGAGGTCGCGGTCATGTTGCCAGCGCTCGACCTCGAGCGTATCCATGGACAGGCCGATAAGCGGCCGGCCGAGGCCGACCGCCGCGGCTCCGCCTGCACCGCGGCGCAGGGTCAGGCCGATCAGGAGCGAAAGGACGAGGGAAAGAACAACGAGGGCGATGCGGGGTTTCATCGGGTGACCTAAGAATGCGAGGGAAAGATAATTTACAATGGCAGAACGGCCTGTGAGCATACGATCCCGGCATGAATCTCACCAATCCCAAACTTCTGAGCCTCGGCGAGGCGGTGGCGACGAGGGAAAAGTGGCGTGCGGCCGGGCGCAAGGTGGTGCTGACCAACGGGGTTTTTGACCTCCTGCATACGGGGCATCTCTATTCGTTGCGGGCGGCCCGGGAGTTGGGGGACGTCTTGGTGGTGGCGATCAATGCCGACGCCAGTGTGCGAGCGCTCAAGGGTCCGACGCGGCCGGTGCAGGGAGAGCTGGAACGCGCTTATGCGCTCGGTGCCCTGGGGTTTGTGGACGGGGTGGTGATCTTCAATGAGCCGCGACTGACGGCGGAAATTCGGGCCCTGCGGCCGGACATTTACTGCAAGGCCGGCGACTATGCGCTCGACCGGCTGAACCCCGCAGAGCGGGAGGCGCTCACGGAGGCGGGGACCCAGATCACTTTTGTGCCCTTCCTGCCGGGTTTCAGCACGACCGGACTCATTGCCAAGATCAAAGCGGCGGGTGAGGTGTGAATCCGATGCGTGTGGTCATCTTGGGTTCCGGCCGGGGTTCGAATGCCGAGGCGGTTCTTGGCGCCCAGCAAGCGGGCCGGCTTGGCCAGGCGAAGGTGGTGCATCTTTTCTCGGATTGCCCCGCGGCGGGAATCTTGGCGCACGGCGAGCGTTATGGCGTGCCGGCCACGTTTGTTGATCCGGCGCCGTTCAGGACGAAACTCGAAGGCGAGGGCGAGGAACGATTCATTGCCGCCGTCAGACGGTGCGAACCCGATCTGGTCGTTTTAGCCGGATTTATGCGGGTCCTGAAACCAGGCTTTCTCACGGCCTTTGCCGGCAAGATCATCAATCTGCACCCGAGTTTGCTGCCGAGTTTTCCGGGATTGGACGCGATCGGTCAGGCTTTTCGTCGGGGAGTCAAAGTCACCGGCTGCACGGTCCACCACGTCACGCTGGAGGTGGATGGCGGGCCGATCCTAGACCAAGCGGTGGTCCGCATTGAGCCCAGCGACAGTCTCGAGGCCTTGGAGGGGAAGGTGCATCGGGCGGAGCACGAGTTGCTGCCCACGGTCATCGCCCGTTTGAGCGGGGGCTGAATGGCGGCGGGAATCGGCTCGCGGGGGTGGTAGCGCGAAGGCCCCGGCGAGTCAGGCGCGGATTGACGTTGCGGTGGAAGACGTGCGCGGAAATTTATAGCGAATGGATTTGGTCGAACTTAAAGTGGAGATACCCGTGGACGGAGTGGAAGCTACGGACACCGTCCTGCTGGAACTCGGGGTGGAAGGCTGGAGTTTGGTCGAGGACGTGATTGTGAAGCGCGCGTGGTTGGTCGGGATATTCCCGGGCCACACGGAGGCGCTGGAGCGCTGGGCTGAGCTACGTTTACTGTTGCCCGTTAGTATTATAGGACAGGAAAAGCTGAGGCGTTTATCCGATTCGGACTGGCGCGACAGCTACAAGGCTCACTTTAAGGCGTGGTGTTTTGGGCGGTTGCACTGGGTGCCGGTCTGGGAGCGGGAGAGTTTTCGCCTGCCGCCGGGTGAAGAGGTGCTCTGGCTCGATCCGGGGCTGGCTTTTGGCACAGGCAACCATGAGACGACGCGACTGTGCGTGGAGCGCTTGATGGCGCTTGATGCCGAGATCGTGGCCAGCGGAAGGAGCCGGGAAGGCTTGGCGGTCATCGACGCCGGTTGCGGGTCTGGCATCTTGGCGCTTTCGGCGGCGAAGCTTGGGTTTTTGGATATTGTGGGGTTCGACAATGATCCTGAGGCCGTCCGTGTCAGCGAGGAGAACGCCCAACTCAATGAGCTTACTGGACGGGTGGAATTCTTGGTCGGCGACCTGACGACTGGACTGCAAGGCCGCTTGGCGGGGGTGGTGCTCGCGAATATCCTCGCCGATGTGCTCATCCGTTTCGCGCCCGAGTTGGTCGGGGCGGTGGCGCCGGGAGGAACCCTTATCCTCAGCGGCATCCTCGCCGCAGAGAATGCGCAGGTCATGGATACCTATGCATCACTGGCCGCTGGTTGGAAAATCGACAGCCGGGTGATGGGCGAGTGGAGCGACGTGTGCTTGACCCGTCCTACCTGAGGCTTCGCGGCGATCGGCCGCCGGTAAAACTAGGCTAACGATGGAGCGGAGTTCCAGGCCCTGTTTTCAGGAAAACAGGTCGGGCGGAGTGCGATTCATGAAGTCCTCCATGTAGGCCGTCGTGGCCTTGCCCTCGATGAAGACCGGATCGGCCATGATGGCCTTCTGGAGGGGAATGGTGGTCTTGATGCCGCGGATGAGGTATTCGCTGAGCGCTCGGTACATGCGCTCGAGCGCTACCTTGCGGGTGGGCCCGAAGCTGATGAGTTTGCCTATCATCGAGTCGTAATAGGGCGGGATCACGTAGCCGCTGTAGGCGTGGGAATCGACTCGGACGCCATGACCGCCCGGTGCGTAGTAGAGACCGATCGTGCCTGGGGACGGGGCAAAGTTGCGCGCAGGATCCTCGGCGTTGATGCGGCACTCGATCGCGTGCTTTTCGAATTTGATGTCGCCTTGGTCGAAATCGAGTTTCTCACCGTTGGCCATGCGGATCTGCTGCTTGATCAGGTCAATCCCGGTGCATTCCTCGGTCACGGGATGCTCGACCTGGATGCGCGTGTTCATCTCGATGAAGAAGAAGTTCCCCTTGGCATCGACGAGGAACTCGATGGTCCCGGCATTCTCGTATTCCGCAGCCTCCGCTGCGCGAATGGCGGCTTTGCCCATTTTCTTGCGCAGATCAGACGTGAGAAAAGGGGAAGGGGACTCTTCGATGAGCTTCTGGTGCCGGCGCTGGACCGAGCAGTCGCGTTCCCCCAAGTGGACGATCTTGCCGTGACTGTCGCCGAGAATCTGGAACTCGATGTGCCGTGGCTTCTCAATGTACCTCTCAATGTACACCGCACCGTTACCGAATGCCTTTTCGGCCTCGCCACGAGCGACGTGGTATTCCTTGGCGAAAGAGATGTCGTTATGGGCGATTCTCATCCCGCGCCCGCCGCCACCAGCTACCGCCTTGATGATCACAGGGTAGCCTACCTTGCGGGCGACCTTGACGGCCTCAGCTTCGTTATCGACGGGACCATCTGATCCAGGAACGGTCGGAACACCTGCTTTCCTGACGGTGTCCTTGGCTACCGCCTTATCTCCCATCATTTTAATGGACTTAGATTTAGGTCCTATGAATTTGATGTTACAGGATTCACACTGCTCGGCGAACTTGGCGTTCTCAGACAGAAATCCGTATCCCGGGTGGATGGCATCGACGTCTGCGATCTCAGCGGCGCTGATGATCCGATCTGCCCGCAGATAACTATCCGCGCTTTTGGGACCGCCAATGCAAATGGCCTCGTCTGCGAGCTGCACGTGCAAGGACTGGACGTCAGCCTCGGAATAAACGGCCAGAGTCTTTATGCCTAACTCACGGCAAGCTCGTACGATACGGAGGGCTATTTCACCGCGATTCGCGATGAGAATTTTCTGGATCATTTGGGGTGCGGTAGTCTGTCAATCCGAGCCAAGAACGCCTTGCGAGGGCACCCGTTGACCGAGGAGAATGTCAGCCCTGTTTTACCTTGAAAAGGCGCTGACCGTATTCAACCGGTTGACCATTTTCTACCAACACTTCAACCACCGTGCCTTTGAGTTCCGCTTGGATCTCATTCATGATCTTCATGGCTTCGATGATGCACACCACGCTGGTCTCGACCACCTTCGTGCCAGGTTCCGAGAATGGCTTACTTTCAGGTGAGGCTGAGCGATAGAAGGTCCCTACCATTGGGGATTTAATGTAAATCGCGCCATCATCTTCCTTGGAGGAACTCCCTGCGGAGGAGGAAGCAAGGGCGGCCGAAGAATTGGCCGAGGCTTGAACGGCCTCAGGGCTAATTTCGACAGCCTGAGCCAAGGGAGAATTCACACCGCGGCCCAAACTGACGACAGGTATGCCTGTGCCGCCGCGTCGAATTTTAAGCTTAAAACCCTCCTCCTCGACCGCAAATTCGCTCAATTCTGAGCGTTTCATTAGCTCGATGATTTGTTTGATCTGTTTTAGGTCCAAAATATCCCTTGGTTGAATTTCTAGCTGGGGGGTTAGTTGTAGAAAGAGGGATGTCGTTCAAAAGTAACTTGAACTTGTAGGCAATAAAATTGCTCGCTGCCGGAATATGGAGGAAATCCCCTACAATATTGATGAAAAGCCTAGAAATCAGTGTCGGAACTCAGCAGTCCAGGCATTGAGCCACAGCATTTTGATAGTTTTGCTATTTTTGTTAAAGCATCTAAAAAAGCTGATATTATGATAAAAAACGCGATAATAGCCTAAAATACCCTGTTATTATGCAAAAATAGCGATTCTGATTTTAGCGCGTTTTCCGGGATTTATGGTTTAGTGTAACAACTGAGCACCCCCCCCACATCAGGCCTAGTCGAGAAAACTACGCGCTAGTCAGCGCCTGAGTAAAGGCACACTAACTCCGTGGACGTTGGGATGTCGATCACGCGACCTATCCCCCTTCCAGGTCTTCATTGGCGTGGTCGCTAGGAGACCAGCATTCTGAAGGTACCCAGGTACCATAGCCATCGAGTCATCTGCGCAGGGCTCTATCTGCAGGATCTCGTGGGTGGGAGGTGGTTCGCACCGCTGGGTCAAAGCTGGGGCGTGTAATAGTACAGCAGGGGTAGGAGTGGACTGGACCCTTAGCTGAATGTGGCGAAAGGCTGAGACATGCACACTCCGGTCTTGAGCTGAGCATGAAACGAAAGCCCGGACTGGCATTGCTGTGACACCGGTCCGGTCGAAACTGCGGCGAAAACCGAGCAGGTGCAATCAGCTTCGTATCCGAGAACGCACTATGAAATCTAAATCCGACTAATTTGACGTAGGGACGGCCTCCACCGGAAAAAACTCAGGGTAAAAGCCTCAAATGAAACATATCGTTAATATCTGTGATATAGTTGTTTATAAACAAGGCAGAGATATCCGCTAAAAAGAACTTGAACCGTGAACTGCAGTTACCATGTTCCGCCTCCCTTCGATTCACTCCGTTCCAGAAATGGGATGAGGTGATGAGAAAAGGCAGCAGAAAGAAAAGGTCCGGCAACTAGTCTGAAAAGAAATTTTCGGAAAATGTGTTGACGGATCAGATGAAAGAATTCTTGCTGAAACTCTTTCCCTAATCGGAAGGCTCTTTGAAATTTACTTTGTACGATTGATTGGGACCCCCAATCAACAATTCCAAATATAGAAGAATCAATTGTGGGCTTCGGCCCATAAAATTCAGTAGTTCAAGAATCACTAGGTTCTTAACTCTTTTCGGAGAGTTTGATCCTGGCTCAGAATGAACGCTGGCGGCGTGGTTAAGACATGCAAGTCGAACGGTTTTTATTGAAGCGCAAGTGGATATAAAAGCAGTGGCGAACGGGTGCGTAACACGTGAACAATCTACCTTCAA
>SESH01026701.1_pt1 | contig 43134 bp, 49 predicted proteins | sample 3171561 | NCBI WGS metagenome assembly SESH01 (sample SAMN10866947, study PRJNA518727) | freshwater metagenome | biome: subpolar coniferous forest; feature: holomictic lake; material: water; isolation source: holomictic Lake 442 2011 16.5 m and 2014 13 m | place: Canada: near Kenora, Ontario
CGTTGCTTTTAAAGCTCTCATTGCATGAAAGGAGTCCCATGGACACGAATGCTTATTTGACGGATTGTCTAGAGGCGGTTATCGAACAGAGGGGGCAGGACGTTTTTTTAAAGGCAGGAGTGCCTCCCCGTATACGTCTTGGGGGGCAAGTGGTGTCGCTTCCTTTGAAGGGACTTTCCGGAGAAGAAATCCATGAGCTTGCTACTGAGCTCTTGGATCCCCACCAACAGGAAATGCTCCAAAAAAACAAGAGCGTGGATTTTGGATTCTCTTTCCATGAGCGGGGCTGTCGGTTTCGGGCCAACGCTTTTTTTCAGCAGGGGGAGATCTCCCTGGTTTTTCGTTTGCTCTGGAAAGGCATTCCGAGCTTTGAAGAACTTCGGTTGCCGCCGATTCTGAAAAGGGTCGCTCTCGAGAAATCCGGGATCATTCTTATCGGAGGAACGGTCTCTTCCGGGAAGACCACCACGGTCGCGGCCATGGTTCGGACTATGAATGAGAGCGTTCAAAAGCATATTCTAACGATTGAGGATCCTGTGGAATATCTGCATGAGGACAATAAGTGCCTCATCCAGCAGCGCGAGATCGGGCAGGATGCTGAAAATTTTAGTTCGGCGCTGAAATACATGGTGCGTCAGTCTCCCGACGTAATCGTGATCGGTGAGATGCGCGACGCGGAGTCCTTCAGCTTCGCGCTTTCCGCGGCCGAGGTAGGGAGGCTTGTGATCTCTACCGTTCATGCTCAATCTGCGGACCAGGTTTTTGATCGCGTGATGGGGTTCTTTCCGCCCTCCGAAAGGGAAGCGGCTTTGCGTTATTTTGCAGCTAATATGTCCTGCATCATGGTCCAGAAACTTTTAGTGGCTAAGGATGGGAAGCTGCTTGTACCTGCTGCAGAGGTGCTTTTGGGCAATTACACGATCAGGCAGCTGATCCTTGACAAAAAGATCGACAAGATCCCGCAAGCCATGCGCAATGCCCGCGAAGATGGGATGCAGACGATGGATCAGTCAATCGTGGAGCTTTGGAAAGCCGGGATGATCAGTCAGGAGACTGCGATCAGCGCAAGCTCGTCGCCGGAAGATATTCAGGCGATGATGAAAGGAATCCGGATCGGTCAAGACACAAAGATCCTCGGAACTTGAGGAAGCGTCACGAAGACGCCGAGGAGCTGACAGGAAAAGAGAGTCTTTGAAGCGGGCCTTACGAGACGTATTTTTCGCGGTAAATTTTTATCAAAGCGAAGAAGATAGAGAGTACCACGGGCGCCAAGAAGATCCCCATCAGGCCGTAGAATTTCATGCCCCCCATGATCCCAAAGAAAAGAAGGAAGTAGGGAAGCTTCGTTTTTTCTCCGATGATCGCCGGCTTCATGATGTTATCGAGCAGGCTGATCCCAAAAAATCCCACCACAAAAAGGATGATCGCCTTGGTATAGAATTGCATGATCAAAAGATAGACCGCGATCGGGAACCATACGCTTGCCGCCCCCAGGATCGGGACAAGCGAGGTAAGAAAGATCAGGAATGTAAAAAAAAGCGGAATGGGGACGCCCAAAGCCGTGAACATGACCCCCGCCACAGCCGCCTGCGTGATGCTGGTGAGAAGTTGTCCCCGTATGACGGCGACGAAGGTCTCGTGGATCTGCTTGAAAAGATGCTTCTTGGTCTCTTTCTCAAATGGCGATATTTCATAAATGAAATTGTAGATCTTTTCGCCATGTTTGAAGAAAACGAAAGTAAGAAAGGACATAAAGAAAATATTCAGGAGGACAAAGAAGATGTTTTTGGTGAACGTTCCTGCCTGAGCTGCGGCAAGGTTCCCGACCGTCTTGGTGGTTCCGAGAAACCAGGAGGACAGGCTGTCTTTCACGGGTTGGGAAGCAATGACGTGAGCTTGAACGTTCTGAAACCAGGGAAGTCCCCGCACCTGCTCGACGAGCTGCTCTAGTTTTCCATCGCGGACATAAGTGTAGGCCCACTGGGAAAATTCGATAATCTGGGTCGTCATGTTGATAACAACAAAGATGAGAGGCGGAACGACGACAAGGAATACAGCAACCGTCATGATGAGCGCGAGGGAATTGCTCCGTTTAGGGAACAATTTGCGGAGCTTTTCGTAGAGAGGATAGAAGGCGAACGAGAGGATCGCCGCCCAGAAAATAGCGGTGAAGAATGGGGCGAAGATGTTAAAGACCTGATAAATAATGAAAGCCAGGATACCAATAAAGAAAAACGAGATGAATTGTTCGCGTTTCATGGCTGTAGTCTCTTGGCTATTTTTTAAGGAGGTAATTCTTAACGTAATCCAGGATGCCTTCACGCGTCGTATAGCGGCAGCGGAAGCCCGTCATTCTTTCATGATGGCTCATGTCGGCCTGCGTGAAGTTCTGATAAAAGCTGTAAGGATTGTCGAAGTAATCGGGCTTATGGTTCGTCCCGAGCGCCTCATTCAGAGCGTCCACGATCTCATTGAAGGAGGTCGCCTGTCCGGTGCCGAGGTTCATGACCGTGGATTCCTTGGCCTTGTGCGCCAAGAGCGTGGCTGTCACGACGTCTTTGACGTAAATGTGATCGCGCTTTTGTTCGCCCCATTTGAAAATGCGCGGGCGGTGACCTTCCATCATTTTAAGTGCGAGCTGGTAGATCATGCTTGAGGCGTGCCCTTTGTAACATTCCCTGGGCCCGAAGACGTTGAAGAACCGAAGTCCGACTACCTTGATCTTGTCATAATAGGAAGGCGCAAGCTGGTCCATGATCCACTTGGAGTAGCCGTAGATATTGTTGGGATTTCCCGCATCGGCTTCTTTGATGGGCCGGTCGATCGAGCCGTAGGTCGCGGCAGACGAGGCGTAGACCACGGCGGCTTTCTTTTCGACGGCGAGGTCGAGGACATTGCGGAAGCCCTCGACGTTATCGAACATCATCTTTTGCTCATCGAGGATCGTTGTGTCCGTGATGGCAGCCATGTGATAGATTATGTCCAGCTTTTTGCCCTTGGCCCAGCTCATCCAGGTCTTGTCCGAGCAGTCGTAGGCCAAAAGGTCGCCCTTGAAGCCGAGGAGGTTCTTGAAACAGGAGCTGCGGAAGTCCTCTAAGACCGTGATTCGGGCGTCAGGAAGGCTGGATTGTAGTTCGAGAGCAATGTTAGAGCCGATAAAGCCGGAGCCGCCCGTCACTAGAATATTCTTCATAGGGTCGATATCATAGCCAAAAACAGCGAAAGTTCAAAGCTTTAATGCCGACAATAGAAGGGGGACATCGACGATGAAAAAGACAAAGATCTTTTTAGTTCTTCTGCTTGTTCTTGGCGTGCTCTTCTCGCCTTCTTTTGCCTATGCGGAAATGGCAGAGGATATTTCCTATGCCGCTCGTGGAGCCGGTAAGATCGTGGGGGGTGTGTTCGCGATCCCGAAAGCCATGTTGCAGGATTCCGGGCGCGTGATGTTCCCCTTCGGGCTCGTGACCGGAGCGCTTCGAGGGACCGTTCAGACGGTGACGGGGGTGGTCGGCGGGGCTCTGGATGTCGCTCGCGGCGGCGCTCCGTATGCCAAGTACGCAGCTCTCGCGCTTTAGAGTCTCTTCTTTTTAAAGGGGACAAGTTACTTTATGGAATAAAGTAGCCTGTCCTTTTTATTTTCGAAAAATCTCTACGCCGACTTTTTTCGCGTTCCGGAGTGCATTCGGTTTTGAAACCCGCAAGAAGATATCCTTCAGTTTGAATTCCAGGAGCAGTACCTGAGCAAGGCGTTCTGCCAGAGTTTCGATCAGATAGAAACGGCTCTTTGCGGTAAATTCCGTGGCGCGGTCAGCGATCCTCTTATAATTCAAAGCATCCCTCAGATCGTCCCGCTTTGCGGCCTTTTTGATAGGGGCAGAAAGCTCGAGATCGATCACGATTTTTTGCTGTTTCGTGCGTTCTCGAGGAAGCGTTCCGATGATGCAGGAAATTTCCAATCCTTGGATAAAGATTTTGTCAGACATTGCGGTAGTGTAGCACTTGAAATAAAAGTTTCAAAGTGTCAGAGTATCAAAGTGTCAAAGCGTTGATACTCTGATACACTGACACCCTGACACTCCAATACGCTCTATATTTAATCCTATGGAAACTAATACGAAAACAAAGCCACTTTGTCCATTGTTTGGCACCTGCGGAGGATGCCAGTATCAGGACATTCCCTACGAGGAGGAGCTTTCCCGTAAGGAGGCGATCTTGAAGGCCCTTCTTACCCAAGAGCTGAACCTTTCGGGCGAGGTCTTTGAGCCGATCGCAGCATCGCCGGAATTCTATTATTATCGTAATCGGTTGGATCTGACGCTCCGGAAAAGGAATAATGGGGAGCGCCAGATGGGCTTCATGCTTCCCGGGACACAGCGGCTCCAGGAAGTGGCGGTTTGCGCGATCGCACGCAAAGAGATCAATGATTTTTTGCCTACCTTAAAAGAAGAAGCCGTCCGCAAGCTCCCGGAGGATTACAAAGTCGCGAATCTGGTGGTTCGCGTCGGCGATGAAGGCAAGGTGTTTTGGGGCGGCATCGGCCGGAGGTCGCTCCGGATGAAAGAAGAGGACTATTTTTGGACGACCGTAAAAGGGCGCAAGATATTTTACTCGCTCGATACATTCTTTCAGGCCAATCTATCGATCCTGGATAAGATTGTTTCGAGGATTGAAAACCTGATCGAATGGAAGGAGGAGACGGTTTTCCTGGATCTTTATTCCGGCGTCGGACTTTTCGGGATCGCGTTGGCCGATCGCGCCAAGGAAGTGGTGATGATCGAATCCGGGTGTGATTCTGTGAAGCTGGCCCATTACAATGTCCTACATCATAAGTTGAACCATGTGAGGATCTTTGAAGGGCAGGTCGAGGTCCATTTGCCGGAGGCTTTGAAAGAGTTGAGCGGGAAACCTTGCGTGGCGTTGATCGATCCGCCGCGCGGAGGTCTTGCAGGCTCCGCGATCGAGACGCTCGGACAGGCGAAGGATCTTCATTCTTTATTTTATCTCTCTTGTTCGCCGGAGTCGCTTGCGCGGGATCTGAAACACCTGGCGCAGGTAGGCTGGCAGATTCGGAAGATCATGCCATTCGATTTTTTCCCGCGGACGAGACACTTGGAGACCCTGGTATGGCTTGTTCGGTTCCACTAGGCATGTCATCCCCGCATGCTTTAATCGGGAATGACAAAGAAATTAAAGCGCGAAAGTTCGTACAGGAGAATTATACTCCCATTGTTTTCAACGAATTCTTCGGGAATTCCAACCCTGTGGAGATGGAGATCGGATGCGGGAAGGGGAAATTCCTGGTTGCTCGCTCGATTGAAAATCCCCATACAAACTTTTTCGGGATCGATCGGGTCAGCAAGTTCATGAATATAGGGAAGACGCGCGCACAGAAGCGAGCGCTTCCCAACATTCGGTTCCTTCGGGCCGAGGCACGAGCTTTTTTGACGGAGGCGATCGCGCCCGGAAGCGTGAGCCTCTTCCACATCTATTTTCCGGACCCCTGGCCGAAACGCAGGCATCATGTTCGCCGGGTTTTCACAACGGAGCTTCTTAAGCTGCTTCACGCACGGCTTGTGCCAGGCGGGCTGGTGGAGATCGCGACTGATGATAAAGACTATTTTGATGCCATGAAGAAAACCATAGCGGCTACTGCAGAACTCTGGGAGAATGTGCGCGAAGCCGTCAATGAGAGGATCCTGGGCGGCATGAACAAGACAAGTTATGAGATCAAATGGGCGGCGCAAGGCCGTTCTCTTTACTACAGGGAGCTTAAAAGACGATGAGGATCGCACACGCTTTGGCCAGCGCGGGGCTTGGGTCTCGCAGGAAATGCGAGGTCTTTGTCACCAATGGCGCTATCTCTGTCAATGGCGAGGTCGTCCAAGACCTTGGCCGGCAGGTCGATTTCCAAAAAGATACGATCATGTATCGGCAAAAGGTCCTCCAGCTCGCGCCGCATGTCTATTTTATTGTGAATAAACCCGAGGGGTATGTGGTGACGGCCGAGGATCGGCATGCCAAGAAAACGGTCTTTGATCTTTTGCCGCGGCATCTTGTGGTTGCCACAAGGCAATCCTCTACGAACCGCGTCCGCGTGTTCCCGGTCGGGCGACTGGATAAAGATTCTTCAGGATTGCTCCTGATGACCAATGATGGCGAACTCGCGAACCGTCTGATCCATCCGCGCTTTCACGTGGAAAAATGGTATCAGGTGAAGCTCAATCGCGCCTGGGACGAGCGGGACCGCAACAGGGTGCTCGAGGGTTTCCATTCGTACGATGGATTTCTCAAGCTGGAAGAGATCCGGCCGATCTCAACGCGGATCGTGATGGTGGAACTTCGCGAAGGAAAGAAGCGCCAGATCCGGCGGGTGCTCCAGCGATTCGAATATGATGTGGTGATGCTCAACCGTTTTTCTTTTGGGCCCTTAAAGCTCGGGCATCTTGCGCCCGGTCAGGGCCGCTTTCTGACTTCCTACGAGGCCCGCGAACTTCGCGAGGCAGTGGATCTCTAAAGATCGCGCAACGCTCAGCGGTCAACGATCAACGTAAAAGCCTAGAATACATTCGTTGCGCGTTGTACGTTGCGCGCGCTATTCCTCAATCGTTTTGTTCCGCGGGTGATAGAAGAGGCGCTTCTTCGAATCTGCATCCTCCATGATAACCACCAAGTGATCGTCCACTGAAAAGGCCGGATGCATCTGGATCTCTTCGGCCCTGACGCCCTTGCCCTTCAAAAAATCCAGAAGGAATTCCTGCTCGGGTTCTTTTAAAGTGCATTTGATCTCCAGAAAATCCCGCACCAGATATTCCCAGGTTTGTTTGTTGACGAAGCTCATCGCAATACCTCCGTGGGTTGTTCGCTTGTCCTTAACAATAGCGGGTGGGGGCGATCTTTGAAAGGGAGGAAGTTGTAACTTCTTTGGGGAGTCTACTATTGGTAGATGCCTGGTGTTTTTTAGTATAGGGCCCGAGGGAGGATTCAGCCTCGGTTTTCCCCTAAAAAAATTTTAAAATAAATTTGACAGATATTGAATCGTGAGCTATATTACGCCTACTAATCTATGGGGTTACTAGACTATGATATCTAACAAGACAAAATACGCTCTTAAAGCCGTTCTGATGCTGACGGGGAAATATGCCTCGAAGGAGCCTGTTCTGATCGCCGAGATCGCAGAAAAAGAGTCGATTCCGAAGAAATTCCTGGAGTCGATCCTTCTGGAGCTCAGGAATAAAGGACTCCTGCAGAGCAAGAAGGGAAAGGGTGGCGGGTATCTTTTGGCACGCTCACCGGACCAGATCAGCTTTGGGGAAGTGATCGGGATCTTCGAGAATCCTTTTGGGGCGCTGCCTTGCCTGGACGTGAAGGCGAATCGCCGGTGCGATGAATGTAAAAGAGGTAGCGCCTGCGGGATCCAAATGGTGATGCAGGAAGTCTACCGGACGACTTCGAGCATTCTGAACATTACGACTTTTAAAGACGTCTATGATCGAATGCGAAATACGAACCAGGAAGCTATGTATTTCATATAACTAAAACGAAGGGGACAGTCCCTCTAAAATTTAAAGGGACTGTCCCCGTATAACCAAAGGGAGATTCAAATGAGCAAGATCGATAGCAGGTTAAAAATTGAAACGCTGGCACTTCACGGAGGTCAGGAGGCGGACCCGACAACGGGCTCCCGCGCCGTTCCTATTTATCAGACGACTTCCTATCAGTTCAAGAACACCGAGCACGCGGCCAGTCTTTTCGGGCTTAAAGAGTTCGGGAATATTTACACGCGTCTCATGAACCCGACGACGGATGTTTTTGAAAAGCGTATCGCACTCCTTGAGGGCGGTGTCGGCGCGCTCGCGGTCTCAAGCGGTCAATCCGCGATCACGATTGCGCTTCTTAATATCGCTCAGGCAGGGGATGAGATCGTTTCCGCGGATAATCTCTATGGTGGGACCTACAATCTCTTCCATTACACATTCCCGCGGTTGGGGATCCAGGTCAAGTTCGTGAAGTCGAACGATCTTGAGGCTATCCAGAAGGCGATCACGCCGAAAACCAAAGCGGTTTATGCCGAATCGATCGGGAATCCGAAGCTTGACGTCGCGGATCTCGAAGGGATTGCCAAGGTCGCTCACAAGAACGGAATTCCGTTCGTGCTGGATAATACGGTTTCTCCGTATCTCTTGCGACCCTTTGACCACGGGGTGGATATCATTGTGTATTCGGCCACGAAGTTTATTGGGGGACACGGGACCTCCCTCGGTGGGGTGATCGTGGACTCCGGGAAGTTCGAGTGGACGAACGGAAAGTTCCCCTTGATCGCAGCGCCCGATCCGAGCTATCACGGCATTAATTTCGTGGAAGCTCTGAAACCGATGGGCAATATCGCCTACATTATCAAAGCGCGCGTCACGCTTTTGCGGGATCTTGGAAGCGCCCTTTCACCGTTTAACTCGTTCCTTTTCCTGCAGGGCCTTGAAACTCTGCATCTTCGTTTGCCGCGGCATGCGGAGAACGCGCTCAAAGTAGCCGAGCATCTTTCAAAACATCCGAAAGTGGCGTGGGTCAATTATCCGGGGCTTCCTTCCAGCCCGGAGAAAGATCGCGTAAAGAAATATCTGCCCAAAGGCGCGGGTGCGATCCTTGGGTTTGGGATCAAGGGAGGCCTTGAAGCCGGCAAGAAATTCATTGATTCGCTCGAGCTTATCTCGCATCTTGCGAATGTGGGCGATGCGAAGACGCTTGCGATCCATCCGGCGACGACCACGCACCAGCAGCTTTCCGCGGCAGAACAAGAGGCTACGGGCGTGACGCAGGATTTCGTCCGTCTTTCGATCGGCCTGGAACATATCGACGATATCCTTGCCGATATCGATCAAGCGCTCAGCAAGACCTAGGGGACAAGATCGGATAAAACCTATGGCCACAGAACCTGAAAAAGTCAAAAAGGGCAATATCATCAACGACGCGATCATCAAAGATATCGCGGTGATCCTTGGCGGCTTGAAATACGGGGAAATCGTCATTAAGGTCCACGACTCGAAGATCATCCAAGTCGAAAAGACCGAAAAAACAAGATACGACAACTACCGTGGCATGGAACAGGGCTGCGGTATCTGAAGGAGGACAAGTTTTTCAGTCTACCGGACCACCGGCTGACACAATGAAGTAACAATCAAAATTAAATTTTCGCCTTTCCGACCCGACCACGGGATGACAGGGCACACAAAATCGGACAAGGAGAAAACTAAAATGAAGAAGTTCATTGTGTTGGGGCTTTTGGCCTCTTTCGTCAGCTGGCAGTTTACCGGAATTTCGTATGCTGGAGTTCCCTTAAACAATCTGGAAGGTGTCGGAGGTATTGCGTTCAACCCTTTGGCGTATCTGGCCAATGCGGGAAGTAAATGGAAGAAAGAAACGCCGGTATCACCTGAAGCAGGAAAGCCCGGAACAGAAAAGAAGGCTTTTAACGATTATGGGTTGCTGGAAAATGTCAGCAAGCCCCAGGGCGGAGTGTGGTACGTGCGTTTGCCCCAGTCTCACGTGGATTGGACCGCGCTGGGCTCGGCTTTCTCGCTGTACGACCGGGTCGAAGTTTCGTATGGGTGGGAGGCGGTGGCGCAGCATGGTGCTAAGACGATCTATAAGAACAATGTCGGCACCAAATTGCTTTTGGTTCCGGAGAATGCCGGAGATCATAAGTTTATCCCAGCGATCTCGATCGGCGGTATTCTGAAGAATACTGACTATGTACCGTCAGGGACAAAACATGTGGGCGTTGACGCGTATTTGGTCGCAACGAAGCTGATCAAAGAAACGCCGCTTCCGGTGCTGTTGTCGGGAGGTTTGTTGGCCACGAACAGCCGTACAACCGGTGTTTTTGGATATGATCCCAATTACCGGTTCACATGGTTCGGGAATGTGGACCTGATCGTTCTTAAGAATTTGGCGGTGGGTTATGAATACAAGCAAGGCGCCAAATTCCACGGTTGGCACGATGCGGATTATCAAGACGTTCATGCGGCGTGGTTCATCAATGACAAGTGGACCCTCGTCGGCGCTTGGGTCTATGCGGGCAAAGCCAAGAGCAGTAAGGAGGTCGGACTGGGGGATGGTTTTACAGCCAGCTTGCATTACGCTTTTTAAAATGGAAAAGGGCTTAGTTTTACAGAAAAAAATAAAAAAGGAGGATACATGGGAATCTATCAAGATATTACAAAAACCGTTGGAAATACGCCGCTGGTGCGCTTGAACCGTCTGACAACGGGACTTGCCGCGACGGTGCTGGTAAAACTGGAATCGGCGAACCCGCTTTCAAGCGTCAAGGACAGGATCGGTGTCGCGATGGTCGAGGCCGCCGAGAAAGCCGGGAAGCTCAAGCCTGGCAGTGTCATTGTGGAGCCTACGAGCGGAAACACAGGGATCGCTCTGGCGTTTGTTGCTGCGGCGCGAGGGTACAGGCTTATTCTAACCATGCCGGAGACCATGAGCGTCGAACGTCGCCAGCTTTTGAAGATCCTGGGTGCGGAAGTGGTTCTGACCGAGGGGGCACAGGGCATGCGAGGTGCGGTCGAAAAAGCTGAGGAGATCGCGAAGAAGGTTCCCGGAAGTTTTATTCCGCAACAGTTCAACAACCCTGCGAATGCGGAGGTCCACCGGAAAACGACGGCTGAAGAGATCTGGAAAGATACGGACGGAGCTGTAGATATTTTTATCGCCGGGGTTGGGACAGGCGGTACGCTGACCGGCGTAGGCGAAATCCTGAAACAAAGAAAACCCTCGGCAAAAATCATCGCTGTGGAGCCGGTCGACTCTCCCGTATTGTCGGGCGGAAAAGCAGGACCTCACAAGATCCAAGGGATTGGCGCCGGGTTTGTCCCCGGGGTTTTGAACACGAAGGTCTACGATGAGATCATCAAGGTTCGTCATGAGGATGCCGGGGAAGTAGCCCGTCAGTTGGCACGCCAGGAAGGGATCCTGGGAGGAATCTCGGCCGGCGCGAATGTTTGGGCCGCGCTGGAAGTGGCGAAACGGCCGGAGTCCAAAGGCAAGACGATTGTGACCGTCATCTGCGATAGCGGAGAAAGATATCTCTCGACCTGGCTCTTTCAGGAATTCGCGGGTTGATTGCTGAGAATCCTATGATAGACCACCATTGGAGAAGTATCGTAAAAGCAATTTCATACCGGATCACAGGGACTATCACGACGATTCTTATTTCCTTGGCCATTACCCGGCAACTGAAATTTGCTCTCTCGATCGGGCTTGCCGACGTGTTCATCAAGATCCTGGTTTATTATCTTCATGAACGCGCGTGGAACAAAATCAAGCTGGGTCGAAAGCCGCTCGATTACCAGATCTAACGCTATGGAAAATCTTAAAGCATTCAATCTAAATTTGGCGGGAAAGGGGCCCGAGGATGTTTTGTCATGGGCCATCGGCCATTTCGGGCCGGACAAGGTCGCTCTGGCGTCAAGTCTTGGGGCGGAGGATCAGGTCCTGACGGATATGCTGCTCAAGATCGATCCAAGTGCAATCGTTTTTACAATTGACACGGGGCGGTTGCCTCAGGAAACGCTTGAGTGCTTAAAGGACACAGAAAAAAAACACAGTTTCAAATACCACGTTTATGCTCCAGAGGTTGGCGCAGTAAAAAAAATGGTAGCGGAGAAGGGGCTGGATCTTTTTTATGAAAGTGTCGAGAACCGGAAACTTTGTTGCCATATCCGGAAGGTCGAGCCGCTCAAGCGCGCGCTGCAAGGTCTCAAGGTCTGGATCTGCGGTCTGCGTCGCGAGCAATCCGTGACGCGCGCGGACCTGAATGTTATCGAATGGGATGAAGCGAACGGTCTTTATAAGATCAATCCGCTGATTGATTGGACGGAAAAGCAGGTTTGGGATTATGTTCATGCCGAAAAGATTCCTTATAACAAGTTGCATGATCAGGGATATCCGAGTATCGGTTGCGCTCCGTGCACGCGGGCGGTGAAGCCAGGTGAGGATGTTCGTGCCGGACGGTGGTGGTGGGAGAGCCCGGATAAAAAAGAATGCGGCTTACATTTTAAGGACGGCAAAGTTGTGAGGAAAGGTTCGTAATGGACACTTTAAGAAAGCTTGAAGCGCAGAGCATTCATATTTTGCGGGAAGCGTACAAGGAATTCAAAAGCCTTGTCATGCTTTGGTCGATCGGTAAGGACAGCACGGTTCTGCTCTGGCTGGCCCGGAAGGCATTCTTTGGTCATGTGCCGCTCCCGCTCCTCCATATCGACACGCATTACAAGATCCCGGAAATGATCGCCTATCGCGACAAGCTGGCCGCAGATTGGCATCTTAATATTTTGTACGGCGAGAATGCGCAGGCGCTTGCGGCGAAGCAGACGTTTCCGGATGGGAAAGTCGATCGCTTGACTTGCTGCAAATCCCTGAAAAGCGAGGCGCTCAAACATACGCTTTCTGGCGAATGGCCGCGTTACGCGTTCGACCATAATCTTGGGAAATATATACAGGAGAAGAACCCGCAGCCTTATACCGGCGTGATCGTGGGGGTTCGTGCGGATGAAGAAGGGAGCCGCTCCAAGGAGCGCTATTTTTCGCCGCGCGATAAACAAAGCGATTGGAATATCGGCGATCAGCCGCCTGAGCTCTGGAGCCAGTACAAGACCGATTTCGCGCCCGGAACCCATGTGCGCGTGCATCCGCTCCTCGATTGGACTGAGCTCAATATTTGGGAATACATCGATCGTGAAAATATTCCGATCATTCCGCTTTATTTCAATAACGGGAAGGGGCTTCGTTACCGCTCGCTCGGCTGCTATCCCTGCACGGGATCGGTGAAGTCGGATGCACGGAACGTGAAGGAGATCCTTTCAGAACTCAAAACCGGAAAATTCTCGAACATCGCAGAGCGCTCCGGTCGGGCCCAGGATAAAGAAGACGGCGGCGGGCTCGAGACGCTTCGCCGCGAAGGGTATATGTGACATCTTTCGGATGTCATCCCTGAATGTTTAAATCGGGGATCCATTTCTGGATTCCCGCTTTCGCGGGGATGACAGGCTGAATTTGAAAGGTATTAAGGACTGACTTATGGACAGAATGAACATTGTGATCGTCGGGCACGTGGACCACGGCAAAAGCACTGTGATCGGCCGGCTTTTGGCCGATACGGGATCTTTGCCTGAGGGGAAACTTGAACAGGTCAAAGCGACTTGCGCGAAGAACGCGAAACCTTTCGAATACGCGTTTCTTCTCGATGCTCTCAAAGATGAGCAATCTCAGGGGATTACGATCGATGCCGCACGTTGCTTCTTCCACACGAAGAAGCGCGAATACATTGTGATCGATGCTCCGGGGCATATTGAATTTTTGAAGAACATGATCACGGGTGCTTCGCGGGCCGAAGCGGCACTCCTCGTGATCGATGCGAAGGAAGGCATTCTCGAAAATTCTAAGAGACACGGTTATCTGCTTTCCATGCTCGGGATTCGCCAGGTGGCGGTGCTTGTGAACAAGATGGATCTCGTGGAATACAGCGAGCAGGTCTTCCGGGCGATCGAAAAAGAATACGGCGATTTTTTGAAAGGGTTCAGCATCCAACCGAATGCTTTCATCCCAATGAGCGCGATGAACGGTGTGAACATGATCGCCAAGTCACCGGAAATGCCGTGGTATTCCGGGCTTTCGGTATTGGAACAGTTGGACTCTTTTCATCATGAAACCACGAGTGAAGCGTATCCCTTCCGTTTTCCGGTGCAGGACATTTACAAATTCACAGAGCTTGCCGATGACCGGCGCATCATGGCCGGAACGATCGCCACGGGAACGATCCGGGTCGGTGACGAAGTGGTGTTTCTTCCTTCGAAAAAAAGAACGCGGATCAAAACGATCGAAGAGTTCAATGCGCCGTCGAAGCAAGAAGCCTCCGCCGGGGAAGCGATCGGTTTTACGACCGAGACCCAACTTTATATCAAGCCAGGCGAGCTGATGGTGAAAACATCGGATCCTCTGCCGTCCGTGAGCACGCGTTTTAAGGCGAATATTTTCTGGATGGGCCATGCACCGCTTGTGAGAGGCAAAAAGTACAAATTAAAACTCGGTGCGAGCCGTCCTTCGGTTCGACTCGTCGAAGTTCTGAATGTTCTGGACAGCTCGGAGCTGACTTCGATCACCAACAAGGCACAAGTGGATCGGCATGATGTTGCGGAGTGCATTTTTGAAACGGGTAAACCGCTCGCCTTCGACAAGGCGGGCGATCTTCGTGAAACAGGCCGTTTTGTGATCGTGGATAATTATGAGATCGCAGGCGCCGGGATCGTTTTGGAGGCGCTTTCGGAGGATCGGTCGATTCTGAAGGATCATGTGCGCCATCGCGAGCAGATCTGGGAGCGGAGCGGTGTCAGTGCTTCGGAAAGAGGCGGGATCTATGGTCACCGGCCGGCATTCATCCTGATCTCCGGCAAGGTCAATACCGGCAAGCAGAAGATCGCACGGGAGCTTGAAGCGCGTCTCCTGAAGCAAGGAGTGAAGGCTTTTTATCTCGGCATTTCAAATCTTGTTTCGGGTCTCGACAGCGAATTGCCTCAAGGAGTCGATTCGCAGGAAGAGATCGTCCGGCATCTCGGAGAACTCGGCAGGATCATTGCCGAATCCGGGCAGGTTTTTATCACGACCGCATCGGATCTGGATGATTTTGATATCGAAACCCTCCGAATCTTGAACAGTCCGAATGAGGTTTGGGTGATCCAGGTGGGGCCCAATACTTTCTCTGGGTTTAAACCGTCTTTTGTTTTAAAGGAAAATGAATCTCTGGAAGCGGCGGTCGAGAAGATCGGCTCTTTTCTCAAGAAAAAAGAGATCATTCTGGAATATTATCTCTAACGGGGCAAAGGAGATCTATCCGATGGCGCTGATTCGGGAAGAACAGATCAAAGCGGACCAACATCCCTTCGATGCTTGGGACAACCTTGTCCGGGCGTCCCGTGATGGGTTTGCTTCGATCTCTCCTGAGAATTTCCTGCGCTTTCGTTGGTTCGGTATCTACCAGCAGCGGCCCAAGACAGATCCTTACTTCATGCTGCGTCTGAAACTTCCGGGTGGGCGCTTGAACGCGGCGCAGCTGCGTGTGGTGGCGGAAGTGGCCAGGGATTACGGTCGCGGGATCACGGACATTACCACACGCCAAAATTTTCAGTTCCACTGGCTGACGATCGAAAAAGTCCCCGAAGTTCTCGAAAAGTTTGAGGCGGTCGGGATCACGACCCGCGGGGCCTGCGGTGATGTAACGCGCAACATCACAAGCTCACCGCTTGCGGGTCTTGAGTCTGACGAAGCTGATGACCTTCAGGACATTATCGAAGCTTTGCACGAGCGACTGATCCTGGACTCGAGCCTTGCGAATCTGCCGAGAAAATTCAAGATTTCCATTACAGGTAGTTTGAGGAATGCAGCACAGCCTGAGATCAATGACGTTGGGATCTATGGTTTTTGGAAGGACGAGGCTAAGAAAATCCCGGCTTTTGCGATCCGGGTCGGAGGGGGACTTTCTTCTCATCCTTTGTTTGCGCAACCTCTCCCGGTCGCCTTGAAGCGTGAGGATATTATTCCTGCGGTCATGGCAGCGATCGGGATCTTTCACGACCTTGGGAATCGCGGGAACCGGCGCGAAGCACGCATGAAATTTCTTGTGGAAGCATGGGGCGCAGAAAAATTTCTTCTGGAAATGGAGAAGCGGACGGGACATTCATTCGAGCGGTACGGAAAAGTTCCGGCGGTTCAGGATGAAAGGGAACATTTCTGGGGCGTGATCCCCCAAAAGCAAAAAGGGCTTTACGCTGTAGGGCTTGCGGTCCTGGCGGGACGACTTCAGTCGGGGCAGCTTTTGGAACTGGCGGATCTCAGCGAGAAATACGGGAGCGGAGAGCTTCGCACCACGAACCGGCAAAATATTCTATTGATCAATATCCCCGAGAAGAATCTCGAGTCCTTGATGAAAGAGCTCGATGCCAAAGGCTTCAGTCTTGGCACGAACGGCCTCTACCGTTCGCTGGTGGTCTGCACGGGCCGGGAGTTTTGTAATCTGGCGCTCGTGGAAGTCAAAGTTCTTTCAAAGAATCTAATCGAACATTTGGCGAAGGTTTTCCCTGATTTCCTGGAAACGCTCAAGATCCACGTGACGGGGTGCTCGAATTCCTGCGGGCAGTATCAGCTTGCCGATCTTGGGTTGATGGGCGCGTCAAAAGTAGTGGAGGGTGCGCGCCGCGATGCTTTCCATGTTGCCGTCGGGGGTGGGCCGGGAGTGTGCGGCCGGATGATCTTCCAATCCGTTCTTGCCGAAGAGGTTCCGTTCTTTCTTGAAAGGATGGTCCGTGTCTATCTTGGAAAACGAGACGGGAAAGAAAGCTTCAGCGCCTTTTGCGATCGATTCGATCTTCCATCCTTGACCGAACTGTTCCATTTCAGCCGATGAAAAACAAGAAAACTCGCGGGAAGACCGGACAAGTTTTTCTTATCGGCGCGGGGCCCGGGGATCCGGGGCTCATCACGGTGAAGGGTCTGGAACTTCTCCGACAGGCGGACGTGGTGCTTTATGATCACTTGGTGCCGCATGCGTTGCTCCAAAAATTAAAACGTTCCATTCGTCTCATTTCGGTCGGCAAGAAACATGGGGCCCATTCGCTCTCCCAGGATGCCATTAACGAACTCTTGTTTCAGGAAGCCATGAAAGGAAACAAGGTCGCGCGGCTCAAAGGCGGCGATCCGTATGTATTCGGTCGCGGGGGAGAGGAAATCCTTTTCCTGAGAGGGCGCGGCGTCGATGTCGAGGTGGTGCCTGGGGTGAGTTCTGTCTTTGCTGTGCCGGCCTTAGCCGGGATCCCGCTAACGCAGCGTTATCTGGCGATGACCGTGGCGGTCGCGTCGGGACATGTGACGGAAGATAATGATCCCATCCCGGTTCCAAATGCCGACACATTGGTTTATGTCATGTGCGTCTCCGATCTTGATAAAACCGTGAAACAAATTCTGAAAAGGCGCAGCGGAGGAACTCCGTGCGCGGCTATTGAAAATGGATCCACGTCCAAGGAGCGCGTGATCGTTGGAACCTTGCGTGATATTGTGAAAAAAGCCCGAGCCGCCAAGCTGGTGGCACCGTCCGTTTTCGTTGTGGGGGATGTCGTGAGGCTTCGTGGGAAAGTTTTGGAGCGGCCTGGGAAACGGTGATATAATTCGCCCCATCCCAACTTTAAATTATTTTATAAAAGGGGTAGTTGGGATGGCCCCAATTTCAATAAAGTTGAAATCGATAGGTATTGGGACCCTATTTCTTGAGGATTTTTTAAAAAGAAGAGGTTTTTGGCATGAAAGAAGATATAGGCGCTACTGAGACGAAATATTTTACGTTCGCAGAAGCGGTGGGGTTCAAGCTTGAATCCGGGCGCGCGTTCGGCCCTATCACGCTTGCGTATGAAACCTATGGTCAGCTGAATGCGGACAAATCAAACGCCATCCTCGTTATGCACGCCTTTTCCGGGAACGCGCATGTTGCGGGTCCCGTGTCCGGGGACCAGGATCCGGCGTGGTGGGATTTCATGATCGGGCCGGGAAAGGCGCTCGATACGGATAAGTATTTCCTGATCTGTATCAATGTGATCGGCGGATGCAAGGGAAGCACCGGACCGTCTTCCCTCAATCCCAAAACCGGAAAACCTTACGGGATCGATTTTCCGCTCATCACGATCGGCGATATGGTTCGCACCCAAAAAGTTCTGATCGATCACCTGGGTATTTCCAGGCTCCATGGGGTGATCGGCGGATCCATGGGGGGCATGCTCGCTCTCCAGTGGGTCGCGTGTTATCCGGAAGCTGTGGAATGTGTGATCCCGATCGCCGCGACTCTGAAACATTCGCCGCAGCAGATCGCCTTTAATGAAGTCGGCCGTCAGGCCATTATGGCGGACCCCGCCTGGAATGGCGGGAATTACTATGGTGGGACCCTGCCCGAAAAGGGCCTGGCCGTGGCCAGGATGCTGGGGCATATCACTTATATGAGTAATGATTCGATGGAGAAGAAATTTTCCCGGCGACTCAAGGACGACAACACCGGGTTCAAGTTCTCCGCGGATTTTGAGGTGGAGGGCTATCTCCAGTATCGCGGCATGAGTTTTGTGAAGCGCTTTGACGCAAATACGTACCTTTATATCACCAAGGCGATGGACTATTTTGATCTCTCGGACGGTAAATGGATCCGTGAGGACGGGCTTCCGGGTACCCGGTTCCTCGTTATCGCCTTCAAGTCCGACTGGCTCTATCCGTCTGTCCAGTCGCAGGAGATGGTCAAGCAGCTTCAGATGAGGCATGTGGATGCGACCTACTGCGAAACGGACTCGACCTACGGCCATGACACCTTCCTGATCGAATCTGAGGCTGAGAAGCAGTCGCACTTGATCAAGCATTTCCTCGCAAAAAGAAAATAGGCTGAAAGAGCTTTTGGCCTCTTAAGCTTTTTTAGCTCGAAAACTTTCTTTCCTTGAAAAAGTTATCCGGGGGGAATACTATTTCACTCCTATGACGCTCTTGTCTTTAATTTTATTCTCTGAATGGCAGACAAGGGCAGTCCCAGCATCTATCAATTTCAACAGGGTTGAAATTGGGGCAGTCCAAACTGCCATTTATGAAAAAAGATAAAAAGTTTGGACAGCCATGATCACCCAGTTGCTTTTTTATTGAGGAGAATCATGAAATCGACTATCAAGCGGTTTGACCATCAAGTGATCTGCGGTATCGTGGAGCCGGGCTCCAAGGTTCTGGATCTTGGGTGTGGGAACGGAGACCTGATCCATCTGCTCGCGGAGCGGCGGGGCGCGAAGGCTCAAGGCGTTGAGCTTAATAACGATGCCATTCCCGCCTGTGTCGAAAAGGGCTTGAGCGTTTTTCACAGTGATATCGACAGCGGGCTTCCTTACTATCCTGACCAGTCGTTCGATTACGTGATCCTGAACCAAAGTTTGCAGGAAGTAAAAAAGGTGGAGACCGTGATCTCAGAGGCGCTCCGCGTGGGGAGAAAGGTTATTATCGGTTTCCCTAATTTTGCGCATCTGGAAGCGCGCATCCGGATGTTTTTCGGAGGCCGGGCACCGATCGCCTCATCGCTTCCGTACGAATGGTACAGCACGCCGAATTTGCGTTTTCTCTCCATCAAAGATTTCAAATCCTTCTGCGTGGCCAAGGGTTACAAGGTCCTGGCCTCGCATTTCCTCGACTCTCAAGGCCAGGTTCGCGTGCTTCCGAACCTCTTTGCGCAAAACGCCATTTTCGTCATCGCGAAATAAAAAAAAGGACAAAGGCTTTTTCTAAACAGCCTCTGTCCTTTTATGTTTTTGAGCCGGCTATTTTTGTAGGGCTTGCCTTAGATCCTCAATGAGATCGTCGGGGCTTTCGATGCCGGCCGAAATACGGATAGTTTCCTTCGTGATCCCCGAGGCTTTTAGACCTTCCGGGCCCATCGAGGCATGACTCATGCTCCAAGGATGCTCGATCAGTGATTCCACGCCCCCCAGAGATTCTGCGAGTTGGAAGAGTTTCATTTTCTTGAAAAACCCTTTCAGCAGAACTTTTTTTGTATCGAGTTCGAAAGCCAACATGCCGCCGAACCCCTTCATCTGTTTTTTGATCAAGGTTTGTTGGGGATGACTTTCCAAACCCGTGAAATAGACCTGCTTGACGGAGGGGTGACCCTCGAGAAAAGACGCGATCTTCTGGGCGTTCCTCTGATGGGCTTCCATACGATAGGGGAGCGTTTTGATTCCCCGGAGGACTAGCCAGGCATCGAACGGGGACTGGCTCACGCCCAAGGCATTCACGAAATAGTGGATTTTTTCTCCGAGGAGTTTATTGTTGGAAACGATAGCTCCGCCGACCACGTCGCTGTGCCCGTTCAAATATTTGGTGGTGGAGTGGACGACAATATCCGCACCCGATTCAAACGGCCGCTGAAAGTACGGAGAGAGAAATGTGTTATCCACAACGGTCAGGAGTTTTTTCTTTTTAGCCAGACCGATCACCGCTTCAAGATCGACAATGTGAAGCAGAGGATTGGAAGGAGTTTCGATCCAGATCATCCGGGTGCTGGGCCGTATGGCTTTCTTTACGGCGGCAAGGTCCATCATATGGATGAACGAAAATGAGATCCCGCGCTTGGCAAAAACGTCTTTGAAGAGGCGGTAAGTGCCGCCGTAGATGTCATTTCCCGTGACCACATGATCTCCCGGTTCCAGAAGGAAGAGGACGGTCGTGATAGCGGCCATGCCGGTCGCGGTAGCCGAGGCCCCAAGCCCGCCTTCCAGCGCGGCAATATTCTCTTCTAAGGCCGCACGGGTCGGGTTCCCGCTTCGGGTGTAATCGTAGCCTTTGTGTTTCCCGAGCTCTTCAAAGCGGAATGTGGAAGTCGGATAGATCGGCGTGATGACGGAATTGTATTGCGTGTCTTTGGCGGTGCCTGTGAGCACGGCTTTCGTTCGAATATCCATAAAAACCTCCTGTTGAGCTACTGTAGCGTCAGGAGGTTAGAAAATCCAGAATAAAATTAATCTCTTGAAAGGAGTACGGTGAAAGGCGTACGGCGAAAATATTTTGCCTTTTTCACCGTACACCGTACGCCTTATTCCGTACATGCGAGGGAAAGCCGTGGAGGAGCCGCTTAAACGATGGTATAATCCAAACCCATGACCTCACAACCTTCGAAGAAACTCGAGATCTTCAAGAATCCGTATCCGGGGCGCGATTATACGATCAATATCGAATGCCCGGAGTTTACCTGCCTCTGCCCCAAAACCGGACAACCGGATTTTGCGGAGATCCGGATACGCTATACCCCCGACGAATTCTGCGTGGAGCTCAAGAGCCTGAAACTCTATCTTTGGAGTTATCGCAATGAAGGGGCGTTCCATGAGAAGGTCACGAACGAAATTCTGGATGCCCTGGTCAAAGCGACGAAACCTCGGCGGATGGAGATCGACGCGGATTTCAATGTGCGTGGGGGTATCCATACGGTGATCTCCGCTAATTATTCCAAATCCCGCAAAAAGAATTCCTAAACCATCTTCCTTAAGGAGGAACATCCCATGGCACAAGAACGCAAAAACGCAGCGACCTTTCAGGGCGGACCTCTCACACTAATCGGACCAGAGCTTAAGGTTGGAGATAAAGCACCGGATTTCAAGCTTATTGATACGGGTCTGAAAGCTGTGACTTTATCGGATTCCAAAGGGAGGACCCGACTCATCAGCGTGGTGCCTTCGATCGATACGCCGGTGTGCGATCTTCAGACGAAGCGGTTTAATCAAGAAGCTGCCAAGCTTCCGGCGAATGTGGCGGTTATCACGGTTAGCATGGACCTTCCGTTTGCTCAGGGCAGATGGTGCGGTCTTGCAGGCGCTGACAAAATTCAGATGCTCTCCGATTACCAAGAACACGCCTTTGGCCAGGCTTATGGCGTTCTTATCAAGGAGCTCAAGCTTCTTTCCCGCGCCATTTTCGTGATCGGGCCGGATGACAAGGTGCAATACGTCGAATACGTGAAAGAAGTCACCACGCATCCGGATTATGATAAAGCGCTCCAGGCCCTCAAGCCAAAGTCTTGTTGCTGTGGGTAAGATGCCCCGGTCCACGGTCCACTGGGGACAAGGAACGTGGAGTGTCGTTTTTTTTCATGCGTTGAGCATTGCCCTAGCGTTCCTTTGTTTCTCTCAAATTTGTACGGCCGATGTTCCGATCATGAAAACACTCTCCGCTCATGTGGTGAAGGTCGCCGAGGACAGTACAAGCGTTGACGTGGATTTTCGCCATCCTGCAACAGGCGAGATCCAGCATCTTACCTTCCACGCGGATGATCAAACAGGTTTGAGTGGTTTGGATAAACTTCAGGAGCTTCGCGCCGGACAGGTTGTGAATATTGATTACGTGGAAGGGGAAAAGCACCGCTTGCTGATCCGCCGCATCGCGCGCGTCAAGCTTTCCGGTCCTCCTGCGGGGCTTGAGAACTTCCGTGGTCTCTAGTCCTCAACGAGTTCTAGTCTCTTTTTTTGTCCTCCTGGCCTTTCATCTCGTGCCTTCTTCAGTCTATGCCTATGAAAATCAGGAGCCGGAAGATCCCACGGCTGTGCGGGATTCGATCGGTGAAGACCTTTCCTCGAAAACCGACGTGGAGCTTGTCGGCATGGAACGGGAACTCAAGGCGAAGCTTGGTCTGGAACCCGGAAATCCGGATCTTTTCTACCGTCTCTCGACGGTCTATGCCACGCTTTTTGACAGGACGCGCAAACAAAAAGGAAGTCAGTCCACCGAATGGCTCGTGAAAAGTCGGGACGCGCTTGAAAAGGTCCTGATGATCCGTCCGGAAGACAAGGTGGCTCATTACAACCTCGGGGTCGTCTATAAGCGTCTCGGTCAGATGGAACGCTCGCGCGAAGAGCTCAAGAAAACGATCCGGCTTTGTAATGAGGAAGAGGACGTTCGTCTTTTATGTGCTTCCTGGCTTCAGATCGGGTCAGTTTATGAGGAACAGGGATTTTTTGATGAGGCCAAGGAAGCCTTCCTTAAGGCACGCGAGCTTGACTACGGAAATCCGGAGATTCAGGAAGCCATTCGCGATGTGGACGTCAAACGTAAAGCTCCAGGAAAAGGAGGCGGTTCTTCGTTCGGGATGCCTTCGACGGGAAGCTCCTTTTCTTCGAATCCACAGACTGCGGCGGCGATGGGGCGAGATCCCAACGCTCAGGATCAGAACGGTATTGCGCAGGCTCTTCCCGCGCTCGGGCAGGCGCTTATGCAAAAATTCGGTGGCGGTGGCGGGGAGGATACAAGTGCCCAGCAGTAGGCGGATCCCAGCCGGGACCCGGGCGATCTTTTTTGACGCGGGGGGAACTCTTTTTCGTCCTTTCCCGTCTGTGGGACATTATTACAGCGAAGTGGCCGGCAAACATGGCTGCAAAGTGGGCGCGGGAGAAGTCGAGGCCGCATTCCGCCGGGTCTGGAGCGAGCACGACGGGATCGGCGATCTTAGAAACCAGTCGAATGAGAAGGTCGAGAAGGAATTCTGGCGCAAGATCGTGACGGCGGTCTTTAAGGATTTTCCTGGGCTTAAAGCGTTCGATCCTTTTTTTGATGAGCTTCATACTCTTTTTGCTGAGCCCGGAGTTTGGAAACTTTATCCCGAGGTTGAGGAAGTGCTCCGGTCGTTTAAGGAAAAAAAAATTATCATCGGAATGGTCTCGAATTGGGACAGCCGTCTTTTAAAATTATCCAAAGGGCTGGGGATCGATGCGTATTTTGATTTCAAAGTCATCTCGGCAGTCTTCGGCGCGGCCAAGCCCGATCCCAAGATCTTCCAAGAAGCCTTGAAACAGGCGAATGTTCGCGCGGATGAAGCTGTGCACGTAGGAGACAGCCTGGAAGACGATGTCCGCGGCGCGCATCTGGCCGGTATCAAGGCTATCTGGCTCGATCGCTCGAACCGGCATAGAACTTTGACCCAGGACCACCAAGATTTTGTAACCGTAATTCGCGATCTAAGAGAACTGATTTAGCCTGCGGGCCGATAGGCCCCCGGGGACACGGGACAGAACAAAGGATGGGCATATGAAACGGCTCGATTTTTTAAAAAGATCTGCGGTGATTTTCGTGATAGGTGGTTTGCTTTTTTGCGGCGCGAGTGCGTTTGGCGCAGAATCCGAGAAGGACGTTTTTTTGAAGGGGGTGGTTTCGGGGCAGAAGGGCGACTATCCCGCAGCGATCAAGGCTTTTAGCAAGGCGATCGAGCTCAAGCCTGATTTCGCGGAGGCGTACCATAACCGTGGCCTTATTTATTACGCGACAGGAAAAGGCAATAAGGCGTTTGCGGATTTTGATAGGGCGTTAGAGATCAATCCCGCCCTCGCAGAGGCTTATTTTTACCGGGCAGATCTCTTTCAGTTCAAGGGCGAGCTTGATCAAGCCCTCTCGGACTACACAAAGTTTTTAGCGCTAAAGCCGGATCTTGCGCCGGCTTATTCCGGTCGTGGGATCATTTATTCCAAAAAAGGGGACTTCGATCAAGCCTTGTCAGATTTTAACAAGTCCATCGAGATCCGAGGAGCATCAAGCACCAGCACGGATTATTATTTAAGAGGGAAGGCTTACTTATCGAAAAAGATTTTTGACAAAGCGATCGCCGATTACGATAAGGCGCTTTCGATGGATCCCAAGAATGTCAGCGCTTATTGCGACCGGGGATGGGCCTATCAGGAGACAGGAGATCTCAAAAAGGCTGTGGAGGATGACACGAAGGCCCTTTCACTGGATCCGAAGTTCAGCTGGGCTTATTATGACCGCGCGCTCGCTCACTTCAGGCTCGCGGAATACAAGGCCGCTCTTGGCGATTATAAGAAGGCCGTGAAATTGAATTCGAAAGGTGCTGCGGATGCCTACAAGGAGTTCGTAAAGTATGAGGACTCTCAAAAAGCTCCCAAGGCCGAAGAAACAGGCCTCGCCATCAAGGATCTTTTGAAATCCCATCGTGGTTGAGAATCATTCATCAAGAGGATCTATGAAAGAACATAAGAACATTCTCGTGCTGGACGTCGAAACGCAAAAATCCTTCAAGGAGGTCGGGAAGTCGAAGGCGATGAGCCTTTCGAAACTCAAGGTCTCGGTGGTCTGCACTTACGATTTTCTGACCGACGAATACTCTTCCTACGAAGAAAAAGATATGGTGAAGTTCGAGCAAAGGATTCAGACCGCGGATCTTCTGATCGGGTTTAATATCCGGCGCTTTGACATGGCGGTGCTCCAGCCGTATCTTTTTAAAACGGTCGATCAATTTCCCGTACTCGATCTTCTGGATGATATTGAGAAGGCCCGCGGCCATCGGGCGAGCCTGGACAGTGTGGCGCGCGCAACGGTCAAGGAAGGGAAGTCCGGCGATGGGGCGGAAGCCTTGGTGCTCTTTAAAGAAGGCCGGATGGAGGAGCTCAAGAAATATTGCCTGGATGATGTGCGCCTGACAAAGAATGTCTACGAATACGGTTGTCGCGAAGGAAAGATCTATTTTACTTCGACCTGGGATTTTAAGACTTATGAGATCCCTGTGAGTTGGAAACAAGCCACGACGGAATTTCTGGCGAAGAAAAGCGCGCCCAAAACGGATTTTCCGACGAGTCTTTTTTGATCCGCGCAACGGGCAGCGGGAGAGGCGCAACGTGAAAGTTCAAGGCAGGATCGTTGACCGCTGTGCGTTGAGCTCAAGGTGTTCAGGATACAGCAATCATGACTGAAATCTCAAATTCACCGTTTGTTTTCGTAAGTGTTTTCTTCCTCGGGTTGGGCCTAAACCTTACGCCGTGCATCTATCCTATGCTCTCCATTACGATCTCGCTTTTTAGGGGGTCGGAGGGTGAGCCTCGCGGCCGCTCGTTTGCGAAAGCCCTGGCGTATGTTCTCGGGATGGTGACCATGTACAGCGGCCTCGGGCTTGCGGCGGCGATGACCGGGAGTTTTTTTGGCGAATGGCTTCAGAATTTCTGGGTGCAGCTTATGACCGGGATCCTGGTCATCGGTCTCGCATGCAGTATGCTCGGGCTTTATCAATTTCAGTTACCTTCGTGGATGATGCCGTCTTATCAGGGACGGTCCAAGGGTGCCATCCTCAGTTTTTTTGCTTCAGGGCTTTTGGTTGGAATTGTTGCCGCACCGTGCATGGGGCCTGCGGTCCTGGGGTTGCTGGCCTTCGTAAGCGTGCAGCAGAACATAATCTTTGGCTTCTCACTCTTCTTTGTCATGGCGCTCGGGCTTGGGCTTCCTTATCTTGTGCTCGGGACCTATTCGGGTCTTCTTAAAAAACTTCCGAAGTCCGGGGCATGGCTTGTCTGGTTCGAACGACTGATGGGCGTGGTGCTTTTGACGTTCGGGATCTTTTATGTCGCCATTGCTTTGAAATGGCCGTTCGTGAAGGAAATCGTGCCGGCGGCCTTTGTGGCGGGAGGCCTTTATCTCGGGTGGGTCGAGCGCTCCGCCCGCCTTGCGAAGAAATTTTTTGCTTTCCAGTGGATCTTAGGAACCCTCGCCGTCATGATCGGTCTTTTCTTTTTTTTCACACCGAAGGGAAACATGGTGTGGGAAAAATACCATGCCGGCATTCTTGAGGAAGCGAAGGCTTCGGGTCAACCCGTGATCCTCGATTTTTATGCGGATTGGTGTATCCCGTGTCACGAACTCGATCAGTTCACGTATTCGGATCCAAAGGTCCTCGCAATGCTGCAACCTTTTCGCAAGATCAAAGTCGATACTACTTCCGCGGATACCGAAGAGATCCGCGAGGCGGTGAGCCGATACGAGGTGTTTGGCGTCCCAACGATTGTTTTCCTGGATCAGGAAGGCCGGGAAGTTTCCACCCTTCGCATGAATGGTTTCGTTTCTCCGGAAGAATTCGTGAGCTCGGTTCGTGCTTCCAGGTTGGGAAACATCGTGGGGAATGTGGACTCCGCTGGGGCTGAGCACAAAACGTCATGACGCCGAACGGGGCACGAGGGATGCCGTCGTTTGTCGTTTCCAGGGCCGCTACCGTTTCCCGTTCCCCGTTCCCCGTTTCTTTGATACAATACAGCCATTCACGCATGTTTGAACCCCTGAGAAATGGCTAAATGAAAATTCTCCAGCGTTATGTCCTTAAGGAACTCCTTTTACCGTGTCTCCTTTGCTTCACGGTCCTAAGCTTTATTTTTATGGCCGCCAATTTAGTCAAGATGGCCGACATGATCATCGGGCGAGGCGTACCGTTCAGTCAGACTCTTTATATCCTCATGCTCGTGTTTCCTACCGCTGTGAGCTGGGCCGCGCCGATGAGTCTTCTTACGGGTGTTTTGATCGTGTTCGGGAGTTTTTCCCAGCACAATGAGTTTCGCGCCATGAAAGCCTCCGGGGTTCATCCTCTGAGGTTCATGATGCCGCCGCTACTCCTGGGGCTTGCGCTCAGCATGGTCATGTTTGTTTTTAATGACCAAGTCGGCCCTGCGGCTCGATTTGAACTTCGCAAAGCCACCAAGAAAATGATCATGCAGCATCCGATGGCGTTGATCGAGCCGGGCCGTTTCGTGAAGATCAGTTCCAACATTCTTTTTCTCGCGAAACGAGTCAATGGCAATGAGATGAAAGACATCGTGGCTCATGAGGGCGTGGATTCTGAAAATCCCGTCAGAACGATCGTCGCGGAAAGCGGGAAGATCGTCATGGACTCGAACACCGGACAGCTTGAGATCCAGCTTTTTAACGGGAGCGTCTCAGAGTCTCAGGACAAGGGGATCCAATCCGTTCAGTTTACGACATACAAATTCCCGACGATGAACGAAGACGATATCCGTAATATGGGCAAAAAGAAAAAGGATATGAATTTAGCGGAGCTCCTGGTGGAGATCACGGATGTTTTGGCGGGCCTATCCGGAAATATCAATAAGAAGGATCTCCGTTTGCTTTGGGTTACTTTCCATCAGAGGATCGCTTTCTCATTCGCATCTCTTGTGTTTATGTTCATCGGAATCCCGATCGCGGTGATCGTCAAGCGGGGGGAAGTGGTGGTAAGTTTTGGGATCTCGATGGCGGCCATGGGGCTTTATTACATTCTCTTCGCGATTGCCCAGAGCCTCGCGTCACGCGGTGGCCTGTCGCCCGTGATCAGTCTATGGCTCCCGAACATCATTCTGATCGGGGTCGGGATAGTCTTTCTCCGCAAAGCCATTCTTTCCTAGCGGTTCGACCTCAGTGGAATTGGTGGTTACCAATCCCACTGATTGCTCACCCCAGTACCGAGCCATCCCCTAAAAATCAATGAAGTCGAGGTGCTAGCATTTTATCTTCAAATAATTCTTTACCCGCGCCTTCCATCCCCCCAGGCGTTTGGAACAGTCTTTTTCGGGAGGAGCATTCTTGACCCTGTTCTCAAGAACCTTTTTTGCGGCCCGGACAAATTCTTCTAAGGCCGCCTCTTTTTTTTCGGGCGTTCGCATTTCCTCCAGAACCTGAAGCAATCCCCATCCTTGTCCTTGGGATCTTTCCGTCTCAAGGATGCCTTCGCCTTTAAAATTCACATAATCGATCAGAGCGAACATTCCCTTGGGGTCATTCTCGATCTCATTAAATTTCAGTTCGATCTCGGGGCGTTTTCCCTCCGGGATCGCCGCCAACATCCGGGGGAGGATCCCTTTGACTCTGTAGATAATGAATTGCGTTTGGAATCTTTGGGTTTGATCCAGGAAATTCTTGAGTGCGGTCATGCGTTCACTTGAGAGGTCGCTTAAGAACTCCTCACGGTTTTGCCACGGAGCCTCCCGAGTCGGTAAGGCCTTGATCCACGCGGGAATCTCTGTTTTCTGAGCCTCCAGAAAGGAGAGAAATTCCGGGAATAGGGCCCGGTAAGGGCCTTTCTTTCCTTGTGGGTACCAGATGAAGTGCCCTAGTCCGAACGAAGGAAAATCCTCGTCGGTATTCCAGGTGACCATTCGTTCAACGCGGCCCGAACATTCATTGAAGTAGATCATCTTCTGAAGACAGCCGAGTTCGTCCGCAGTCATGGGAGTGTCCTGGGAACCCGCCCAGAGAGAAGTGGATGCGGAAAAGATGCAGAAAAAAAGAAACCCCATTGCGAATGGTTTCATGATATCCCCGGCGCCGAACCTTTTAAGAAGATGAAAATATTTTTGAATAGCGAAAGGATTTTAGACCCAATCCTTATCAATTTCAACGAAGTTAAGATTGGGACTGTACTGATTACCAGGTATTTTTTTGAAAAATCAGTAGGCCACTCTTTAACAAGAGAAATCCAAGGCAAGGATAGCTTCGGGGGCTTCGAAATGCAATCGAAGAGTCAAAAAAAGATCAGATCTTCAGGAGGCGGCAAAGATCCGCCGGGGACCGGATGAAAAAATCGGGCTGGACGGCCTCGAGTTCTTTCTCGGCCTGAAAGGGGTTGGCGGCGAGCATCGGAAAAGCGACGGAGCGGATCGAGAGGGAAGATTTTGCGCGGTTCGCGGCGAGAACGTCGTCTGGAAGATCGCCCACATAAAGAAACTTCTTTTTGGCGCCGAGGGCTTGCGCAGTTTTAAGAATGGAGAAAGGGTGCGGCTTGCGCAGGGATTCTTTTTTCTCCCGCTCTTCTTTTTTGACGTCATCCATGGTTGTCATGGCGTCAAAGAGATCACTGATCTCGAAATGTTTGAGAGCGTGGGAAGCTTCATAGAGAGGTCGACCGGTGGCGATGCCGAGCTTCAGACCGTGGCTTTTGAGTTTCTCCAGGATCGGGCGCTTGAAAATAAGTTTTTCACGATGGATGAGACCGCGTTTTTTCCAATAGCGCATTCGGTTCATCGTCACGCGGGGAAAAATGTCCTTGCCGAGGTAGACCTCTTGGAAGATACGAGCCACTTTTTCAATAGTTACGGTCGTGGGACGGCCGAAAAGAGCGGTAATGCCGGACACCCTGAGGGGTCTCTGCTTAATGCTTTTGGCGAATTTTTCGATCGCGACGGATTTTTTAAGTGCCTCGAGGGTCCTGTTCTTGACCGGAAGCGAAAGGAGATACACCAGAAGGCCGTAGCAGCAGTCCCAGTCGTCATTGAGTCCGCCCAAAAGTTTGAATTGATCCACATCCTCCGGGGTGATCAGGCTTGGGAATTTTCCTCCGGCGGAGCGGCTGAAAAAGGGGATGGGGCCATGCGTCAGATAGAGCTCGACGGTGTTACGGATGGCCTCAAGATACGATTGACGGGTATCCACGAGAACATTGTCGATGTCGAAAATAATAGCGTCCGCTTGAACCTTTTCAATCGGGGTATGCTGGATGGGTGCTTTCGAAGGAACCTTCTGTTTCATGTGTTTAGTCTACGCTGCGAAGGAGGCCCTGTAAAGAATGATTTGGGTCGAAAAAGTCTGACGCAACCGCACTTGTGCGTTCGCAGGAAGCTATGTTACTATACCCGACCTCGCATCCGGTGGAAGGAGGAATGCCCAGAATTTTAGACGGTTCAGGGCAAGTTCATTCAGACTGACGTTTTATTAAATTCTTCTTTTTGAGATCATCGTGTCGGGGTTGTTTCCGCCTCGCTGGAAGCGAGGTCGGGCAGTTGATTTTTTGCGAGGGCGCAAAGAATCAGACCTTTCACATTTTATGTCGGGGTAGCTCAGTTGGCTAGAGCGAGGGACTCATAAGCCCTAGGTCGCCAGTTCAATCCTGGCCCCCGACACTCTACTTCATCTTGTCCTTGACGGCAGGGCTACCAGGCAATCCATAAACCTTTGAACCTTTATGAAAAAAAGCCCCAGCAATCTTCTTATTCGTCTCGAGGAAAATCTTCGGGACAAAGGATTTTTTAAAGTGCATCAAAAGATCCTTGTCGCCTGCTCCGGGGGGCCGGATTCGGTCTCGCTTTTTCATCTTTTGCAAACGCTTGCCTCGAAACACTCCTGGGATCTTGGTTTGATCCATTTCAATCATCAGCTCCGGCCGGCCGCCGGGAAAAAGGACGAGCAGTTCGTCAAAGCTCTGGCGCGGAGATTCAAGGTTCCTTTTTTTCGGGGAACGGGGAATGTGGAGCGGGAAGCGAAAAGAACGAAAACTTCGGTCGAGGAAGCGGCGCGAAAAATGCGCTATGATTTTTTTCTCCGAACAACAAAAGCAAGAAACTTCAAAACGATCGCATTGGCTCACACGCGAGACGATCAAGCCGAAACCGTGTTGATGCGGGTTCTTCAGGGGACAGGCCTGCGTGGCCTTCAGGGGATTCGTGAAAAATTCACGATGGGTTGCGCGACCCTGGTTCGGCCGCTTCTCGTTTTTACTAAAAAAGAATTGCTGGGTTATCTGGAAAAGGAACGTATCCCGTTCCGTTCGGACAAGTCGAACGGTTCCTCGCGATTCGTTCGTAACCGCATCCGCTTGGAACTCATCCCGGGGCTTCAGCGTGATTTCAACCCGCGGGTCGTGGAGGCCCTGTCACGCATCCCTGCGATCGTGGCCGGGGAGAGCGCTCTCATCGCCGAGCTTGAAGCCAAGGCTTGGGAAAAAACGTTTAAAAGAATCCGTGGTAAAAAGATCGAGCTCTGGCGCTCGGTCTTTCTTAAGTTTCCGCCGGCGCTTCAATTCCGTATTGTGGAAAAGGCGCTCAAGAAGCTGGATAAACAAAGCGGGCTTTCGTTCGAAGCCTGGGAGAGGATCCGCCAAGGACTCGCAAGGGCCTGCTATCGCTCGTCGCTTCCCAAGGATATCGATTTCGCGCTAACCTCCAAAAATGTAACGATTTACAAGAAGCGGTGAAGAGCATAATCAAGTTTGATATCTTCAATTCCCCATGCTAGACTACGGCTCCTTTTTTCTGAAAAAAACAACAGAGATCTTCGAGTTTTATGGCGACTCCTGTCAATGGTAAGCTGAAAAAAAACGCACCGCGTCCCAAGAACGGTCGTAAATTGCCCCCCCAGCCGGGAGAGCCGGACCGCAAGCGGCTGATCGCGCTTTTTCTTATACCGCTCGGGATCTTTCTTGTTCTTCAAGTGTTCGTATTCCCCAGTTTTGAGCTTAAAGAACTGAGTTATTCCGAATTCTATCGGATGTTGACCCGCAATCCCGAGACCGGCGAGATCCTCTCCTGCGAACTGGTGGATAACGTGGTGCAGGGGAAGCTCACCACGCTTGCTTATTTCCAGGTCCATATTCCCTACAATGATCCCGATATTATTCCGCTCATCCGTAAGAATGTCGCGAATTTTTCAGTCAGCCCACCTCAAACTTTCTGGCGTAATTTCTTTGCGGGGATCTTTCCCACTCTGCTTTTGATCGGATTTTTCTGGTTCTTCGTCTACCGTGGCGTCCAGCAGGGCGGCGGCAAGGTTTTTTCGTTCGGGAAATCGCGTGCCAAGCTTGTTGATAAGGAAAAAAGTCCGATCACGTTCAAGGATGTGGCGGGGGTGGATGAGGCCAAAGATGAATTGCAGGAGATTATTGAATTTTTGAAGGATCCGCCCCGGTTTCAAAAGCTTGGCGGCAAGATCCCCAAAGGCGTCCTTTTGATGGGGCCTCCAGGAACGGGGAAGACGCTTCTCGCGAAAGCGGTGGCGGGCGAGGCCGAGGTGCCTTTTTATTCCATCAGCGGTTCGGATTTTGTGGAAATGTTCGTCGGCGTTGGCGCCGCACGCGTGCGAGATCTTTTTGAGCAAGCCAAGCGCGCAGCCAAGGCGGGGGGCAAAGGCGCGATCATTTTTATCGATGAGATCGATGCGGTGGGCCGTCAGCGTTTCGCCGGGATTGGCGGCGGGCACGACGAACGCGAACAGACCTTGAACGCGCTGTTGGTAGAAATGGACGGATTTGATACGCATATCGGTGTCATCCTGATCGCTTCAACAAACCGTCCCGATGTGTTGGATCCCGCGCTTTTGAGGCCGGGCCGTTTTGACCGCCAGGTCGTGATCGAGCGTCCGGACATCAAAGGGCGCGAAGAGATCCTGAAAGTCCACGCAAAATGCGTGAAACTCGGGCCGAATGTGGATCTTGCGAAGATCGCGCGCCAGACGCCCGGTTTTTCAGGCGCGGATCTCGCGAATCTCGTGAACGAAGGAGCGCTTCTCGGCGCGCGACGGAAATTGGAGTTTGTCGGCCAGCCTGAGTTGGAACAATCAATCGAACGCGTGATGGTCGGACCGGAGCGCAAGAGCCGCGTTATTTCCAAGCGCGAAAAAAAGATAAAAGCGGTCCATGAATCCGGACACACACTGATCGCACTTCTTCTTCCCGGAGCCGATCCTGTGCACAAAGTTTCCATTATTCCTCGCGGTTACGGTATTGGCGGTTACACACTCCAAGTTCCGGATGAAGACCGTAATCTTATTACGCAAACCGAGATCCTGGACCGGATCACGGTGCTTCTTGGTGGTCGCGTGGCGGAAGAAATTTATTTTAAGGAGATCAGTTCCGGCGCTTCGGATGATCTTGAAAAGGCGACGCATTACGCGCAGACCATGGTTTGTGAGCTTGGCATGAGCGATAAGCTTGGGCATCTGACGTTCGGCAAAAAAGACCGGCAGGTTTTCTTGGGCCGCGATCTGATGCGCGAAAAAGATTATTCCGAACAGACCGCGGTTCTGATCGATAGCGAGGTTCGCAGGATCGTGGATGGCTGTTATGAAAGGGCGACCGCTCTTTTGACGCAGAATCAGGACAAACTTTCGCTCCTGACGGATGTGCTGCTTGAAAAAGAAGTGATCGATGCCGAAGAGATCAAAAAGATCACCGGACTCCAGGGGGCAACACTTCCCGAGAATGGGAATGGGAACGGGACTCCGGAAATCGGGAAATCCGTCACTTGATCTGGAAGATCCGCCAAAACACCGTTTCCTTTGGACGGACCCTTTTGATGGGGATCCTGAATATCACCCCGGATTCTTTTTTTGATGGCGGACGCTTTCTGGGCCCTGAAGACGCAGCCGCGCAAGCTCTGAAGCTGGTCGAAGAAGGTGCGGACATTCTTGATTTGGGAGCTCAATCCACACGGCCGGGGGCCTTGCCGATCACCGAGCGTGAAGAATTAGAGCGGTTACTTCCGGTGTTGGAAAGGGTTCGCAAGGAAGTTTCGGTGCCGCTCTCGATCGACACGGTTAGTTCCGAAGTCGCAAAGGAATGTCTCGAGGCGGGCGCTGACATTATTAATGATGTGAGTGGGTTGAGGCGATCCGGTCCTGCTATGGCGAAGGTCGTGAGGAAGTTCGGTGCTGGAATCATCCTGATGCACAGTCGCGGGACGGCGGAAACGATGCCGACGCTGGCCCGCTATGAAGACGTCGTGCAAGACGTGATAACGGAGCTTCGCGAAAGCGTCAAACTTGCTACAGACGCGGGGATCGAGCGCGAGAGAATCGTGGTTGATCCGGGGCTTGGTTTCGCGAAGATCGCGGAACAAAATCTTGAAATTTTGAAAAAAATAAGTGTATTTCACGAGCTCGGTTTCCCCGTTCTTGCCGGGCCTTCTCAGAAATCTTTTATTGGGAAGGTGACGGGCCGCGAGGCGAAGGACCGGATGCTCGGGACCGCCGCTTGCGTTGCAGCATGCGTCAGAGAGGGCGTTCAGATCCTCCGCGTGCACGAGGTTGGCGCTATGCGGGATGTCGTTCTCATGACAGAAGCCATTCACCCCGTTAGAGATGGGTTGAAAAGCTTTTAGACCTTTTGGGGCAAGGCGGAGCAAATGAATTTTTATGTAAATAGTTATGCGAATGCTGCGGAAGCGCTTCCTATCTCTAACGGGGTCAAAGGAGATTAACATGTCAGGACATTCAAAATGGGCAAGTATTAAGCATAAAAAAGCGATCGTGGACGCCAAGCGCGGTCAGGTTTTTACCAAGTTCATTCGCGAGATCACGGTCGCGGCAAAAACGGGTGGCGGGGATTTGAATACCAACCCGCGACTTCGCACTGCCATTCAGTCCGCCAAAGATTCCAACATGCCGGCGGACAATATTGATCGCGCGATCAAAAAAGGAACGGGCGAGCTCGAGGGCGTGACCTATGAGGAAATTTCCTACGAAGGGTTTGGTCCTGAAGGCGCGGCGGTTCTCGTGGCATGTTTGACGGACAATAAAAACCGTTCAGCTTCGGAGATCCGAAGCCTCTTCAACAAGAACGGCGGGAATATGGGAAGCGCCGGGACGGTGGCGTGGATGTTCGAGAAAAAAGGTTTTATCGTGATCGCAAAGACCGCAACGACCGAGGACCAGCTCATGGAGATCGCGCTCGGCGCCGGGGCCGAGGATATGACCTCGACTGAGACGATGTTCGAAGTGACGACGGCACCCCACGACCTCTGGGCAGTCCGCGAAGCCATTGAGAAAGCGAAGATCAAGGTTGAGAGCGCGAATCTCACCATGATCCCAAAAAATCTTGTGAATGTATCCGCGGATACCGGGCGTAAGGTGGTGAATTTGATCGAAGCCTTGGAAGAACATGATGACGTCCAGAATGTTTATTCCAACGCGGATATCCCGGAAGAAGTCATCAGGGAGATGTCAGCGTAATCTGCACTTTTTTAGAATTCGGCTTATCACGATCCAAGACGGATTTTGATCTCGGAGGTCTTCATGCGTGTTCTTGGCATTGATCCCGGCACGCATCGCACGGGTTTCGGGATTCTTGAATCCAGCGGACGGGACTACAAGCTTGTGATCTGCGGCACTATCCGCGCAGCCTCGAAAGACCCAATCGCAAAACGCCTCCTTCATATTTTCGAATCCCTCCAGAAAAATATACAGAGTTACAAACCGGATGTTGTGGCGCTCGAGACCCTTTTTTTCGCTAAAGATGTTCGCGCCGTGGAACGGATCGGCGAGGCGCGCGCCTGCGCCATGCTCGCGGCTTCTAAACAGGGCATTGAAGTGATAGAATATGCTCCGACGTCAGTGAAAAAGTCTGTGACCGGTAACGGCCGTGCGGCGAAGGAGCAGGTGCAGTTCATGGTGAAGCGGCTTTTGAATTTGAAAGAGGCTCCGGCGCTGGATGCCTCCGATGCCCTCGCCATCGCGATGTGTCATTTGCATTCTTCTAAACGGAAGGTTTGAGATCGCATCACTTAAACCAGCGAGGGCTATGGCCATGAACGAAGTGAAAAGATTTAGAGGCATAGCCGTGCTTGCTTGGCTGATGTTGATTTTCAGCACAGCGTCGCTGTTGGGGCTTGATGTCAGAGTTTTCTTTTCCTTGTATAAATTCCTGCCGAAGAGCGTCGTTCTTTCATTGTATTGTTATGGCGTTCTCGCTGTGACACTGGGGATCATCGCAAGTATCGGGATTTTGAGATTAAATGAGAGCCTGAGAAAAGTAGCCGTTGCCATTAACGCGTTGGATTTTTTGGTGGGCCTTCCGTTTTTCCTTTACCTGCCCAGCGTGAGGCAGTCTTTTTATGAAATAGCAGGATCGGTCATTGGAGGGCGGGCGACCCCGTTTTTAAGCGTCGAGGGGCTTGCAAGATCTGAATTTTATGCCTCGGTTTTCGGGGCCTTGGCAGCCATGATTTTAAATATTATATTCATCTATTATTTTACTCGCCCCAAAGTGAAGGAGCAGTTTAAATAAATGTACCACTATTTGAGCGGAAAGATTTCGGAGAAGACGCCGACGGCGGTGATCCTGGATGTGAACGGGATCGGCTATGAGGTCCGCGTGTCGCTTTCCACGTTCTCGAGCCTTCCGAATCTTGGCGAGACCGTCAAACTCTTCACGCATTTTGTCGTACGCGAAGACGCGCAGTTGCTCTATGGCTTTGCGACCGAAGAAGAGCGAGAAGCGTTCAGACTCTTGATCTCTATTTCCGGTATCGGGCCGAAGCTCGCGATCACATTGCTTTCGGGCGTGACGCTTCCGGAGCTCAAGCGGGCTATTCAGGAAAAGAACATCCCTGTGCTGACGGCGATCTCAGGAATCGGGCAGAAGACCGCCGAGCGCGTCATTATCGAACTTAAGGACAAGATCGGTAAGGCCGAGGTTTCCGCCGGTAAGGAACTCATCCATGACGCGAGTGTTTCCGACCAAATGGTTGAGGATTCGGTTTCTGCGCTTGTATCGCTCGGTTATACCAAGCAGCGGGCGAAGGATGCGATCCAGAAAACACTGAAGACGTTACTCGGGAAAAAGCCGTCCGTAGAAGAGATCATCCGTAGTGCATTGAAGCACGTCTAAACAGACTCGAGACTAAAAAAATGGCAGCCGACAGACTGATCGACGAAGAGTTTAAGCCGGAAGAGATCGAGATCGAGGTCACGCTCCGCCCGGCTACGCTCGATGAATTCATCGGCCAGACCCAGGTGAAGGACAATCTCAAGGTCTCGATCGAAGCCGCGCTTGGCCGCAAGGAATCGCTCGACCACATTCTCCTCTTTGGGCCTCCGGGCCTCGGGAAAACCACGCTCGCCAATATCATTGCCAATCGCATGGCCGCCAAGATCCATCAGATCTCCGGTCCCGTGCTTGAACGGGCGGGGGACCTCGCGGGCATTCTCACGAACCTTGAAAAAGGCGACGTGCTTTTCATCGACGAGATCCACCGTATCCCGCATGTCGTCGAAGAATATCTTTACTCCGCCATGGAAGATTATTCGATCGAGATCATGATCGACAAAGGGCCGCATGCACGCTCGGTCAAGATGCAGCTTCCGCGTTTTACGCTCATTGGTGCTACGACCCGAAGCGGTCTTCTCACCGCCCCGCTGCGATCACGCTTTGGAATCATCGAACGCTTGAATTATTATGAAAATGAAGATCTGGCCACGATCGTGAAGCGCTCCGCGAAACTTCTTAATATTGAGATCGACGAAAAAGGGGCGCTCGAGATCGCCGGTCGCGCGCGCGGCACACCCCGTATCGCGAACAGGCTTTTGAGGCGTGTTCGGGATTACGCGCAAGTCAAAGCCGACGGGAAGATCACCTCAGCAGTGGCCGACCAGGGGCTCAAGATGCTCGGGGTCGATCAGGAAGGCCTCGATCCGATGGACAAGAGAATCCTGCAATATATTCTCAAGGAATGTAATGGCGGGCCGGTGGGCGTCAACAGCCTTGCCGTCGGCGTGGGCGAAGACGCTGAGACCCTCGAAGAAATTTATGAACCCTATCTTATTCAGCGCGGCTTTATGAAGCGAACTTCGGCCGGCCGCGTGGTGACTGAACTTACCTACCATCATTTTGGGCATAAATCGCCCGCTTCCAATCAGCAGCTCTTTTAAGGCATTCGAGCGATCCAACTCTTTTCGGTGAGGTCATGGACAAAATACTTTCGGTGAGATCCTTACGCAAGGCCTATGGCGGCATTGTGGCTGTGGATCGAATCTCTTTTGAGGTGAAGCGTCATGAGATCGTCGGACTTCTCGGCCCGAACGGGGCGGGGAAGACGACCACCCTCAATGTGATCTTGAGCATCCTCGAGCCTGACGAAGGGACCGTGGAGATTGATGGGTTTGACCTTGCTTCCTGCCGCTCTGAAGCGATCTCGCGAACGAATTTTGCAGCTGTTTATGCCCCGCTCCCGGGGAACTTGACGGTGTCTCAAAACCTGGAGGTCTTCGGCCATTTGTACGGAGTGAAGAACCTTCCGGCGCGTATCGACGAACTTCTACAAGAGTTTGACCTCGGAGCATTTCGGAATAAAAAATGCGGCGTTCTTTCCTCCGGCGAGCAGACGCGCGTCGGTCTTGCCAAAGCGATGCTCAACCGCCCCCCCCTTCTTTTGCTGGATGAACCGACGGCATCGCTTGATCCGGCCACTGCGAGGGAGATCCGGGCTCTGATCCGTGAGTCCGCCACCCAGGGAGCGGGCGGTGTTCTCTGGACATCCCACAATATGTACGAGGTCGAGGAGGTTTGCGACCGCGTGCTTTTCCTTTCGCATGGTCGTATCCTGTTGGAGGGAGATCCAAAAACGCTGCCGGCGGAGCACGGCAAGAAGACCCTCGAAGAGCTTTTTATCGCCGTGGCGCGTGAGCCGCTCCCTTTGGAGGCGCGCTGAGCCATGTCCTGGCTTCAATTTTATTTTTATAAAAAGGTTGCCAGGGCTAGTCCAATTAACCCTTATTATTTTTAAAAGGAGAATCAGGCATGTCGCTACGCCGGATTTTTTCCATCATGCTTCGGCAGTATTATCTTATTTGCGGCAGCTTTTCTCGCGTCGTGCCTCTCTTTGCCTGGGTGGCGGTGGATATGGTCCTTTGGGGATTTCTCACCCGTTATCTCAACACCGTCGCCGCGCCCGGTTTTAATTTCGTCCCGGCACTCCTAGGGGCGGTTCTCCTGTGGGATTTCTTTATGCGAATCATGCAGGGTGTCACGATGGCATTCTTTGAAGATGTCTGGTCGCGCAATTTTCTGAACATTTTCGCCTCGCCGCTTCGGATTCCGGAATATGTGACGGGTCTTGTGCTGACGAGTGTTGTGACCAGCGTGGTTGGGCTCATGGCCATGCTTCTGATCGCGGCCCTGTGTTTTAAGCTGTCTCTTCTCGTCTACGGCCTCATGGTTTTGCCATTTCTGCTGGTGCTTTTTCTCTTTGGGATCGCTCTCGGTATCTTTGGAAGTGCGTTGGTGCTTCGGTTCGGTCCGGCCTCGGAATGGTTCATCTGGCCGATCCCCGCTCTCATTTCACCGTTTGCGGGAGTTCTGTATCCTCTTTCAACCCTGCCGGGATGGATGCAGTTTGTTTCATGGTTTCTGCCACCCTCTTATGTTTTCGAAGGACTGAGGAAGATCGTCTCCGGAGGCGAAGTGGCATGGGCTGGACTGATCGTGGGCATTTGCCTTGCCGTAGGGTATATTTTTTTGGCTTATCTCTTCTTTGTAAGGACCTACCGACACGCTCTTCGAACGGGCTTGATCGCCCGCTACAGCGCCGAAAGCTTGAGCTGAAAAAATGATAAATAATGCAAAAAAAATCCTGATTCTTTCGGGGAGCCCCAAGAAGAACGGAAATACGGCAGCGCTCGTGAAATGGTTCACGGAAGGCGCTGTTTCCAAAGGCGCTAAGGTGGAGTTGATCCACATCGCATTCTTTCAGTACAAATTTCCGGGCTGCACGTCGTGCCGTTTGTGTCAGAAACAGGAAGCTTACGAGTGCGTCATCGACGATGATGCAAATCTTGCCCTCAGGAAAATGGCCTCTGCGGATGTGATTGTGATGGCCACACCGCTTTATTTCTTTGCGGCGAGTGCGCAGCTTAAAATCATCATCGATCGCATGTTCTCACTTTACAAATGGGACAACGCTGCGGGGACGATGAAGACCGTGCTCAATAGGAAAACGCTGGTTCTTCTTGCGAGCGCTTATGAAGATGTCGGGTTGGACGCGCTTGAAAAACCGTTCGCTTTGACCGCGAAGTATACCGGGATGAAATTCAAGTCTTTGCTCGTGCCGAATGCCGGTGAATCCGGTGGCATCAGGAAAAAAGCCGGTGCTTGCAAAAAAGCCGTGGCTTTCGGACGAAAAATGGGCGCAAACTCTATCGTTTCTTAAGCATCGCCGTTTCAGCGGGAGAGATCGTGAAAAAATTAAACGGATATTTATTCGCGATCCTATTTTTAGCTTTGGGGGTCACGTTCTTTGCCCGTAATAATTTTCGCAGTGTCCGGGAGATTCGGCCCGAAGTCCTGCGGGAGCCGCACCAGTATGAGCTCATCGATCGTTCGGTCGTTCATTTTACCCGCAACGACTATGTGTACGATCTTACCCCCGTCTATGGCTATGACATCAGTGCCCTGATCGTCAGCAAGCTCGACTATGGCCCGTTTACCATTTCTAAGTCTGAAAAAAGTTTTTTCACGGATCTGTGCCTTATTTGGGGGAGCAACGCAGCAAGCGGTATTTTTAGGGCACCTCTCGTCAGTTATTCCCAGGATTGCCGGTGGTGTTCGGTCCGGTGGTCCCGGCCAGTGGATTTTAACTTGAACGAACTCTCTAACGACCATTTGCTGGCGCGTGACCGGAAGCTTGAAAAAAAAATAGAAAGCTTCGCGGTTGGCGACCAGGTTCGGCTCAAGGGAAAGCTTGTGGATGTGAAGGCGCATCTGACGGGAAAGGGCGGGAGTTACGATGCTTCCGAAATATCCTGGAAAACGAGCGTCATTCGAACGGACCACGGTGCCGGCGCATGTGAAGTGTTCTATGTCGAGGAGGCGGAGATCCTGAAAAGAGGGAATCCCCTCGCGCACTTTTTATTCATGCTCAGCTTTTACGGCCTGATCCTTCTGATCGCTTTTAATGTTTTCGGTTTTATACGGGAGGTCATCGGCTTTTCCGGAGAGCAAGGGCCCGAGGGTAAGTCCTAAAAGTCATTTCTGAGCCGAGGAAACCCAGGCCTCCACTTTAGTCCTTTAAATGGTGCTCAAGGCTATGCTATATTATAAAAAATTTCGAGAGGAAATGACATGAGCGATCTTGCAAAAACGTTGATCTTCTTCGGCGTGATCTTGATCTGTATGGGTGTTTTTGCCACCATTTTCTCGAAGGTTCCGATGCTCGGAAAACTTCCGGGAGATATTTTCCTCCGTAAAGGTAGTTTTACTCTCTATTTCCCCATAACAACTTGCATATTGCTCAGCCTGATCCTCACGCTCGCCTTCACACTTTTCGGAAAAAAATAACATGTTCGAACTTTTGACCTCGTTCTGGCGGCCTCTGATCGAGATCCTCTTCATCTGGGTGCTGATCTATTCCGTGATCCGGTTCTTCCAGGGCACGCGCGCCATGCAGGTTCTTCTCGGGCTGGTTATTCTCGTGATTATTTTTCTCGCGGCGAAATTTTTTGAGCTGAACAGCATCATTTGGGTTCTCTCCAAGGTGTTCGCCGTGGGAGTCGTGGCCTTTCTCATTATTTTTCAGCCGGAGATGCGCCGCGTGCTGGCGCGTATCGGGACCACGATGTCGAGCGGGTTTTTAAGTAAAGGCGGCATGATTGACGAAGTGATTCACGCCTGCGATCATATGTCGCGGCACCGGACCGGAGCTTTGATCGCGCTCGAACGGGATGTGGGCCTTAAGAATTATATCGAAAGCGGCATGATGATCGACGCGAAAGTGAGCGCCGATCTTCTGCTCAGCATTTTTGACCCCCACACGCCGACGCATGACGGCGCCGTGATTATCTCGGGCGATCGGATCGCCTCCTGCGGATCGCTTTTTCCACTGACTCAGATGACGGATCTTCCTCCTTCGGTGGGGACGCGCCACCGCGCCGCGATCGGTCTCACAGAAGAGAATGATGCGATATGTATCGTGGTTTCTGAGGAAACCGGAAATATTTCGGTCTCGGTCTTCGGGAAACTGACCAAGGCGCTCGATCTAGAGGATCTGAAACGGATCTTCGAGGGACTTTTCAAGCCGGCGGAGAACAAGAACGTCTTCAAGGATTTCATTGATAAAAACAAAAAGCTTTTCCAGTTCCACGGGAAGGAACCTGGAGCATGAAACATTGGTTAACGCGCAATTGGGGTCTGAAGATCATCTCGCTCGTGCTTGCCGTTGGGACATGGTATTACGCCGTCGGGGAAGAGAATATCGAGGTGATGCGCGTGATCCCGCTCAAGATACAGATGAGCAGTGCCCAAATGACGGTTTCCGAGATTTCCACGAAGGTCGTGCAGGTCACTTTGTCCGCACCGCGCGCGCTGATCGTGAATCTTGCGAGCCAGGATATCCAGGCCGTGCACAAGATCGGTCCGGAGATCAAGACCGCGGGAGAGTATTCTTTTCGGCTGGAGCCGACCGAGATCAATGTGCCGAGCTTTCAGATCCGTGTCATCAAAATCGCACCTGAGATCATGACGGTGAAGCTCGATGAGTTGATCGTTCAGAAGCTCGAGATCCAGCCAGATTTTGTGGGAGAGCCCGCGGTCGGCTACAAGCTTCTCGCGGAGGATTTGCGTATGGATCCGAATGCCATTCTTGCAAAGGGTCCCAAAGGGGTGCTGGAAAAAATGAAATCTGCGAAGACTGCGCCGATTGATCTGGTGGGACGTATCCGCTCTTTTTATCGCACCGTTGAGGTGAAGCTGCCGCCTGGCGTAAAGGCTATGAGCGAATCCCTCGTGAATGTTTATATTCCTATCCGCGAAGAATTCGGTGAAAAGGAGCTCAAGGACGTTCCGGTGCGCATTTTGAGATCTCCCTCTGCCAGCGGCGTGGTGGATCTCAATCCGGATAAGGTGACCTTTGTTCTCAAGGGGTCCAAGCGCTCGCTTGAAAACCTCGCGCCTGAGACCCTCTTGGCGTATGTGGATCTCGCGGACCTGAAAAAAGGGGATTATGATCTGTTGCTTCAAGTCGTTTTACCTGAGAACGTGAGCTTGAAAGAAAAAGAGCCGATCAAAATCAAAGCCGCGATCCGGTCTCTCACTCAGTGACCTTTTGATGACCGTCCAAATCTTAATTTTCCGTACAGAGATGGTGACTTGGACGGTCCTTGTCTTTCATTTATTTCTCAATGGTTGGCAAGGACCGCCCCAATTTCAGCTATCGCCGAAATTGATAGGTATTGGGACGGGTAGGACAACCCGTTTATTTTTCAATGAAAGAGTGTTATGACCGACCGCAATTTTCAAAAAAA